>Ga0335075_10005578_pt1 | contig 19501 bp, 16 predicted proteins | sample Lox_Sample_24_FD_206723 | JGI IMG/M metagenome (GOLD analysis project Ga0335075, IMG submission 206723) | Soil microbial communities from Loxahatchee National Wildlife Refuge, Florida, United States - Lox_Sample_2.4 | ecosystem: Environmental > Terrestrial > Soil > Wetlands | place: USA...
CTCTGGCACGTGTGTTGTCGTCTGATAGTTGTCAATAACTCGTTTAAAGCGGTTCATCGCCGCCAGATATTGACCGCGATCGAGGTAATAGCGGCCGATCTCCATTTCCTTTCCGGCCAGATGATCACGGGTGAAGTCGAGTTTCAGCTTGGCATCGCGCGCATATTTGCTGTCGGGAAAGCGATGCACCACGTCCTCGAGCGCTCTTAACGCCAGTTCGGTCGTCTTCTGGTCGCGGCCGACATCGACAATCTGCACATAATATGAAATTGCTTTTAGGTAATAGGCATATGCGGCATCACGATTTCCCGGATGAAGCTGGATAAAACGATCGGCGGCGATGATAGCACCATCATAATTGCCGGCTTCGTATTGTGCGTAAGCCTCCATCAGTTGAGCTTTAGTGGCCCAGACAGAATAGGGATGCTGACTTTCGACCTGGTCGAAGCTATTTGCCGCCTGGGTGTATCGCTCCTCGACCATCTGGTCCATGGCCTGGTTATAAAGATCGTCGACCGGTTTTTCGATGTAAGCATCTTTGCTGGCACCACCGCACGCGGCAAGCGCCAGGATCAGTGCGATCGCACCACACCGTCCCGCAACGAATAACGAGCGCATCCCCAGCCCCATTTTCGCCCGCAACTTTTATGCCCGCACGGTTTCCACTGACGCAAGACCGGGCTCGCGCAGTGCCGCCGGTCAAGCACTAACCAGCAGCGCCTCGTCGCGATTAGCAAACGAATTCACGCGTGAGACGGCCATCGGAACTTCGTAGGACCACGCCTCGTCATCAGCAAACAGCGCCGCCAGCAGTCGGCGGTTGTGGGAATGCCCCGACCGCACGCCGTGGAAGCGACCGAGGATCGGCGCGCCGGCAAGGTAGAGATCGCCGACGGCATCCAACAGCTTGTGGCGGACGAATTCGTTTTCATAGCGCAGGCCGTCGCTGTTCAGCACCTGCGCACCATCGACGACGACAACATTGTCGAGCGAACCACCGCGAGCCAGGCCGGCGGCGCGCAAGCGATCGACATCGTCCAGGAAACCGAAGGTGCGAGCCCGGCTCAACTCTGATTTGAACGAGTCGATGTCGAGCGTTACGCTCATCTTCTGGTGCTGGATCAGCGGGTTGTCGTAGTCGATCTCGAAGCTCATCGAGAATTCACGATCGGGATAGAGCGCTGCAATCGCACCCTCGGCGACGACACTGACCGGCTTCAATACCTTGATTACATGGCGCGGGGCGTCCTGTTCGACGACGCCGGCGCATTCGATCAGAAAGACAAAGGGTGCGGCGCTGCCATCCATAATCGGCACCTCCGGCCCATCGAGTTCGATCACCAGATTATCGATCCCGACGCCGGCCAGCGCGGCCATCAGATGTTCGACGGTCCCGACACTCGCCCCCGCACCATCGGACAAGATCGTGCAACGTTCCGATTTAGTGGCGTTTTCCCACACCGCGCGGATTTCCGTGGCGATATCGGTCCGTCGAAAAATGATCCCGGTTTCTGGCGGCGCCGGGACCAAGTTCAGCGACACCCGTTGCCCCGAGTGAAGGGCCACCCCCCGGCAGCCGATCACAGTTTTCAGCGTCTGCTGAAACGGTGTCCCAATTTCCCCCAACATGTGAGCGCTTCTCGATCAGTGCCCCCCAACACGCGAAAACCTAACGGTGGCGGCGCCTGCCAACAAATCACTCTTTGTGTCAGATTGTTGCACGATCCTTATGGAGAACCTGGCCGCGATCAGGCACTTAGAGACTGAACCTCGGCGCCTGGAACGCCGCACCCGAAGCTGCCCCGCAATCCGGTTTGGGCCGGATCGCCGGCAGGATTAGTTGGCTTGGCGCCGCAGAAAAGCAGGAATGTCGAGCAGATCCTCGTCCTTGGCGCCGGGGCGAGCCTCCGGTTCGAGCGAGGCGAGGCGCGGTTGCGCCGGTTTGATTGCGGGCGGGATCGGCTGGCGCGGCGGTTCGGGCGGCGTCGAACGCGCCCGACCGACGCCGGTAACCCGTTCGATCAGGCTCGGCACCCGCCCCTTGGGTTTTGGTGCCGCATCGTGCAGCGGCGCAGCAACCGGGACCGCCGGCTGGGTCAAGGGTATCGGACGCGCCGTTCCGGCGTCCGCCGGTTTGGGGGCGATAAAAGCGTCGCCGCGCATCGCCGCGGTTTCGGCGGTGGCCGCTGCCGGCGGCATCGCCTCGCCTTCAGGCGCGGCGCGAGGTGCCTCGCCCGCTCCCGGCGCAGCGTTCTGCATCAGCACCGGCTGTGCATAGCCGCCGGCGGTAGCCTCACGCAGCGGCGGCGCCACGGTGTCGCGGCTGCTGACCAGGCTGATGGCGGGGCGCGCCTGAGTTAGCGCCTCGGCATCGATCCCGGTAGCGACGACCGAGATCCGCATCTTCCCCGACAGCGTCTCGTCAAAGGTCGATCCGAAGATGATATTGGCATCGGGATCGACTTCCTCGCGAATCCGATTCGCGGCTTCGTCGACCTCGAACAAGGTCATATCAGGGCCGCCGGTGATGTTGATCAGCACTCCCTTGGCGCCCTTCATCGACACGTCTTCGAGCAGCGGATTGGAGATCGCGGCCTCGGCGGCGTCGATCGCCCGGCGATCGCCTTCGGCCTCGCCGGTGCCCATCATTGCCTTGCCCATCTCGCTCATCACGGTGCGGATGTCGGCGAAATCGAGATTGATCAGCCCCGGCATCACCATCAGATCGGTTACACCGCGCACCCCCGAATGCAGCACGTCATCCGCCATCTTGAAGGCATCGGCAAAAGTAGTTCGCTCATTGGCGACACGGAACAGGTTCTGGTTGGGGATAATGATCAGCGTATCGACGAATTTCTGCAGTTCCTCAATCCCGGAATCGGCGATCTTCATCCGGTGACTGCCCTCGAAATGAAAGGGCTTGGTCACGACACCGATCGTCAATATTCCCGATTCGCGGGCGACGCGAGCGATGACCGGGGCGGCGCCGGTGCCGGTGCCACCGCCCATCCCGGCGGTGATGAACACCATGTTCGACCCCTGCATCGCTTCGAGGAGTTCGTCGAGCGCCTCCTCGGCAGCGGCCCGCCCGACATCGGGCCGTGATCCGGCGCCGAGCCCGCGGGTAACGCCGATCCCCATCTGGATCTTGCGGTGTGCGGCCGACTGCTGCATCGCCTGCGCGTCGGTGTTGCAGACGACGAACTCGCATCCGATCAAATTCGACCGGATCATGTTGTTGACGGCGTTTCCCCCGGCGCCGCCGACCCCGACCACCGTGATGCGGGGTTTCATCTCCTGTTCGTCCCTCGGGATGCTGAGATTGATCATGCGTCCTCCACTGCTGCTCGCTTCGTCATGCCCGGAAATCCGGGCTTCCCCCTCGTTTGGCCGATATCGATGTAGCGCTTTTTCTCCTATCCGGATAGCGACGCCGGTCGAACAGCGCGAATCGGGTCAGATATTCTCCTTGAGCCAGTGCCCCAACCGGCCGATCAATCCGCTCTGTGCGCTGGCGCTGGCGCGGCTCGGGTGCGGCGCTTCGGCGCGCTCCGACAGCGCGAAATGGAGCAGCCCGGCGGCGGTTGAAAACGCCGGGCCGGAAGTTGCTTCGGCAAGACCCGCAACCTGCAGTGGACGGCCGATGCGGACCTGCTTGTCGAGGATCAGACCGGCGAACTCCCGCACGCCGTGCAGTTGTGCCGCACCACCGGTCAAGACCACGCGCCGACCCGCCATCTTTTCAAAGCCGCTCGCCTCGAGCCGGTCGCGCACCATTTCGAACGTCTCCTCGATCCGCGGCGCAATGATGCCGACCAGGAGCGACTTCGGTACATGATTGACGTGCCCGTCTTCCTCCTCGCCAATCTGGGGCACCGCGATCATTTCGCGTTCATCGGTGCTCGCCGAGATCGCCGTGCCGAACAGCGTTTTCATGCGCTCGGCATGGGCGAGCGGGGTCGACAGACCGCGGGCGATGTCATTGGTCACGTGGCCGCCGCCGACCGGCACCGAATCGGCAAAAATGAGGTTGCCGTCAAAAAAAACCCCGATCGTGGTGGTGCCGCCGCCCATGTCGACGACGGTGACGCCAAGGCCGAGTTCGTCTTCGACGAGGCAGGAAAGCCCGGCGGCGTAAGGGCTGACGACCAGCGCATCGAGTTCGAGATGGGAGCGTCCGATCGCGGCGGTATGGTTGCGTACCGCGGCGGCACCGGCGGTGACGATGTTCATGTTGACGCCGAGCCGCTCGCCATACATCCCGCGCGGGTCGCGGATTCCGCGGCTATCGTCGATCGAGAAGCCGACCGGCACCGAATGGATGATCTGGCGGCCGCCGGGTTCGCGCAGCTGGTAGCCCTGGTCCAGCACCCGCTGCAACTCGCTCTCGCCGATCTCGCGGCCGGCGACCCCGATTTCGGCCTTGACGATGCGCGAGGCGGTAAAGCCACCGGAAAGGTTGGCAACGACATGCTGGATCGTCTCGCCAGCCATCTCTTCGGCGGCGTGGACCGCGCCGGCGACCGAGTTGCCGGCGGCGTCGAGATCGATGACGACGCCGTTGCGCAGACCGCGTGAAACCTGATGGCCGATGCCGATGACCCGCGGCTGCTCGGGTGCCGACCGGGCGATAAAGCAGCACACCTTTGTCGTCCCGATATCGAGCGCGGCAATCAGGCTTCCGCGCGGCCGATGCGGCGGCTTGACCGGACGTCGCGGCTTGCCCGGCGGCGCCTTGTTGCGGGTCGCCGGTTTGTGGGTGTTTTTTGCCGCCTTCTCGCGGATCCGCACCTCTTCGACTGCCGTCATGTATTTTTCGCCGTCGGGCGTCCTTTCTTGGCTGGCGGTGCTTCCTTTGGCGGTTCCGGGGCAACGCGGACCACAAGCCTGTCCGGCAGCCGCATATCGATCGCCTGCACGTCGCGCTGCAGGATGGCGCTATTACGCTGCAAGCGGGCCAGGTCCGCCCATGCCCCGGCGGGATCCTCGGACGGCAGCAGCACGTCGATCGAATTGTCGAGGCGCAGGTTCCATCGCCGTCCGCCAACGTCGATCGCCGCCGTCACGCGGGCGGCGAGATCGGGTTCCGTAGCCAGCATCGCAAGGAGTTCGGCGGCGTGACTGGCGGCATCCTCGCCGACGACCATCGGCAATTTGGCAAAGCGGTCGAGGCGGGGAACCGGGATCACGGCGCCGGTGCGGTCGATCAAGTCGAGCTTGCCGCCATGCTGCCACAGCGCCATCGGTTCGCGCTCGACAAGGCGGACATAGATCGTGTCCGGAAGACGGCGCTCGATCACCGCCGAGCGGACCCATGGCAGGCTCTCGAGCTGGTGCTTGGCGCGGACCGGATCGATCGCGAGTATCGGGGTGCCGGGCTTGGCGTCGAGCGCGTCGAGGATCGTCTTTCGGTCGGTGGTGGCGCGCCCCTCGACGCGGATATCCTCGACGCGCAGACCAAGCGCGCCACTAGCCTGCAACATCCGGCTCTCGACCCGGTCGAGAATGGCCCTGCCGCTCGGCGATTGGTGCATCACGACAGGCACGCTGACAAGTGTTCCGACCGCGACGGCGAGCGGGATGCCGACCCAGACCAGGCGGCGACGCAGCCGCCCGGAGATGCTGCGGCGGGAACGCCGGGTCGCTGCAGTCGTCAGTCGCACGCCGCATTCTCCACCATCCACACGACGAGCTCGTCAAAGCCGAAACCGGCATGGCGCGCGATGTCGGGGACGAGCGAGGTCGGGGTCATGCCGGGCTGGGTGTTGATCTCCAACAGATAAAGACGGCCATCGCCATCGGGGGTGTCGTCATAGCGCAGATCAGCCCGGCTGACACCTCGGCAGCCGAGCGCGATATGCGCGCGCCGCCCGATATCGAGCGCCTGCTGATAGATCACCGGCGGCACCGGGGCCGGAACCAGGTGATCGGAGCCGCCGGGCGAATATTTGGCCGTATAGTCATAAAAGTTGCTGCTGCGCGGGATGATTTCGCACACCCCCAGCGCCCGGTCGCCCATGATGGCGACGGTCAGTTCACGGCCGGGAATAAAGCGCTCGACCAGAATCTCGGGACCAAAATCCCAGGCCACAACCTCCTCGCGCCAGGCGTTGTCGCCGATGCGTACGATGCGCACGCCAACCGTCGATCCCTGGTTGGTCGGCTTGATCACAAAGGGTGCGGGCATCGGGTCGCAGGCAAGCAGATCCTCGGGCCGTGCGACAACATCCTCGGCTAGCGGCAGGCCGGCGGCGCGGAACAGCGTCTTTGCCGTCGGCTTGTGCATCGCCAGCGCCGAGGCCAGGACACCCGAATGGGTATAAGGGATGCGCAGCATCTCAAAGACAGCCTGCAACGTGCCGTCTTCGCCGCCCACACCGTGCAGCGCGTTGAAGATCACATCCGGCCGCGGATCGAGGGCGCGCAGCAAACCAGGCAAGTCGCGGGCAACATCGATCGGCTTGACCCGGTAGCCGTGGTCGGCGAGCGCCTTGGCGCATTCGCGCCCGCTCGACAACGACACCTCGCGCTCGGGCGACCAGCCGCCCATCAACAAAGCAACGGTCTTGCTCATCGCGGGCATTCGCCCAATCCGTCAGCGGCCGGCTCGAACCCGCGGAGCGCACGGCCGACGCGGCGGATTTCCCACTCCAGCAGCACGCCTGAATGGTGATAGACGCGCCGCCGTACCTCCTCACCAAGACCTTCGAGATCGGCCGCCGTTGCCTGGCCGGTGTTGATCAGAAAGTTTGTGTGCTTGGACGACACCATCGCCCCGCCACGCGTCAGGCCGCGGCAGCCGGCGGCGTCGATCAGCCGCCAGGCCGAGGCGCCGGGCGGGTTTCGAAACGTCGAGCCGCCGGTGCGGGCGCGGACCGGCTGGGTCGCCTCGCGGGTGGCCCGGATCTCCGCCATTCTCCGGGCGATCGCTTTCGGGTCGTCGGCCCTCCCGCGCAACCGTGCGGCAACAAAGATCCAATCGGGATCGACCCGGCAATGCCGATAGCCAAAACCCATCGCTGGCATCCCCAGGACATGTTCGCGGCCGGCGCGGTCGAGTGCGGTGGCCGAGATCAGCAAATCTTTGATTTCTTGGCCATAGGCGCCGGCATTCATGCGCAGCCCGCCGCCGATCGTGCCGGGGATCCCCGACAGAAATTCGAACCCGGCAACGCCGCTTTCAGCGGCAAAATGCGCCGCGCCCAGGTGCAGGACCGCGGCCTCCGCGACGATCTCTTCGCCATCACGGGCGAGCCCGAGAAAACCGCGGCCCAACCGGATCGTGACCCCCGGAATGCCGCCGTCGCGCGCCAGAATGTTGGCGCCGCCGCCGATCACGGTGACCGGAATCTCGGCCGGAAGCCGCGCCAGAAAACCGGCGAGATCGTCACGGTCGGCGGGTTGGAACAGCATGTCAGCGGTACCGCCGACACCGAACCAGGTGTGGCGGCCGATCGGTGCCGCCGGCGTCAGCCAGCCGCGCACCGCCGGCAGCGCCGACCTCGACAGGTCGGGCGACGTCGCGGGCAGCGCCCTCATCCGGCCGCACTCCGCCGCGGCAATGCCGCCAGATCGTGCGGCAGGCTGTTGGCCCAACCGGTGATCGATCCGGCGCCGAGACACACGACCATGTCGCCCGGCTGCGCCAGTTCGGCGACAAGCCCGGGGAGTTCGGCCGGCTCGGCGAGCGGGCGGACATTGCGGTGGCCGTGCTCGATCAATCCAGCAACGATCGCGTCCCGGGTCACCCCTTCGATCGGCTCTTCGCCGGCGGCATAGATATCTGAGACAAGGACGATATCGGCATCGTTGAAACAGGTGCAAAAGTCGTCGAACAAATGCGCGACCCGGGTGTAGCGATGCGGTTGGACGACCGCGATCACCTTGCCGGAAACGATCGCCCGCGCCGCCTTCAGCACCGCCGCGATCTCGACCGGGTGATGGCCGTAATCGTCGATGATCGGCACCCCGTTCCACTCGCCGGTTTTAGTGAACCGGCGCTTGACGCCTTTAAAGTTGCGCAGTGCCGAGCGCAGCGCATCGTCGCCGAGACCGAGCGCCTCAGCTACCGCTGCCGCTGCCAGAGAATTCTGGACGTTGTGCCGACCGAACATCGGCAAATAGAGATCCGGGATCGTGCGCCCGCGATCGGAGGAAGCATCGGCGACAACGATGTCATAATGCGCACCGTCGCGGCCGAGCCGCAGATCGACCGCGCGAATATCGGCCTGCGGGCTCATCCCATAGGTCAGCACACGTCGATCGGACAATTTTGGGATCATCTGCTGCACGACCGGATGATCGATGCACAGCGCGGCGAACCCATAGAACGGGATGTTGCCGACAAAAGTCTCGAACGCCTGCCGCAGCGCGTCGAAACCGCCATAGAAATCGAGGTGCTCGGGGTCGATGTTGGTGACGATCGCAACCGTCGCCGGCAGCCGGGTGAAGGTGCCGTCGCTCTCATCGGCCTCGACCACCATCCAATCGCCCGCACCGAGCCGCGTGTTGGTCCCGTAAGCATTGATGATCCCGCCATTGATCACGGTCGGATCGAGCTGGGCGGTTTCCAGCAACGCCCCGATCATCGACGTCGTCGTGGTCTTTCCGTGGGTTCCGGCGATCGCCAGCGACCATTTGAGCCGCATCAGCTCGCCCAGCATTTCGGCGCGGCGCACCACCGGCAGCCGCCGGGTGCGGGCGGCGACGACCTCAGGGTTGTCGGCATGGACCGCGGACGAGACCACAACCACCTCGGCGCCGTCGAGATTGGCCGCCTCATGACCGACCGCGACCGGAATGCCGAGGTCGATCAGGCGGCGGACATTGGCGCCGTCGGCAACATCGCTGCCCTGCACCCGATAACCGAGATTGTGCAGGATCTCGGCGATGCCGCTCATACCGATGCCGCCGATGCCGACAAAGTGCAACGGGCCGATGCTGAGCGGCAGCGCTCTCATGCAGCACACTCCCGCAAGGCTGCACCGGGGACCAGCGCCAACGCCAGCGATGCCAGTTGACGCGCTGCATCGCGCCGGCCGAATGCCGCAGCACGGCGTGCCATCAGGCTCAACGTCGATCCCTCGCCGAGCAACCGATCGAGCTCGGCGGCGAGCGTCTCGGCGCGCAGATCGGACTGCGCGATTACTGCGCCGCCGCCCGCCGCGGCAAACGCCCGGGCATTGGCGGTCTGGTGATCGTCGGTGGCATAGGGATAGGGGATCAGCACCGCCGGCCGGCCGAGCGCCGCCAGTTCCGCGACGGTGGAAGCGCCGGCTCGGCAGATCGCAAGGTGAGCGCGCGCCAGGTGTTGCGGGACATCGGCAAAAAAGCCTGCGATCTCGGCACAGATCCCGGCTTTGGCATAGGCGGCCGTGACCCCGGCTTGATCTTCGGGACGCGCCTGCTGACTGACGCGCAGCCGCTGGCGCAAAGCGGCGGGCAGCATCGCCACCGCGGCCGGGACGATTTCGGCAAGGATGTGAGCGCCCTGGCTGCCGCCGACGACCAGCAGCTCGACGGCTCCGTCGGGTGACGGTGGTGCGTAGGCGATATTGCCCGCTACAAGGATCGCCGGACGGACCGGATTGCCGGTGCACACCGTGCGCGCACGATCAGCCGCTCGCAGTCTGGCGGTTTCGGGAAACCCGGTGGCGATCCGCCGGGCGATCGGTGCGAGCAGCCGGTTGGCGCGGCCGAGCACCGCATTCTGCTCGTGGATCAAGGTCGGCAGGCCGAGCGAGTACGCGGCCAGCATCGTCGGCACCGACGGATAGCCGCCAAAGCCGATCACCGCCGCGGGCCGAAACCGGCGCAGCAAGCGCCGCGCCTGCCAAGTTCCGGTGGCCAGTTCGGTCAACCCCCAGACGGCGCGCATTGGCCCGCCGCCAAACCTGCCGGCGCGGACGAGATGAAACTTGACCCCGACGATCGCGGCGGTCAGCGCATGCATGCGCGAATCGGTCAAGAGCCGCACATCCGCGCCAAGTTCAACGAGTTCTGCGGCCAGCGCTTCGGCCGGGAACAGATGGCCGCCGGTGCCGCCCGCCGCGAGAACGAAAACGCCGCTCATAAGCCGCTGCCCGCGAGCCGGCGGCGGGTCAGCGCCAGCAACATTCCCATCCCCAATCCGAGCGCCAGCATCGAGGAGCCGCCGTAGGACACAAACGGCAATGTCATCCCCTTGGTCGGGATCATGTGCAGGGTCGAGGCCATATTGATGACCGCCTGCAATCCGAATTGGATCAGCAGGCCGGTAGCCGACAGCAGCACAAAAAGGCTCCCCTCCTGCGAGAGCCGCGAAAATCCGCGAAGCACGATAAAAGCGAACACGGCCACGACGGCGAGGCAGACCAACAGCCCCAATTCCTCGCCGGCAACGGCAAACACAAAGTCGGCGTGGGCGTCCGGCAACACGTATTTGATTGTACCTTCGCCCGGCCCGCGACCCCACAGCCCACCATTGGCAAAGGCTTCGAGCGAGCGGTTGACCTGATAGCTGTCACCGACCGCCGGATTGAGAAAATGATCGACCCGCACCCGGACATGCGGTTCAAAAGTATAGGCGCCAAACAGCGCCCCGACCGCACCGAGGCCGACCAGGATCACCCAATAGAGCCGCAGGCCCGCCATATAGAACTGCCCGAACCAGACAGCCACCACCACCGCCGCCATACCGATATCGGGTTGTGCTATCAGCATCGCGACGATCAGCAATAACAATGCCACGGCGATCAGGTTACCCGGGAGGCCGGGCCGCAGTTTCTGCTCGGAAATCAGCCAGGCGGTGACGATGGCAAAGCACGGCTTGACGAATTCAGAGGGTTGCAGCGATAGCAGCGGCAGATCGATCCAGCGCCGCGCGCCTTTGATTTCGGCGCCGACGACCAGAGTCAGCGCCAGCAAGACAAGTCCGACTGCGAAGACGACAAAGGCGATGCGGCGGACCGTCCGCGGCGTCTGCATCGATACGAGCCACATCAGTGCGATGGTCAACGGCGTCAGGCCGAGATAGCGGCGGATGAAATGCCCGCCGTCATAGCCGATGCGCTCGGCGACGGCTGGACTGGCCGCGAGGCACATCACGACGCCAAAGCCGATCAGTACAAAAAGTGCCGCCAGGCTCCAGCGATCCACGGTCCACCACCACCGCGCCACCGGGCTCTGATCGATGCGGGCGAACCTCATGCGGCTTGATCCTCGCGATGCGGGCTCCCGGTGACGGCGCGCCGCCTTGCATCAAATAAGTATATATTGTTGGAAAAACCGCTTCTAGCTACTATTTGTGCGATCGGCCGGTCGGGCATCGCGCGTTACCGGAGCTTCAAGGTGGCAAGACCGGCGATCGCGAGGATCGAGGCGATGATCCAAAAGCGGATGACGATCGTCGGCTCCTCCCAACCTTTCTGTTCGAAATGATGGTGGAGCGGCGCCATCCGAAACACGCGGCGCCCGGTGATCTTGAAACTGGCGACTTGGACGATCACCGAGACCGCCTCGAGCACAAAAAGCCCACCGATGATCGCCAGCACCAGTTCGTGCTTGGTCACAACGCTGATGGCGCCGAGCGCGCCGCCGATCGCCAGGGAGCCGGTATCGCCCATAAACACCATCGCCGGGGGCGCGTTGAACCACAGAAAACCGAGACTCGCCCCGACCATGGCGCCGCAGAACACGGTCAACTCACCGGCGCCGGGCACATGGTGGATTTGCAGATAATTCGCGAAAATCAAATTGCCGACGAGATAGGCAATAAACGCGAAGCAACCGGCGGCGATCATTGCCGGAACAATCGCAAGCCCGTCGAGACCATCGGTCAGGTTGACCGCGTTCGACGCGCCGATGATGACAAAGGCGGCAAACGGCACAAACAGACCGTCGAGCGGGACCAGCGCATTTTTTAAAAACGGTACCGCCAAGGTGTTTGCCAGCGACGCGGGACTGTAGTGGTGGACCGCGATGCAGGCGATCACCGAGACCACGATTTCGAGCGCGATCTTGGTCGTGCCGGGCAGGCCGCGATGCGAATTGCTGGTCAGCTTTTGATAATCGTCAAAAAACCCGATCAGGCCGAAACCGACGGTGACGAGCAGCACGATCCAGACATAGGGGTTGGTCAAATCCGCCCACAGCAAGGTCGCAACGGTCAACGCCAGCAGAATGAGGAAGCCGCCCATCGTCGGCGTCCCTTTTTTACGCACCAGATGGCCGGCCGGGCCGTCAACGCGAATCGGTTGGCCGTTGGTCTGTTTGGAGCGCAGCCAGAAGATCAGCGGCCGGCCACAGGCAAAGCTGATCGACAACGCGGTGACGACCGCGCCGCCCGATCGGAAGGTGATGTAGCGGAAGAGGTTGAAGACCTGGAACTGGTCGGCAAGTGGATACAGCAGCGCGTAGAGCATCGGATCACGTCTCGAGCTTTGCCGATTCGGCGAGTAAACGCTCGACAATGCGGCCTGTGCGCACGCCGTTTGAACCCTTGACCATCACGACGTCGCCAGATTGGAGAAAGCTTAATAGCTCAGGGATAGCGGCTTGCGCCGAGGGCCACAATCCGCCGCGGCGCTCTTTCGGCAGCACTTCGTGCAAGGCCGCGACGTGCTCGCCGACGAGGAAAACGCGATCGACCTCGGCGGCGGCAAGCGGGACGACGAGTTCGCGATGCAGGCGGTCGCTGGCATCGCCGAGTTCGAGCATCTCGCCCAGCACCGCGACCCGTCGGCTGCCGGCAGCCGGGGCGGTGGCGCCGAGGACCGCAAGGGCGGCCTGCATCGCCGCCGGGCTGGCGTTATAGCTTTCGTCGATCAGCGTCAGCGTGCCGCCCGGCCACGCCAGGCGATGGCGGCAACCGCGCCCCGGCAGCGTATCGAGTTCGGCGAGCGCCGCCGCCGCCCGGTCGAGATCGCAGCCGGCGGCAAGGGCCGCACCCAGCACCGCGAGCGCATTCATCACCCAATGCCGGCCGGCGACCCGCAACCAAAAGCGCAAGCGCCGGCCGGCGACAATCGCTTCAACGGCACTGCCATCGGGCCCCAGCACGCAATCGGCAAGCCGGATGGCCGCTTCCTGATCCGCGCCAAAGCCAAGTATCCGTGCCGCACCGGCAGCCTCGGCGGCAGCGGCAAGACGCAGGTAATAGGGATTGTCACGGTTGAGGATCGCGACACCGCCCGGTTGGAGACCGAGGAAAATCTCGGCCTTGGCATCGGCGATCTCTTCGACCGACCGAAAAAAGCCGAGATGAGCGGGCGCGATCGTGGTGATCACCGCGATGTGCGGCCGGACCAGCCGGGTCAGCGCGGCGATCTCGCCCGGGTGGTTCATGCCGAGCTCGAACACGCCATAAGCCAGATCAGAGGGCATTCGCGCCAGCGACAGCGGCACACCCCAGTGATTGTTCAGGCTGCCGCCCGAGGCAAAGACCGGTCCGCAGGCGCCGAGCGCCAAACGCAGGGCCTCCTTGGTGCCGGTCTTGCCGACGCTGCCGGTGACCGCAACCACCTGGGCATTGCTGCGCTCTCGGGCAAATGCGCCCAGTGCGTCGAGACCGGCAAGCGTGTCGCCGACCCGCAGCAGCGGCGCCGTTTCGCCGAGATCGGCGATGTCGCGATCGACCATCGCCGCCGCCGCACCGCGCTTGAAGGCGGTTGCGACAAAATCATGGGCGTCATGGTTCGGCCCGCGCAGCGCGACAAAAAGATCACCCGGATCGAGGCTGCGGGTATCGATCGAAACGCCAGCCGCCGTCCAGCCGGCACTGCCCGAGACCTCGCCACCGGTTGCACGAGCCGCATCGGCGGCGGTCCATAGCGGGCTCATGCCATCACCATGCGCAGACCATGTGCGTGCTGCCGCACGCATTCCCGGGCGATTTCGGCATCGTCGAACGGCAGTGTCTGGCTGCCGACGATCTGGCCGGTTTCGTGGCCCTTGCCGGCGATGACCAGCAGATCGCCCGGTGCGAGTTCAGAGATCGCGGTCTCGATCGCGCGGCGGCGGTCGCCGATTTCGATTGCCCCTGGGGCGCCATCAAGGATGGCACGACGGATTGCGGCCGGGTCTTCGCCGCGCGGGTTGTCGTCGGTGACATAGACGCGATCCGCAGTGTCGGCGGCACTGGCGCCCATCAGCGGCCGTTTGCCGGGGTCGCGATCGCCGCCGGCGCCAAACAGGACGACGAGCCGCCCCGGCGTATGGCGACGCAGAGCGGCGAGCACCGTCGCCAACGCGTCCGGGGTATGAGCGTAATCGACCAGGATGCCGCCGCCGCCCTCTCCCACAGCGACAAACTGCATCCGGCCGGGCACCGCGGAAAGTTGCGCCAGTGCGGCGATCCCGGCGGCCGGCGGCACGCCGGTGGAGATCGCCAGGCCGAGTGCGGCAAGTGCGTTCATCGCCTGGAACCTGCCGAGCAACGGCAAGAACAGCGCATGCCGCTCGCCAAAGATCGCAATGACCAGGTCCTGCCCCCGGGCGCGCGGCTGCGCCGCCACCAGCTGCAACTCGGCCGCCGCATCAAAGCCGTAGGCCAGCACCGGATGACCCCGCTCGCGGCACAACGCCGAAAGCCTCGAAAATTCGTCGCTGTCGCGGTTCAGGATCGCAGCCTGGCCCGGCTTCAATAGGGCTGTAAACAGCCGCTCCTTGGCGGCGCGGTAATCGGCCATGTCGCGATGGTAGTCGAGATGGTCGCGGGTCAGATTGGTAAAGGCCGCAGCCGCGACCGACAGACCGTCAAGCCGGAACTGCGCCAGACCATGGCTCGACGCCTCAACCGCGAGATGGGTGACGTCGCGCTTGGCAAGCCCCGCCAGTTCGCGGTGCAGGGCAACCGGGTCGGGAGTGGTCAGAGCGCCGGGCCGCCGCTCCGACGGCGTTATGATCCCGAGCGTGCCGAGACTCGCGGCAAGGTAACCGGCTGCACTCCAGATCTCGCGGGTGAAATGAGCGACCGAGGTCTTGCCGTTGGTGCCGGTGACCGCTGCGATCACCGGCGGCGGCGGGCCGTAGAACCGTGCCGCGGCGAGGGCGAGTCGGCGGCGCGGATTGGGATCGATGACAACGGCGACGCCCCTGCGCATTTCCGCCGAGAGATCGAGTGCCGCCTCGTCATCGGTCAGGATTGCCGCCGCCCCGCGCGCTATCGCCTCGGCGGCAAACCGGCGCCCGTCATGCTGCGCCCCGGGCAGCGCCGCAAACAGAAAGCCGGCCCGAACCGCGCGCGAATCGGCGGTGATGCCGGTGATGTCGGGTTCGCCGGAGCACCGGGCATCATGGCATGGGCCAGCCGCCCCGATCAGCTTAGTAAGCTTCAATCCGTTTACCCTGCATGCTTTCGGGTGTCAGTGCTTGAACAATACTGGGCGAGGATTCGTCCACCGGCTGCACCCCAAGTAGGGGGGCGATGCGGACGATCGTGCGGCCGACCGCGGGTGCGGCGGTCCAGCCCGCCGTCGCATAACCGTGGCTCGACTTGTTCGGATGCGGCTCGTCGACCATGACCAGCACCAGGTATTTGGGCGCGGTCATCGGGAAGACGCCGAGAAAGCTCGAAAGCAGCTTGCGCTCGGCATAGTGCTTGCCCTCGACCTTGTCGGCGGTGCCGGTCTTGCCGCCGACGACGTATCCCGGAGCATCGACCATCTCGCCGGTGCCGTAGAGGACAACCATGCGCAGCAATTTGCGCATGTGATCCGAGGTCTCGGCCGAGATCACCCGGGTTCCCTGCGGCGCTCCCCCCGGCGGCAGTTTGAGCAGCGTCGCCGGACGCAGGATACCGCCATTGACCAGCGCCGATCCGGCCGAAGCAATCTGCAGCGGGGTCTCCGAGATGCCGTGGCCAAAGCCGATCGTCATGACATTGACCTCGCGCCATTTGGCCGGGTAGTGCGGTCTGCCAATCTCCTTAAGTTCGAGAGTCGGCGCCGACATCAGCCCGAAGCGGCGCAAATATTCCTGCTGGCGATCGGCGCCGACGGCGAGTGCAATCTTGGCTTCGCCGATATTGGAGGAATACATCAGGATTTCGGGGACCGTCTCCCAGCGGTGCTTGCCGTGGTAGTCGGAAATCGTAAACCGCCCGATATGGATCGGATAGGTGGCGTCAAACCGGCCGGTCATCGAGGTCGCCCCCGAATCGAGCCCCATCGCCGTCGTGAAGATCTTGAAGACCGAGCCGATTTCATAGTCGCCGAGCGTCACGCGGTTGAACATGCGCTCGGCGACGGTCCATTCCGGATGACGGGGATCGAGCGTGTCGGGGTGGGAGGGATCGAAATCAGGCAATGACACCATTGCCAATATTTCGCCGGTATTGACATTCATGATCAACCCGGCGCCGCCCCTGGCAGTGAAATCGTCGACGACGCGCGCCAGTTCCTCGTGAAGGATGTATTGCAGGCGCAAATCGATCGACAGCTGAACCGACTCCTGGCGCCCACGCAGGCTGCTGTCGAGACCGCGTTCGATGCCGGCTTCGCCGTTGTCGTCGATCCCGGTAAAGCCGACGACATGTGACAGCAGGGCGCCGTAGGGGTAGACGCGGCGCTCCTCGTGCTGGAACTGCAACCCTGGCAGTCCGAGTTGGTTGACCGCGTAGGCCTGGTCGGGAGTGAGATGGCGCTTGATCCAGACGAATCCCTTGCCCGAGGTCAGCTTGGCGTAGACCTCATTGCGATTGAGACCCGGCAGTGTCGCGACGAGTTTCTGGGCGACGTCGGCAGCGTCGATAATCTGCCGCGGATTGGCGTAAAGCGACGGGCTTTCGAGCGTTGTCGCCAAGAGCTTGCCATTGCGATCGACAATGTCGGCGCGCCCTGGCGGGGGCGGCGGTACCGGATCGAACCGGGCGATCCGCGGGACGGTGATGCTGCCGGGCAGCAAAGTGACCTGGATCAGCCGACCGGCGATCACGACAAAGGCGATGATAAACGCCAAGCTCATGATCAGCAGCCGTGGTCGGCAACCGTCGAGCGCGCGCTTTGCCGGGCCGTCGGGAACGACCGGCATGCACGGCGGCGGCTTGAAATGCCGCGGTCGGCACGGATTGTCGTCGAATTGGAACGCGGCGCTCATCACCGGCTCTCTGTAATCTGTGCGATCAGTTCGTTGAGCGAGGCGGCCCGGTGCGTTGGTGCTTGCCGAGATGCCGTCTTGACTGCTGTCGGTCTTGCGGGAGCGGCGGCAATCCGCTTTTCGTGTGGTGTGGTCGCGACCGGGTTCGGGCTCTCCGTCGCCACCGCCGACACCGGCTCATCCAACCGGACCTGCGCCGGCGCATCCGGTGGTGCCACCGCCGGCGGCGTCGAGTTGCCGGCCGGGATTGTCGCCGCATCTGGGGTCGGCGCGGTTGCGGCCACGGTGACGACCGGCGGAGGCGGCGGTGGTAAAGGCGGCGGCGCCGGTCGCATCGGGATGTCCGCGACACTGGTGCGCAGCTGTTTGGTGGCGATCGGCACCAGCGACAGAAACCGCTGGTTCATCTGGGCGAGCGCGTCGGGCCGGTTCAGATAGGCCCATTCCGCATCAAGCACGCGGATGTCGCGCTCAACGTCATCGGCCTGCTTGACGGTCCGGGTCAGCCGGTCGGCTAGCCCCTGGACCTGATATTTGACCGCGAACATCGCAAAGCCCGTCGTCGCAACGATGATGAGCCAGAACAGTGTCGGAAGCCTGATCATGCCCCCCCGCATTCCTAGCGATCGCGCCGCAGCGACCACGGTGGCGCCGCCGTGCGCTCGGCGGCCCGCAACCGCGCCGAGCGCGCCCGCGGGTTGCGCGCGATCTCGTCCGCGGTCGGTTTGATCGCGCGTTGGCGCAGCAGGCGAAAACTCGGGGCCGGGGCGCTTTGCGGTGGCGGCTCGTGACGCGAGGGTTGCGGCGCAGTTTCGCTGCGCTGGCGCAGGAACTTCTTGGCCCGCCTGTCCTCGAGCGAATGGAACGACACGACCGCAAGCCGGCCGTCGGGTTTCAACAGCCGCTCGGCGGCTTCAAGCCCGCGATCGAGCTCGCCGAGTTCATCATTGACCGCGATGCGCAGCGCCTGGAACGTCCGGGTTGCCGGATCGAGGCCGGGTTCGGGTCTGGGGATCGCGGCGCGCACGATATCAGCGAGGTCGACCGTGCGCCGTACCGGGTTTTGCTGCCGGGTGGCAACAATCGCACGCGCGATCCGCCGGGCATGACGCTCTTCACCGAATTCGTGGATCAGCCCGGCTAGTTCGGTCTCGGATAAGGCATTGACGAGATCGCCGGCGTTTTGCCCGGCGCTGCCCATGCGCATGTCGAGCGGACCGTCATGGCGAAAAGAGAAGCCGCGCTCGGGGCTGTCGAGCTGGATCGAGGATACCCCGAGATCGAAAGCGACGCCGGCGATCGGATGGCTCGCGACAGCTGCGACAAGCCGTTCCATATCGCCAAAATTTCCCTCGCGCATGGCGAACCGTCCGCCATAGGCGGCGGCAAGTTCGTCACCGCGCCGCACCGCATCGGGGTCGCGGTCGATTGCGACCACCCGGCAATTGGCCGCTTCGAGCAGGGCGCAGCTATAACCGCCGGCGCCAAAAGTGGCATCGATGTAAAGCGCGCCGTCGCGCGGCGCCAGCACTTCGATGACGGCCTCGACCATGACTGGCAGATGCACGGCGGGACCGTCAGAGCCGGCGGCAGGCGGTGCCGCTGTTGCACCGCGGGGCGTGCGCTGACGGGGCGGCCGTTTCATTCGCGCCGCCGATCGGGCGGGTGAGCCGCCGAATGAGTTAGCGACGGGATCCGGGTCCCCTGCTGGCGCGCCCGCTCGCGCAAAGTCGCCGCGTGCTCGGCAAACCGCGTCGGTTCCCATAGCTGGAAATTCCGACCAGCCCCGACAAACGCAACACTCTCGGTGATCGCCGCATGCTCTGCCAGATCCAACGGCAAGGCGATGCGTCCCTCGGTGTCGAACGGCAATTCGCGCGACGAGGCAAACAGCATTTCGAGGTTCTCGTGCTCGTCGGAGAACATGTCGAGCGTGTCGAGGCGGGCCGCCAGTTCCTCCATCCATTCGAAGCTGTTGGCTTCCAGAGCCGGGTACTTGAAGGAGGGGAAGACGACGATGCCGGGAAAGCGCTGGGCTGACAGCGTGGTGCGAAAGGTCGCCGGCACTGATACTCGCCCCTTGCGGTCGACCTTGTTCACGTAAGTGGACAAAAACATGCCACTTCTTCCCCCAACGCTCACCCACGGACGCTCGGCAAGGGGCGCCCGATAGGTGCTGCCGAAGTTCCCCCCATCGGCTGCACCCGTCCATGGGTTGATCTGGGATACCATGGGCAATCATGGGCGTCAATGCCCTTCGGATAATAAAACCTACAATTTTATAGGCTGTGCTGTTCGGCATGCCCAGCACACCATGGGGCTGGCGTCGGCTGTTCAAGGATCGGCGACAACAAGACTGCCTAGCCCGGTAGGAAAGAGACGGCAGGAATGTCTTCCGCTGCCCCAGACGGATCGGATCCTCGGCCAC
>Ga0335075_10005579_pt1 | contig 19499 bp, 17 predicted proteins | sample Lox_Sample_24_FD_206723 | JGI IMG/M metagenome (GOLD analysis project Ga0335075, IMG submission 206723) | Soil microbial communities from Loxahatchee National Wildlife Refuge, Florida, United States - Lox_Sample_2.4 | ecosystem: Environmental > Terrestrial > Soil > Wetlands | place: USA...
CTGACCGCCCTCATCCATGAGATGTACTCAGTTACCACACGCGGACGATGGCACGTCGCCCGGTAAGGACGACAATGTTCGGGTGACGGTAACCAACGCCAGATGGCTGCGCGACCGGGCACACAGGGTCGCGGCCTTCCTCGTGCGGTCGGAGCCACGACGGCCGCTGTCGCGACGGTCGCTCGCCGTCGATGCGGTTATCGCCGCGGCGGCCACGGCCGGCGCGATCTGGGAAGCGGTCACGCGCCATCGGAGCATAGTCATCCCCGCCCACACGATGTTCTACCCGGTAACAGTCCACCCGCCGGGCGTGCCCAAGACGATGGTGTACGCGGCCGTGGCGGGTGGGCAACTGATCGGGTTCGCCAGAGACCTGCCGCAGAACCTGCCGCCGCTGCCGCAGCCGTCGGTGACCGCGCTGATCCTTATCGCGCTGACGGCCGCGCCGCTCGCCGTCAGGCGCAGGTACCCGATCGCCGCCTGCTGTGTGATCCTGGCGGCGATCATCGCTATCCGCGGGTATGACGACACGCCACCGATAACGTTCGCGACGGGGATCTTCGCCGTGTACTCCGCGGTCGTCTACAGCAGGGTTCGCCAGCTGGCCATTGGCGTCGTGCTGATCGGCGTGGCCATCGTCACGGCGCTGTTCCCGAACACCCTGCCGGAGGTGTCGGAGCGGTACATGGCGGCCCTGGTCGCGATCCCCACGGTGATCGCCGGAATCGGGATGCGCGAGTGGCGCCGGCGGGCCGGCGACTCGGCCGAACGGCTGCGCCGCGCCCAGGCCGAGCACGAGGCCGCCACCCGCCGCGCGCTCGCGGTCGAGCGCGCCCGCATCGCCAGTGAGCTGCATGACGTGGTGACGCACAACGTGAGCGTCATGATCGTGCAGGCCGGCGCGGCCCGCCAGGTGCTCGACAGCTCGCCCCACGACACCCGGGAGGCGCTACTCGCCGTCGAGGCCAGCGGCCGGACGGCGATGGCCGAGCTCCGGCACCTGCTCGGCCTGCTCTGCCCGGTGGGTATGACCGCCGGGGATCCTGGAACCGGCGGCGTCGAGGCCGCCGATGCCGAGGCGGCGCTGCGCCCGCAGCCAGGCCTCGGCCAGCTCCGTTCGCTGATCGAGCGGGTATCCGCCGCCGGGCTGCCCGTGGAACTGCACATCGATGGCGTGCAGCATGCCCTGCCGCCCGGCCTGGACCTCGCCGCCTACCGGGTTGTTCAGGAAGCGCTGACCAACGTCATCAAGCACGCCGGCCGGGCGTCGACGCGCGTCCGGATCGCCTACCGGCCCGGCGAGCTGCAGGTAGACGTCGCCGACAACGGACGCCGCCCGGGCGATCCCGGTCCCGGCGGATCCCCGGCAGGCGGGCCCGGTACCGAGCGCGGGCTGATCGGGCTCCGGGAGCGGATCGCGATTTACGGCGGCACGCTCGACGCGGGCCCGCGGCCAGGCGGTGGCTGGCGCGTCCACGCGCGAATCCCGTTGTACGCGGCGAGCGGTGGTGAGCCGGACGGCCTGCTGTCCGGCCTGGACACGGCGACGGCGTAGGCGAGGTACCGATATGCAGCCCGAACAGGCGCCGCGGGTTGTCGTCGCCGATGACCAGACTCTCGTACGCAGGGGGTTCCGGCTGATCCTGGGCTCAGCTGGCATCCCGGTCGTGGCCGAAGCCGCGGACGGCAAGGAGGCCGTGGCCTCCGTTCTCGAGCACCGGCCGGACGTCGTGCTGATGGACATCCGGATGCCCGAGATGGACGGCTTGGAGGCCACCCGGCGCATCATCGCGGCCGTGCCCGCCGAAGGTATCCGGATCATCATGCTCACCACGTTCGACCTGGACCAGTACGTGTACGCGTCGCTCGCCGCCGGCGCCAGCGGCTTCCTGCTCAAGGACGTCTCGCCGGAGCACCTGGTGGCCGCTGTACGGCTGGTACGGACCGGTGACGCGTTGCTCGCCCCGTCCATCACCCGCCGTCTGGTCGAAAGGTTCGCGTCGCATAACGCCGGGCCCGGGGCGGAGCGGGGGACCGGTTCCGGCGCCGGTTCCGGACAGGCTGGCGGGGTGCCCCGCCGGGACCTGTCCGTGCTGACCCGCCGCGAGTTCGAGGTTCTTGGCCTGATCGCGCGCGGCTTGAGTAACGCGGAAATCGCCGCGGCGCTGACGCTCAGCGAGGCAACAGTGAAGACGCACGTGGCCAGGATCCTTACCAAGCTGGACCTGCGCGACCGGGTGCAGGCCGTGGTGCTCGCGTACGAGACCGGCATCGTCAGCGTCGACCAGGCTGAGCCGAGGCACCGTGGATGACGTGACAGGTCGCTTCGCGTCGTATGACGGGACTCAACTCGGGTACCGCGCCGTCGGGAACGGACGGCCGCTGGTGTGCCTGCCGGGCGGGCCGGGGCGGGCCGCGGAATACCTGGGCAACCTCGGCGGCCTCGACCAGTCACGGCGGCTGGTCCTGCCGGATCCCCGGGGTGTCGGGCGGTCGGCGGACCCCGCGGACCCGGAGACGTTCCGGGTCGACCGGATGGCCGATGACGTCGACGCGCTGCGCGTCCATCTCGGCCTGGAGCGGATGGACCTGCTGGCCCACTCGGCCGGGGCGATACTCGCGACGCTGTACGCGGCGGCGCATCCGGACCGGATCTCCCGGCTGGTCCTGGTCACTCCGGGGCTGGCGGCGGTCGGCGTGGACGCCACCGAGGAGGAACTCCGCGCCGTCGTGGAGAGCCGGTCGGCCGAACCGTGGTACCCGGCCGCCCGCGCCGCGCTCGAGGAGATGCTGGCGGGGTCGATGTCGCTCGCGGCCTTTGCCGGGTCCAGGCCGCTGTTCTACGGCCGCTGGGACGACGCGGCGCGGGCACACGCGATGGTGGGAGTCGCGGACCGCCACCTGGCCGAACGGACCGGCTATTTCGACGGCGCCGAACTGGATCCGGCGGCCGTCACGGCGGCGCTGGGCACGCTCGGCGGGCCCGCCCTCCTGTACGCGGGGGACGAGGACCCGCTGGTGACGCCCGCGATGGTGCGGAGGGCGGCCCCGCTGTTCCGTGAGGCGTCGGTCATCATCCAGCCCGGGACCGGACACTTCCCCTGGGTCGAGGATCCGGCCGCCTTCGCGGCCGCCGTCAACGCCTTCCTGGCCTGACTCTCTCGGCGATCACCCGATCGGGTGATCGCTGCTAGTCCTCATGGGCGCCGGAACCCTGTCACTCCAAGTGACCTGGGAATACTCGGCCGGCTGCCCGGCCGCCGCGATCGCGCTGACGGGGTGAAGCCTGTTCACCCTGGCGAATCGGATGCTGTCAGCGAACCGATGAGCGAAGGAAGGAAGACGATGACCGCACAAGTCCACCGGATCAACATCCAGGCCGGCCAGCAATCCGTGTTCGAGGCGCTGTCGACGGAGGGGGGCTGGAGCAGCTGGTTCACCCCCGAGGTGACCGGCGATTTCACTGACGGCTCGGAGATCGTCTGTCGGCTCAAGGGCCGCTCGCCGATCAGGCTGCGGGTGACCTCGGTGCAGCCGGGGTCTGCGATCGCCTTCCAGGAGCTGGAAGGACCCTTCGCCGCGTCCGGGGCCACCACGTCGATTCAGCTGGCGAGCGCCGATGACGGCCGGACGGCGGTCAGCCTCCGGCACGAGACGCCGCCGATACCAGCGGAGGACCTGGCCGCGTGCAACACGTACTGGGGAATCCTCCTCGGTCAGCTTCGCGCGTACTGCCAGACGAACAGCGCATCGACGCTCCTGTAAGCCGCACCCGTCTGGCCTTCACACGAAAGAGGACATGATGAGCACGACCGAGATCCCCACGGGCACCTACGCTGATGTCCGCCAGTACCTCGATGAGCTGGATCGCCGCGGCCTGCTGGTCCGCGTCGACCGCACGACCAACAAAGACACCGAGATCATGCCGCTGGTCCGCTGGCAGTTCCGGGGGCTGCGCCAGGACCAGCGCAAGGGCTGGCTGTTCTCGAACGTGACCGACTCACGCGGGCGCACCTTCGACGGGTCGGTAGCGGTGGCGATCCTCGGCGCGTCGCCGACCGTCTACGCCGCGGCGATGGGCACCGACTCCCCGGCCGGCATCGCCGATAAGTGGGCCCAGGTGCAGAGCTCCCCGATCGCGCCGCGGGAGATCGACGCCGCTGACGCGCCGGTGAAGGAGGTCAAGATCCTCGGCGACGACATCGTCGCCAGCGGCGGCGTCGACTCCTTCCCGGTGACGATCACCAACCCGGGCAGTGACGCGTCCGCGTACTTCAGCGCACCCGTGTGGATCACCAAGGATCCGGAGACCGGGGTCTACAACGCCGGCACCTACCGGGTGATGGTCAAGGCGGCCGACCGGGTGGGCTGCCTGATGATGGACGGCCAGGACGGCCGCGCGCACTGGGAGAAGGCGCGAGCACTGGGCAAGCCCCTGGAGGCCGTGCTGATCCTTTCCCCGCCACCTGCGCTGTCCTTGTGCAGCGTCAACAAGCTCGACATCTCCGAGTACGACGCCGCGGGCGCGATCAACGGCGCGCCGCTGGACCTCGTGCGGGCGGAGACCGTCGACTTGCTCATCCCGGCCACCGCGGAGATCGCGATCGAGGGTAGGCTCCGCACCGACATCCTGGAGCTGGAAGGGCCGTTCGGTGAGTACGGCGGCTACGTCGGCACTCAGGACTACCAGATGCTCTTCGAGGTCAGCGGGATCACCCACCGCAAGTCACCCGTGCTGCAGGCGTTCATCTCCGAGATGCCGCCGAGCGAGAGCTCGTGCCTGCGCAAGGCCGGCTTCGAGGGCTTCATCACGGCCGAACTGCGCACCAAGGTTCCCGGCCTGCGCAAGGTCACCTTCTTCGAGATGAGCGGCAGCGCACAGGCCCTGGCCATCACCCTGCACAACCCGCTGCCCGGCGAAGCCTGGGAGGCCCTGCGGGCCGCCGGGTCCTCGCGCGGCGCGTCGTGGTGCAAATGGGTGATCGCCATCGACGACGACATCGACGCCGAGGACCTCAACAGCGTCCTGTGGGCGCTGTCGTGGCGGGTGCAGCCGCACCGCGACGTCCAGATCCAGCGCGGGCGCAACACCGACCTGGATCCGTCGGGGGCGCCGGTGGAGGACAACTTCGCCGCGCGCACCTATCCCGACGGGCTCGGCGGCTCTCAGATTCTCATCGACGCCACCCGCGCATGGGCCTACCCGCCGGTGAGCTTGCCCTCCAAGGACCTCATGGAGAACGCCAGGAAGATCTGGGAAGAGCTCAAGCTGCCCGAGCTCACCCCCCACGTGCCGTGGCACGGCTACGAGCTCGGCTACTGGCCCGACAGCTGGAGCGAGGCAGCGCAGCGCGCCGTGCGCGGCGAGTACCTCAAGACCGGCGAAGACTTCCGCAAGTACCGGACTCTGTCCTCGTACTTCGAGACTGGCCAGGTCGTGCCGCCGGACGGGGAGTCGTCATGAGCAGGCAGCGGCTGGTCATCGGCGTCAGCGGGGCCAGCGCTCCCCAGCTGGCCTGGGCCGTCCTGGGAGCGCTGCACGCCAGCCAGGCGGTGGAGACCCACCTGGTGCTCTCGGCGGGCGCGGAGAAGACGATCGCGGCCGAGATGGGGCTGACGCGGGACAGCTTCGAGGCCCTGGCCGACGTCTCCTACCACCCGGCCGATATGGGCGCGGCGGTCTCATCGGGCTCGTTCCAGACCCTGGGGATGATCGTCGTGCCCTGCTCGATGAAGACCCTGGCCGCGATCGCCACCGGCGTCAGCGGCGACCTCGTCGCCCGGGCCGCCGACGTGTGCCTGAAGGAACGCCGGAAGCTGGTTCTCGTCACCCGCGAGACGCCTCTCAACCTGATCCACATCCGCAACATGGAGACGGCGACCCTGGCCGGGGCCGTGGTCATGCCTCCGGTGCCGGCGTTCTATCACCAGCCGAAATCCGTCGACGACCTCGTCGCCCAGACCGCGGGCAAGATCCTCGACCAGTTCGGTATCGGGCACACGCTGTTCCGCCGCTGGGACGGGACATCTCCGGCGCCCGACGAGAGGGCCACTGTCGGTGTCTGACGCCGATATGGCATCTGGAAAACGAGGCCTGACGCGCCTAACGGCTCGCTGGAGCCATTCTGGAGGGGGCGAGCAGGCCGAGGGCGCGGGCGAGTTCGACGGCCTCGGCGCGGTGGTGCGTGCCGAACTTGGCGTACAGGTGCCGGATGTGGGTCTTGACCGTGTTCGGGGAGACCGACAGCTCACGGGCGATCTCCGGTGTGCTCAGGTTGGTGGGCAGGTAGCGCAGCACGCGGAACTCACTGCCGCTGAGCGGCTCGAGCAGCGGCCCCGGCTGGGCGGGCGGCGTCCCGTACTGTGGCCCGGCCGGGGTCCCGGCGAGCAGGTCGCGGATCTCCACGACCAGGGCGGCGTGGGCGGTGCGGTGCAGGGCATGACGGTCCAGCAGGCCAGAGACGGGATACAGCAGGAACGGGGTCAGGTCGCCGCTTCGCTCGGCCAGGTCGAGCGCGCGCTCGATGGCGGCGTCGGCCGCATCCGGGTCGCCGAGTGCGTCTCGGGCGATCGCCTCGAGCAGGTCGGCCCGGGTCCGCCAGAATCCCCAGTAGCCCTCGGGAACGGGGCCCTGCTGGACCGGGCCCAGCGCGGCGAGCGCGGCCCGCGGGTCGCCGGCGGCAAGCCGTAGCTCCACGGCGGCGACGCGGATCTCGCCGCGCTCCCGGTCCCGCTCGCCGAGCCCGGCCAGGAACCTCCCGGCACGCTCGATCTGGCCGAGGCGGATCAGGGAATGCACCAGCAACGCCCGCATCCAGGCGACAAAGTAGTGCGGCCCGGCGAGCCGCCGGGACAGCGCCTCGCCTGCCTGGAGGGCGGCCAGCGCCGTGGCGTTACGGTCTCGCTCCAGCTCAAGCGTCCCGCGGATGATGCGGACCGCCAGGACGGCCGCGGGCTCGGTGTCAGGTGGGAGGATGCGCTCGGCGCGCTGGACCCACGGCTCGGCCTCATCCGCCCGGCCCTGCCACACCAGCACGACTCCGACTGCCATGCAGGCCATGCCGACCGCCGGGTCATCGGTCCAGCCGTGGCGCTCGGCTAGCTCCACCGCCTGCCGCCTGCGCTCGGCCGCTCGCGCGAACGAGCGATAGGCCTCGCGGAGCGCCTGGTAGGCCAGGCCGGTGAACTCCAGATAGGGCCGTCCGCCCGCGCGGGCGAGCTCGATGCCGCGGTCCAGGTAGCGTCCGGCGTCCCTGGACGCGGTCGCCCAGAATTCGGTGCTGCCTAGGCTGATCAGCGCCAGCGCGCTCAGGTCGGTGCCGAGGCCGGGCTGGGCCGCGTCCGCGACGTCGGCCATAGCCTCCAGTTCCCGCGCGTCGGCGGCCACGGCCGGCAGGTTCCCGCGCTGGCGATGCAGCAGCAGCCGGACGACCCCAAGCAGAAGCCGCTCGTATTCTCCCCGGCCGGCCGGCACCGATGCTGACCGCCGTTCCGCCAGCGCCAGGTACCGTTCCGCGGCCTCCAGCGATCCCTGTGCGAGCTCATCGGCCGCGGCCACCACGGCCAGCTCGGCATCCGCCGCGCGCATGCTGGCCGGGAACCCGGCGAGCAGCTCATGGACGGTGGCAGCCTGCCCGTTCAGGTGCAGGGCCGGCCAGTGAGCCGCCAGCAGCCGGGCGGCCCGCTCCCAGTCCTCCGCCGCCTGGGCGTGCCGGACCGCCTCCACCGGGAATCCGCGGGCGGCGAACCAGCCGGCGGCGGCGGCGTGCAGCCCGGTGACCTCGCCCGGCGCCGTGCGACGGAGCTCTAGCCGCAGCAGGTCAGCGAACATCTGGTGGTAGCGGAACCAGGATCGGGTCGTGTCCAGCGGCACCACGAGTGCCCCGGCCGCCTCCAGGTCCAGCAGTGCCCGCTCGCCGCCCTCGTCCCCGGTCAGCAGGTCCGCCAGCTCCCCGTTGACCCGATCGAGGATGGAGGTCCGCAGCAGCAGCCGCCGCACGGCCGCGGGCTGCCGGTCCAGCACCTCGGCCAGCAAGTACTCCGCCACCGTCCGCTCGCTGCCGGAGAACTCGGCCGCGAACCGCTCCGGATCCGCGCCGCCCGCCAGCGCCAGCGCCGCCAGCCGCAGCCCCGCCGCCCATCCTTCCGTCCGGTCATGCAGCATTGCCAAGACCGGCTCGTTCAGCTCCACCCCGGCGGCGGTGAAGAGCTCCCGGGCCTCGGCCACGGTGAACGTCAGATCAGCAGGGCGGATCTCGGCCAGGCCGCCTTCCAGCCGCAGCCGGTGCAGGCCCAGGCGCACGTCGTGCCGGGCCGCCAGCACGAACCGCAGCCCCGGCGGGGCGCGCATTACCAGCAGCTCCAGTTGCCGCAGCGCGTCCGGGGCCAGCTCGTGCACGTCGTCGATCACCAGCCAGACCGGACGTTCGAGCGGTGCCAGGTCGCTCAGCAGCCCCTCAGCTAGCGCCCACCCATCGAGGTCCGGCGCCGCCGACACCGCCCGGACCAGACCGGCCCCGGGGCCGGTCTGGCGCAGCGCCCCGGCCACCGACAGCCAGAACTGCTGCGGGTCACGCTCCTGCCGTCCCGCCGCGACCCACGCCGCCTGGCCCGCTCGCCCATCCTCGGCCATCCAGGACCGCAGCAGAACGGTCTTGCCGCTGCCCGCCGGGGCCGACACCACTGTCACCCGCGCCGGTCCGCCGAGCCGCCCGAACAGCCCCGGACGGGCAATCACGCCGCCTGTGCCACGGCTGCCTCCGGCCACGGGGCCCGATCCCGCCGGAGATCCCACAACCATGATCATCCCACCAACCCAGCTCACAAGCCTAGGTCTTCTAGGGTGTTACGGCTTCCTGGCCAGGCCGCCGACGAACCCGTGGTAGGTGGAGTCCCTGATGGGCTGGCTCGCGGTGTCGGGGCGCCATTCCGGCAGGGGGACCAGGCCGGGCTCGAGCAGTTCCCAGTCGCCGAACCAGGTCAGGATCTCGGCGTCCTCCCGCCACAGGCCGGTGCCGAGCGTCTCGTTGAACAGGTCCTGCACCGCGCGGGCCTTTTCCGCTTCTTGCGGGTGCTCGGGGCCTGGCATGCGGACGCTGGAGATGGCCAGGTAGCTGCCCGGCGCGAGCGCGTCGCGGAACTGTGCCGTGATCGCCGCCGGGTCCTCGGCGTCGGTGATGTGGTGCAGGATGGCGAACATCAGCAGCCCGACCGGACGGCTGAGGTCGATGAAGGCCCGGACATCGGGATCGCCCAGAACCTCGGCCGGGCGGCGGGCGTCCGCGGTGACGACCCGCGCCGTCGCCGCGTCGGCGAGCAGCGCCCGGCCGTGCACGGCGACGACCGGGTCGTTGTCGATATAGACGACCCGCACGCCGGGGCGGGCCTGGCGGGCGATCTCGTGCACGTTGCCCGCGCTGGGCAGCCCGGAGCCGATGTCCAGGAACTGCGTGATCCCGGCTTCGGCCGCCAGGTACCTGACCACCCGTCGCAGAAATGCCCGGTTGTTCTTCGCCCCGCCCGCGGAGTCGGGCGCTATCTGCAAGGCCGACTCGACGACGGCCCGGTCAGCCGCGAAATTGTCCTTGCCGTCCAGGAAAGCGTCGTAGACCCGGGCGATGTTCGGCCTGGTGATGTCGATGCCAGGCGGAGCGGGCTTCCCCTCAGCCATCAATGGCTCCTTTGCGCCTCAGCTGCCACCCACCCTAGCGGAGGCCGGGAAAGCCGGGCGGCAGGACGCCGCAGACCGATCACCTCTGGCGGGTGAGGCGCTCGACGAGACACCGGCATGATCCTTACCTGAGAGCCGCTGAGTAGGAGGCTTGACTGATGTCTGCACCGGACAGATCCCACGCGCTAGATCACATCGTGGTGGTGCTGTTTGAGAACCGTTCCCTGGACAATGTGCTCGGGCACCTTTACGGCCCGGGGGACGGCAGGAATTTCGACGGGGTCATCGGCAAACGCCTGAGCAACCCCATTCCCGCGTGGGCAGAGCACGGCGCCGAACGCAAAGTGGTTCCCTACACCGTCGCCACCGATATGGATTCGCCTAACCCGGACTCGGGTGAGGAGTACTTCCATACCAACACCCAGCTGTTCAACATTCTCGAGGACCAGAACCGGTTCAAGATCGGTGAAGCCGCGGCCGCTCCGTGGAACGCGCCGCCACCCGGGGCGGTACCGACGATGGACGGGTTCGTCACCGACTACATCTCCACCTTCACCGGCGAGACCGGCCGCCAGCCCACCTACGACGAGTACGCCCACATCATGACCGGCTACACCCCCGGGCAGTTGCCCGTGCTCAACGGCATCGCCAGGGATTTCGGGGTGTTCGACCACTGGTTCTCCGAGGTGCCGTCGCAGACCTTCATGAACCGGTCGTTCTGGACGGCGGCCACCTCCTCAGGTTTCGTCGTGAACAGCCCAGTGCGAAAGTGGCTTGAGAAGAACAACGCCGAGACGCTCTTCGAGCGGCTGGAAGCTCACGGCAGGACCTGGAAGGTCTACGTCATGGAGCCGATGCCGATCTCATTCACCGGGGTTATCCACTTTCCGCGGCTGCGTCACCGGCTGGCCACCCACTTCGTGCCCTTCGACGAGTTCGAGAAGGACGCCGCGGCGGGCACCTTGCCGGACTTCTCGTTCATTGAGCCGAGCATGCTGTCGGGCCACGGTGACTATCACCCCGCGTTCGGCCGCTCGTTGTCGGCCGCCGTGGACCTCGGCGCAATGGACACCCCGTCCTCAATGCTCTCGGGTGAGGCCTTCCTGGAGCGGGTGTTCAACGCCTACCGGTCCGCGACGTCGCCGGCCGGCGCCAACGTGTGGAACACGCCCCTGCTCATTGGCTGGGACGAGCCGGGTGGCACCTACGATCACGTCGCTCCGGGGCCCGTCCCGCCGCCGGACCCGGCCGCGCCCGCTGGCGAGTGCGGCTTCGCGTTCGACCGCTCCGGGTACCGGGTGCCAGCCGTCATCGTGTCGCCGTGGGTGGAACCGGGGTCGGTGTACAACGAGGAGTACCGCCACACCTCGCTGATCGCCACCCTGCGGAAGACCTGGGGACTAGGCGAGGCGTTCACCCAGCGGGACGCCTCGGCTCGCACGTTCGACCACGTCTTCTCGCTCGCCACGCCCCGCGACCCGGACACCTGGGCGGCCATCAACGCGCTTCCCGTGCCTGAATGGACGATGCACCCCGAGGTGGCGGGCCAGGCCCTGAGCACTCTGGGCAAGGGCATCGCCCCCACCCTCATCGCCCGGGCCAGGGAAATGGGGGTGCCACTCCCGCCCGGGCTCGACGACCCAGAAGCCGACCTTCCGCCCCGGCTCATCGTCGGCGCCCTCAGGCACGTCGCGGGTCACTTCTTCCCGCTCCTAACCGGAGACGAGACTTCCAGGGATTGAAGTCCTGGGGTCTCCGACGCAAGTGGTAGCGGGTATGTCGAGATCTATGTCCTAGTTTGATCTATATTCTCGCGCCGGTTGGCGGCCGACTCGACTTGCGGTTTCATGATCTTGTGTCATATGCGGCGCTATCCGCCAAAAATGACACAAGATCATGGCCATCGTCCTTTCCATATACCCCCTTGGGTATGTGGCGGGGCCGGAGGCCAGGAGACCCTCGCTTTTCAACTTCTGTAGTGGGGCTCGGCTCGGTGCGGTCAGTCCTGCTGAGCGGAGGCGCCGACAATCCAGGTGACCCCGAATCGATCGGTGAGCATGCCGTAGAGCGGGGCGAAAGCGGCCGGCCCGAGGGGCGTGAGGATGTCTGCTCCGTCTGCGAGAGCGGCCCAGAATTTCGTGATCTCGTCGGCGTCCGTGCCGTTGAGCGCGATGTAGAAGGCGTTCTCGCCGGCGTGGTAGCGCTTTGAGGGCTGGACGTCGTATGCCATGACGCGGAAGCCGTTCGGCGCCGACACCTGGCCCCAGGCGATCTGGTCCGCCTGGGCCGGGTCCTCGGCAGCGTGGATGTCGGTATAGGTGGCGATCGCGGTCTCGCCGTCGAAGACCGACCGGTAGAACTCGAGCGCCTCTCGGGCGTTGCCGCGGAGGTTGATGTGGGCGGTAGTGGTGACGCTCATTTCCGTCTCCTTCAGGTGGGATGGACCGGCTCGGGGGGTGCTGCTCCCCCGCATCGCGGGCAGCAAAACGCCGTCGATGAGGGCGACCGCGTATTCGCCGGTGATGGGGAGCCGCCGCACGGCCACGTAGGCTGCCCGGGTGCGGAGGATCACTACCGGGGAGCGTCGCGCGGCGCTGGTGCGGCGGCACTGTCTTTCCGGCGGTGCCGCGGGCCCGCGCGAGGTGGTCGCGGCGCTGACCGCGCTGCACGCCTCCGACCCGGCTTCGGTTTACCTATCGGTGCTGGCCCGCAGCTCGACGTCCGCGGTTGCCGACGTGTCCGACGCGATGTACGAACAGCGCGCGCTGGTCCGGTGGATGGCCATGCGGCGCACGCTGTTCGTGTTCGCCCGGGAGGACATCCCGGTCATCCAGGCCGCCGTGAGCACGCAACTGGCCGCAACGCTGCGGCGGCAGCTGCTCGGCCGGATCGGGCGCAACGGGATCGACCCGCCCGTCCATGAAGACCTGACGGGCTGGCTCGCCGCGGCGGAGGAGCGCATCGAGAAGTCGCTAGAACGACGCGGCCCGGCGACCGGTGCCGAGCTGCGGGCCGGTGAGCCGGCCCTGCGCTCGATGATCCCCGCCAGGACGCGCTCCGAGACCGCACAGGCACTCACCTCGCCTCTGCTGACCCTGATGAGCGCGGAGGGACGGCTGGTCCGCGGTAGCCCCGTCGGCGCGTGGACCACCCGCGGCCACCGCTGGGAGCCCGTCACCGCCTGGTGGCCGGACGGCCTTCCGCGCATCGACCCGGCCGAGGCCCAGGCCTCGCTCGCGCGACGGTGGCTGGAGCGTTTCGGGCCTGCTACCGCCGAGGACCTCCAGTGGTGGACCGGATGGAACAAGACGACCACGAGCGCCGTCCTTGCCCGGCTCCCGATCGAGGAAGTCGACCTGCACGGGCGCCCGGGCGTCGACCTCCGCCGCGACGAGCTTCCGCCGCCGCAGGACCCCGTGGCCGCCCTGCTGCCGTGCCTCCACCCCACTCCCATGGGCTGGCGGCACCGCGACTGGTTCACCGCCGTCGACCCGGCACTCATCTACGACACGGCGGGCAACATCGGCCCCACGATCTGGTGGGACGGCGAACTTGTCGGATCTTGGGCCAGCACCAGCACCGGCATTCGTACCAAGATCATCGCCGACCGGGGAAGCGAAGCCGCGGCCGCCGTCGAACGCGCGGCGGCCCGTCTCCAGGACCGGCTCGACGGCACTACCGTGATCCCCGCCGTCCGCACACCGCTCGAACGCCGGCTCAGCCACAGCCAGTAGCGCGACGGCACCATCGCGACACGCTACAGTCGGCGGCGGTCCCGGCGCAGCTCCCGGCGGCGTACTCCGGCCACCGACATCGGTGAGAGCGGCCGGCCGAGCGGATCGATGAACAGCACGCACGGTCCAGCCGTCGCCGGAGGGGTGCCCTGGAGGGCTTGGACGTGGTACTGCAGGCCGTCAGCGGTGACGGCCGGATCGGAAATGACTACGACGGCCTCCTCCGGGGTGTCCGTCCCGGGCTCGCCCCAGGCCAGCACGGCATTCGGCGGGTCGACGGCGAAGCTGTCATCACCCTCAGACCACCACTGAAGGAACCGGTGCGTGGTCAGGTGCCCCACGATGCGTTCGGGACGGTCGGAGAAGTAGATCGTGTGCGGGGTGAGACCAAGAAGGGTTATGGTCTCGCCGTCAGTGCGGAGACCGCTTGCGGTCTGCACGAACATGTCCTCGACAGTGGTGGGGGGTGCATCCGTCATCGGGTCTCCTCCAGCTGGTCAGGCCACGCGGCACCGGCGCCTGCCTACGGCTCGCGGTTCTTCTCCTGGGCACTCATCCTTTCCCGGGGCCGGCCGGCGGAGCCTCATCCGCTAAGGGTGACTTGACCTGGGCAGCGAGCGCATCGCATCGGAGCTGATCATTACGACCGCGCGGCGGCCAGTTCATTCATGACGGGTGAGGCCAGCCGCGGCACGGCAAGATAGCGATTGTGACATGAGCACTGACGGTCTTCCGGGCCCGCTGGCCACTTTCATGGCCCGCCTCGATGAGTTGCGCACGGCCGGCGTCCCGGATCTGGACGCGGTGGGACGGCTGCTAGCGGACCTGGCCGCCGATGATGATTTTTTCGGCCCGCTGATCGCGCAAATGCCCGCTCAGTCGCAGGGGGTGCGCTGGCTGGTCAAGCCCGATCGCGGTCCGCGCCTGGTGCTGGTGCATCGCCCGGAAGGAGTCATGGCCTACACCCATTCGCACGGATGCTGGGTAGGCGTCGCTCCGGTCCGGGGAGCGGAAACCCATCAGCACTGGAACGTTGTCCGCCAGCAGGCCGGCCGGGCCGAACTGAGCCTGGCCTCCGAGCGCGTCCTGCACCGCGGTGACGTGGCGACCCTGGTCCCGCCGCGCGACGTGCACAACCATGGGCATGTCGCCGGTACCGGTCCCGCGCCGTATTCGCTCATCCTGCTGGGCGATGACATGTACTTGTTCGAGCGCGAGGAGTACGACCCGGACCGGGGAACGTGCCGGGTGCTCGCGCCTGGCGACCCGGGCCAGTCCAACCGGTGATCTGACGTTTCCGCGGAAACCATCGCGGTCTCATTGCCTGGTGATGAGGAACTGGTTGACGTCGAGGTACCGGGCCGCGAAGCCGGCCTCGCTGAAGGCGAGGTAGAGGTCCCAGGTGCGGCGGAATGTCTCGTCGAAGCCGAGTTCGGCTACCGACGGCCAGTTCCGGTTGAAGCGGGCGCGCCACAGGGCCAGGGTTGCCCGGTAATGGTCCCCGAACGCGGTGCGGTCGAGTACGCGAAGCCTGGTGTGGTCGGCTAGGGCCTGCTCGATCCCGTGGATGGACGGGATGAGCCCGCCGGGGAAGATGTACTTGTCTATCCACGTGTAGGTGTTACTTGTCCGGAGCATCCGGTCGTGCCGCATGCTCATCGCCTGCAGGCCGATCCGGCCCTGCGGCGCCAGCAGGTCCTCCAGGGCCCGGAAATAGGCGGGCCAGTAGTGGCGGCCGACCGCCTCGATCATTTCCACGCTGATGATGGCGTCGTAGCCGCCGTCGTCAGCGGCGAGTTCCCGGTAGTCCAGCACGTCGACGCGCACCTGGCTGGTGACCCCCGCCCGGCCTGCCCGGTCACGCGCGAACCCGGCGTGCTCGGTCGTGTTGGTCACGGCGTGCACGAGAGCGCCGCGCTGGGCCGCCCGCACCGCGAGCTCACCCCAGCCCGTGCCAATCTCCAGCAGGCGAGTCCCGTCGTGCACGCCGGCCAGATCCAGGAGCCGGTCGATCTTCCTGCGCTGTGCCTCGGCCAGCGCGGCGTCCTCGGCGATCACGCGGCCATCCTCCCCGACGGGGAAGATAGCCGAGGAGTAGCACATCGTCTCGTCCAGGAACGCGCGGAACAGCTCATCAGGCAGTGCGTAGTGATGGCGGGCGTTGCGGCGGGCACCGTCGATTGTCTGCTGCTCCTCCCGCGGCCGGCGCGGTGCGGCGCTATGCCCGCGCACCCGCTGCAGCCAGGGCGGGATAATCGCGTCGACTCCCGTCGCGAACACCGTCAGCAGCCCCGGCAGGTCATCGCTGTCCCAGTCGCCGGCCTGGAATGCCTCGCCGAACCCGATCAGGCCGTGCGCGCCCACGCGCTGGTAAAACGCTTCCGGCCGCCGCAGCCGCAGTACCGGCTCGGCGGGCCGATGGGTGCCCGCGTTCCCGCCCGGCACCGCGACCCTGAACGGCAGCCGCCGCGTAGCATGCCGGACCATGGCCTTCGCTGCCATCGCCCGGACCGGCGCACGCGGAGCCGGAGGCACCGTGATCTGGCGGCTCAGGCCAGCCGCCGGGGCGGGCGTCACCACCGCGGACCCGGCATGCCCGCCGGGCGTCTCCGCCCGGCTCAGCCGGGCTCCGCCGTCATCCATACCGCTCAGAATGCACGGAACCGGTGACATCGGGCACAAGGGTGCCATTACGGCGAAACGAACTTCCGGCCACATAACCGGAACGTGCTAGGTCGTCGGCGCCGCCCCGAGATGGCCGGCGCGTCGCCGCTTAGGCTGGCGGTGTGGCCGGCCACCAACGCGGCGAACCGACTGCTACGGGCGGTCGCGCCGACCTGCACATGCATACCAACCTCGGCGACGGGTGGATCAGCCCGGCGCGGCTGATCGAAACGGCGCGCGCGCGAGGACTGACGTCGATCGCTGTCACCGACCACGACCATGTCGAGGGGGCTCGGCGGGTCGAGGACCTGCTGTACCGGCAGAGCTGCCCGATGCAGATGATCACGGGAGTCGAGGTATCCACCCGCCAAGGGCACCTGATCGGCCTCTTCGTCAAGCGTGCGCCAAAGCCAGGGCGCCCGGTCGAGGAGAGCATCGACGCTATCAAGCAGCAAGGCGGGCTCGTGATCGTCCCGCACCCGCTAGGCAGGCTCGTGCCGAGCCTCAGCCGACGCCGGATCGACTCGCTACTCGCCGCGGGGTACGCCATCGACGGGATCGAGACGTATAACCCGAGCCCCGCCAACGCGGCGCAACGCGCTGTCGTGCAGGCAGCCAACGAGGAGTGGAGCCTCGCCGAAATCGGCGCCAGCGATGCCCACTTCTGGCAGCACTTCGGCGCCGGCTATACGCACTTCCCAGGGGAAACCACGCGAGACCTGCGTCGGGCCATCGTCGAGCGGAAGGTCCGAGCGGGCGGACACGAGCACCCGCCCGTTCTGCTTAACCCCGCTTCGTACGTTGCCCAGTGCGCCTGGAGTTGGTTTGTCGACCCGCCCAGGCGCATGATCAGGCGGCACCGGGCGGCGGCGCGCCAGCCAGTCCGCTAAGCGGCAGGGGCGCTCATGGCCGGGATCGGGGACGAGGCGTCCTCGGCAAACCAGAAGCGGCGGAACATAAACCACTGCGTCGCGCACGACCTGACGACTTCTTCCTGACAGGAGAGCACATACTGCGTCAGGCGCTGGATCTCCTCCCGGCGTTCCGCCCGGTCGCTGAGGCTGCGGGGGAATATCGGCGGGAATGCCCGAAGGTAGAAGCGATTGTTGACCGCATGCCACATATAGCCCGGCATGATGGCCGCGCCGGTGTTGACGGCCAAAGTTGCCGAGCCTGAGGGAACTCGGGTCCGCTGGCCGAAAAAGGTCACTTCCACGCCACGTTCCACCGGCCGGTCGGCCACGATCGCCAGCGCCCGGCCCTGGTTGAGTTCCTGCATCCCGCGCCGTGCCGCGTGAGAAACGGGGATGCTGTGGACACCCCTGCCGCGACGGTACCCCTGCAACAGGCTGTCCAGCCGAGGATCGGTGAAGGTATCCGCGATGGCGGACAGCGGGACGTGACGAGCCACGACCGCGCCGGCCAGATCCCAGCTTCCGAAGTGCCCGGTGGTGATGATTGTCCCCTTGCCAGGTGCCAATGCCAGTCGAAGGCTCTCCTGCCATGTCATGCCTTCGGTGAGGTCAACCGTCCGGGCATCGACGTCCGCCAGGTCCAGATAGGGCAGGCAGACCAGGGAAGCAACGGTCCGGCCGTAGTTGCTCCAGGAGGCCAGTGCGGCCCGAGGTCGCGGTCGAGGCGAGGGCGTGCCTGACCGGGACCGGTGTCCGTGCGGCGGCGGGAATGCCAGCACGTGCGACCCAATAGACCACTGACATCCGACTCTCCCTGGCATGCAGCTTGGCTGGCAATTGCGGGAGGGTAGCGCCCGGCCAAAACCCTCTTAAAGGAGGCTACGGGCTTCCATCTTGCGAAGACCTCACGAAATCGACCAACATTGTCAGGCTCTTTCGGAAACGCTTTGCAAAGACTTCAGCAAATCGACCAGGTACGGACTGAGGTCGTCGGGGAACGCCCCGTTCGTTCTGGCTGCTGTCTCGATTTTCCTAACGGACGCCGGTGACTGCCGTCGCGTTCCGCTGAACCGGACGACGAGCGGACGGCTGGGGGTAGCGGGGTCCTGGCCAGTTCGCGCAGGCGGCTGAGGGTGTCTCCCGGGCGGCCGGCCAAGATGCGCGCGTGCGGGAGGCGCTCGCCGATCTCTCTGGTCTCCCGGCTGGCGACTCTGGCCCCGCCGGTGCTGGCCGACGACAGGACGATCAGGCTAGCTCCCGTATCGGCGGCGAAGCCGGCAACCTCGGCCACCGGGAGATCGGCGGCCAGATGGTGGACGTGCCAGTGGTCCTCGCGCAGGCAGGCCGCCGCCATCAGGGCAGGCAGCGCGTGCCGCTCGCCCGTGGGCGTCGTGGTCACGGCAACGCCCCGCGGACGACCTTGCGGTTGGTGGACGCGGGCGGCGATGAGCCGCTCGCAGATCGCGGAGGCGCGATGCTCGACGGCGATAGACAGCTCGCCGGCAGCCCAGTCCGCGCCGATGCGTCTCAGTGCCGGGGCAATGACCCGATCACACAGCTCTGCTAGGAGCACTCCGGTGGCGAGCCGCCCGAAATCGTACCGCGCCTGGGCCTCGTCGCCCGCCACCAGCGCGGCGTACATCCGGGCCGCTTGTGCGCCCCAGTCCCTGACCCTGAGCTCCCGTGGCGGCTCGGCGCCCGCCGCCCGCCGCGCCATCAGGTCGTGCACGGCGCTTTCGCTCACCTCGTAGCCGCGCGCCGTCTTACGCGCTGGCAGCGTCCCCTGCCGGACCCAGCCATAGGCGGTCTGGTAGTGCACTCCGAGCGCCTCGGCCGCGTCACGTAGCTGCATAGCAGGTGCTCCTGCCTCCTTCTTTTAGTGTAGTTTAGTATAGATTAAAAATCTGCGGACCGAGGGAGGCGATCCGAGGATGGGACTGACGTACTCAAGTGTGGTACTCGCTGAACCCGGAGAGGTGTTCGCCTGGCATTCCCGCCCGGGGGCCCTCACGCGCCTGACAGCGCCATGGCTGCCGGTGCGCGTGGCGAAGGAAGCACCCTCGGTCCGCGACGGGCAGGCGGTCCTCCTGCTGCCCGGCGGCCTGCGCTGGATGGCCGGCCACGATCCGGGCAGCTATGACCCGCCCCGCCAGTTCGCCGATGTCCTGCTCCCGCCGCTTGGTACCGCGCTCCGCTGGCGGCACGCCCACCTGTTCGCACCCGCGCGCACCGGGGGCACCGAGGTCGTCGACGTCGTCGCTACGCCAGTCCCCGGCAGGCTGCTGCGGCCGGTGTTCGGATACCGGCACCGGCAGCTCGCCGGGGACCTGGCCGCGCATGCGCGGGCGCGGCAGGTGTGCCCCGAGCCGCTGACGGTCGCGATCACCGGGGCGAGCGGGCTGATCGGCTCGGCCCTGGCCGCGTTGCTGAGCACCGGGGGCCACCGGGTCATCAGGCTGGTTCGCCGCTCGCCGCGGAATGACGGCGAGCGCCAGTGGCGGCCGGACGATCCGGACC
>Ga0335075_10005580_pt1 | contig 19498 bp, 25 predicted proteins | sample Lox_Sample_24_FD_206723 | JGI IMG/M metagenome (GOLD analysis project Ga0335075, IMG submission 206723) | Soil microbial communities from Loxahatchee National Wildlife Refuge, Florida, United States - Lox_Sample_2.4 | ecosystem: Environmental > Terrestrial > Soil > Wetlands | place: USA...
TGGGGAATGCATGGTTAAGTCTAGCTTGCCATACAAGAAGGCTGAGAGACCAAAAAGCGAGGCTGAGCATGGTCATGTTTGCCTGAAACCTCAAGCTTCAGTGCCAGTCCGATAAAGAATTTACAAGTAAAGGTAATCAGTGGGATTTGAGACTATGAAAGATTGTTGAGAGAGGAAAACGGTATGATCAATATAATGGGGAATCCGCTTTCTTACCTGGTCTTCCCCGCGATTCTGCTGCATGTGCAGACGTCAGACGTCATCGCGTATTTCGGAAGGCAGATGAGCACGCGAGCACTTCTAATGAAGAATTATCAATGATTATCAATGATTTGAAGCTCATCAAATTTGGTAAATGAGCGATTCATACTGAATCCAGCGCCGATGATCCATTTTCCATTTAATGCTGTTTCTAAACTGCAGTTTAGACTGTTGCGATCTATGAATTCAAGCAAGTGCAATTCCCACTAAGATCGTGCCCTTCTACAACGCCACCACCTGCTTATTATAAGCCATCAAAACTTGTCATCTTCATACCATCCCAGTTGGCCACTGTCGGGTTCCAAGGGTCGGGGCACGGTAATGGTCGTGGCGAGGAGAGCTGCGAGGTGATTTTGGCTCTTGCGTCATCTAACCTACTAACTAATAAAAATTATTTATCCTATTATCCTAGTACCTGTGGGAGCCTGACGCGTTCGTGACACGACAAGTTTTTTCTTCCTCCCACGCGCGAATGACCACCTTGCGGAAACGTCGACACAAAGCGAATAATCGCTATCAACCTTCGCCTAACTCAAGCTTGTCTCAGTCCACCCCTCTGCCGCCCGTATTCAGGAGGGTCCTTGCGACAGACCCAGATCAAACAGCAGCTTTGTGGAAGTTAGTTCAAGCCACAACATCAGCGAGGATGCCACCGAAACGCAAGAACAATGGTGATGGTGCGGAGTGTAGCCGCCCAAAGAAAGCTACCAGAACTGACCTACGGAGCAGTACTCGTAAAGGAAAAGAAAAGGTTAGTAAAACTACCAATTTAAGGTGCTGCTTATAACAAAGGAGCAGATGCACGAAGCCGATGACGAGGAATTGGATGAGGAACCAACAGTTCCTCGAAGCAGACCTGATCTAGTTGGCTCTCTGATCACTGAGGACACTCCTGATGATCCGCTGAATGCAAAGAAACCCAGCCGTGCATTTTCTGTTCGTAATGCAAATTTCGAAACCGAAGTACTCATTCCTCGGAGAATCAAAATTTCGACAACTTATAGATCCATTCGAGACCCATTCAAGCATTTCGACACCCTTCCTCCATCTCGAGGAGTAGGGGATCGAGGCTTCCAAAGTTTGGCTCTCATTTGATAACGAATCTATTGAAGAGATCATTGAAGAGTATGAAGCTATGAATAATGAAGGATCGAGCGAGGCGGAATATGCTTCATTTGCAATGGAAGTGTTCTTCAAACGACAACGTCGGTTCGCACAGGTACCATCGGACAGAAAGTGGCGCACACGGAGAGTCCAACAACTCTTTTGTCCCCCCAATGAAAGACTTTCCTGGTTGGCCCCTCCTCCCTTTAAGGCGGATTCGCAGGAGTTTAAGTTCGACATACGACCGGATTGCAGTTACTGGTTATCTGTCGCAGGATTCAACAAAGACTACGGAGTCAATTGGAAATTGGGATACCATATCCTATTTTAATAGGGGCCAATATGAAGAGGCGCGCTTTCACAATGCGAACAAGATAAGAGCTGGCGCCGCAATTATATATGACGAATGCAGTAAAATTGTATCGATCGCTCAATCACTTGTCAGCACGTTTAGCTTAATGGCGCTATCATTCCTAGCAATCTATCAGATCTCGACAGGAGAAACCAAAGTCGGCAACTTTGTCACCTTCCTACTCTACTGGACCGAATTACTAGCTCCACTAATGGTTGTTGCTACGTCCTATCAGATTTTATTATTAACTTTTACCAATGTGGATCGTGCACGACAACTACTTAACACTAAGCCGACAGTCGAAGATGCACCTAATGCTCAAGAATTGAAGATTACGAAAGGCCAGGTCGAGTTTAAGAATGTCGACTTCTCTTACGATACTCGCAAACAAACTTTGAAAAATATTAGCTTTGTTGCGGAGCCGGGGAAGACGGTCGCATTTGTTGGAGAGACAGGTGCCGGCAAATCGACAATGCTACAGCTGCTCTTGAGATTCTATGATGTAAAAGGAGGCAGTATAAAGATTGATGGCCAGGATATCCGAGACGTAACAATACACAGCCTACGGGAATCACTTGGTATTGTTCCTCAAGTACCGGTCCTCTTCAACCGGTCGATCATGGATAATATTAGGTATGCGCATTTGGATGCAAGAGAAGAGGATATCCAGAAAGTTTGCAAACAAGCTGCACTCCACGATCAAGTTATGGAATTCCCGGATCAATATAAGTCGAAAGTCGGCGAACGAGGTGTTAAGCTTTCAGGAGGCGAAAAACAGCGCATTGCTATTGCTCGTGTCCTATTGAAGAACCCACGGATCGTGCTTCTAGACGAGGCAACGTCGTCTGTTGATTCATTGACGGAGGAACAGATCCAGAAAGCGTTCCGAAAGCTTAGCACCGGCAGAACCACCTTTATTATTGCGCATCGTCTGTCCACTATTATGGACGCTGACCTTATCCTAGTGGTCGATCGGGGTGAAATCATTGAGCGTGGCACACATGACGAATTACTGTTACAAGGTGGAAAGTACTTTGAGCTTTGGACGAAGCAGACTGAAGGCAAGCGATAAAGGCATTGATTTGTGGGTCCTTTCCTCGCATACAAGAACACGTATTTATTGTGACAATTAGAGCTTCAATTGGGCGGCTAGGCCAGGTCCCATACTATCAAGCAGGCTAATCAGCCCTGGTATCCTGGCTTGAATAGCCGGGAGCTTGCTGCTTGTAGTGTAGAGGACAAACCTGCCAAACCTGGCCCAAACAGTTGTGGTGTTGTGACGGCAGAAGGTGGTGAGCGGCAGCGAGAGAGGGTGGTGAGTTTTTCGAACCAAAGACAGGGGAAAACGTAGGTTTGCGCCGCTGCCAGCGAGGGCGGCTTTCGCCGGCAGGAAAAGGAACAGGGGGAGTCCCACGGAGACTTGAGCCTTGACCCGCCCGTCTTTGACGGGCGGTGAATTTCTTCCGCGGAGAGCTCCGACCATTAGTCATATTTTCCGCAGAGTTTCGAAGCGCCATTACGCTATCTGGGAGGTAGCCACCGTCATCGACCATCGCCACCATCTCTGTAGCATCCTGATGCATGGCCTTCAACAATCGACGCCTCTATCCTTTGGTTGGTGGCGATCAGCCTACAAGCGCCTCCAGAAGGTTGTATGCAGGGGTAGAAGCTCTCTGGGCGAAATGGTAAAGCAAGACTATCTTGTAGGATAACTCCTTTTCTAATTTTATCTAAATTAACGGAGCTGATATAGGTGACCATCGCCGAACTGAACAAGTTGCAAAGTGGATACCGAAAGTTGGAAGAGACCAGGAAGCGGATTTACAGTCTCAGTGCAGAGGAGAGAAAGGATTATTGGAGTGATAGATTGGACGACTTCAGAAAGTGCCTCTGCACCATCGGCCTCACCGTAAGAATACTCGTACGGCTGAGTTGTAGTTACTTATTTGCTTCTAGGTCGAAGACCTTAACGGACTCAACGTTATCCACGTCGCCGGAACGAACGGTAAAGGCTCGACATGTGCCTACATTCAGCAATTGCTATTGTTCTGTCGCAATAACCTGGGATGGCCTTGCAAGATCGCTCTCTATACTTCGCCCCATTTGACGTCTGTTCGTGAACGATTTAGGATCAACGGCGTCGCCATCTCAGAGGACTCTTTTGCGCGATATTTCTTCGAGGTCCACAACGCCCTTAAAAATGCGGATGTCCTACCCACATACTTTCGATTCCTCACTCTTTTGATGTTCCACATGGCTGTGAAGGAACACGTCGACGCAATAATCATTGAGACAGGCGTTGGCGGCGAGTTTGACTGCACGAATATTGTCCACAAGCCAATCGTGACGGTCATTACGAGAATTGGTATGGATCACAGACTAGCACTAGGTCCCACTCTCGAGGACATTGCTTGGCACAAAGCGGGTATTTTTAAACAAGGATGTGCCGCGATAACGACTAGGCAGGATCCCAGTGTCGAGGATGTTCTAAAAAGACGGGCCAATGAAAAGAAGGTCGAATTGCGAACTGTAGATACAGATCCAAGACTTCTTGATCTCAACATTGCTCCAGAGCAAAAGCGGAATGCTTCCATCGCACTGCTTGCTACTGAGACATTTCTGAGCATGATGGGGAAGGCCTACGACCTCCCACCAGAGTGTATCCTGAGTTTAGAGAAGACGAAATGGGCAGGCCGATTTGATGTCCGGACTGAATGCAACATCGACTGGTGTATTGACGGAGCGCATAACGATGAGGCCCTTGTTGTCGCTACTAAATGGTTTTCACGCTTTGTGGCTACACGAAAGCCGTGAGTATACTCTGCCTCCTATCGTCCGCAATATTCCAGCTTACAATTTTAATTTTAGGTCTCCCGTCTTGGTTTTGATCTTCAATCAAGAATCCCCACGAGATACGGTATACCTTCTCCGTATCCTGCATCGTGAGCTCTGCCAAAACTACAGCCTACGATTAGACCATGTTATATTCTGCACAAACTCTGTATACGCGAATGGAAATGATCCAGTTGGTATGTTATTTCTATCTCCAATGCGTATCAGAATTGTAACTTAAATCCTAACTATAGAACTTATCGACTACAACAAAAATGCTGAAGCTACAGCTCTTCTCAAATCTCAACAGAGGAACGCGGATTTGTGGAAAGAACTAGACTGTACCGCGGAAGTTGTGGTACAAAACACGATTAAGGAGGCCATAGATTGCGCGAGAAGCATCGGCCTTGGGAGCCAACGAGCCACGGTTCTTATTATAGGCAGTCTTCGCCTAGTTGGAGGCGCGCTTTACATTCTAGACTCTCACCCGAGCCCATTGGTTGCCAACAACCCGTCCAGGTCACAGCAACGGCCCGGTACAGATTAAAAGAAATATCAATTCCATTGAGCCAGACTCCCAGCACTTTCCGTGAGCGTCACCATCGCAAGGTAGCTGGTCTCCCTCGTGAACAGCCTACTTATCTCCAGACCTCATCACCTCACCGAACCCAGTCAATCTTTGCGATATAAATTCACGCCAGTAGGTGCTCATGCCCCGCCTCCAGAAGCGGCCTCGAGAGTTGAGGATAGCGGTTCCATCCCGAAACCACTTACGACTCTCTTCACGGCGCCCTAACTCGAGTGCTACGTGAGAGATCGAGAAACATATCATGCCAAAGTCCCAACTAGTAGCGCTCAATACGTCGCATTTCTGCGCGATCGAAACAACTTCCATCCAGCGTGCCATTGTACAAGTCCATTGAGTGAAATCCTTAGCCTGGCGGTGGAGGTTCTGGGCAAGGAGTATAAGAGTTCGTGTATGCCTCTGTTGATCCATTGGTGCGATACTTGGGACGCTATCGAAATGTCGTTTCACTTTCTGAAGCATAACCTCTGCTTCGTGATACCGTCCTGCGCAGATGCAAGCCTCTCCGTATGAAACAACAAGGTTTCTATGATGCCTTTCTTCAAGATGGTCATCCGCCTTTATTTTCTTGATCTCTGGCTCTAGGAGGTATATCCCGTTCTCTGGACACCCTTGTTCACAATACACGTCACTCAAGTAGGCCATGACGTCAAAGCGGGCGCCGGTCCCATCGTCGTAAGCGCGAAATGCGCTCTGAAGCTCTAGTTGAGCTTCTTCATAATTCCCAGCAGTCATGTTCACCAATCCAAGGTTGGCGAGATTTTTTACCTGGACTCTTGCTTCGTAAAAACACCGATCTTCTAAATGCGAAGACGCAGCGGGAAGCAGTTTCCAACGTTTAAAGGTTCGAATAGCGGCAACGAACTCTGCTCTTTCGAAAAGATTCATTGCCTGAGCTCCTATAAGCTGCCCGTAAATGGCGTTGAACCTTCGTAATGGAGTAATTTGGTCCCGAATTCCATCCAACTCTTGTCCTGAAAGAGTATAGATAGCATTCACCCTTTCTATGGTCTCTCTGTTGGCTGAAAACGACTCCTGGATAACTTGATCAGAATCATCTAGCTTGCCAGCCATACGTAAGACAAAGCTCTGTCTCACAGCGTAGTACATCTTGACATCGGGATCGACATTTTCCAATCCAGCATTTCGCGACATGCTAAGGGATTTTACCTTCCAGAGTATATCCGAAAACTTGGATGATTGAATGAGTGCGGCGACAACAACCTTCCTAAGATCGTCGGGAAGATATCCGGAATCGGCGAATTCAGTGATAATTCTTTGAAAATGGGGCAATGCACATCGCCCAATGTGAGTAAACCTAAGACAAAGTCAGGTTATTTACGCGTTCTGGTCTAGCTTTCACAATCCTACCAATGGGTGTATTCACAGCCCGCAAAAAAAAAGCAAGCAAGTATAAGTGCTTGTTTGCGCCAGAAATCCTGAGTCTGACCGTGGGAGAACTGATCAAGTTGACAAATTTTGTTAGTGCCAAGCGTTATTGTTGTCCTATTTCGGCGGATATATTGGGAAGTTTCAAGCATGTCGAGGATGCGTCCAAATTGCTTATGGTCCTGAAGCAAATCTAGCACTGCCGGATCGAGCCCAAGATCATCTGCTCTAAAGTCTTCAAGCTCGCCGGAGGGTGTCCAGCGCCTTCTGGGTCTACCGCCGGATTCCAATAACCAGCTTTCGATCGGAACGTCCGGTCCGGCTAAAAATCGTAGCAGATATAGCACTGAATAGACGGAATGAGATTGTTCGTTGAGTAGAGCCGTATGCCGACCCTCTTCATCCCCTCTTCCAACATCGTTGTTCCCAGCGCAAGAGATATTTGAGCATGTGCTAAGATTGTGTACAACGTCTTGTTTGTCATTCTTACGCTTTTTGGAGACTTCCACATTGAAGCCTGGGTCTGCCAAAATTTAGATATCAGCTATGAAGACCTGAAAATTGTCTACATACCTGGACCATAAAGGCTCAGTTTGCGCGCTTGATGCTTCAGAACTTCACAGGAGAGCAGCTCTTTGTTCTTCATCATTTGTAGGATGAAGATGGCTTTCTCGGTGTAAGTGCCTCTGAGGTTTTTCTCTGATAGACAATATGCCACAAGGAGGGAGATTTCCGGGGCGACATGATAGCATACGACGTGACAAAATTCATAATACTGTTTCTCTTGGAATGTGACAGGTTGTGGAGCAGTCGAAGAATTCCGAAGAAATTTCACAACGGGAAGCGTTGCAAGTTTAGTTTCGTCGAGGCCTTTTTCACGAATTTCCTGAACCCACACGGCAAGAGTATCAAACCAACTGTTGTTCTGCGGCACTTCGTCGGGTAGCAGTGAGGCCGCTTGGCCAGGTGCCCCTTCTATGGCGTTGTCGCGTAGCAGCAAAGCCGCTCGTTCTAGAAGTGAAGCCGCTTGATCGAGCGCTCCTTCTATGGCATGTGAGGCCGTCTGATCAAGTATTCCTTCCACGAAGCGGATGCGGATACGGATTGCTTCGATGACCGAATTGAGGCGGGTACAGCCAAAACTTGTGGGCCATGAGATATTGGCTCGCGTGGAGAGCATTCCGATGAGTGGAAAATCGTGGTTCTCTAAAAGAGCTTCAAGGGGGCTGTAATGCATGAGGATGAGATGACATAGATCTCGTGTGCCAAGCTGCGCTAGACCATTCTGGTCGGGACACTCAATCTATCATCATCATAAATCTATGGGATCGACTCCACCATACGAATTTCCGAACCTTTTTCAGACTCCACCACAACACCCGAATTGAGCGCTCAACCATAGAGACTCTGAGCCGACATTGCAGAACAGAATGCCATCGCCCGGATCCCCCCATTCAACCACGTTGCGCTCGAGGGAAGGCCCTAACACATCAATAGCTCCTCCAGCAGCTCTAGCACCAGCGGACGGCCTCCACGGCCAGTGCACGCCCTCCAGCGCCTCCAGCATACAGCACACAGCGCATCATCTCTAGCACTTCCAGCAGACAGAACACACCCTCCACGGCCTCCAGCATACGGAGCGGCACAGCGACGGAATGCGCTGCGTGAGAACGAGCAGTATGCGGACAAGGGCAGAGACACGCTACTGGACGGCTACACCGAGGAGGAGTTTGAGTGGATTTGCGGCGAACTTTGGGCCCACAACGACGCGTTCCGGAATGCCATTACATGCTCACCCGCGGCGGCGACCGGCGCGTTGCAGAGACCTCGAACCTCTTCATGTTGGAGTTCCCGTGGGAAGGGCTGACTCGCTGCATGCCGCCCATCTTTACGAAAACCCAGAGGGCCAGCGTGGCGCCAGCCGGACGAGCTGCTGTCGATGATCTGGTCCGACCTGAACGCCTGGAAGGGCCGTTTCGGCCTCCAGCGGGGCCAGATCAACGACCTGGTGGCGATGGGCCTGCTACTCGACCTTCGTGAAATGGCCCTGCGGGACTCGGTGACGCTGTGCTCTGCCGACTATTATTTAATCATGTGCGTCGCCAGGATCTCGTCTTGGGAGAGAAGTAGATGAAGATGAGAGACTTCTAGAACTAATGGATTGCCTGGAAGCTTTCAATCCTTTTCGTATGAAATATGTGCCAGAATTGGACACGAAATACAGACAATTGGAAGGACCAAGATCATCCATCTTCTACCGACTCTTCCTCTGGCTTCTGTCCACAAACCACGTAGAATTGTATGCATTCATTCTTATGGGCCCGCGGTTCCTTGTGCATCTGCCGAACTCTCTCGACGAACTGTTTAAAACTGCTCTGGTCCCATCCGTCCAATTTACTTAGTGGTCGCAAGGCCAAACCCTCCAAATTCTGTAGCCACGCCTCCTCATATATTCTACCAATGCTATTCAGCTCTCCGTTTTCATGCCAAGCGCCGAAAGGTATCTCAATGACCTCTTCCTTTACATTGACGAAGCCAATGTCTGACAGCATGTCTTTAAGCTTCTCAACGTTACCTAAATTCGTATCCATTCTCTTCAAGCCTTCACCAACAGTTTGCCAGAACGTCAACATAGCACTAGGAGTGCGCAAGACGTATTCAGAGCGGGACGGAGAGTGATTCGGTTCCTGAAATTCTATCCAGCCGCCGGGTGTAAGATTGTTGTACGCGTGTTCCAAAATAAGTGGGAAGTCTCGAATCCAGGCGACGTCCCTCATATGAATGTAGTCAAACTGTTCTATCCATTCTTCTGAAGCATCTTGGATGCGAAAAGTCAAATTTGGTGGCACTACAGTCGGCTGGAGAGGGCTAACATCAATGCCAAGCACTGTAGCATCTGGATGTCGCGTGGCAACTATAGAATACAATTAGTGAATAGCTAGTTGGTCATGATAGAATTACTACATTCGAATGCCCATAGCCCTGTGCCTGTACCTACATCCAGAACACGTCTTGGGTCGTCCGTTGGTGCTGGATGCGATCGAAGCAGTGTAGTCCACAATTGATGCTTCATTCTCTCGTATTGTTGTTCCTCTTCGTCGTTCGGGAAAGGATATGGGGGGCCATACCCGTTATATCGGCGGCCGTTTTCGTCGTAGTAGTGTTCATAATCAGATAAAGTTGTCGACGGTTGACTACTTGCAGTCTCATACCCAAGGTCATTCTGTGTGTCTTCACCAGAAGTATCATTTTCAGCGCCATGGACGCTTTGACCCAAATCTTGAACATTATTTTCCACATCCAGCGAAGATTCCATTGTTGACGGCTTGCGGCAGCGGTGTTCGACAACGTGCGAGGAAAGTTTTCAATTGAAACTGCAGAGACACGGACATAAAAAATCTACTAGGCGGCACCAAAGTCGCTCTCCGATTCATCGTCTCGCATGTAGGTCTCACTCGCCGATTAGGGCGTGTGGCGTGAAGCATATTGCCTCCAACGGGAAATGCACCTTGAATCCCACTCGCCGTTCGCTAGGGTAATGCCTAGGCAATTTCCTGATACGTCTCATTTATAATCAAATCTTTGCAGCCTCTGGGTGAGGTAATCGCGCGAAGGGATGCTCGTATCTCCTCCAAAAGCTCTTGGTCATATCCGTTTTGTCGTTTAGTATCGTTTGATCGCTTTGGGATATAGTTGCAGACTGCCATTCAAAGATAGACCGTACAGATAACACTACCGAAAGCTTTTCCACTGAATCGGGTGGCTACAGGTCTACAGGTCTACAGGCCAGCCTTGAGGACACACGCAGACCAGCATCGGTGTTTGCATCGCTCGTATGGGGAATTCGGCTGACTGCTCGAGCCAGCAATTCGCTCGAAGTTCGCAGGCGCTATTCTCATGCCATCCGCCGTCGGCTAGAATGTGATTTGGTTTGTGCTGGCGCAGAAGTGAGGTTTGCCCGCCTGCACCAATTTTGATTGGCGTCTCTGGCCGGTTTTTGCAAGCAAGGGGACCCATGGGGAGAACCGTTCTCCCCAGGGGGTCCCCTGGCACCCAGAGAAGGAAGGCAATCAGACGTTTGTTGAAGATTTGAAATGATATCACATACTACATGAAACGCCACTCGAACCTCGATTGTCATCATCTGCCAAGCTCAAACACTTGACGGATGTCAATCTGTCGCACGGCAGGTATTAGCTCCGGTCTCTAATTCACAGAGTGCAGCGTGTCTTCGTGTTTACAAGATTGCTTGACAGAGAGACACATAGCTGCAGCCAGCTCGAGCTTTACCGAACCGTTTGCGAGTTCAAGAGGTGAAGGCGATGTCATACCACGCGGCAAGCTCTGTCAACCAATTCTATTGTCCTGTGCGGGCGCACGGATCCGCTCGCTCAGACAGTCAACGAAATTGTGCAGCGCAGCTGGCATAAAGTGGGGCTTGTTAGCCTGGGAGACCGAATGTGCACGCCAAAACGCTACCTCGGGTCAAGGATGTTCCGCACCCAATCTCAGACCAATTGGTAAGTTTATGAGCAGTATTGCTGTTACCCGTTGGATCTGTCGTTTATCCTGCAAAACTTTAGAGGCGCGGGACGGGTAATGTGGCATGCTGAAATTTACAGATCTGAAGCAATCAATGGATGATGAATTCTGACGCTTCCCAGTTCCATGGTTGTGGAAAGATGTCAGCCACGAACTGCTCGGGAACTCGGAGCCTTTGAGTCTTTCGACATTGAAGGACTAAGGCAATCAAAGTCGGCTTGAAGAACTCATACAGGTGGTGTTTGACGCGCCTCAGTGTGTCCGTGCCTTAGGGTCCCGCACTCCCACGGTCCCTGGAGTCCCCTTGCCATCCCTCTTCCCAGCGCGTCTACTCGCCGTCCTCTCATTATGTCTGCCCTCTCCTCCTATCTTCGCCCTTTATCTATCTTCGTTCTCCAAACACTGGGTCCAAGCTCTCTCATACTCCTACCAATCTATACCGTCTTAGCTCTCCAAACCCATCCGGCGGCAAGCCAAGCTTGGGTTAGGACCTTTGTACCTTCTAGTCTAAAGCACCAGCACTTTCTCCTGTCCCTCATATCGTTTCCTCTCAGTCTTCTGTATCAAGCGATGGAGCTCCAATCATGGCAGCAACGGTGGGCACTGAGAGCTCGGTATGGTTCGACCGCTGGAACGGCCCTGTAGACACGGGCATTGACTGCACAAGCTGGCTAGATCCGTTCCTTGCTGAAACCGGTGGATTTGACCTCACAGTCCAACCTACAGCAGATTATCCCTGCGTACCAGCCGGGATGCTATCTGCTGTGCCACACGCCGATGGCAGCGAACTCAAGATTGGTCAAGTCGACGGCACGTCCCGAGGCGTGTCCTTTTCCAGCGAGGTCAACATTATGATGAAAGCGATCCAATCCAAGCAGAAGCAGTCGCGACCCGCATCGCCAAGGATGGGACCAGCAACAACGGGGCATGATCGACACGAAGTCGACCTTTACCAGGCTGCGAACAATGTGGGAAAACATTTACGCATATCGGCAACATCAAAGCACATGAATTCGTTCATCTAAAAATCAAGCCATTTACGTGCAAGCTCGATGATTGCGGGAAAGAATTCACAGTTCTTGGCAACTTAAAGGTATGAAGCGTTAAATAAACCGAGATCTTCAGAAGCTCATGTCATTTGTAGTCCCACCAGAACAAATTCCATTCCCAGACACTGCGCTTGTTGACAACGAAATTCGCAGCACTCAAGGAAGGTGATCACCTGACTCCGCAAGACAAGATCTTGTGGGAGTACTTTGCATCTCTCTACAAGAATTCGAACAAAGGTATCAAGGGCCGCGGCAAGGGCCGGAGAATCTCGGCCGTGCCATCGTCCGCCTCGTCCCCATCACATCTTGCCCGACCGACGGAAAATGTTCAAGGGTGGTAGTATCTATGCGCCGAAAGCATGGTTCAACGCGTAGTTCTGCAACCGACATGAGGCGAAGCCGGGGCTGCTCTTAAGCCACTTCCCACACCAGAACAACAAATGGCACATCTCCACATGGCTTCAGGCTCTTAAATCGGAACATGATATGTGGAGAAGCAGCAGCAGGAACAGCAGCAGGCAGATGGCCAGACCGAGGACCAAACTGGACGCAGAAAGACGAGCAACAGGTTAGAATCTTGGTACAGGAATTATTTACGCGGCTGTCTTTGTCGGATGCATGGATTTGGCTAGGGATACTCCGTTTTCGTACATAGTACACTATCCAAATGGGGCTGCTAGCTTAGGGGAAAGAGCTAATATAGCTCAAGTTCATCGCGCTTCCTTTGGCCACACAGGCCCTTTCAAGTTCATCGCACTTCCTTTTGGCCACAGGCCCTTTATATTGTTCTTTTGCCTCTGGCAACACAGCCTTTGGCTCTCAATCCAGCGACTCTACCCTCAATCGATCCCCCAAAGTTCATCATCTACACTGTCGACGGCTCTTCCACTGTTGAAAGTGGCATCAAAGCAGCCTCCGACGACGAGATCGATCGCTCAGCGCACCGCTACCTCGACAAGCACTGCCACTGGCCACCCTCCTGCCCTCTACCTCCCCCTCCCCCTCCAGGCAACACCCGCACCTCCCCTTCTTCCGACCGTTCGAGCACAACGATGAGCGGCTCAGGATCCAGCGACCGGGTTGTTCCTGGCACGATGCCGGGAGGCGCTCTGGCGGCCGACCTGCTCGTCGCGGAGCAAATCCGACTCTTACGAGAAAGAGCAACTGCTGAGGCACAACGCGATCAAGTGCAGTGCTCCGAACGCCTGTGGTGACGCCGAGCACGTCGCTGAAGCAGGTGAGATATCTCCTATTGTCTCCGAAGCTGGCACCGAATTCCCCGGGATCCCGTTACAATTCCTGCAACAAATGTACACCAACAAGTGGAAAGCAAAAAACCTCGTCGCTTTACTTAAGCTCGGCCGGTCCGACGATGTCACAGTCGGCACAAGGATTTGGGAGCTTGATCAGGCTGGCAAGTTTGCGTCGCACGAGAAAACTCACGCCTTCAAAGAATACAGCTCCACGCCTACAATCTGGGCTAGAGCCTTTATGCGTCATGTTTGGGCAATGCATCGCCTTTTCGGCAAAACACCCCGAATTAGTCTCGCCATGTCTCCTCTTTGACGACGTCATGGAGCTATCTACTACATACAAATGGGCAGATTGTGTCCTTTGCCTCGCAATCGAATACAACCAAGACATCATTGACCGAGGGCCCCTCATCCTCTCACATTGGCGGATCCCCGTGATGTGGGTGCACCGCTATTGCACTCCACGAAATAAGGTTCCAGCTCTCATCGATCGTCCGGCAATCGTTGCCATAGCTGCTACCAGAAGTCTGGCCACAGCTACCTCGAAAATTCGAAATAGAGGTATGCAGAAGAACATGGACCGATAATTGTCCAAAGAAGCCTCCAATTCCTGCTACTCACCCGTCTACAGTATTTGGGCATTGAGGCTAATACAGGTAACGGACTTCCTTCCTTGTTGGTGGCATTGGTAGCGCTGTATATTGCCGGATTGGGTGTAGTTTTACGTGATGGAATGGAAGGGATGGAATGGAATGGGAGTGCCTCATCAGAAACATGAGACGCGTTGCACACAAGCTGGAGGTCGCAGCTTAGAGGGGCCAACTGGTATATTTGTTAATACAATATTCTCCAAGTGCAGATATCTACCGCGAACCAGCCTCGTTCTGGAACGGACTTTAATGCTCGAGACAATGAAGAAGTGTTCCCTGGTGATGATACAGAAGTGTACTCCGCAGCAGCTTGCATTCCGGTGAGCTCTGGCCGACGTACGGATGGTCCCCAAGGCACAGTATGTATATCTTCAACTTCGAGAACTTCTAGGCCGAAATACTCTGAAGGCGTTGGGATTTTTGTGAGGATTTGCGTCGGAAATGCGTACGACTTTGGAAGTCATTCCAAGACCGGATACCGACTAATTTATCCTTGAGAGTAACGAGGTTGAGAGGTTGAAAGTCAATGGGTAATACAGTAGTCTGAATTCAAGATATACCGAGGTCGACTATCAATTCTCACATATCCTCAAAAATAACATCAAAAATATCCCCATCGTAAAAAACTTCGTCGGGCATTTTCCGTTCCACCGACCTAGGTTCAGGATTAAGGAAGAAAATTTGAAGAATAACACGTTTTTCAGCAGACTTCATATCCTCTGTGATATCCCGCTCCTTCTCATCGAAGTACTTAACGGAGTGATCTGCCTCGGACCCCTCGGTACCACTAAACCGATAACAGACATCTGCTCTTGCACATCCAGATGCCCCTGATGGGCTGTTCCAAAGGACTCCTACGGAGAATGTCTCCAAGCCCGCACAAACCATAACCTCAATGAGTTCAGCGTATGCTTGGACGAATTGCCATGGCTCAGTCTCCATGCCTATTATTTTTTGTATAGAATGGTCTTGTAGCTTGGCGAGGAGCTTGTTGTGAGAGATATTGAATGGTTCGTCCTTTGGTAGTGTAGTAGCGCGGGGATATCTACGAAGAACAAGGTACGCCAATATTCGATACCAGCCGCTGTATTCGGTGTCAAAACCCATGGCTCCAAGCAAATAGGATGCCAACTTTCGATTGGTGAGACAGATTGCGCCTGGTGCGACGAATGCTGGTCGTTGGTTCTGATCACGCAGCTCAACCAAGGGAAAGTTGCCATTCACGGATGGCCGCAGATGGAGTAGTCGAGCACGCCCAGGTTGACAGAATATAACGATTCCTCACCAGAGGGGTGCTAGGGAGAAGGAGGACGACGAACGCGATGAAGTAGATCAGCCTGGATGAGTTCGTGCAGGGTCATGTGGAACCCCGCCATTTATTCCCTCCATGCCCAAACATCTCCCTGCCTCATAGCCTTAGTGCCTGCGCACAGCCCGATTGGTTCCTAGGCGCTAAGGCCATTAGGCAGGAAGGGGTTGCGTCAACCCGGCTGCCTGCCAATTCAAGCACGAAGTATCAACATCAGCACCGTCGTCTGAACGAATAAGCAGCGATATTCAGGCATAGGTGCAACTGCCGACTGTTGCAATGTCTGTGTTTGGTTTACACGCCGTTGATATAACAGTCGTCATAAGCACTACTGAGAACACGAGGAATCACCTGCGACGGCATTATCCTATCATATCATTAGCACATTCATTCATTCATGATGCTGAAATCTTGTGTATATATACTGCTAGACAGACAGCTTCAGAATCAACAGAATAAACAACAGTTGACTACTATGAAAAGTATTCGCGCCCTTTGCACCATTTCCCTTGTTAATTTAATGAGATACATAAGACTGATGCCCAACTTGGGACGTGCCGACGCGATGCGCATCGGCCCACCCTCATCGCTGTTGCTAATAGTGCGACTGTGCGACATTTTGTGAGGCAAGATATAACTAATGGTTATTTCGTATCATTTTATTGCTGACCACACTGGCTGCAGCGAGGACCATTGAAAGGCTGTGTGCGCAAAAAAACGGAAACCGATGTTGCAAGCCATCACCGACACCACCACAACGACCAGTGCGAGCGGTCCAGAGAGTATCTGAGCATCAAAATATCACACGACCCTCTGTCCCAGACCTCTCAGATCTGATTGAGCGTGATCAGGCGAGCCACGTAGACCCAGCAATGAAGTTCAGGCGGAGCAGACATCCCTACCACAGGCTCTACCACAAGAGCGCCCTACAACTCCAGTAGTAGATGAACCTCTGGTGGCAGTTGCAGAAGAGACGGGTGATGTTACAGAACCACTTCTTTAGCCTGGACCCCCGTTGGGTGTCGACGGCCCTGCGGTCTCTGAGAGGGATTGGCAGCTTCTGTCCGCGTTCCATGAGAAGCTCCTGCGAGACACTCTGGAGACATACCCCACATATAGTTAAAGAAGACGCAACGAGGCAAAGCCATTGCAAAAACCGCCGCTTCGATAGCGATGCTACTGAACCAACGCCACCATTGAAAAAGGTTGCTTGGAAGGCAGAGACAGAAGTGAAAGAACATCTACATGCCGGTTTACCTTCCCACGAATAATTGTCTTCAATTGAGAGAGAATTGTCGAAACGGATGACGTGCATGATCGAAGAGATGGAGGAGTGGAGGACGAGGAGATGGGTCACCAAGCTTTGGCGACTCGGGTGATTCACCTTGCGTTCTGGCCCTTGAGGTTACTTTAGCGGGGTCCAGCGGGCTGTCATCCACCCGGTTGCTCAGAGAAGCCGAGTTGGTCACCTTGGAGTCGTCACAATTAACTCCTTTGGTGCTCGTGGAGGGCGCTTTGGTGGAATCCCGCGTTGTTGTCTACAGGGTCGGTCCGAGCAGCTGAGTCGCCACTTGACATAGTGGAATGAGCATGATATCGTAGTTTACAAATTGAAATACGGATTTTGAAGTCAAACCAACGAAGGGAGCAAATCTAAAACATCCCTAGTAATGCATACCATCCTTAAATAAATTTTTCTATTCTTTCTCTGCAGCCTCTTCTGCTCAATTATTTGCTCCGTTCAGTTCGATCCGCTTGCTCCCCTTCTTCTCTAGCTCACCATCTGGCTATGGACCACCCATGTTTGGAAACTAATGCAAAACTTTTTTTTTTTTTTTAAAAAAAAAAAAAGTTTCAATTAAGCGATCGAGAGAGCTCTCAAAAAGCCTACGTAAAGCGATAAACTCACTGTTGTTGCTCAACGTTCGCACCCACTTAGCAGATACCTCCAAACTCACCATATCCGCCTCCTCTGGCTTTTGGGCATCTTAGTGATATCATAGGCTCTGCCACCGATTGTCTTCTTGCCACCCCTGGCATGGTCCTTTGTATACATCTTAAACTACATTGTCGGGCATTATTAGTCTCGTAATGTTTTTATCAAACTCTGAGCGAACATACAGATTTCTTCCACCCCTTCACTGAATAATCCCCATCATCTTTAATGCCCTCATCACCATCACCGGAATCGGCATCGACAAGGGTCACAAGGCCCCAGGTGCCGTTCGAAAAGTGGATTTTCTTCTTCTTTTCCTTCGGCTTGTCATTGGAAGCTGTGGGTTTCTCAGACTCAGGCTGAAGAAGCTTTTGGTTGCGCTCGTGGAACTTGTAGGGCCCCTTGATCTCGATGTTATTATCCCTCGCGATCTTTCCAAGCTTCGGCACCCACTTCGTCTCGCCACACAAGTCACCGCCTAACTCGGTCCACGACTTGGCAAACTCCACGAACATCGCAAGAACTCCTGAGATGTTCCTGAGTTCACCATTCTCAGGCTGATAGGGCTTGAGTAGCTGGTGGTTCTTTAAAATTTCGAGACCGGTCAGGAGGGCTCTGCCAACAAGAGCAATCGTTTTGGCGAATCCGCGAGAGTCACCGCCGTCTGGAGAATATTTCAATATAATGTGAGGGGCGTGGATTGGATATTATGACTTACGAAACCAGATATCAACGTAGTCCAGCTGCAGAAACATGGACATGCTTTCAAGCTGGCCCCATACAACATATGGAGACACCGTCCTCTTTGAAACCTCCTTATTAAAGTCTTTAAGCTGTGACGTATTAGTAAATAGTCTGCAAACATCTCATATGCATTCAGCTTACCCAATTGTCAACCACTTCATTGATGCCATAAGCGTGAAATCATTGTACATGTACACGCCCTGCGCATCCTGATCACGATTGAAAGCCTGCATCTCCAATTCTTTGTACATCTTCAAGCCCTCCTCGGATACAACCCAAGTCCATTCCGGGCGATCGTTAGCTGGGTCTTTACAGACGCAGTCTGCGGCACACTGATCCTCCTCGTCATTTTCATCTTCATCCTCCTCTTCCTTATCAAACCTCTCTGTTTTAATGTCCCAGTGAGGTCGACAGAGAGAGACGAACTTTAGTTGCGTGGTTGTGTTCTTCTGTGACCGACTTCAGTACTCAAACTGGAGCTCGTAAGCAGTTTATGAAGGCATTACATTCGAATCGTCATTTTCCTGTGAGGCAGCATTCTTGGGTTTCCCATTGGCTGCATCAGCGCCCTTCGAATCAGCGTCTATCGAAGCGCTGGTACACGTTGCTTTGGACTTCGAAGATTTTTTGGCCACCCCAATCTGAGCGTTGGGGTCGACGTCGGCCAGAGTGCGCTTTGCTCTGGGCATGGTGGTCAAACACTGCCGGGTGCAGTTAGCGTGGTGTTATTCTCGGATGGCTGGGAGCCGTCGATGGCAGCCGTACACACGGGAACCAACTCCCTTCAGAGGGCGAAGGAAAGATAGCTGTGGGAACTCCTGTTAGCAGAAATACAAGAATGTAGCAGAGTAGACAGCGCTGTGCTTTGTGCTGAACTTACCTTCACTTTGGGAGCCGAGGAATGGATATGCAACGCAAAATCGTCGAGCGCAGACTAGCTGTACAAAAGGTTTCGAAAAGGTAGAGATACCGGAAGGGGGGATGGGGAACGGAAGGAATTTGAATATGAATACAACCTGGGCGGAGACATCTTTTAATGTTCGCAATTTACTAGTTACGTAAGCATTAGCTTGGAAACAGAGCCTGTCATGGGATCTCGGATCTCGAATCCGCCGGCATTAGTCCTGCAGTTTTCTGAGGTAAAACCTCAGGAAATGGAGGTGTGGATGCCGGCATGCGGTGATTTACTGGGAAAATGTATAGATGGATGAGGTTTGTTGGGTGCGTGCCTGCGAGTGGTTCGCGTGTGGGCTGGGCCTGTCTTCCGCGTGTCTTCCACCTGTCTTCGGCGGCACCTCCCGCGTGGCGCCGTATACGAGTAATAACGGTCGTGCTTATGCAGATCGTTAGTTCGTGCCGGCTCATCCGCCCCAACCGTTCATAAAGCGCGATTGCCACCAAGACCAGGGATTGCGGACAGTACATTTGTCTATTACCTTCGGCCCGCCCGACGTTTCACTAGCGATCTGGAACCCGACTTTGATTGCTTTG
>Ga0335075_10005581_pt1 | contig 19497 bp, 19 predicted proteins | sample Lox_Sample_24_FD_206723 | JGI IMG/M metagenome (GOLD analysis project Ga0335075, IMG submission 206723) | Soil microbial communities from Loxahatchee National Wildlife Refuge, Florida, United States - Lox_Sample_2.4 | ecosystem: Environmental > Terrestrial > Soil > Wetlands | place: USA...
CGGCCGGCTCTACCAGCCGCGGCGCTAGATTTCCTGGGGGATACACGCCAATCCCCCAGACCCCCGGACCCGAGCGCCCTCGCGCGCTGCCCTCCCTCACTTCGCTTGGTCGTGCCTCCCGCGCTCCGGCTCAGTCCAGGCAGCACGGGCGCTCGGGCAGGAAACATTTCCTGGGGGATACACGCCAATCCCCCAGACCCCCGGACCCGAGCGCCCTCGCGCGCTGGCGGGAGAAGCTAGCGGTCGCTGCCGGGACGCCACAGAACGTCCCCGGTCTCGGTATTCGCCACCCGGCCCAGGATGAACAGCAGGTCGGACAGGCGGTTGAGGTACTTCGCTGGCAGCGGGCTGACCTTGTCCCCATGCTCGAGCCGGGCGGCCCAGGCCGACCGCTCGGCCCGTCGCGTCACCGTGCGGGCGACGTGCAGCAGCGCCGCGCCGGGGGTGCCCCCGGGCAGGACGAAGCTGCGCAGAGTCGGCAGGCCGGAGTTGTAGGAGTCGCACGCCTTCTCCAGGCCCGCTATGTAGCTCTCGTCGACGCGGATCGGCGGGTAGGGTGGCGGCTCGTCGCTGACCGGATTGGCGAGGTCGGCACCGACATCGAAGAGCTCGTTCTGGATCTTGCCCAGAAGGGCCTTGACGTCGTCAGGAAGGCCGCCCATCGTCACCGCGACCCCGATGGCGCAGTTGGCCTCGTCGGTGTCAGCGTAGGCCGCGAGCCGGGTGTCGGACTTGTGTGCCCGGCTCCCGTCGGCTAGGGCGGTGGTCCCGTCGTCTCCGGTCCGGGTGTAGATCCGCGACAGGACGACCGGGTTCTCGCGATGCTTGGCCGCGCGCTCTTGTGAGGGCATGCCGTTACCTTAGCTCTTCCTGCTGCCCTGGCCTCGGTCCCGGCCTGTTCCCGGCCTCGGCGCCGGCCTCGGTCCCGGCCTTGGTGCCTGCCCGAGGCCAGTCACGGGCCGGGTCTCGGGCCAAGCCCCGGGCGATGGTCACGGAGAGTAGTCAGAAGAAAAATGTGATCATGGCTTTGACCTGGGGTATTCATTTGTCAGCTGCGCTAAGGGACTGTATAGTCACAGTGCGTAGTCGATCCCACAGACTCCGGGGTCCGGCGGTTATCGGGGGCTCGCCGGACCCCGGACCCTTTCTCCCAGGGTCCTTCTGGCCCGCGGGTACGGTGGCGACCTGGTTCCGACCGCCAGGCAGGCCCGAGAACGCGAGTTTCGGGCGTACCGCCCGACAGCGGTGCGACAGCGGTGCGGCATCGGTGCGGTGGCCTGATGTACGCAATGCGTCATCGAGTGAGCCCAGGCAGCAGCACTGTGACAGCGCGGGCAAGATGGCGCGACAGGGGTGCGGCAGGGGTGCGACAGGGGTGCGCGGCAGGGGTGGCGCCTAGCTCCCGGGGGACGACCCGCGTACCCCCGACACGGGCGCCCGCAGGCGCCCTATTTTTGATCGGGTAATCGTGTCAGTGGGGCCTGCTTCGGGCTATCGTGTCAGCAAATGTTGGGATAAGCCTGCAGGTGGGTCGCGTGTACGACTATGTGATCGTTGGTGGTGGCAGCGCTGGGTGCGTACTTGCCTCGCGCTTGTCTGAGGATCCCGGGACCCGCGTCCTGCTGCTTGAGGCCGGATCGGAGGCGGACGCCGACGAGATCGCCATACCGGCCGCGATGAGCCGCCTGTTCCAGACCAAGTACGACTGGAACTACACGACGGTCCCGCAGGAGCGGGCCGACGACCGGACGATCTACTGGCCACGTGGCCGGGTGCTCGGCGGATCGTCGGCGATCAACGCCATGATCTACATCCGCGGTAGCCGCTTCGACTACGACGGCTGGCGCGATGAGTTCGGCTGCGTCGGCTGGGGATACCGTGACCTGCTGCCGTACTTCCGGCGGGCAGAGGCCAACTCGCGCGGTGCGAGCCGGTGGCACGGCGCGGACGGGCCGCTGTCCGTCGTAGACCTGGGCTACAAGTCCGAGCACGGCAAGGCGTTCGTCGAGGCGGCCAAGCGGCAGGGCGCGCCGGACCTGGACGACTTCAACGGGCCGGTGCAGGAGGGCGTCGGGTTCTACCAGGTGACGCAGCGAGACGGACGACGTTGCTCATCGGCTGATGCTTACCTCCCCGCGTCGGTTCGCGCCGCCCGGCGTAACCTGACGATCCGGACAAACGTCCTGGTGACCGGCATCGTGATCGAGGGCGGCCGGGCCGCTGGGGTCACCGTGCGACACGCGGGCCAGGACGAGACCATCCGGGCTGAGGGCGAGGTGATCCTCGCGGCCGGGACCATCGGCAGCCCGCAGCTGCTGATGCTGTCCGGCATCGGCCCGGCCGAGGAGCTGCGTGACCACGGCATCTTCGTGATCGAGGACAACCGGGCGGTGGGCGCGAACCTCACCGACCACCCGATGGTGCCGGTCATCTGGTCCACTCCGAAGCTGCGCGGCCTGTGGGAGGACTCGGGCAACTCCAGCGTCGTCCGCTGGAAGCTCACCCACAAGGGGCCGCTGACCTCGAACATCGCGGAGGCGGGCGGGTTCGCCCGGTCAGATCCCCGGCTACAGGCACCTGACCTGCAATGGCATGTGCTTCCTGCCGCGTTCTTGAACCAGGGCCTGACCGATCCTGCGCGGCGGGCGCTGTCGGTCCTTGTCACCCTGATCAGCGTGGAGAGCAGAGGGCGGGTGCGGCTGCGGTCACGAGATCCCCGGCACCGCCCGCTCATCGACCCGGCCTACCTGTCGGACTCCTCCGACCTGTCCGCCCTGACCACCGGGGTGCGGATGGTGCGGGACTTCGCGTCGGCCGCGCCGCTGTCTGGCATCGTCAGCGGTGAGCTGGCGCCGGGCGAGGCCGCGCACTCCGACCAGGAGGTGCGGGATTACATCCGGGCCAGCGTGTCGACGCTTTATCACCCCACGGGAACCTGCGCGATGGGCGGGGACTCCCCGCTGCACGCGGCCCGCCAGGCCTCCGTGGTCGACCCGCAGCTGCGGGTGCGGGGCGTGACCGGGCTGCGGGTGGTCGACGCCTCAGTGTTCCCGACCTTGCCGCGCGGCAACACGAACGCGCCGACGATCGCCGTCGCCGAGCGTGCCGCCGACCTGATCATCGGGCGCGCGCCGCTCGCGCCGGACCCGGTGGACGTCGTCACCTCCGAGCTGAAGATCGCCCGCTAGCCACGGTGCCGGGACGGGCGGCTGCCCGCGCCAGCGGGCCAGCCTGGCGGGGCCAGCCTGGGGCCGGCCTCAGGGGGCCAGGCTCAGGGGAGGTCGTCGAGGTGAGAGCCGGGGGGTGAGGCCTCCAGCCAGGCCAGCAGGCCGGTTAGGGCCTGGTCGCTCAGGGCGAGCTCGATCGGCCCGTCGGGCAGCCCGGTCTTGGCCTCGACGACGACCCAGGACGGATCGAGCACGGTCATCTCCGGCGGCTCGACCGCGCGGCGGGAGGTCACCTCGACCGACCGCCTCGGGAAGACACGCTCGGGGCGCAGTGCCACGCCGAGCGCCCCGTACCACTGGAGCTCGTCCCGCTGGTAGGAGACGACGCCGAGCCGCCAGGCGCCACGACCCGAGAGGCTGCGCAGGCCGCACTCGACCGTGCCGCCACCGCGCTCTAGCCAGTACCTGCGGACGGCCAGGGCTGCGGCGGCGGCCACGATGAGGACCAGGAGGGCGGCGAAGAGCCACACAGCGTCAACTGCTAGCCCTTCGCCCACGTCGTGCCGCGTCAGTCCTGGCCAGGTCAGGCCTGCACGTCGACGGCGAGCAAGCGCGCCCTCGCGTACCGGTAGTCGGGTGACTCCTCGACGGAGCCGCCCGCGGCGGAGGCCGCGGCCTCCAGGTCAGCCTGCGCGGCCTCGGTGTTCACCTCGGCCGCTAGCTCCGCGACCGAGGCGAGGATGGACACGCGGTCGTCCGAGACCGACAGGAAGCCATCGCGGACCGCGGCGCGCACCACGTCACCGGCGTTGTCGTCGCCTGGCACCTCGCGGATGCGGACGACGCTGCCCGCCGACAGGATGCCGAACAGCGGCGAGTGGCCGGTCTGGACGCCGACGTCGCCGTCCATGGTCTTCGCGATCACCAGTCCGGCCTCGCCTGACCACAGGGAGCGGTCCGGCATCAGCAGCTCGACGTGCAGCGTCACGACCGCTCCAGCTCCTTGGCCTTGCGCTCCACGTCCTCGATGCCGCCGACCATGTAGAAGGCCTGCTCGGGGACGCTGTCGTACTTGCCCTCCGCGATCGCCTTGAAGGAGGAGATGGTCTCCTCCAGCGGGACGAACTCGCCCTTCTGGCCGGTGAACTGCTCGGCGACGTACATCGGGTGGGACAGGAACCGCTCGATGCGGCGCGCCCGCTGGACCGTGATCTGGTCTTCCTGGGAGAGCTCGTCGATGCCGAGGATGGCGATGATGTCCTGGAGCTCCTTGTAGCGCTGCAGGATCTGCTGGACGGTGCGGGCCACGTCGTAGTGCGTGGTGCCGATGTACTTGGCGTCCAGGATCCGCGAGGTGGAGTCCAGCGGGTCCACCGCCGGGTAGATGCCCTTCTCCGTGATGGCCCGCGAAAGGACCGTGGTCGCGTCGAGGTGGGCGAACACCGTGTGCGGCGCCGGGTCGGTGATGTCGTCGGCGGGCACGTAGATCGCCTGCATCGAGGTGATCGAGTGGCCACGGGTCGAGGTGATCCGCTCCTGGAGCTGGCCCATCTCGTCCGCCAGGGTGGGCTGGTAGCCCACCGCGGACGGCATGCGGCCGAGCAGCGTGGACACCTCGGAGCCCGCCTGGGTGAACCGGAAGATGTTGTCGATGAACAGCAGCACGTCCTGCTTCTGAACGTCGCGGAAGTACTCGGCCATCGTCAGGGCGCTCAGCGCGACGCGCAGCCGGGTGCCCGGCGGCTCGTCCATCTGGCCGAAGACCAGCGCGGTGTCCGCGATGACGCCGGAATCGGTCATCTCAGTGAACAGGTCGTTGCCCTCACGGGTGCGCTCGCCCACGCCGGCGAACGTGGAGACGCCACCGAAGTTCTGGGCGACCCGGCGGATCATCTCCTGGATCAGCACGGTCTTGCCCACGCCGGCGCCGCCGAACAGGCCGATCTTGCCGCCTCGCACGTACGGGGTCAGCAGGTCGATGACCTTGATGCCGGTGACGAACATCTCCGTCTTGGACTCGAGCTGGTCCAGCGCGGGGGCCGGGCGGTGGATGGCCCACCGCTCGTTGACCTCCAGGCTGGCCTTGGGCACGTCGAGCGGGTCGCCGAGGACGTTGAACACGTGGCCCTTGGTCACGTCGCCCACCGGGACGGAGATCGGGGCACCGGTGGAGGCGACCTCCGCGCCACGGACGAGGCCGTCGGTCGGCTGCATCGAGATCGCGCGGACCACGTTGTCGCCGATGTGCTGCTCGACCTCGAGGGTCAGCGTGCGGGTCTCGCCGCCGAACTCAACGTCCACGTTCAGGGCGTAGTAGATCTCGGGCATGGACTCAGCGGGGAACTCAACGTCGACGACCGGGCCAATGACCCGGGCGACGCGGCCGGTCCCCGTCGCGGTCCCGCTCTCGGTTACGGGTGCGGTCATGGTGTGTTACTCACTCCCTGCGTTCGCTTCAGCGAGCGCGTTCGACCCGCCGACGATTTCGCTGATTTCCTGGGTGATCTCGGCCTGCCGGGCGTTGTTGGCTTCCCGGGTCAGCCGGTCTAGAAGGTCGTTCGCGTTGTCCGTGGCGGCCTTCATCGCCCGCCGCCGCGCGGCGAGCTCGGAGGCGGCCGCCTCCAGCATCGCGTAGAAGATGCGGCTCGCCACGTACTGCGGCAGCAGCGAGTCAAGCACGGTGTCCGGTGACGGCTCGAACTCATAGCTGGGCAGCTGCCCGAGGGGCCGCTCGCCCTCCCGCTCCTCGACCTGCAAGGGAAGGATGCGGCGAACGGTCGGGCGCTGGGTCAGCATCGAGACGAACTCGGTGGAGACGAGGTAGATCTCGTCAACCCCGTCGTCCTTCTCGTACGCGTCGAGCAGCGCCAGCGTGATCTCCTCGGCCACCTGGTAATTCGGCGTGGCCGAGAAGCCGCTCCACTCACCGGCCAGCGGGACGTCGCGGAAGCGGTGCCAGGCGATGCCCTTGCGGCCGACGACGTACATGTCCGAGGAGACCTGGGTCTCGCTGTTGCGGGTCCGCAGCCGGGCCGCCTCGCGCAGCACGTTCGCGTTGTACGCGCCGCAGAAGCCGCCGTCGCTGGTCAAGACGAGAACCGCGGCCTTCGAGACCTTCTCCGGCTCGGTGATCATCGGGTGATTGAGCGTGGCGGACCGGCTGACCACCGCCTCGACCGCCTGGGTTAGCTCGCGGGCGTACGGCTCGGCCGCGCGCATCCGCTGCTGCGCCTTGACGATCCGGGACGACGCGATCAGCTCCTGGGCACGAGTGATCTTGGAGATCGACTTGACCGCCCTGATGCGCCCCCGGACCGCGCGAAGCTGTGCTCCCATGCGCTACTCGCCGTCCGCCGGTGCGGGCTTGGCGCCGTACTTCGCGACGGTGTCCTGCCCGTGCTCGCCCTGGCCGAGCGCGTCGACGGACTCTTCCTCGACGGACTGCGACTGGTCGCCTGAGTGCTGGAACGTCCGCTTGAACCCGTCGATCGCTTCCTGAAGGGACGCGACGTTCTCGTCCGACAGGGCCTTGGTCTCGCGGATCGCGCTGAGCAGGCCGGAGTTGTTGCGGCGCAGGGAGTCAAGGAACTGGTTCTCGAACCGGCCGATGTCCTCGACTGCGATGTCGTCCAGCTGCCCGGTGGTGCCGGCCCAGATCGAGACGACCTCCTCCTCGACAGGGAACGGCGTGTACTGCGGCTGCTTGAGCAGTTCCACCAGCCGGGCACCCCGGTCAAGCTGCGCGCGGGAGGCCGCGTCGAGGTCGGACGCGAACGCGGCGAACGCCTCCAGGTCGCGGTACTGCGACAGGGAGAGGCGGAGCTGGCCCGCGACCTTCTTCATCGCCTTGACCTGTGCGGCGCCGCCGACGCGCGACACCGACTGGCCGACGTTGATGGCCGGGCGGACACCGGAGTTGAACAGGTCCGTCTCGAGGAAGATCTGCCCGTCGGTGATCGAGATGACGTTGGTCGGAATGTAGGCCGAGATGTCGTTGCCCTTGGTCTCGATGATCGGCAGGCCGGTCATCGATCCGCCGCCGAGGTCGTCGCTCAGCTTGGCGCAGCGCTCGAGGAGGCGGGAGTGCAGGTAGAAGACGTCACCGGGGTAGGCCTCGCGGCCCGGAGGACGGCGCAGCAGCAGCGAGATGGCGCGGTACGCCTCGGCCTGCTTGGACAGGTCGTCGAAGACGATCAGCACGTGCTTGCCGTCGTACATCCAGTGCTGGCCGATCGCGCTGCCGGTGTAGGGCGCGATGTACTTGTAGCCGGCCGGGTCGGACGCGGGAGCGGCCACGATCGTGGTGTACTCCATCGCGCCGGCCTCTTCGAGCGACTGCTTGATGGCCGCGATCGTCGAGCCCTTCTGGCCGACCGCGACGTAGATGCAGCGGACCTGCTTGGTCGGGTCGCCCGAGGCCCAGTTGGCCTTCTGGTTGATGATCGTGTCGATCGCGATGGCCGTCTTGCCGGTCTGCCGGTCGCCGATGATCAGCTGGCGCTGGCCACGGCCGATGGCGGTCATGGCGTCGATCGCCTTGATGCCGGTCTGCAGCGGCTCGTTGACCGACTGCCGCTGGACCACGTTGGGCGCCTGAAGCTCAAGGGCGCGGTCGACGGTGCCCGTGATCGGGCCAAGGCCATCGAGCGGCTCGCCCAGCGGGCCGACCATGCGGCCCAGGAAGCTGTCGCCAACCGGCACCGACAGGACCTCGCCGGTGCGGCGCACCGTCTGGCCCTCCTCGATGCCGGAGAAGTCGCCCAGGATGACGACGCCGATCTCGCGAATGTCAAGGTTGAGCGCGAGGCCGCGGGTCCCGTCCTCGAACTCAAGCAGCTCGTTGGCCATGGCCGAGGGCAGGCCCTCGACGCGAGCGATGCCGTCGCCGCACTCAACGACCGTGCCGACCTCATCACGAGTGGCACCCTCGGGCTCATACTCTTCGACGAGCCGCGCCAGTGCGTCGCGGATCTCATCCGGCCGGATTGTCAGCTCCGCCATCTTCCCCATTCCGTTCGTAAGTATCTAGTCAGAAACTAGGTTCCTGAAGTTCGGCCTGCACCATGACCTGCGCATAGGTGGCGAATCGCCGCTGGTTTTCTAGTATGTGATTAGAATCGTAGCGGTTCGCCACGCATCGTAAGCGACGCCCTGTCGGCCTGCGATCGGTGGCCGCCGCGCGGCTGCTCAGCTGGCCAGCCTCCGGCGGACCTCGGCCAGCCTGCTCGCCGCGGTCCCGTCGATCAGCTCGTCCCCGATCTGGACGGACATGCCGCCCACGACCGCCGGGTCGAGCACGATGTTGAGGTGGACGCCCCGCCCGTACTGCGTGGCCAGCATGCGAGCGAGCCGCTGGCGGTGCTGCGGGGTCAGCTCGGTGGCAACGCGCACCACCGCGATGAGTTCCTCCCGCCGGTGCGCGGCGATGCTCGCCGCCAGGTCGAGCGCCGCCTGCGGCGAGCGTCCCCTGGTGTGGGTCAGCAGCTGCGTGATGAGGCTGAGCGACGTCGTGCTCACCTTGGTCGCCAGCAGGTTCCTCAGCAGCTCCTGCTTGGCCGGCTCGCTGACCGGGCCGGTCAGGGCCGAGCGCAGGTTCGGCTGGCCGGAGACAACCCGGCCGAACCGGAACAGGTCGTCCTCGAGGTCGTCAAGCGTGCCGTCGAACTGGGCGGCGAGGGTGAGCGCCTCGATGGCGAGCTGCTCGATCGCGTCGGCCAGGTCGCCGGAGCTGCCCCAGCGGGCGGCGGCGGCCGCGGCCGCCAGGTCGGCGGTTGTCTGCTCGACACGGCCGTGCAGCAGCCGCGTGACCAGCGCGGACTTCTCCTCACCTGGCTTCGTCGGGTCCGCGAGCGCCCGGCGCAGCCCGTGCTCGGAGTCGAGCAGCCGGGTCACCGCGAACAGCTCGTCGCCGACCTTGGTCGCGAGGGGCGCCCCGGGAACCGTGGCGGCGAGCCGCTCCCGCAGCTCCGCGTAGGAAGCCCGGCTGGGTCCGCGCATTAGCTGGCGCTCCCGGTGGTCGCGGTGGCCGCGTCGCTGCCTTCCATCTCGTCAAGGAAGCGGTCGATCATCCGCGCCTGGCGGGCGGTGTCGGCCAGCGACTCGCCGACGATGCGGCTGGCCAGCTCGGTCGCGAGCGCGCCAACCTCGGCCCGCAGGCTCTGCAGGGCCTGCTGCCGCTCGGCGGCGATCTGGGTCTGCGCGCCCTCGAGGATCCGGCGGGCCTCGGCCTGGGCCTGCTCGCGGGCCTCGGCGATGATCTGCGCCTTCTCCTCCTGGGCCGCCTCGCGCTGCCGCGCGGCGTCGCGGTTGGCCTCGGCCAGCTGGGCCCGGTATTGCTCGCGCATCGCGGCGGCCTCGGCCTGCGCCTGCTCGGCGCGGTTGATGCCGCCCTCGATCGCGTCCTCGCGCTCCTGGAGCGTCTTCATGATCCGCGGCAGGAGCATCTTGCCAAGGACGCCGAAGACGATGACGAAGACGACGATCCCGAGGATCAGCTCAGTCGGGGACGGGAGCAGGGGGTTGGTCGTCGACGCCGCAGCTAGGGGCATGGACATCTTCCCTAACCTTTCCTTAGGCAAACTGTTCGGACTGGTCAGCTGGAGAAGAGGAACGGGGCGACGAAGCCGATCAGCGCGAGCGCCTCGGCCAGGGCGAAGCCGATCCACATGTACTGCACGATGCGGCCGCTGGCCTCGGGCTGCCGGGCCATGGCCTCGATGGCGTGGCCGAAGATGAGGCCGATGCCGACACCAGGGCCGATGGCCGCGAGGCCGTACCCGAGGGCGCCCAGGCTCTTGATGTTGATCTGGTTGCTGCTGGCGGCGGCAATAAGGGCGAGAGACATGTGATTCTTTTTCCTTTGCGGTCGGTCCGGCGGCTGTGGTAACCCCGCCGGGCTGGCTGGCTGTGGATCGTTGTGGCGGAAGCGGTGCTGCGCTGGCGGCTCAGTGCTGAGCCGCCTCCAGCGAGTCCGCGAAGTAGGTGGAGACCAGGGTGGTGAAGATGAACGCCTGCAGGAGGTCGACCAGGAGCTCAAGCAGGAAGACGAAGAACACCATGAAGAGCGAGCCCGCGGCGTAGAGCAGGCCGATCGACAGGCCCGCCAGGTACCAGGTCGCGACCATGAAGACCGACAGCAGCAGGTGGCCGGCGAACATGTTGGCGAACAGCCGGATGCCGAGGGTGAACGGCTGGATGAGGACGTACTTGGCCACCTCGATCAGGATCAGCAGCGGCAGGATGAACAGCGGAGCCGTCGGGATCCAGGACCTGAAGTAGCCGAAGAACCCCTTGGTCTTGAAGCCCAGGTACCAGTACCAGACGTAGATGATGGCGACCAGCGGGATCACGAACCCGATGCGAGACATCGCCGGGAACTGGAGCACCGGGATGAGCTCCATCAGGTTCATCAGCACGATGAAGAAGAACAGCGAGGACATCAGGGGCAGGTACTTGTCGCCCTTCTTGCCCAGGTTGGGCCGGACGATCATGTCCCTGACGGCCAGGATCGCCATCTCGCCCAGGCTCTGGGTCCGGCCCGGGATCAGCTTCGGCTTGGCGAACGCGACCCAGAAGAACACGATCACGATCAGCCCGCACAAGACGGCGATCAGCTCGGGCTTCGTGACGTTCCACGAGCCAATGGAGAACAGCGTCCTGAAGTTGAAGTCCTGCAGGCCAGGCGCGGGATAGCCGCACCCGCTGAAAAGGTGGCAGCCGCCCGTGGCGGCCGCGGCGGCCGCGACGTCACCGGTCACCGGCAAATCTCCTCTCGGGGGTTTCCCCTCGGCGGCGCACGCGGTGGCCCGCTGCTGCGCGCATGCTCAACATGTCAGTCACTGGCGGCCGTTTTTGTAGACGACCCACCAAAGCGATAGGGCGATCCCGACCAGCATGCCGATCGGGAAGAAAAGCTCAATGTGGGTGAAGTGGGCGACCAGCCAGCCGATGCCGCCGTAGGCGACCAGGCCCGCGGCGATGTAGCTGAAGGCCTCCGAGCCGGCCCCCCGGCCGGTCGCGGCTCCGTCGGGCCTGCCGCCGTTCCAGCGACTGGCCCAGGTCTGCCGGCGCCGCGAGGCGATGGTCCTGCGGGGAGCCTGGCCGCCCGCCTGGCCGCGCGGGCGGTCGTCCGCCCTCGTCGTGGCCATCGCTAAGCCTGCTCTTCCGGCGTGACGTAGAGCATCTTGGTCCGCATCATCGTGACGACCTGCGCGGCGCTCCAGGAGAGGATGAGCACGAGGGCGGTGATTCCAAGGCTGTGCGGGTTGAACACGGTGACGTGGCGCAGCACGGCCAGCACGACCAGGAAGGCGAGAATCTTGATCACGTAGGTGGCCATCGCGACCGCCATCATGAACATGGGGCTGACCTTGGCGGCGCGGCCGACAGCGACGACACTGACCCCGAAGAACACCGTCACGACCGCGGTGCCGATCAGCGCACCGTAAAGGCCCTTGGTGCCGACGACGGCGGCGCAGATCACGATCATCGCCACGGCGATCACGCTGCACAGCGCGGCCGAGCGCCGGACGACGTGGGCGTAGGTGGCCATCATCTGCTGGCTCCTGAGGGATAGGTGGCATCATTGCCCGGGGTGCTTACATCCCAGGGGAGCCTCCCTGAGCAGGCACGGGTGATCCGTGTGGGCATGGGCGCGACTGCCTCGCGACCAAACCGCCCAGGTAGGTCCACGTACGTTACCACGTGCCTCTCGCTTACTCTCGGGGAGGGTGCTTGTGAAGCGTATCACAAACTTCTTGACTTTGTCTTTACCTGATTGCTGACTTTACATGACCAAGTTTGCCGACGCGTCAGCAGGTCCTGGGCCGGGGCCAGGAGCCCGGGGGCCGGGCGGAAATACGGGGCTAGCTAGCGACGCCAGGTCTCCGGCGGAACCGGGTAGTCCGTCACCGGCCAGGCCTGGGCCGTGCCGTCGCCCGGGCGAGTCCCGTCGGCCGGAGTCCCATTGGCCGGGCGAGTCCCGTCGGCCGGAGTCCCATTGGCCGGGCGAGCCCCGTCAGCCGGGCGAGTGCCATTGGCCGGGTAGCCGCTGCCCCCGGGCTTGTCCGCCGGGCGGCCGTCGCAGACCCCGTCGTCGGCTGGATGAGGCCCCGCGGGGAACCGCGGCGCGCTCTGCGCCGCCCGATGGTAGCCATTGGTCCCGGCCACGGGCGCGGGGCCAGCTGAGGAGGCAGGGTAGGACGGAGTGGCGGGCCCGTTCGGAAAAATTGGAGGTGAGGCGGCGGGCTGGTGAGCAGCCGGTGCCGCGGCCTGAGCCAGGCGCCTGGCGGCCCGCTTACGCCACGGGCGCCACTGCGGGATGGTCGCGAAGAGCAGGGCGACGAGCGCCACCAGCGTGACGATGCCCAGCCAGACCAGGTCGGTCCTGACGACGGACAGGCCGACCACGATGCCGGAGAAGAGCGCGGCCCACAGGTACATCAGGAGCACGCTCTGCCGGTGCGAGTGGCCCATGCTCTGCAGCCGGTGATGCAGGTGCTTGCGGTCGGGGGCGAACGGCGACTTGCCGCGGGCGGTCCGGCGGATCACCGCGAGGGAGAAGTCCGCGTAGGGGATGATCAAGATCGCCACTGGCAGCAGGATCGGCAGGATCGTCGGGAACCGGTTCAGCGGGTCATGATGCGAGTAATTGACGAGCACACCGGAGTCGAGCGAGGAATTGCTGGCGATCGGGCCGTAGGCCAGCAGCATGCCGATGAGCATCGAGCCGGTGTCGCCCATGAAGATGCGAGCCGGGTGGAAGTTGTGCGGCAGGAACCCGGCGCACATCCCGACCAGGACCGCCGAGGCCACAGCCGGCACCGACTGCGACAACTGGCCGATGGAGCTGGTCAGCGTGTAGGAGTAGATGAAGAACGCCAGCCCGGCGATGCCGACCACGCCGGCCGCGAGGCCATCGAGGCCATCGATGAAGTTCACCGCGTTGATCGTGACAACGAACAGCAGCACGGTCAGGGTGACCGACAGGTCCGGCTCCAGCGAGAACGTGGACCCGCCGGGCAGCGGCAGCCAGTACAGGTAGGCGCCGCTGTAGGCGAGGATGCCGCCCGCTGCGATCTGGCCGGCCAGCTTGCTCATCGCGCCGATCTCGAAGCGGTCGTCGATGATGCCGATGATGACCAGCAGGGCGCCCGCCGCCAGCAGGCCGTTGATCGTGCGGGTAGAAGGGAACGCCTGCTTCAGGTAGGTGAGCCGCTCGGCCACCAGCAGGGCCGCCGCCATCCCCGCGTACATGGCCAGGCCGCCGATCAGCGGCGTCGGCTCCTTGTGCACATCCCGGGCACGGGGCTCGCGCTGGGCCTTGATCAGCAGGGCGAAGCGGCGCACGAGCGGCGTGAGCAGATAGGTCACCGCCGCCGCGATGATCAGGATGTACAGGTAATCGCGCATGCTGGCGCCAGGTCAGGAGCCGGTCCCGGCCGAACCGGGGCCGGCGTCACCCGGTCCCGTGGCGTCCCGGCTAGCGCTGGGCAACTCGATCAGGGGGATTACCTTGCGCAGCTGATCGGGAGTGATCGCGCCATTGCGCAGGACCCGCGGCATCGAGCCGGTCAGGTCGACGATGGTCGAGGGGATGTTCTCGGTGCAGGGGCCGCCGTCCAGGTAGACCTCGACGGCGTCGCCGAGCTGGGCCTCGGCGTCGGCCGCGGTCGGCCCGGCCGGCGCGCCGGTCTTGTTCGCGCTGCTCACCGCCAGCGGGCCGGTGCGCCGCAGCAACTCAAGCGCGACCGGGTGCAGCGGCATGCGGATCGCGACCGTGCCGTTGGTGTCGCCAAGGTCCCACTTGAGCGTGGACGAGGCCCGCAGCACCAGGGTCAGCGGGCCGGGCCAGAACTCGTCGATCAGGTCCTGGCCGAACGGGCCAAGCGACTCCGCTAGCGCCGTGGCCGCCCGCACGCTGCCCACGAGCACCGGAGGCGGCATGTTGCGGCCGCGGCCCTTGGCGGCCAGCAGCCGGGAGACGGCTTCCGGGGAAAACGCGTCCGCGCCGAGCCCGTACACCGTGTCGGTCGGCAAGACGATGAGGCCGCCGGAGCTGGCCGTGGTGACGGCCGCGGAGATCCCGGCTTCCCGTTGCTGCGCGTCCGCGCAGTCGTATCGCGCGCTCATTGGCTTCCATCCTAGGACTACGTCCCCCGCCGAGGCGGGGGCTGGAGGGGGCATCCAGGAACGGACGTTCTTGGTTATACACCCGGCGACGGTGCGTTTCTCAGTTACCGGGCCAGGTCGCGGTGACGAACCGGTCCCGGTTCGCGAGGTCCCGGTGGTTGCGGGTGTCCCGCCATCCGGCTTCCTCGCTGAATATCCAGTAAACGGCCGCTCCTTGCTGCCAGCCGTGTTCCGCGGCCACGAGGCCGCCGGGCCTCAGCAGCTGCCGAGCGACCCGCTCAACCGACCTCATGGCATCCAGGCCGTCCGCACCGCTCCACAGAGCGGCTGGCGGGTCATACTCCCCCACCTCGGGCGGTACCTGCGAGCCTACCGGGATGTACGGCGGATTGCTCACGACAAGGTCCACCGCGCCAACAAGCCCGGCCAGCTCGGGCAGATCGCGCAGCCCCCGGGTGAAGTCGCCAGCGTGCAGGAGGACCCGCCCGGCGGTGTTCGAGTCCACGTAGTGAGTGATGTTCCGCTCAGCCCAGCCCCGGGCCAGCGGATCACCCTCCACGGCGTGCACCCGGGCGCGGGGCACCTCCTGCGCGATGGACAAGGCGATCGCCCCTGACCCCGTGCCCAGGTCGATCGCGACCGGCTCGGCCACGTCCATCTCCCGCAGCCGGTCGATCGCCCAGCCGGTCATCACCTCGGTTTCCGGCCGGGGCACGAAGACGCCAGGGCCGACGTTCAGGTCCAGGTACCGAAAGTAGGCGTGCCCAGTGATGTGCTGCAACGGCTCCCGGTTGGCCCGCCGCGCGATGTCCGCCCAGAAGGTGGCGTCGAACGCCCCGTCGGGCACGGTGTGCAGCTCGCCGCGCTTGATGCCGTGCACGTGCGCCGCGATAAGCTCCGCGTCCGCGCGGGGCGACTCAACGCCGGCCTCGGCCAGCCGGGCCGTCGCTAGCGCGATCTCATCGAGCAGCAGGCTCATCGGTCAGCTCGTCTGCTCCGCCAGCTTCTCCTGGAGATCCGCCGCGGCGAGCGCGTCGATCACCCCATCCAGGTCGCCGTCGATGACCTGGTCCAGGTTGTAGGCCTTGTAGCCGACCCGGTGGTCGGAGATCCGGTTCTCAGGGAAGTTGTAGGTGCGCACCCGCTCAGACCGGTCGACCTGCCGGACCTGGGACTTGCGCTCGGCCGACGCCTTAGCGTCGGCCTCGGCCTCGGCCTGCGCCAGCAGCCGCGCCCGCAGCACGCGCAGCGCGGCCTCCTTGTTCTGGAGCTGGCTCTTCTCGTTCTGGCAGGAGACAACGATGCCGGTGGGCAGGTGGGTGATCCGCACCGCCGAGTCGGTCGTGTTCACCGACTGGCCGCCTGGCCCCGACGAGCGGAACACGTCGACGCGGATGTCGTTGTCATTGACCTGCACGTCAACCGGTTCCGCCTCCGGCAGCACGAGCACTCCGGCCGCGCTGGTGTGGATCCGGCCCTGCGACTCGGTGACCGGAACGCGCTGCACCCGGTGCACGCCCCCCTCGTACTTGAGCCGTGACCAGGCGCCGTCGCCGCTGCGGCCCGCCTTGACCGCCATGGTCGCGTCCTTGACCCCGCCAAGACCGGTCAGCGTGGAGTCGATGATCTCCGTCTTCCAGCCGTGCCGCTCGGCGTAGCGCTGGTACATCCGCAGCAGGTCCCCGGCGAACAACGCGGACTCCTCGCCCCCCTCGCCCGCCTTGACCTCCAAGATGGTGTCCCTGTCGTCGTTGGGGTCCTTGGGCACGAGCAGCTGGCGCAGCCGGTCCTCGACCCGGGTACGGCGGGCGAGGAGGTCGCTGGCCTCGGCCGCGAACGACGGGTCCTGGAGGGCAAGCTCCCGCGCCGTCTCCTCGTCCTCACCGATCTGCTGCCACTCCCGGTAGGCGGTGACGACGGCGGTGAGCTCGTGGTAGCGCTTGGCTAGCGTCCGGGCCTGGTCAGCGTCCGCATGCACCGCGGGATCCGCGAGGGCGCGCTCAAGCTCCGCGTGCTCGCTGGCCAGGTCCCCGAGCCGATCGAACACGGTGGGACCTTCCTGTTTACTTAGGCAGAACGGGCCGTGGCGACGGTCGGCCGCCACTCACCCGTTGAAACGGGCAAAACGCCCGCGCGGCCCGGGAGTGTCTCCCTGCCGCACGGGCGTCAAGCGTAACGGTTCTACTTCTTGCCGGCCTTGGTTCCCGTGACCTTGGTGCCAAAGCGCTTCTCGAAGCGGGCGACGCGGCCACCGGTGTCGAGGATCTTCTGCTTGCCGGTGTAGAACGGGTGGCAATTCGAGCACACGTCGGTGTGGATCACGCCGCTAGACACGGTGGACCGGGTGACGAAGGTGTTACCGCAACCGCAGTGCACCTCAGTGGCGACGTACTCGGGGTGAATCTCAGGCTTCATGAAATGGCTCCTTGCCATCATGCGGTCGCCGGGTCGCCGGGCATCCTGCCATGAGCAGGGCCGTGATGGCGTGAACCGGTACCGCGTACGCGGGCTTTTAGTCTGCCAGACGCTAGTAACCAGTCGAACCCGGTTGGAATTCCCAACGGAGACCCCAACCGGGTGACCGGCTAACGCTCGCGGTCGGCGCCGAGGGTGGTCTTCTGGACCTGGAGCAGGAACTCGGCGTTGCTGCGGGTCTTGCGCATCTGCTCCATGAGCAGTTCCAGCGCCTGCTGCGGCTCAAGGGCGTGCAGCACACGGCGCAGCTGCCAGATGATCTTCAGCTCATCGGGAGCGAGCAGGATCTCTTCCTTGCGGGTGCTTGACGCGTCCACGTCCACCGCCGGGAACAGCCGCTTGTCGGCCAGCTCGCGGCGCAGCCGGAGCTCCATGTTGCCGGTGCCCTTGAACTCCTCGAAGATGACCTCGTCCATCCGGGAGCCGGTCTCGATGAGGGCGGTCGCCAGGATCGTCAGCGAGCCACCGTTCTCGATGTTGCGCGCGGCACCGAAGAACCGCTTCGGCGGGTAGAGCGCGGTGGAGTCGACGCCACCGGACAGGATGCGCCCGCTGGCCGGGGCCGCCTGGTTGTAGGCGCGGCCAAGCCGGGTGATCGAGTCGAGCAGCACCACGACGTCGTGGCCCATCTCCACGAGCCGCTTGGCCCGCTCGATGGCGAGCTCGGCGACCGCCGTGTGGTCGTCCGCCGGGTGGTCGAAGGTCGAGTGGATGACCTCGCCCTTGACCGTGCGCTGCATGTCGGTGACCTCCTCAGGCCGCTCGTCCACGAGGACGACCATGAGGTGGCACTCCGGGTTGTTCTTGGTGATGGCGTTGGCGATCGCCTGCAGGATCATCGTCTTGCCCGCCTTCGGCGGCGAGACGATCAGGCCACGCTGGCCCTTGCCGATCGGGCTGATCAGGTCGATGATCCGGGTCGCCAGGTTGGCGGCGTCGGTCTCAAGCCGCAGCCGCGCCTGCGGGTACAGCGGGACCAGCTTGGAGAACTCCGGCCGGTGCAGTGACTGCTCGGGGTCGAGCCCGTTGACCTTGTCCAGCCGGACCAGCGCGTTGAACTTCTCCCTGCGCTCGCCGTCGCGGGGCTGGCGGACCGCGCCCTCGATGACGTCGCCCTTGCGCAGCCCGTACTTGCGGACCTGGGAGAGCGAGACGTAGACATCGTTGGGGCCCGCGAGGTACCCGGTGGTCCTGACGAACGCGTAGTTCTCAAGCAGGTCGAGGATGCCGGCGATCGGGATCAGCACGTCGTCCTCGGCGATCACCGTCTCGGGCTCGCCGCCCTGCCGGTCACCGCGACGGCGGTTACGGTTCCTGTACCGGTCCCGGCCGCGCCGGCGGCCCTGGTCATCTGAATCGTCATCATTGGCGCTCGGGCGGCTGGCGCCGCCCTGCGCGCCCTGGCCGTTCTGGCTGCCCTGCCCGGAGCCGCCTGCCTGGCCGCGGCTCGCCGCGGCGGGCTCGCGGTCCCGGCTGGAGTTGTCACGGTTGTCGCGGCTGGCGGAATCCCTGCGGTCCCTGCCGTTGCGCCGCCGGTCGCGGCGACCGTCGCCCTGAGCCTCGCCCGGGGCGTCAGTGGCCGGGGCCTCGCTGGCCTGGGCGTCAATGACCTGCGTCTCGACACGGGCGTCGCCGCCCGCGGGTGGCGCCTGCGCGGTGTTCGAGTGCGCGCTCTGCTCGCCAATTCCGGCCTGAGCGGCGTTCACCGAGGCGCTGGCCACCGGCGCGTCGCCGATTCCAGCGGCCGTCGTGGCATCGCCGATGCCCAGCCGGGCAGATGTGCCTGCTTCCATAGCGTCCTGATTCAGGGGGCGGGACGCGCCGGCTCCCGCCGAGGCGCCTCGCGTGGCTGACAGTTGACTCGCGGAGGCGGGACGGCCGCCGACGTGCTCTTCAATCGCGGCGACCAGCTGTCCCTTCCGCATGCGGCCCGCTCCGGGGATGCCGAGCTGCGATGCGATCTTCTGCAGGTCGGGAACGAGCAGCTTAGAGAGGTCACCGACCGGGCGGCCCTGCGGCCTGGACGCGGCGGCGGAATCCTGTTGGCCGGCGGCCGATTGACCGATGGGGGAGCCCTCCGGCGCGGAAGCCGCGCTCGAGAGGAGTTCGGTGGTGTCGCTCACTAATGGTCCTTCCATTATGATCCTCGGCCGCCTAGGTGTCTTCCCGACCCAGCCTTGGTGCCCGACCCGTCCACTTTGCCAGCGAGACCCGCATCATCAATTCCAGTTGGGTCCGCGCTTGGCCTCGGTACTCGGCTCCCGCACCCGGTTTCCCTGAAGTCGGTCTCCCAGTACTCGGTCGTCCAGTACCGAGACACCCGCGCTCACAGTCTGCTCGGCACCTCGCGTACGTCCGCTGCTGTGGACCCGTAGCGGGCCCGCGACGTGAAGGTATGAAACGGGGTGCCGCGCAGGGGAACGGGGTGTCCTCCTGGCGTGATGCCGAAAGCCCACTCCCTAGGCAGGTATACGTTACCGCCCAGGTGACGTGTGGATGAACAGCATCCGCCCTGAGAGGGGCAACTGATGCTGCTCCTAGCCTAACACTAGGGGTGCCCAAGGTATTCCTTCGCGGCCATCTAAGTTCGTGGCCATCCAAGTCAGGGAAAGAGGGGTCTAACTCAGCCACGCGCTGACTGCCGTGCACCCCAGGACCCCGCGTCACCGGACTGGGGTACGGCCGGTATCACGCTGGCGCCCTGTCTTTCGACGTCAAGCGGGCT
>Ga0335075_10005584_pt1 | contig 19493 bp, 19 predicted proteins | sample Lox_Sample_24_FD_206723 | JGI IMG/M metagenome (GOLD analysis project Ga0335075, IMG submission 206723) | Soil microbial communities from Loxahatchee National Wildlife Refuge, Florida, United States - Lox_Sample_2.4 | ecosystem: Environmental > Terrestrial > Soil > Wetlands | place: USA...
TCGGGGATGTGCGTGTTCATCAGGCCGACGTTCCAGGCCTTCTCGATGATCTCGCCGGGCCAGGTGCCGTCTTTGTCGTACTCCCAGGCGACGGGCCTGATCTCTTTGACGGCGAAGTCGTGCGCCAGCTCGCGCAGGTTGCGCTGCTCGTCTGTGAGCGTAAAGTCCACCATGTTGAAGTCTTGAGCCTCCGATAGATTGACCGGTCAGTCAACGGCAGGGTAGCGGAGGCGGAGCGGGGGAGCAACACCACGCGCGGCGGCGCGAACCCGCATGGCGGCGCGCGAACCCGCGCGGATCGACGGCCGGGCGAGAACGCGTTCGGTCCGTGCCGGCTGACACAGGCGGGGCGGGCGAGCAATAATCGGAGGATGCAGAGCGCGTTCGGGTACGTGGTGTTCGGCGCGGTGGCGCTGTCGCTGGTGATGTCGCTGCTGTTCTTGATCGGCGGCAACAGCGCGTACGAGCAGATCGGCGAGGGCGGTCTGGAACGCGAAGGCGAGGGCCGAGGTAGAGGCGGGAGCGGGGGCGGAGGCGGAGGCGGGCTTGCGCCCGAACCCGCGCTGGCACAGCCTTTTCCCCAGCGGCCCAGCCCGCCCGATCACATGCTGAGCAAGAGCCCGGAGGCGCTGCGAGCCGAGCGCGAGGCGGAGATCAGGCAGATGCTGCAGGCCCGCAGCGCTCGTCGCGTCAGCCGCGGCGAGGCGCCGTTGGACGTCGACGCGGAGGTCGCGGCACTCCTGGCCGAGCAGCCCGCCGCCCCGCCGGCCCACGACGCGGGCATCGTCGAAGAGGTGCTGCAGCTGGTCGTGGCGCGCAACGAACGCCGTGAACGCCAGGGCCTACAGCCGCTGGACATCGAGGCGGAGGTCGCCCGCACGCTGTCCGAGCTGAGCCCCTGAGCGCGCAGGGCGGCAGTCGTCGCGCATCGGGCCGGCCGAGTCGGGTATAAACGCGCCATGGCCGACCATCGCACTTTCGAGCTGGATGAGCTGTCGATCCGCCCAGGGACGTACTTCAACCCGCAGACCGAGGTGCTGATCGTCGTCGACGACTCGCCCGATCTGGATCACGAGATCTTCAACATGGAGGACTTCGAGGGCGACGAATGGGTGCTGGTCTCAGACGAAACACCCGTGGACGAGCACCGTCGGGACGAGCTGATCGAGCGCTTCCAGGTCGCCTATCACGCCGGCAACGAGCACTCGATCGAGGGTGACGCCGACGATGAAGAGAACGACGAGCTGGAAGCCGACGACCAGGAGGTCGGGCGGGAGTAGGAAGATCGGGAGGGGTCGGGGCCCCCCTCCCGACCACCCCCCGCTGTGCGGGGCTCGATCGTCGGGCCGGCAAAGCCGGCCCTTGCGGCAGAGAATCGAAGTGTGGGGCGTGCTGGCTGGAGGCGTGATGGGAGCTGCAAGCGCAACTGCAGGCTGAGCGCGGTGTCTGCATAGCATCCGCCCGATGCGTTCACGCTTCCGTGGGATCTTTGTGCTGACTGCGCTCCTTGGGGGCGTCGCCCTCGTCGCGACCCTCGGCACGGGACCGGCCGGCGCGGGCAAGACGACCAAGCCGAGCGTGACAGCGGCGCTGGCGAGTCTGCGCTCGAGCGGGGCGATCACGCCGACCGCGTACGCGCGGTACGCGAGCGTGTACTCCGCGGCGCAGGCGTCGCTTCGCAAGCTCAGCGGCACCCGGCGCGCGGAACTGAGCGCGGTGATCGCCAACACCCAGCAGATGGCGGCGGCGAACGAGCTGACGCCTTCGCGGCTGCCGGTGGCGATGTTGACGCTCGAACGCAACCGCCAGTGGTGGACGACCGAGCCGCTGATCGCCGCGCGCGAGCGGGTGAGCTTTCCGCCGAGCAAGCTCGTGTGGGAGTACTACGCCGGGCAGGGCGTACAGATCCAGTGGCTGGGCACGTTCGGCGAGGCCAACGGCTACTACCTGTCCGGCCACGAAAACGAAAACCTGCGCCAGCTGCTGAGCGAAGTGCTGCCGCTGGCCACGCAGCGCGCCGGGGGGATCGCGTGGGAGTACATGTTCCACTTCGACGGCGGCTCCCCGCCGTGGACGAGCGGGCTCTCGCAGGGAACGGCGCTGCAGGTGCTCGCGCGCGCGTGGTCGCGCTTCAAAGAACCGGCCTACCGCACGGCCGCGCAGCAGGCGCTCGGCATCTTCGAGACGCCCCCGCCCCAGGGCGTGCAGGTCAAGACGCCCGCGGGCACCGAGTACGCCGAGTACACATACGCGCCCAGCGACTTCATCCTCAACGGGTTCATCCAGGCCGAGGTGGGACTCTACGACTACACGTCGATCACCCACGATCCGCTTGGGCTGCGGCTGTTCGAAGAAGGCGACGCGCAGGCCCGCGCCGAGACCCCGAAGTACGACACCGGCGCGTGGTCGATGTACGACCAGTATGGCGAATCGGACCTGAACTACCACGAACTGCTGACCGAATTCCTCGTGCACCTGTGCGAACGCACGCGCAAAGGCGAGCCGATGCAGGCGACCGTTACCCCAGCCCCGGCCCCGGCGCCCTCTCCCCCGTCCTCAACATCGCCGTCCACCTCGCCACCGGCCACGGCCGGGGGCAGCGAAGCGGGCGGGAGCGCGGGTGCGGGCGCGGGGAGCAGCGCCGGCGGGGCGAGCGCGGCGTCATACAGGGCGCCCGAACGGTTGTTGAGCAATGCACACGCGGCGCAGGCGACACCGGCGCCGACACCGATCCCGGGCGATGAAATCTATTGCACGACCGCGACCCACTTCACCTCCTATCTGCACACCCCGCCGGTGATCTCGCTCCTGACGAGCACGCTGCCAGTCAAGACGCGCGCGGGCGTGCAGGTGTCGCTGTCGAAGGTCTCCGACGTGCACATCACGATCCGCCGGGGCGGCACGACGGTGTGGAGCAACGGCGCGACCGTCGAACGGGGCAAGCCCAAGCTGCTGTGGACGACGCCCTCGCAGCCTGGCGTCTATACGATCGCAATCATTGCCACGGACCTGGCCGGCAACACGGCGAGCGCGAGTGGGACGATCACGTTGACCAAAAGCTGAGCAGGGGCGGGGCGCAAGCTGGGTGTAAACGGATTGTAAAGGCGGGGAGGTGGACGTACACTTTTTGAGTTTTGATAACCATGGTGCTCAAAAAGCAAAAAGACAACACCACAACACCCTCCTTTACATTCTCTTTACATAGCCCCTTCTCCTGGCAGCCCCCCGCCCACCGGGCTTAGACTCCCACCAAGCTTCGACCTCCACCAGACTTAGACCCCCCACCAGACTTAGACCCCACCGGGCTTAGACTGCAACGCATGAGCCGACTGGCACGGGATTGGCGCGCGCTCGCGCCCGAGCAACGCCTGGCAGGCGCGGCGGCGGTAGCGCTGTTCGCGACGATGCTGCTGCCGTGGTACCAGCAGAACGCGGTCGTCAGCGCCCCGAAAACGACCCCGCTGCAGAGCCGCAACCTCAATGCGTTTCAAGCGTTCTCGTTCATCGAGGCGGCCGTGCTGCTCGTGGCCGTCGCGGTCGTCTACCTCCTGTACGCGCGCGCGGAGGGCCATCAGTTCCACCTGCCCGGCAGCGACGGCGCCGTCGTCATGGCGGCTGGCCTGTGGACCGCGCTGCTGCTCGTGATCAGACTCTTCGACAAGCCGACCGTCACCGCCCACGGGGTGGCCGCGAACGTGGGCATCCAATGGGGCATCTTCTTCGCGCTGGGCGCCGCCGGCCTGCTGACCTACTCCGGCTCGCGCATGCGCGCCGCGCGCCACCCCGAACCCCCGCTGCGCCGCCAGGCGCGCGAACAGCCCTCGCACAACTATCCATCCCCTCAATCACAACCGACCCCACCCCACGTACGCCCCCGGTATCCACCAGCCCCAGGCGATCGGCCCGCACAGCCGCCGCCGACCCAACCCGTCCGGCCCGCGCCACCCGCAGCCACAGTCAAGGTGACCAGGCCAGCGAGAAGCAGACCGGTGCCGGCGCACCAGGCAACCGAGCAGCTGTCCTTCGAAGATCACCCGCCTCAACCGCCGGAGACAGACTGACGCCGACTGGCGCCTATCCGACTGACGCCTATCATTGCCCGGGCGATGCCGAGCCCGACACAAGCGCCCTCAGAGTCGCCCACGCCCACTCAACGTCCCGCGCCGGTCCCCTCCCCCACTCCCGCCTCCGTTCAAGCAGTCCGCGACGGCCTGCGTGAGGTGGGTTACCTGCCGGGCGAGTCCACGGCGCTCGTGGCCTACCTGGCGACGAAGCTCGGCAAGCCAGTGCTGGTCGAGGGCCCGGCGGGCGTCGGCAAGACCGAGCTCGCGAAGGCGCTCGCGTCCTACCTGGATCGCGAGCTGGTCCGCCTGCAGTGCTACGAGGGCCTGGACGAGGCCAAGGCGCTGTACGAGTGGAACTACCGCAAGCAGCTGCTGCGGATCCAGGCCGAGGCCGACGGAGCCGGATGGGACGCCGTGCAGGAGGACATCTTCGGCGAGGAGTTCCTGCTCGCGCGGCCTTTGATGAGCGCGATCGCCTCCGAGCAGCCCGTCGTTTTGCTGATCGACGAGATCGACAAGACCGACCAGGAGTTCGAGGCGATGCTGCTGGAGGTGCTCTCGGACTTCCAGATCTCGATTCCCGAGCTCGGGCGCGTGGAGTCCCGCACGCACCCGATCGTGCTGCTGACCTCCAACAACTCGCGCGAGCTGACCGAGGCGCTCAAGCGCCGCTGCCTCTATCTGTGGCTGGACTATCCCGAGCTCGAGCACGAGCTACAGATCGTCAGGCTGCACGCGCCCGAGCTGGACGGGACGGTCGCACGCCGGCTGGTCGAGGTCGTCGGCATGGTGCGCGAGCTCGACCTCAAGAAGCCGCCCTCGATCGCCGAGTCGATCGACTGGGCGCGCGCGCTGCTTCTGTTGGGCGCGCAGGACATCGACGAGGAGACGTTCCGCGCGACGATGTCGGTGATCGTCAAGCACCGCACCGACATGGACCTCGTCGCCGAGCGCGTGGGCCTGAAGCTGCGCCCGCCGAGCGATGGCGCCTGAGGGGCGACCACCCACCAAGCCGACAGCCGCCGCCCGCGGCGCGACAGCCGCCGCCCGCGGCGCGACAGCCGCCGCCCGCAACGCCCAGCCCCGCCGCAACGCCCAGCCCCGCCGCAACGCCGCCTCAACACGCGAGGCCGCCCGCCGCGGGTTCGCCGCCAAGCTGCTCGAGCTGGGCGAGGAGCTGCGCCGCGAGGGCGTGGCCGTCGGCACCTCGGAGCTGCTCGACGCGCTGCAGGTGATCGGCGAGATCGACTGGACCGAGCCCGAGGACTTTCGCGAGGCGCTCGCCGCGACTCTCGCCAAGAGCCAGCAGGACCGGCGCACGTTCGAGCTCGTGTTCGAGCGGTTCATGTTCCGCGCGGTCGAGCTGGCCGCGCTCGAGCACGGCGCGGAAGACGAGGACAAGGGCGAGGGCGCCGTCGGCGAGCGGGATGCCCGCGCGGACGCAGAGGACGCAGAGGGCGAGCCCGGCGGTGGGGACCTGGACCTCGACGAGCTGACCGACGAACAGCTGGAGGCGTTGCGCGCGCGGATCGCGGCGGCACTCAGAGACGGCTCGGAGGGGGCGATGCGCGACCTCGCGCGCCTGGCGATCGCGACGCTCGGCCGCCGCCAGGAAGGCTCGGGGGTGATCGGCGTGGACGTGCAGCGCATCCGCCGCGCGCTCGGGCTGAGAGCAGAACCACAACCCGACCTGCCCGAGTCCGACCCCCGCCGCGAAGGGCTGCCGCGGGAGACGCTCAGGCGCTTCGAAGCGCTGCTGCGCCGGGAGCTGGAACGCGAGCAGATCGAGCGCATTGGGCATTTGCCGCCATCGCGACCGTTGGGCGAGCTCGACCGGGCGCTGCCGTCGGGCCCCTCGCAGGACCTCGCCGCCGTGCACCGCGTGGTCGCGCAGCTGCGCCGGCGGCTGGCCACGCAGGGCCGCCAAGCGCGCGGGCACCGCCGCCACGCCCACGTCGACGTACGGCGCACGATGCGCTCCTCGCTGCAGACCGGGGGCGTGCCGATCGTGCTCAAGTACCGCCCCCGGCGCCCACGCCGGCCGGAGATCTACGTGCTGTGCGACGTGTCCACGAGCGTGACCTCCGCCTCGGTCTTCTTCCTGTCGGTCCTTCACGCCCTGCACGACTCGTTCCGGCGGATGCGCTCGTTCGTGTTCATCGAGCGGATCAGCGAGGTGACCGACATCTTTGCGCACGAGCGCGACTTCGGCGCGGTCAGCGCGCGTATCTCCGAGGACGCGGGCGTGGCCGACATCTCCGGCTACACCGACTACGGCCGCGTGTGGTCTGAGTTCCTGGTCGAAGTCGAGGACGACCTGCACCCGCGCGCGACCGTGATCGTGCTGGGCGACGCCCGCACCAACGGCCGCGACCCCCGCGCGGACATCTTCGCCCAGATCGCCGCCCGCGCCGGGCGCACCTACTGGCTGAACCCCGAGCCGCGCCTCTACTGGAACTACGGCGACTCGGTCATCTCCGCCTACGAGCAGTACTGCACCGCGTTCGAGTGCTGGACCACCGCGCAGCTGGAGGATTTCGTGCGCGCGCTGGCGGCGGCCGGGCGTGGCGGACGCCGCCTACCGGTAGCATCAAGCGGAGCACACCCGAAAACCTGGGGAGCTGGCGGACAGGCCGGCTGAGATGGCGTCCCATCCATGCGCGCGAGCGCGATGCGAACCCGGCGCCGACCCGTCGAACCTGTGGGGTAATGCCCGCGAAGGGAGCAGCGCAGTGCAGGCACAGCCGAAGGGCCGACCGGGAGCGAGAACTGGGTTCGTGAGCGCACGCGGCCCGAAGTCCACACCGCGGGCCACGCCAGACTCCCCCCACAGGACCCCGCCGCCACCCACACTCCCGCCCGCGACCGACGACCGCTCACACCGCCGGACCGTGAGCGTGAGCGTACGCGAGGTGAGCCGCACCTACGCCTCCCGGGACCGCGCCGGCGCGAGCGTGCAGGCGCTGGATGGAGTGTCGCTGCACGCAGCCGAGCACGAGGTGCTGGCCGTGGTCGGCCCGAGCGGATGCGGCAAGACGACGCTGCTCGAGCTGATCTGCGGGTTGCAGACGCCCGACTCAGGTTCGATCGAGTGCGCGCCCGCGGCGCTGATGCCCCAGCGGGACCTGCTGATGCCGTGGCTGAGCGCGCTGGACAACGCCGCACTGGCACTGCGCATCGCTCACGTCAGACGCGCGGATGCGCGCGCGCGCGCGAGGGAGCTGTTCGCCGAGCTGGGCTTGGCCGGCTGGGAGCATGCCCGCCCGCACGAGCTGTCGGGAGGCATGCGCCAGCGGGTCGCGTTCGTGCGCACGCTGCTGGCGGGCAAGGACATCTTGTGCCTGGACGAGCCGTTCGGCGCGCTGGACGCAATCACCCGCGCGGACATGCACACGTGGCTGACCAACGCACTCGCGCAAGAGCCGCGAACGGTCGTGCTGGTCACCCACGACGTCGAGGAGGCGATCGTGCTGGCCGACCGCGTCGCGGTGATGGCGCCGCGGCCGGGCCGGGTTCTCAGTGAGCTGGAGGTGTCGCTGCCCCGCCCACGGGGGCGCACCGACCAGCGGGTGGTGGCGCTGCGCGAGCGGGCGCTGCGGGTCCTGGGATCGCCGTACGAAAGGCGCGTTCCGTGATCCGCCGAGCCCGCAACGCCCTGCCCGCGATCGCGCTTGCGCTGGCGCTGGTGGGCGCGTGGGAGCTGTACGTGGACAGCGGCGGAGTGCAACCGTTGGTGCTGCCCGCGCCCCATGAAGTCGCGACAGCGGCGTGGGAGAACGCGGGCCTGCTGGCGCACAACCTGCGCCCGACGGCCGAGGAGGTCGTGCTGGGAGTGGCGCTCGCGCTGGCGGCCGGTCTGGCGTTGGCGATCGCGATCCACATGTCGGGGCCGCTGCGCCGGGCGGTGTACCCGCTGGCGGTCGGCTCGCAGGCGGTGCCGATCGCGGTGGTCGCCGCGCTGCTGATCTACTGGTGGGGGTTTGGAATCGTGCCCAAGCTCGCGGTGGTGACGCTGATCTGCTTCTTTCCGGTCCTGGTCACGACGGTCGACGGGCTGGCAAGCGTCGATGAGGAGCAGCTGAAGCTGCTGCGCACGATGGACGCGACGCGCTGGCAGACGCTCAGGTTCGCCGAGCTGCCCGCAGCGCTGCCGGCGGCGATCAGCGGTGCGCGGATCGCGCTGACGGTGGCGGTGATCGGCGCGTACATCGCCGAGTCCCAGACCGCGACGACCGGCCCCTACCCCGGCCTCGGCCACGAGATCAACGCCGACCTGACTGCCCTGCAGACCCCGCGCGCGTATGCGGCGGCGGCGGTGCTGTTCGCGCTGGCGATCGCCTGCTTCTATACCCTCGCCCTGCTCGAGCGCCGCGTGGCGCCGTGGGCACACCGACCAAGAGGAGAGCACCGTTGAGAGTCAACCAGCCCGCCGTCCGGACCGCCACGAGATCGCACGCTGCCCTCCAGACCGCTGGACGGGATGCCTTGCGACGGAGCGCTCCACGACGAGCCGTGCTCGCGCTCGCGTGCGCCTGCGCGCTGGCGATCGGCGTGTCCGCCTGCGGCACCGCCCACAACGTCACGACGGCCCCGGCGACCAAGCCGTTCAGCGTGATGCTCGATTGGTTTCCCAACGCCGACCACGCGCCGCTGTATGAGGCGATCGCGCAGGGGGACTTCCGCGCAGTCGGCCTGGAAGTGCACCCGGTCGTGCCCCCGGAAACGGCCGAACCGCTGAAGGAGCTCGCGGCCGGCAAGGTCGACATGGCGATCTCCTATGAGCCCGAGCTGTTGCTGGCGCGCGATCAGGGGCTGAAGCTGGTGTCGATCGCGGCGCTCGTGCAGCGACCGCTGACTTCGATCATCGCGCTGCCCGGCCAGCACATCGACAGCGTGGCCCAGCTGGCCGGCAAGCGGGTCGGCACGGCGGGCCTCGACTACCAGGCGGCCGAGCTGCGCACCGCGTTGACCGCCGCGGGGGTCGATCCGGCGAGCGTGCAGGAAGTCAACGTCGGGTTCAACCTCGTGCCGGCGATGCTGTCGGGCAAAGTGGCGGCGACGCTCGGCGGCTTCTGGAACTACGAGGGGTTGCAGCTGGAACTGATGGGCAAGCACCCGACCGTGATCCCGATCGACCACGCCGGCGTGCCCACCTACAACGAGCTTGTGCTGGTCGTGCGCGAAGAAGAGGCGCGCCACGACGGCGAAGCGTTGCGCGCATTCCTGCAGGCGCTCAGTCGCGGCGAGCGCGCGGTCCGCGCCAACCCGGCGCAGGCGGCGGGACTGATCGTCAAGGCCAACCCGTCGGCCGAACCCAAGCTGCAGCTGGAATCGATCCGCCGCACGCTGCCCGCGGCGACGCCGGCCAACCCGAGCCACCCCTATGGCTGGCAGGAACCGGCGGCGTGGGAGCGCTTTGGCGAATGGATGTTCAGCCACGGCCTGCTGGCGCACAATCCCAACACGGCCGGTCTGCCACCATTCACCAACGAGTTCCTGCCCGGGCAGGGCGTCTAGGCCCTCCGCCTGCGCCACCTTGATACTATAGTATCCACCCTTAACGTCGTTAGAGAGACGCACATAAGCTCCATCCCCAAAGCCGCAAGAGGAGACCCCTAAAGATGTTCGACAACGTGATCGTGGGAGTGGACGGGCGGCCGAACGGGCGCGATGCGATCGCCCTGGCCTCGCGGCTGGTGAGCGCGGAGGGAAAGCTGACGCTGGTCAACGTGCACGGCGGAGCGCTGAACCCGATGCACGCCGTCACGCCCGGGCGACAGACAAAGGAGGACGAAGCATCCCAAGAGCTGCTGGAGCGCGAGCGTGAGCAGTCCGAGACACAGAGCGCCGAGCTGCTCAGCTATGTGGCGAGCAGTCCCGGCCGAGGGTTGCACGACGTGGTCGAGCAAAAGCAAGCCGACCTGCTGGTCGTGGGCTCGTGCAGCCGCGGCCCGTTCGGGAGGGTGCTGATCGGCGACGACACGAGGACCTCGCTGAACGGGGCGCCGTGCGCAGTGGCGATCGCCACGCGCGGATACGGCGATCATCCGCTGCCGCTCTCAACGATCGGGGTCGGGTACGACGGTTCGCCCCAGAGCGAGATCGCGCTCGAGACCGCACGCGAGCTGGCCGGGCGCGACCGCGCGCTGGTGCGCGTGCTGGAAGTCGTGGCGATCCCCAACTACGCGTTCACGGGCTTCGGCGCGCCCGCGCTGGGGGAAAGCATCGAGACGATGCTGAAAGAAGCCAACGAGCGTATGGCCGCGCTCGACGGCGTGGAGGGCAGCGCGGTGTACGGGCTGGCGGGCGAGGAGCTCGCGGCGTTCGGCGACGAGCTGCAGCTGCTGGTAGTCGGCTCGCGCGGATATGGCCCGATGAAGCGCCTGATCCTGGGCAGCACCTCCGACTATCTGCAACGACATGCACGATGCTCGCTGCTGGTGCTTCCGCGCTCATCCTCGCCCTCAGCCTGACATCCTCTCCCTTCAGCCCAACATCTCCCTCCTCCTCTCCCTCCCCCCTCAGCCGACACCGTCCCCCTTCAGCCTGACATCCGTACCGACCCGCTGCAATGACCGTACTTTTCCCGTAGATGCCCACGCCTGTTACGCGGTAGGTTCACAACGTCGATGTCGCTCAAGCAAACCCAGCCAGAGCAGCGGGGCGCAGAGGCAGAGGAGGAGTCCGCGTCCCAGCCCATCCGGATCGTGCTGGCCGACGACCACGCGGTCGTGCGCAGCGGCCTGCGCCTGCTGCTGGACGGGGAGCCCGGCTTTGAAGTCGTGGCTGAGGCGGGCGATCTGGACAGCGCGAGGCGGTACGTGCGCGGACATAACCCGGACGTGCTGGTGCTCGACCTGAACATGCCGGGCGGGTCGAGCCTGGAGGCGATCCCCGACATCCGCACCGAATCGCCGGGGACGCAGATCGTCGTGCTGACGATGCAGCAGGAGCCGGCGTTCGCACGCCACGCGTTGGGCGCGGGGGCGATCGGTTACGTGCTCAAGGAGGCCGCCGACGACGAGCTGGTGCAGGCCGTCCGCCGCGCCGCCGCGGGCGAAAGCTACCTGAACCCCAGGCTGGGAGCGCACATGGCCTCCGAGCCTGCGCCCGGCCCCCCGGACGACCTGTCCGAACGCGAGATCGAAGTGCTGCGGCTGATCGCGCTGGGCCACACCAACGCCGAGATCGCCGAGCAGCTGTACCTGTCGGTGCGCACGGTCGAGACCCATCGCGCGCACATCCAGCAGAAGCTGAGCCTGTCCTCGCGGGCCGAGCTCGTCGGCTACGCCCTGAAGCGCGGCCTGGTCAACGCCTGAGCGGTGCCCCGCGTCGGCCTGCTCACCGGCGGCGGGGACTGTCCGGGGTTGAACGCTGTCATCAGGGCGGTCGTGCGCGGCGGGCTGGCGCGAGACGAGAAGAACGGCGCCCCGGGCGAGCACAGCTTCGTAGGGTTTCGCTACGGCTGGGCGGGGGTGTTGAGCGACGAGGCGATCGAGCTGGACCTGCAGAGCACCGCGGGGCTGCTGCCGCGGGGAGGAACGATCTTGGGGACCTCACGCACGAACCCATTTGCGGCCGGCGCAGGCAAGGGCGAGCCGAATGCGAGCGAGGCGGGCCGGAGCGAGGCGGGCCGAGACAAGGCCAGCCAGGGCCAAGGCCAAGGCCAAGGCCAAGGCGAGTCGGGCCTGGAGCGCATCCGCGACACGCTGGCCGCAAGGAGGGTGGACGCGTTGATCCCGATCGGGGGCGAGGACACGTTGGGGGTGGCGTGGCGGTTGCACCGCGAGGGCGTGCCGATCGTGGGGGTGCCGAAGACGATCGACAACGACCTTGGAGGCACCGACGCCACGATCGGGTTCCACACCGCGGTGCAGATCGTGACCGACGCGATCGACCGGCTGCACACGACCGCGGAGTCGCACAACCGGGTGATGGTCGTGGAGGTGATGGGCCGTCACGCCGGCTGGATCGCCACGCACGCCGGCATCGCGGGGGGCGCCGACGCGATCCTGGTGCCCGAGCGGCGGTTCGACGTCGATGAGGTGTGCGCGCACCTGCGCCGCCGTCACGAGCGCGGACGCAGCTTCTCGATCGTGGTCGTCGCCGAGGGCGCGATGCCGCTGCAGGGCACGCTGCAGACCCGCGAAGACGCGCCGAGAGACGCGTTTGGACACGTCCGGTTGGGCGGCATCGGCGTGACGCTCGAGCGTGAGATCGAGCAGCGGACCGGGTATGAGACGAGGGTGACGATCCTGGGCCACGTCCAGCGGGGCGGCACGCCGACGGCCTACGATCGCGTGCTGGCGACGAGGTTCGGGGTCGCCGCGATGGACGCCGTCGACGCCGGGCGCTACGGGACGATGGTGGCGTTGTGCGGGACGGAGGTCGTGGAGGTCGTGCTACAGGACGCGTTGCGCGAGCCCAAGCTGCTGGACCCGTCCCTCTACGAGACGGCGGAGCTGTTTTTTGGCTGAGCACGCGCAGCGAACCATGCGCGCGATGGTGTTCGAGGCCGTCGGCCAGCCGCTGCGCGCGGTCGAGCTGCCGATACCCGAGCCTGGCCCGGGACAGCTGCTGATGAAGGTGAGCGCGTGCGGGGTGTGCCGCACCGACCTGCACCTGCTGGACGGCGAGGTGACGATCGCCCAACCCCCGCGCGTGCTGGGCCATCAGATCGTGGGGGTGGTGCAGTCCGGCGAGAACAGAGGCCGCCGCGTGGGCGTGCCGTGGTTGGGGTGGACGTGCGGGCAGTGCGAGTACTGCACGTCCGGCCGCGAGAACCTGTGTCCGCAGGCGAGGTTCACCGGAAGGGACATCGATGGCGGGATGGCGCAGTACGCGGTGGCGGACGCGCGGTACTGCTTCGAGCTGCCGGAGGGATACCCCGACGAGCAGGCCGCGCCGCTGCTGTGCGCCGGGTTGATCGGGTACCGCTGCCTGCGCATGTGCGGAGATGCGGCGCAGGCGAAGAGGCTGGGGTTGTACGGGTTCGGGGCAGCGGCGCACATCATCGCCCAGGTCGCCAAGGAGCAGGGACGCGAGGTGTACGCGTTCACGCGCGAGGGCGACGAGGCGGCGCAGGAGTTCGCGCGCGGGCTGGGAGCGGTGTGGGCCGGGTCCTCGGCGCAATCGCCCCCGCAAGAGCTGCACGCCGCGATCGTGTTCGCGCCCGTGGGCACGCTCGTGCCGGCCGCGTTACGCGCGCTGGCGCCGGGAGGGACTGTCGTGTGCGGCGGCATTCACATGAGCGACATCCCGTCGATCCCGTACGACATCCTGTGGGAGGAGCGTGTCGTGCGCTCGGTTGCCAACCTGACCCGCCGAGACGCCGAGGAGTTTTTGGCGCTGGCGCCGAAGGTGCCGGTCAAGACGACCGTGACCCGCTACCCGCTGGAGCGCGCCAACGAAGCGCTCGAGGATCTGCGCGCCGGACGCTTCACGGGCGCGGCTGTGATCGTGCCGTAGCGCGGTACCGCACCCTCACGGCACGGATGGGGAGGGCGCGGAGAGCCGCTGAGGCGCCCTGGCGCCCGGAGCCGCGCCGTCTCCGGACACCGCAAACCGCGGAAGCTCGATCTCGATCCGCGCGCCGCCCTCGGGCGAGCGCCCCGCGGCGACGCGCCCGCCATGAGCCTCGGCGATCGCGCGCACGATCGCAAGGCCCAGACCGGTGCCGCCGGAGGCCCGGTCGCGGGCGGAATCGGTGCGATAGAAGCGGTCGAAGATGCGCTCGCGCTGCGCGGAAGGGATGCCGGGGCCGTCGTCCTCGACGACAAAGCGCAGCCATCCGCCGCCATCCATCCCCGCAGACCAACCAGAACCGCCGGGCACCTCAGACACACTGGACACCCCAGAACCACTGGCCCGGGAGGGACCGCGAACCCCACCGGGGAGGGGCTCGACCAGCAGGCGCACGAGCCCGCGCTCGGGCGCGGTGTGGTCGATCGCGTTGGCGATGAGGTTGCGCAGGGCCTGGGCAAGCCGGTCGGGGTCCGCGCGCAGAGTGCCGGCCGGCACAGGGCCCAGCTCAAAGCGCCGCGAGGCGAGCAGGCTGACACCGTCCCACAGCTCGCCGACGTAGCCAAGAAGGGCGATCGGTTGGATGCGCAGGAACTGGGTCTGCTCGGCTTTGGCGAGCAGCAGGAGATCGTCGACCAGGCGACTGATGCGCGCGACCTCGGACTGCAGCAGCGACTCGACCCGGCGCACCTCCTGGGGTGAGGGATGCTCCTGAGAGGCGAGCAGTTCAAGCTGACCGCGGATGACCGTCAAAGGCGTGCGCAGCTCGTGCGAGGCGTCCGCGACAAAGGCACGCTGCCCGGCGAATGCGTCGGTGAGGCGGTCGAGCATGTGGTTGAACGCGTCGGCGAGCACGCGTATCTCCTCGGGTTCGCCGGCGGTGGTATGGATACGGTGGTGCAGCTCGCCCGCGTTGACCCTGGACACGAGAGCGGCCATCCGGCGCAGAGGGCGCGAGGCGCGCGAGCCGACGAGGTAGGCCCCAAGGAGGGTCCCGGCGAGGACCAGCGCGCCGGCTAGCAGGTAAGTGCGGATATCGCTTGAGAAGTCGCGATCGCCGCTGCCATCGGTCGCAGAGCTGGTGCCGAAGTAGACGATCGCGAACGTGACACCCGAGGAGAGCAACACGGCGAAGGCCACCCATCCGGCCAGCCGCCAGCGCAGCCCGCGCGGGCGCAGTCGCATCAGCATTGACCGGGAGTCCCCGTCCCTGCCCTCGTCCCTGCTTCCGTCCCCGTTTCCGCGCCCATTTCCGGCCCCTCCCTCGTTGACCGCCGAGCCCCTCCGTGTGCGCCGCATCGACACTCCAGCCACGACTTCAGGCGGCGCCACCGAGCCGGTAGCCGACCGCGCGCACCGTATAGATCGGCGCGGGATCGTCGCGGCGGCCAAGCTTGCGGCGCAGGTAGCCGATGTAGACGTCGACTACGTTGGTGGCGGGGTCGTGCTCATAACCCCAGACGGCACTGAGGATCTGCTCGCGCGAGACGACCTGGCCGCAGTGGCGCACGAGATAGGCGAGCAGCTCAAACTCGGTCGAGGACAGCTGCAGGGTGGCCCCGGCGCGGCGGACCTGGCGGGTGAGCAGGTCGATCTCGATGTCCGCGCCCCGCAGGGTGGTGGGGGCGGCCTGGGCAAGCACGCGAAGTTGCGCGCGCACGCGGGCGCGCAACTCGGCCAAAGAAAAGGGCTTGACGAGATAGTCGACCGCGCCGGCATCCAGCCCGGTGACGCGGTCCTCGATCTCCCCGCGGGCGGTCAGCACGATGACCGGAAGCTCGGGCTTGGCGCGACGGACCGAGGCAAGCACCGAGAGGCCATCGCACCCGGGCAGCATCAGATCGAGCACGATCGCGTCGAAGTGCTCGTGCAGCGCGAGGCGTTCGCCGGAAAGCCCGTCGCCGGCCGAGCTCACTTCAAAGCCGTCGGCCTGAAAGCCGCGGCGCACGAAGTCGACGATCCCGGGCTCGTCCTCAACCAGCAGGATGCGGGCGGTGGACATTCCCCCAGGATAAGAGGCAGCGTGCAGGCGCTTGTGCAAATAGGGGGATTCGATGAGGTTTCTCATCAAGCGGTTAAGGGGCCCTTAGCTCACGCTCGCACACTCGGTCAATGCTGGTCGCTGGCCGTACGCCTTACCGAACCCCGCACCACTGAGCAAAATGTCGCCTCAGGCACACATCCGAGACGCCGCGCTGCGCAGACTGCGCAGCGCGAACCGCTGGCTGATCGCCGGGAGCGTCGCGTTGACGGGCGTGTTCGCGGAGCTGGCGGCCAACGCGTTCCCGGGGCACAGCCAGGCAAAGGCGAGTACGAGCGCGCGCGCAGGCGCGGCGGGCCGTTCGACCGGAACGACCACCACCTCGCGATCGACGCCCCTGCGCCCACCGACGCAGGCCCCGCAGGGCACGACCGCAACCGCAACGAGTGAAGGAACCTCAACGTCGGAAACGCATGAATCGGCGCCCGCGGCCACCCCTGAACCAACCCACGAAGAAGCGCCGGTCGTCTCGGGAGGGTCCTAGGTATGGCCACGGCAGAGACGAGCTGGGAGGCGCTGGGCACGAATGTGGTGCTGCGCGTGACCGACCCGCGCGTGCTGGCGCGCGCGCGGGAGGCCGTCGTAAACGAGCTGAAGGCAATCGACCGAACGTGCAGCCGGTTTCGCTCGGACTCGGAGATCACGAGCGTGAACGAAAGCGCCGGTGGCCGACCAGTGCAGGTGAGCGACCTGCTGGCGCAGGCGATCGAGCTGGCGATGCGGGCGGCGGAGCTGACCGGCGGCGACGTCGATCCGACGGTCGGGAGGGCGCTCGTGCTGAGCGGGTACGACCGCGATTGGAAAGAAATGTTGGAGCTCGCGCACGGCCACGCCTCCGCCCCTGACCGCACCCTCGCCTCGGCCGACTCTATCCCGACCAACGCCAGCGATCGCGCCGAATCGGCCGGTTCAGGCACCAACCACACAAGCGGCGGACCAGGGGCCGTGATCGCCGCCAAGAGAGTGGGCGGCTGGCAGAGCGTGCGGTTTGACCCTGCGGTACGCACGGTAAGGGTGCCGCGCGGGGTGATGCTCGACCTGGGCGCGACCGCCAAAGCCTGGGTCGCCGACAGGGCGGCGAGCGCGGCGAGCCAAGCGGGAGAGTGCGGCGCGCTGGTGAGCGTCGGGGGCGATATCGCCGTGAGCGGCCAGGCGCCGGCCGGCGGTTGGGCGGTGCACGTGACCGACGACCATCGCAGCGCCCCGAGCGCGCCCGGTCAGACGGTGAAGATCGAGTCAGGCGGCCTGGCGACGTCGAGCACGGCCGTGCGGTGCTGGCGCCACCAAGGGCAGACGATGCACCACATCATCGACCCGAGAACGGGCGCGCCGGTGCGCGGGACGTGGCGCACGGTGAGCGTGGCGGCGGCGAGCTGCGCGGATGCGAACATCGCCACGACCGCAGCGCTCGTGCGGGGCGGGGCGGCCCCGGCGTGGCTGGCAGGTAAAGGCATGCCGGCGAGGCTGGTGAGCGCCGGCGGGCGCGTGTACACGGTCGGCGACTGGCCGGCGCAGGTTGATCGGGCGCAGGAGCCTGGAGCACACCCCACCCTGCATCACCCCCCCTCACGTATCCGGGCCGCTCACGGCTCCACGTGGCAGGCTCGGCCGGCGCAGGAGCCGAAGCGATGAACCCGATCGTGGCCAGCGGCAGCCTCGACTGGTACATGACGCGCTCGACCGGCGCGGTCGCGATGCTGCTGTTGACGGTGACGGTCGTGCTGGGCGTGGTGGACGTGCGCCGCGTGAGCAGCGAAAAGTGGCCGCGGTTCGTGGTGGATGCGCTGCACCGCAACGTCGCGCTACTGGCGATGGCGTTCCTCGCGGTGCACATCCTCACCTCGGTGCTCGACTCGTTCGTCTCGATCCCGCTCATCGACGCGGTGGTGCCGTTCGTCGGCTCCTACCGCCCGTTCTGGCTGGGCCTCGGCGCGATCGCGTTCGACATGCTCATCGCCGTGGTGGCGACCAGCCTACTGCGGCGGCGTATCGGTTACGCGAGCTGGCGGGCTGTGCACTGGTTTGCGTACGCCAGCTGGCCAATCGCAATGGCACACGGGCTCGGCACCGGCAGCGACGCGGATGCCGGCTGGCTGCTGGTGTTGAGCGTCGTCTGCCTGCTGGCAGTGCTCGCCGCCCTGATCGTGCGCGTGTCCACCGGCGGCGAGGTGGCTGGTGAAGGAGGCGGTCGGTGAGCGAAGAGACGCTCATCCTCCTCGACCCGCCGGCCGAGCAGACGATCGCCCGTGGCACGCTGCCGCGCCTGCTGGTGGGCATCCCTGCGCACGGCGCGATGAGCCTGCAAGAGCACCTGCAGATCCACGGTCCGATGCCGGTGGAGTCCCGCCGGCGTGGGTGGCGCGCGGGGCGGGCGAGAAGCAGGAGCGGGCAAGGGCACGGACGCGGGGATGGGCACCGGTACGGGCACGGACGCGGCGAGGTCTCGCTGATCGAGGACCTCGAACACGCGGGCCTGCGCGGACAGGGCGGCGCGGGGTTTCCGACCGGCGCGAAGCTGAGAGCGGTCGCCGAGCAGGGCAAGCGACCGGTGGTGGTCGTCAACGCCGCCGAGGGCGAGCCGGCGAGCCTGAAGGACCGCACGCTGATGCAGGCGCTGCCCCATCTCGTGCTGGACGGCGCACAGCTGGCCGCCCAGGCGGTCGGCGCGAACGAGGCGATCGTGTGCGTGTGCGAGTCCGCGCCGGCATCGGCCCAGTGCGCCGCCCAGGCTGTGGCGGAACGCGAGACGGCGAGCGCCAGGCGAGTCTCGGGCGAGGCGAGCGTGCAGCTCGCGTCGGTCCCAGCCGGATATGTCGCGGGCCAGGAGACCGCACTGGTCAACTACCTGAACGGCGGCCCGGCGCTGCCGACGTTCACGCCGCCGATGGTTTTTCAGCAGGGCGTCCGCCGCCGCCCGACGCTCGTGTGCAACGCCGAGACGTTCGCTCACCTCGCGCTGATCGCCCGCCACGGGCCCGACTGGTTTCGCGAGCTGGGGATGCCCTCGCAGCCCGGCTCCACGCTCGTGACGCTGGTCGGCGCGGTGAGACACCCGGGGGTGTACGAGATCGAGCACGGATCGTCGCTTAGCTCGCTGGTGCAGGCGGCAGGCGGGATGGCGAGCACGGGAGAGCCCGGTGGCCTGCTCGTGGGCGGCTATGGCGGCAGCTGGATCGACGGGCGTATGTTGCGCGGGGTGGCGCTGTCGGACGAGCACCTGGCCCCGCACGGCGCAACGCTCGGAGCGGGCGTCGTATGCGTGCTGTCCCCCGACGCCTGCCCGGTCGCCGAGGTCGCGCGGCTGACGCGTTGGATGGCGGGACAGAGCGCCGGCCAGTGCGGGCCGTGCGTGCACGGGCTCGATGCGATCGCGAGCGCGGTGGAGCAGATCGTCGCCGGCCATGGCGCCGGCGGGCGCGGCGCCGGGGGGCGCGGCGCCGGCCGTGGAGAGCATGAGAGCCCGGCGCACGCGGTGGGCGAAGTCGAAAGGTTGGCGGCGCTCGTAAACAGGCGCGGCGCGTGCGGCCATCCCGACGGCGTCGCGCGGATGGTGGCAAGCGCGCTGCGGGCGTTCGGCCCGGAGTGGGCCGACCACGCCGGGCACGGCCCTTGTGAGGGCTGCGCGCGCGTGGGTGAGCTCCCCCTCCCCACTCGCCCCCACGCCCTAACCCCCGTGAGCAACGGTCGCAGCCACAACGGACGTGCCTCATCCCCCACCGCGGCTCCCAGGGCCTCCGCGCGCAGACGATCTCAGGAGTCGCGCAGGGCGCAGCGATGAGCTACCGCGTGCGCGTGAACCCGATCGCGTGCGAGGCGCACGGCATGTGCGCGGAGCTGCTGCCCGAGGCGATCGCGCTGGACGAGTG
>Ga0335075_10005585_pt1 | contig 19492 bp, 14 predicted proteins | sample Lox_Sample_24_FD_206723 | JGI IMG/M metagenome (GOLD analysis project Ga0335075, IMG submission 206723) | Soil microbial communities from Loxahatchee National Wildlife Refuge, Florida, United States - Lox_Sample_2.4 | ecosystem: Environmental > Terrestrial > Soil > Wetlands | place: USA...
GAGGTGCGGGAACGCTGGCCCGCCGAGGTCACCGCGTGGCTGGCCGACCCGCAAGTGGCGCCGCCAGGCGGGGAGAGCCTCGCCGACGTGGACGCGCGGGTCACCCGCGCGCTGCACCGCGTGCTGGCCGACCTTGACCGCCAGCGGGTGCTGATCGTGAGCCACGTGACGCCGATCAAGACGCTGGTCACCGGGGCTCTCGGCGCCCCGCCGGCCGCCATGTACCGGATGCACCTGGACGTCGCGGCGCTGTGCGAAATCGACTGGTATGCCGACGGCCCGGCCGTGCTCAGGTCCTTCAATGACACCAGCCACCTGTCCTGATCAATAGAATCCACTGTCATGGACGAGCGCGGGCGGCTGACCGCTCCAGGCAGCCTGTTGCACGGGGTGGAGTTCGCCCCCGAGCGCGAGGATCTCGGCGGCGGTGACCTGGCCGAGCTGGCGGCCCGGCACGGGCTGCGCCCAAGTTCGGCGCGGCCCCGCCTGCTCGACTACATGCGCCTGGTCTGGCAGCGGCGGCACTTCATCACCGCCTACGCCACGGCGCGCAACGTGTCCATGTACACCGAGGCCAGGCTTGGCCAGCTCTGGCAGGTGCTGACGCCGTTGCTCAACTCGGCGGTCTACTACCTGATCTTCGGGATCTTGTTCGAGCAGAACCGCGGCATCGAGCACTACATCGCGTACCTGGTCACCGGCGTCTTCATCTTCGCCTTTACCGAGCGCTCGATCGTGGTCGGCTCCACCGTGATGCGGGCGAACCTCCCGCTGATCCGCGCGCTGCACTTCCCGCGGGCCTGCCTGCCGCTGGCCTACGTGATGGTGGAGTTCCAGCAGCTGCTGCTGTCGATGCTTGTGATGTTCGCCATTGTCCTCGGCGACCGTGAGCCGCTCACCTGGTACTGGCTGTACCTGGTGCCGGCCCTGGCCCTGCAGGCGACGTTCAACATGGGCGCCGCGCTGATCATGGCCAGGCTGGGCGCCGGCGCAGCGGATTTCAGCCAGCTGATCCCGTTCCTGACCCGGATCTGGCGGTACTTCTGCGGCGTCATGTACAGCCTCACCTCGCTCCCGTCGTATGCCACGCTGCCGACGTTCGCGAAAGACCTCATCGCACTGAACCCAGCCGCCGTCTACATCTCGCTGGCCAGGTTCTCGATCATGGCCTCGCAGCGGGTCAACGCGCCTGGCGCCAAGCCGTACAACGAGATGTTGTGCGCCGAATTCAACGCGAAGAAGATCCCCGCGCTGCAGGCCTACTGCCACGCGACGACATCGACCAGTGACCTGTGGCTGGCCGGGATCGGCTGGGCGGTCGTGACGCTGATCGTGGGCGTGCTGTTTTTCTGGCAGGCCGAGACGAAGTACGGCCGCGGCTGATCCCGCGCTACCCGGTGCTGGTCATGGAGCGCTCGCGGGCGTTCAGCCAGTCTCCTGACAGCAGCGCGGCCAGGGTGGCCAGCGCCCAGGCCGCGTGCGAGTCTTCCTGCGGCGGGCGCAGCACCCGCTCGGCCGCCGGCCGGCGGACGATGTCGAACATCCCGCCCCCGCCGCCGAGATCCAGGGCGTACTCGCGCAGCAGCCGGGCCATCTGCTCTCCGTAGGCCCGCCGCCAGTCCGACGCGGCGGCCGATGCGGCCCCGCCCGCGGGCCGGACCGGCGGGATCCGCGCGCCTGATCTCCAGCCGCTGCCCGCCAGGGGCAAGTCGAGCAGGTCCGGGCAGAGCGCGGCCAGCACCCCGCGGTGCAGGCGGTCGGTGATCCGGTCGGGCAGCGGAACCGCGCGGGCGGCCCGGACCACCCGGTCGCCGAAGAACGGCTGGACCAGCGGCGAGCGGATCAGGTAGGCCTGGCGGGCGGCTGCGGACCACCGTCCCGCCCGGTTCACCAGGTAGAAGTCGTCGAGGGCGTGCAGCGGCCCGCGGGGCAGCGCCGCCGCGAACGGGGCCACGCCGGCCAGGTACTCCCGGGCCCCGGCCGGGCGCAGCAGGCTCAGGCGGCGGGTGACCAGGCGGCGGAACAACTCGGCTCCCCGTGCCTCGCTCCGGGCCCGGGCAGGCCGGTAGTCGCTCCAGGCCGCGGGCGCGTAGCCACCGCGCAGCAGTTCGCCGCCGTGACCGCCGGTCTGCACCGGCTCGGCCGCGGCCTGCGGGTCGGGACGGCCCACGTTCTCGAACGCCGACAGCATGCCGTCGGATACGAGCACCGCGCCCCGGAGCCTGGCCAGCACGTCAGCCTCGTCCGGTGGCTGCGGCGCGGCCGCCGGGCGCGGCTCGGTGGTCACGTGCTCGACGCCGAGCCTGGCGGCGATCATGGCCGCCACGACCACGTCGGGATGATCGGCGAAACCGTGGGTACGGGCCCGGAACGGGACCTTGGCCGCGGTCAGGGCGGCAGCGATCAGGCGGCTATCCTTCCCGCCGGTCAGCGACAGCTCGACCGGCACGCCCAGGTCGCCAAGCGGCCGCACCGCGTCGACCAGGGCGTCGGCGACCTGGCTGTAAGACCCGCCAGGCGTTCCGTGGGCGTCGTCCTCCCTCGTTATGACCACCCGGCCCCCGGTCGCCGTCAGCCTCCGCTGGCCGCCAAGAGCCCGGACGCTGCGGAACGGCGTGGCCGCGCCGACCGGGTAGCCGAGGCTGAGGAAGGCGCCGACCATGACCGGGTCCGGCTCGGTCAGCCGACCCGTGACCGCGGCCGCCCAGGAAGCGCGGTCGCTGACCACTACGGCCCCGGGAACCTCGGCCAGGTACACCGGGTCGACCCGGGTCATCCCGGTGCGCGCGCGCACGCCACCGTGATCGGTCCAGATGGTCCCGGCGTGCGACCGGGGATCCGGCACGCCGGCTGACGGCAAGCAGGACGGCCAGCAAACAAGGGCCGCCTGCCCGTCGGGTGCCTGCCAGGCAACGACCGGGGGACCGGGAATCGGCATCACCCGGGGATCGGCGTCCATCGCCGCGCCGGTCAGCGCGGCGCATGCCTGGCGGCTGGCCGCGCTGATGCCCAGCGTGAAGTACATGGGATCAGCCGGAGCCGAGCAGCTCGAGCGCCGGTCCGGTGACGGCCGGGTCCAGGTCGTCCGTGAGCAGGCCGCGCCAGATCTCGCACACGCGCGGCAGGTTGAACGCCGCCGTGACCTGCGTGTGCGCGTCGTCGCCCGCCCGCCGCCAGTCGGCTTCGTCGCCGAGCGCGCCGATCGCGGCGGCCATCTCGGCCGGGCCCCGGTGAATCCAGCGCATGTCGTAGATGGTCTCGGCACCCGGCCAGTGCCGCAGCACCGGCACCGCCCGCGACGCCATCCCCTCCGCCGGGGCGACATGGAAGCTCTCGTCGTCGCTGGTAGACAAGATGAAGCCGACCCGGCGCAGCCAGGCCGCGACGTCAGGGCCCGCGTCGTCGAACACCACGGCCCCGCGCAGCAGCGGGGACCGCTGCACCCGGCGCAGTGCGCTGGCGTAATGCTCGCGCTCGGCCGGGTTCTGCCACACCCACCAGTGCTCCCACGGCATAGGTGATTTGATGAAAAGCAGGTACCTGTCGTCCTCGCGGCGCAGTTCCTCGAGCACGTCAAGGGCCAGGTCCAGGCGCTTGCGAGAGGGGACGATGCCGACCAGGCCGAGGTGGAACCTGGCCCCGTCGAGCTTCGGCCGGTCCATCTGGGCCACGTCGATCGCGTTCGGCACGATCACCACCTTCGCCTCTGGCCAGCCGGTCTGCTTCCGGGTCAGCTGCACGTAGTGCCTGCTCACGCACACCACCTGGCTCACGGCCGCGATCTTGACCCGGTCCGGGTAGGGCGACGCCAGCTCGAACCGGTGCAGCCTGACCAGCAGCCGCGACCCGCGCCGCTTGTGCCTGCTGTACCAGACGGCGTTCGGCCCGCACCATTCGCAGACCACCACGTCGGCCCAGTCCGCAAGCTCCTGGCTCGCGTCCGGATCATGCTTGCCGAGCGCGGCCCACTGGTCGAGCCGCACCTCGAGATCGGGCTGGAGCCGCAGGTAGTCAAGCAACGGCGTGAAGAACTTCAGGTCATGTCCGGCCACCACGACCTTCAGCCTGGGTGTGCCGCCAGCCGCCCGCGCCGAAACCGCCCTGGGGATGGCGCGCCCGAGGTAGCCGCGCAGCCGCTCCGCGGCTCGGTCCAGCGTGAACTCCCTCGCGGCCCGGCCGGTACGGTCAGCAGCCAGCCGGTACAGGCGCGAGTCGGCCGCCGCGGCGGCGGCCACGTCCACGACCTCGGTCAGGCTGGCCGCGAACAGCGGGTAGTCGGCGCCCAGGAGACCCTCGTGCATCGGGGTGCGGTTCAGGATCACCGGCAGCCCTATGGCGCCGAACTCCAGCACCTTGGTGGACAGTTCCAGGCTCGCGTCCAGCTCGGGGTGACGCCAGCTCAGCCCGATGTCGCAGGACGCGGCGAGGCGCAACGCCTCTTCGCGTGAGTGCCCGCCATGCCAGGTCACGCCCTCGGTGTCGAGGGCAGCCCGCATCCGCTGCTGGTAACCGCCCGGGGCGCTGTGGATCTTGTCGCCGATCATGTGCAGCTCAGCGGCGATGCCCCGGGCGGCGAGCAGCCCAGGCAGTTCGGTCATCTCCAGCGTGTTCCAGCGCGGCGCGAACTTGCCGGAGTAGACGAGCCTCAGCGGCGTCCCGGCCGCGGCAGTGCCGCGGGCCTCGGGGATCTCGGCCAGGATGGGCGGCAGCAGCACGCACTTGCCGCAGGCCGCCGGGATGCTGCCCTCGAGGAAACATCGGAGCTCCTCGGTCTGGCACAGCACGTAGCGCGCCGCGGAGGCGATCATCCCGAGTTCCTCGGCCGCCGCGGGCGTGAGCCCGGGGACCGACTGGGGGACATCGGTCAGGTACGGCCACAGCCGCCCGGTGAACGCGCCGCTCTCCGCCGCCGCCGCGGTGACCGCCCGGCCGCGCAGCACCACAAGGTCGTGCCTGCTTTCTTCGTCCAGGCGGGCGAGCAACTCGGGGGCCGTCGCGGCCTGGACCGGCCCTGGCCCTTCCAGCAGGTGCTCTTCGAACGGCCGCCGGACGGTGACCCCGGGTTCGGCCAGCAGCGGAGCGATCAGCCGGGTGGTGTGGACCGGCGCCTTCAGCACCAGCGTCACCGCGCAGCCCGCCTTCGCCAGCGCCTGCGTGACGGACTGCAGCCAGATGGCCGAGCCATCGATCAGGTTCAGGTCGATGTCACCGTAGACAAGCGCGCGCGTGGTCAACGCGGACAACTCCTTAGCTGAGAGAGAAGAGCCGTAGACCCTGGCCGGAACCTTCAGGGTCGAAGAACTCCCGCCGGGCCAGCGCCGGGGTGAGCGAGGTCACGAACGCGTAGCCGGACCCATCGGACTCGCCATCCCCGGCGTAGCCGACCGCGTCCGCCTGCGCGCACTCCCGCGCACAGGCCAGGTCAAGCAAGTACGAGTCACTGTGCTCGGCCGGGCTGGCCTGCCACGGCGCCACCCATGGCGAGCGCGCCGCCTTCGCCGCGCGCGGCAGCCAGCCGGAGCCGTCGGTTCCTGAGCCTTCGCCTGGCGCGGGAACCTCGGGGACGGCCGCGATCCTCACGCCCCGCCCGGCGAGATCGCCCAGCGCCGCGGTGACCGCATGGCACGACAGCTCGGCTGACTCGCCCACCCTGGTGGGGACTACCGCGACGAGCTCGGCCGGCGCGGTCCGCTGCCTGCGCAGGTCGGCGGCCAGCGTCGCGGCGCCTGCGGCATCCTCGACCCGGGCCAGGACGGCGATCTGGCGTCCTGTGACCAGGTGACCGGGCAGCCCGGCCAGGCTGGCCAGCGCCGCGAGCCGCACCGGGGTAGCGTGCGCGGTGAAGATCTCCCGCAGCTCACCGAACGTCTCGGCCTCGGTCAGCGGCCGCTGTGCCGCGGCCGCGGCGACCTGCTCCCGCAGCGTGGGCCCTTCGACCCCGTCAAACCCGTCAATCCCTTCACGCCCCTCACCGATGACCATGACCACGCGCGCGCCGCAGGCGAGTTGCTCGCGTGCCTGATCGGGCGACACGGTGACGAACAGCGCATGCTCCCGGTACAGCGCGGGCCGCCGCCGCCACGCGATCTCTCCGGTAACCGTGACCGGCCCGGCCGGCCCGGTCACCGAATCAAGCAGGGCGCGCACGGCGGGCGGCTCACGGGGGTCCCGCGAGCCGGCGTAGACCGGATCGCCGGGCCGGCCGGCGGCCAGCCCGATCGGGTTGAACCGGGCGAGCTGCACGCCGAAGCCATCGCCGGATACCGCGTCGCAGCTAGCCGCGACCCAGTCCAGGCCGGGCGCCAGGTGGGCGGGGACGTCGCGGATGAAGATCACCGGTTTGCCGAGCGCGCGGGCCGCCGCGATCAGCCGCCCGAGCCGCCGGCCGCGGTCGGCTGCGGCCGGATCGCCGGCATACGCCCAGGCCGAGCCGGCCAGCATGCCTGCCGCCTGGATCAGCACGAGGTCGGCGCCCACGCTTTCAAGCACCACGTCCGCGTCGTGCGGCAGCAGCGGGAATGCCGCCGCGTCGGGGGCGAGCGCGGCGCATGCCTGCGCCGTGAGCACGCCGGTGACGACGAGGCCCGGCGGGCTGAACCCGGCGCCCGGCGTACCCAGGCCCGGCGATGTTAGCGCGGACAGGAACCGCTCCCCGACCCCCGCCATGTCATTGAGCTGCGCCGATGCCAGCGCGAGTGTGGCCGCCCCGGGCCCGGTCAGGGCACCGCGTTCCCGCCACAGCTTCATCAGGTCCAGCGGCATGCGGACACCTCGCGACCACGGGTGCCGGGCGGCGCGGACTATGGTGCGGCCGAGGGTCAGCGTCGCTGAGTCCTCGAGCGCGGCCAGCCGCGCCTGCGTCATGGCCAGCTGCAGCCTGGTGTCCCGCAGCGAGCGGGCCAGCCGGTCACGTTCGGCCGCCAGCCCCGAATCGCTGGCGGCGGGGTCGGGCGTGGCTTCCGGGTCAACCGAGAACCCTGGATCATCGGGGCGGATCGTCGTCACGGGCGGCCCTCCGGATCCAGCCAGGCGGTGATGGTCCGGGCGATCCGCGGCCCGGCCTTGCCGTCCCACAGCGGCGGCAGTTCGCCCGTGTAGGGCCCGTCATGGCAGGCCTTGAGCACGGCAGCGGGCAGTTCGGCGTCGGTAACCAGACGGTTGCTGCCGCTGGTGATGGTGATCGGCCGCTCGGTGTTCGGCCGCAGGGTCAGGCAAGGCACCCGCAGCAGGGTAGTCTCCTCCTGCACTCCGCCGGAGTCGGTGATCACCGCGCTTGCCCCCTTGACCAGGGCCATGAACTCCAGATAGCCGAGCGGGTCGCACACGTGCAGCCGGGGGTGCGCGCCCAGCCCAGCGGCCTCGAGCGCGGCACGGCCGCGCGGGTGCACCGGAATGATCAGGTCAAGCTCGCTGGCCACCTCATGCAGGGCCCGCACCAGCAAGGCCGCCGCCCGCGGGTCGTCGACGTTGGACGGCCGGTGCAACGTGGCCACCACGTACCGCTCGGGCAGCCCGGCGGCGGCACGGGCGGCCGCCACGTCGAACCGGTCCAGGTGAGTCAGCAACGTGTCGATCATCGGATTGCCGACCAGATGCACCGCGCTCACCGGGCGGCCCTCGCGGGCCAGGTAGCCGACCGCCTCCGGCGAGGTCGCGAACAGCAACGCGCACAGCTGGTCGGTCAGCCGCCGGTTGATCTCCTCCGGCATCGAGTCGTCGAAGCTGCGCAGCCCGGCCTCGACGTGGGCCAGCGGCACGCCCAGCTTGGCGCCGGCCAGCGACGCCCCCAGGGTCGAGTTGACGTCCCCGTAGACCACGGCCAGTGCGGGCGTCCTCTCGCCGAACTCCCGCTCCATCCCGGTCATGACCTCGGCTGTCTGCCGCGCGTGGCTGCCCGATCCCACGCCCAGGTTCACATCAGGCCGCGGCAGCCCGAGCTGGACGAAGAACACCTCAGACATCCGCTCGTCGTAATGCTGACCGGTATGCACGATCCGCTGCTCGTGACCAAGCGCGGCCAGGGCCCCGATCACCGGGGCGGCCTTCATGAAGTTCGGTCTCGCGCCCAGCACGTGGGTGATAGGTGCGCGCATCGCGTCCTTCCCGTTCACCTGAACCGATATCATCTGCCGTGATGACGTCCGCCCCGCACCGGCCGGGCACACGCCTCCGCGACACGCACGTCTCGCCTCGCGCCGTCACGCTCGCGGCCTCGATTGCCTGGCGGCACGTGGCCGCAGACCCAGTCCGTGCCGTGGTCCTGGCCCAGAGAGTACTGCCACACCGGCTGCGCGGTGTGCTCCGGCTCGCCGGGCCCTACGGCCGGGCCGCGGCGCTGTGGGGCGCGGGGGACCGGGCCGCCGCGCTGGCCGGGCTGCACGCCTCGCCCCGGCGCCTGGCCGCGTTCAGCCTGGCCGTCGATCAGCCCGAGGCCGCGGCCGCCGCCCTGGAACGGCTGCCGGATGACGATCGCGCCCGCCCGGTTCTCGCCGCCCGCCTGGCCCGTCGCGAGGGCCGCCTCACCGAAGCCATCGAGGCCGTCTCCCAGTCGAGGACCCCAGCCGCCCGCCGCCTCCGCAAAACCCTCACCGCCGAGCAGCGCGTCCTGGCGCCCCCCAAGCGCGATCCCATGATCATGGCCAGTTCGGGCTATATACGATCCCTTTCTGGCCACGATCATGAAACACCCCCCACGCCAGGCCGCGTGCTCCACCTCGTGAATGACGCACTTCCCAGCGCGAGCGCCGGGTACACGATCCGCACGCACGAGATCGCGCTGGCGCAAAAAGCCGCCGGGCTCGACCCGCACGTGGTCACCAGGTGCGGCTTCCCGGTGACCCAGGGCACGCTCGACGGCAGGAGCCTGATCACCCTGGACGGCATCCCGTACCACCGCCTGCTGCCGTGGCGAATCGCCGCGCGCGCCGACAAGGCGGCCGACCAAGGCCTCGAGCTCGCCGCCCAGCTGACCGAGCGGCTCCGGCCGGCGGTCTTGCACGCCGCCAGCAACTACGCCAACGCCGTGGTCGCGCTGGCGTTGGGGAAGCGGTACGGGCTGCCGGTGGTGTACGAGGTGCGCGGGTTCTGGGAGGACACCTGGCTGTCGCGGCATCCGGACAGCGAGAAGCTGGCGGGCAGCGAACTGTACCGGCGCAGCCGCGAGCTGGAGACCCGGTGCATGCTCGCCGCCGACCTGGTCGTGACGCTCGGCGAGGCCATGCGGGACGAGATCGTGGCCCGCGGCGTCCCAGCCGAGAAGATCCTCATCGTCCCGAACGCCGTGTCGGCCGGTTTCCTTAAACCGCTGCCCGACGCCAGCGCACTCAGAAAACAGCTCGGCATAGCCTCCAGCGAGCACGTCGTCGGCGTGGTGTCCAGCCTGGTTCCGCACGAAGGGATCGGCACCCTGCTTGAAGCCACGAAGCTGCTGAGGGAACGCGGCCTGCAGGTGCGGGCGCTGATCGTCGGCGACGGACCCGAGCGCGCCGCCCTGCAGCGTCAGGCGGAGGCCCTCGGCCTGGGCAGCGGTATCGATGGCCGCCCCGGGCGCGAGGTGGCCATCTTCACCGGTCGCGTGCCGGCAGACAAAGTACGTGAATTCCACGCAATCCTCGATGTTTTCGTGGTGCCCCGCACCCCGGACAGGGTATGTCAGCTGGTCACACCGCTGAAACCGGTGGAGGCGATGGCCAGCGGGTTGTGCGTGGTAACAAGTGAAGTGAAGGCACTGGCCGAAATCATCAAACCCGACGTGACGGGGGCGCTAACAATACCGCAAGATCCGGTGTCCCTAGCCGATAGTCTTGAGCTTCTAGTTTGCAGTCCAGATATCAGAAGGAAACTCGGAGAGGCCGCGCGCGAATGGGTGGCCAGGGACCGCACCTGGGCCCACAACGCGGCGCGGTACCGCGACGCGTATGCGCGCCTGGGCGCGATCTTAACCACTAGGGAGCTATATGGCGGCGCAGGACCTAACTGTGATCGGGTTGGGCTATGTCGGCCTCCCGGTGGCCATCTCGGCGGTGCAGTCGGGCTTCCGGGTGACCGGCCTGGACACGAGCGAGGCAAAGGTGGCCGGTCTGATGGCCGGGCGCTCGCACGTCGACGACGTCAGCGACGCCGAGATCGCTGAGATCCTCGCCGCTGGGTTCTGCGCCACCGCCGACGCCACGCAGATCGGCCCGCAGGACGTCATCGTGATCTGCGTGCCGACGCCGCTGTCGCAGGCCGACGGCCCTGACCTGTCCGCGGTACGCGCCGCCGCCCAGACCGCGGGCCGGCTGGTGAAGGCCGGGACGCTGGTGTCGCTGGAGTCGACCACCTACCCGGGCACCACCGAGGAGGTGGTCCGCCCGCTGCTTGAGAAGGCCTCCGGGCTGACCGCCGGGATCGATTTCTTCCTCGCGTTCTCGCCCGAGCGGATCGACCCGGGCAACCCGGTCTACGGCTTCCGCAACACGCCCAAGGTCGTCGGCGGTCTGACCCCGACCTGCACCGACGCCGCGGAGGCGTTCTACGCCCAGATCTGCGACCAGGTGGTCAGGGCCAAGTCCGCGCGCGAGGCCGAGATGGCCAAGCTGCTTGAGAACACCTACAGGCACGTGAACATCGCCCTGGTCAACGAGATGGCGATCTTCTGCCGCGAGCTCGACGTGGACCTGTGGGACGCGATTCGGTGCGCCGCGACCAAGCCGTTCGGGTTCCAGCCGTTCTACCCGGGCCCGGGCGTGGGCGGCCACTGCATCCCCATCGACCCGAACTACCTGTCCTACAAGGTCCGCACGCTGGGCTACCCGTTCCGATTCGTCGAGCTGGCCCAGGAGATCAACAGCCGGATGCCCGGTTACGTCACCGACCGGGCGGCCGAACTGCTCAACCGGCACGCCAAGCCGCTCAACGGGGCCAAGGTCCTGCTGCTCGGCGTCACCTACAAGCGCGACATCGCCGACCAGCGCGAATCGCCGGCCCGTCCGCTGGCCCGCAAGCTGCTGGCCCGCGACGCCGTGGTCAGCTACCACGACCCGTACGTGCCAAGCTGGCAGATCGACGGCCAGCCCATCCCGCGGGCCGGTGACCTCAAGGACGCCCTGGCCGCCGCGGACCTGGTCATCCTGCTCCAGGCCCACTCCTGCTACGACCCGGCCGTGCTCTCTCGCGCGGCCAGGCTGCTGCTTGACACCCGCGGCATCATCCCGGCCGCGCCGCACGTCGAAGCCCTGTGAGCCCATGGTGCAGGTATTGGTGTGCACGATCGTCCACCACCCGGCCGACGCGCGCATCTACCACCGCCAGATCACGGCCCTGCTCCAGGCAGGCCATCATGTCACCTACATCGCCCCAGCAGGCACAGAGGATTTTTCTGCCGAACGGACCGGGCCTCAGCTTCAGGTCATCGATGTCCCGCGAGCCGTGGGAAGGCGCAGGCTCGGCGCCTTGCGCGCCGCCCGCCGCGAACTGGCCCGGCACTGCGCCGACGCCGACCTGCTCCTGATCCACGACCCTGAGCTGTTGCTTGCCCTGCCGCCGAGGCGGAAACGCCCGCCGACGGTTTGGGACGTGCACGAAGACACCGCCGCCGCGCTCACCACCAAGGCGTGGCTGCCGAGCCCACTGCGGCCCCCGGTGGCCGCGGCCGTGCACACGGCGGAACGGCTGGCCGAACGCCGGCTGCACCTTATCCTGGCCGAGCAGGGCTACGTCCAGCGGTTCAGCCGGCCGCACCCGGTGGTGCCGAACACTACCTACGTGCCGGAGACCACGCCGCCGCCGGACCCGCCTGACGCCGCCCAGCGGGTCGTCTACGTCGGCTGGCTGTCCCCGGACCGGGGCGTGGCCGAGATGATCGAGGTGGCCGCCCTGCTGCGCCCGCACGGCATCACGGTCGAGCTGATCGGCCCGGCCGACGCGCAGGCCCAGGCCATGATCGAGCCGGCCCGGGCCGGCGGCCTGGTCCACTGGCCGGGCTTCGTACCTAACGACCAGGCCATGCCAATGATTGACGGCGCACTGGCCGGCCTGTCGCTGCTCCAAGACGAGGGCAACTTCCGGCATTCCCTGCCCACCAAGGTGGTGGAGTACATGGCCCGAGGCGTACCGGTCGTAACCACGCCGCTGCCCGCCGCGGCCGAGCTCGCCACCCGCTACGAGTGCGGGTTCGTGGTGCCGTTCGGCGACCCCCGCGCGGCGGCCGACGCGGTGGTCACCCTGGCCGGCGACGGCTCGCTGCGGGCCAAGATGGGCAGCCGCGGGCACGAGGCGGCCCGCGGCAGTTTCGGCTGGCCCGCCGACGCCAAGGCCTTCGTGGCCCAGCTGGAAGCGTGGACTAACAGGTCATAACCGCTGGCCGGCCGCGTGCTATTGTTGCGTGTCCCACGGAGGCGAGAAGGGGATCGGCGTGCTCGAACGCATTGCGCGTGCTCCGCTGGTGCAGCGGCTGCGTGAGCTCATTGCGCGCGATCCGCTGTTCGCCTCCGCGCTGGGGATCGGCGCGGTGCTGCGCCTGGGGGCCATGATCGGCTACCCGGGCGCGCTGTGGTTCTCCGGCGACTCCTACGTCTACGTCGGCGCCGCCCTGCGGCCGCGCCCGGACCTGTCCAAGGTGACGGGCTACTCGCTTTTCCTGAGGATGCTGCTGCCATTCCACAGCTTTACGCTCGTGACCGGCCTGCAGCACCTGATGGGGCTGGCCATCGCCGTCATGGTCTACCTGGTGGCCCGGCACGCCGGGGTGTCGAAGCGGTGGTCCACGGCCGCAACGCTGCCGGTGCTGCTCGACGGGTTCGAGATCGAAGACGAGCACATGGTGATGACCGAGGTGCTGTTCACGTTCCTCGTCATGCTGGCCATGCTGTTGATCCTGTGGCGTAGGCAAACGTTCTGGCCGGTCGCGCTGGGAGCAGGCTTGCTGGTCGGCTATGCGGTGACCGTGCGCACCGAGGGTCTGCCCATCTTGGTCCTGTTCCCGGTCTTCATGGTGTGGCGTGGCTGGCGCACCTGGCGCGGCTGGCTCGGCGTCGTGGCGCTGACCGTCGGCTGCGTGGCGCCGGTGGCGGCCTATGCCGTCTGGTTCCATGAGTGGAACCACTCGTGGAGCATCACCCTCACCCGGTCCGGAGGGTTCTATGCGTGGGGCCGGGTGTCCTCGTTCGCCGACTGCTCTGTCATCAAGCCGCCCGCCGACGAGCTGAAGATCTGCCCGTCAGGCTCACCATCAAGCCGGACGCCGCCGGGCGACTATATCTGGCACGCGCCGCAGGTGCACCAGGATCTCCCCGGTGGCCCGGTGAGCGTTGCCAACAACTCCTTGCTGACGAACTTCGCCATCCGCGCGGTCGAGGCCCAGCCGATTGGCTACCTCGGTTCGGTGTTTGACGACTTGCTGCTGTCGGTGGAGTGGCCCCGGCACAAGTACCCGGACGCGGGCACCGTGTCGTATTACTACTTCCGCCTGCAGCCGCAGTACATCCCGAACAACCACTCCTGGATTCCCGGCGGCACCGCCTACTCCGACGCGGTCAGCTACGGGCACGCCAGCCCAAGCACGGTCGTGGAGCCGTTCGCCGCGCTGATGTCCCTGTACGAGCGAGTCTTCTACACCTGGGGGCCGCTGTTCGGCCTGATCATGCTCTGCGGCCTCGGCGGCGTGGTCCGGATCGAGGGGATCAGGGAGCGGCAGCCGCGCCTGGCCTGGTCCCGCCGCGCCGGCAGCATGCTGCCCTGGGTCACCGCGGTCGTGCTGCTGGTGTTCCCGATCGCGACCGCCGACTTCGACTACCGCTACTTGCTCCCCGTCCTGCCGTTCGCCGGCCTGGCCGCGGGCCTCGCGTTCGCCCCGGCCCGGGTCCGCCGTGGCAGGCCCGTGCCACCGTCGGCCGTACCGCAGGAAGACGACCTGCCCAGCCAGGTCCCCGGCCCGGTCAGCTGACCGACGGCGTATCCTCCCCCTGAGGGGAGGCAGGCATGAATGCTGCGCAAGACACGCGGGTGGCGGTCCTCGGTACCGGAATCATGGGCTCGGCAATGGCCAGGAACCTGCTCGCCGCCGGGCTGCCCGCCACGGTGTGGGACCGGTCGACGTCGGCCACGGCGCCGCTCGCGGCGGCAGGCGCGCAGGTGGGGGAGTCGGCAGCGGACGCCGTCCGTGACGCGGGCGTTGTGATCACGATGCTGCCGACAGCCGAGGTGGTGGAATCGGTGGTGTTGGACGGCGGCGTGGCCGCGGCATTCGCCGCGGGTGCCGCGTGGGCGCAGATGGGCACGATCGGCGCGGACGCCACGACCCGGATCGCCGCCCGCCTCGGCCAGGTCCGGCCGGACGTGCTGTTCGTCGACGCGCCGGTGTCGGGCAGCAAGGGACCAGCCGAGACCGGCCAGCTGCTCATCCTGGCCTCCGGGCCGCCCTCGGCGGAGCCGGTCTTGCGTCCGGCGTTCTCCGTAATCGGCCGCAAGACCGTATGGCTGGGCGAGGCCGGCCAGGGCAGCAGGCTGAAGCTGGTAGTCAACGCCTACATGTCGATCCTCATCGAGGGCGTGGCCGAGGCGCTGGAACTGGCCGGACGGTTCGGTATCGATCCCTCCGCGCTGGACGACGCCATCGCGGGCGGCCCGCTCGACGCGCCGATCGCAGACGCCAAGCTGCACAAGATGGAGCAGGCTGATTTCGCGCCCGAGTTCCCGCTTGAATGGGCACTCAAGGACGTCGACCTGGCCCTGGGCGAAGCCGACAGTGCCTCGGCACCGCTGCTGGCTGCACTGTCCCGGCAGTGGCACGCCGCCGTCGAGGCCGGCCACGGCCGCCAGGACGTCAGCGCCGCCCGACTCGCCCTGGGCGACTAGGCCGAAGGCGTATCCTGAACCTCGGGTGAGTCGGCCGGGCGGTCGCGCCGGGCTTATGCCCGGTGAGGAAGGTCCGGGCTCCACAGGGCAGGGTGGTCGGTAACGCCGACCCGGGGTGACCCGCGGGACAGTGCCACAGAAAACAGACCGCCCCGCGTCCTGGTACGCAGGGTAAGGGTGAAACGGCGGTGTAAGAGACCACCAGCGCCGCAGGTGACTGCGGCGGCTCGGTAAACCCCACCCGGAGCAAGGTCAAGAGGGGAACCAGCGGTTCCCTGCGCGAGCGATCGAGGGCGGCCCGTCCGATGCTCGCGGGTAGACCGCACGAGGCTGCCGGCAACGGCAGTCCCAGATGGATGGCCGCCGCCCCGCGCAAGCGGGCGCACAGAACCCGGCCTACAGGCCGACTCACCCCCACGCTTGCTCTCGGCTGCGGCGATAGAGGCAGTGACCCTATCGGGCCCGGCTATGGCACCGGGTCGAAACCGCCGGCGCCGGGGCGACAGCGCAGCAGGCGGCGTGCGGTTAGCCAGCTTCCGTGGGCCGCTCCGTGCCGGTGTATCGCGTCGGCCGCGTACTGCGAGCAGCTCGGCGTCTGCGGGCAAGGCGGCGTCAGGGGGCTGAGTTCTGCCTGGTAGAAGCGGATGCCGCGGTACAGCAGCCGGGCCGCCCGACCGTCGGGCTGGGGACCCGTCGCGTGCTTGACGGTGGCGATGTGCGGCTGGGTCCGGGCTCGAGACCGTGCCGCGGCACGCACCGCTCGTACGGGAGCGGCGGCAAGCAACAACGGGTTGACGAGGGCAACCACGCAACAGCACGGCACGCAGCAGGGCGGCCCCAAGGGTCCGGGCGGCGGCGCCATCAGCTGCTCTCCGGTCGGCTGCCATGTCCTGATTCGCATTGTTGCCCTCCGCGTGGACTCCCCGGTCTGCGCTGATCACGCCTACCTACCCGTAACGGAGAGCAAGAATCCTGAGACGCACAGTTCCGGTTCGGACGATGGTCGGGGTTAACCGGACACTGAAGTTGACCATCTCCAGTGACTCGGTACCGGGTGGCCGAGGAGATGCTCGAAGCGGCACAGGTCGGCGGTCAGGCGCGCGGCGAGCCGGTCACGGAGTTCGAGTGGGATCGCGGAGTCGTCCTCACGCGCTCGGCGGGTCGTCAGGAGCCGGGCCAGCCCGGTGCGTTGGTCGGGTCGCCATCGCGGATGGAGCTTGACCTGGCGTCGCGGTAGCCATTTGAGATCGTGCAGGCGCGGGATGGGCTTGTCAATCGAGCGGTGGTCTCGAAGCCGCTGATCGAGATCGCCCGCGGCTGGATCGACGCCGATGTGGTCAAACACCGCGCTCAGTGCCTCACGTGGCGTACCGCGGAGCACCTCGCTGGCGATCACGAGTACCTGGCTGCGGTCGAAGTGATCGAAAAACGCCGCGAGCTGGAACCCATACAGGCTTGGCCCGAGGTAACGGTCGTCGAGCAGGGCCACCTCCGCACGGCGTCGCTCCCGGCCGGCTGACACTTGATGCATATACATCGACTGCATGCGGGCGATGGGATCGCGCACCACGTAGACGAGACGTGCCTGCGGAATAAGTTCTGCCATCCGCTCGGGGACGCCGCGGTAGATGTGGGCCCATGTATAGCTCGGAGAGCACTCTCCGATGGCGGCAGCCTCGCCGGCGCCGTCGAAGAGAGACTCGTACCAGCTACGGCCGCGGGGCCAGTTGTGCTCAGCTATGAAGAAGTTCGGCTCGCCGAACGTCCCGCCGCGCCCAAGGAAGACGTCGGGATGGTCTGCGAGGTAGTGACAAAGGCTCACGGTCCCCGCCTTCATCGCCCCGATCACCACGAAAGTCGGCATGGTCATCGCGTCGTCACCACAAGCGATGACCTCCCAGCCATGCCGGAACCAGCCCCGGGTAGACATTCTCTGCCAGCAGATCCGGGACGCGCGAAGTATTTTCTCCTGGGCGACCACACCCGCCCCGGCCCAACCCCACGCATCACTCGTGGTGGGTGATGCGTGGTCAGCAACGAATCCGCTAGACCAGCAGAGGCGGCAGTTCGCTAGCTAACCGCTTAACGACACCAACGAGCCGAGAGGGAAAACGCGATGTCTACCAGCCCAGGCCAGAGGATGAAGATCGGCGAGTTCCTGCTCCGGCGTCTGGAGGAGGCCGGAGTCGGCCACCTGTTCGGCGTCCCCGGCGACTTCAACCTCGAGCTGTTGCAGCAGCTGGAAGACGCAGGCAGGCTGCAATGGGTCGGCACCTGCAGTGAGCTGAACGCGTCGTATGCGGCGGACGGCTACGCGCGGCTGAACGGCCTGGCCGCGTTCACCGTGACCAACGCCGTCGGCGCGATGAGCGCGATCAACGGGATCGCCGGCGCCTACGCCGAGCACGTCCCGGTGATCTGCATCTGCGGGTCGATACCGCTGCGGTCCATCGAGCGCGGCCTGGGGATGCACCACACGATGGGCGACGGAACCTGGGACCGATTCCTCGGCGCGTTCGCGCAGGTGACCGCCGCAGAGGCCAGGCTGACCCCATGCAACGCCGCCATCGAGATTGACCGGCTGATCCTCACAGCCTGGCGGGAAAAGCTCCCGGTGTACATGGAGCTGCCCTCCGACATCGCCTACCTCGACATCGAGGTTCCGGCGGAACCGCTCGTGCTGGCCCAGCCGGCCAGCGACCCGGAGCGGCTGCGGTCGTGTGTCGCCGCCATCGCGGCCCGACTGTCGGCCGCCACGTCACCGGCGATCTTGGTGGACGAGGACGCGGGCAGGCACGGCGTGGCCGCCGAGATCACGGAACTGGCCGCCAAGATGCAGATGCCGGCGGCGGCGACCGGTTCGGCCAAGGCCATCATCAACGAGACGTTCCCGTATTACGCCGGCATCTACAACGGCAAGGCCAGCCAGCCATCCACCATCAAGGCCATCGAGGGAGGCGACTGCCTGCTGTCAATCGGCTACCGGCCGGTCGAGGTGACCACGGGCGACTTCACCGCCTCGCTGCCGGCCGACACGATCCGCCTCCGCGGGCACTCGGTGGACGTCGGCGAGGACAACTACCAGGCGGTGACGCTGAAGGAAGTCCTGCGCGGCGTCATCGACGCGGTCCCGCAGGTCACCAGCCGCCCGGCGCGCCAGGCCGAGGCAGCAGCAGCGGCGGCGGGCACCAAGGCCGACGGGTCGGCCAAGCTGACCCAGGCCGCTTACTGGCAGGCCCTGCAGGGCTACCTGCGGCCCGGCGACGTGCTGTTCACTGACAATGGCACCTCCTACGGCATCTTCGGCTTTCATCTGCCCGATGACTGCACCGTCGTCGCGTCGGTGATCTGGGGGTCGATCGGCTACTCGGTGGGAGCGCTGCTCGGCACGCTGACCGCGGCACCACAGCGCCGCCACCTGCTGTTCGTGGGCGACGGCTCGTTCCAGGAGACGGCGCAGGAGCTGTCGACCATGCTGCGCCACGGCCACAAGCCGGTGATCTTCCTGATCAACAACGGCGGATACACCATCGAACGCGGCTACATGGGCAAGACCGAAACCTACAACGACATCGCCACCTGGGCCTACGCCGACCTGCCGAAGGTGTTCCGTCCGGACACCACGGCCCGGTCGTTCGTCGTCAAGACGGTCGCCGACCTGCAGAACGCCCTCAGCGCGCCGAACGACACGATGATCTTCATCGAATCAATCATGGATCCCCACGACGCCCCCGCCGCGGTCATCCACAGCAGCAACAACGGAGCCGAGCTGGACTACGGGCCCCGTGGCCCGCAACACCGCGAGAACGCGCAGCTCCAGCCAACCATGTAAGGCGGTTGAATAAACCCGCAGGAGAGCGCGACACTGCCCTCATAGCTGACGTCGCAGTGACGAGGCTACGCTGGAACCGCGAGGGTCAGGGAGGCAGCGGTGGCGTTTGCCGTGCGGGTGGCCGACGCCGAACTCATGCCCTACGACCCCGAGCCTGGCTGCGTGCTCGCCGGGAATCCGGTCACCTCGAACTTGGTCCTGACCAGCGGCGACAGGGTCAAGTACGGCATCTGGCAGATCACACCGGGCACGTCGGTCCAGGTCGCGACCGCCGGGATGTTCGTCGTCCTCTCCGGACGTGCGACGATCGCGGTTGACGACGGCCCGACGTTCGACATCGGCCCGGGGGATGTCTGCATCTGGGACGGGGGAGAGCGCACCATCTGGACAGTTCACGAGACGCTGCGCAAGGTATGGTGCGGCTCCCAGGCATAAATGATCATTCGCCGCCTGGCGGCTCTACCGTGGTTCACGATAATTGGGTCCCTGCGGCCGTTGCGTGGTGCGGGTCTGTGGCGGCTGGGGTCTTTTTGCGGGCCGGGCGGCGCTTGCGGCGGGCGGAAGGTGCACAGTGGTAGGTGGTGCCGCCCGTCGTCACCGGCTCGTTTTTGGACCGTTCGAGGCCGGGCATAAATATGGTGCGAGAGCCCCTTCCGGGTAACCCCCGTTGCTGCTGCGTGCGCGTGTGTCAGTCTCCTGTACTGATCCGGGGCTCTGGCGGGCGGTGCCGTGTCCCACTGGCGGGGGGTGCTGCTGCAGGAGGTGGCCGCGAGATGAAAGTGCTGTACGACCGCGTCGCCGGGATCGACGTGCACAAAGACATGG
>Ga0335075_10005586_pt1 | contig 19492 bp, 24 predicted proteins | sample Lox_Sample_24_FD_206723 | JGI IMG/M metagenome (GOLD analysis project Ga0335075, IMG submission 206723) | Soil microbial communities from Loxahatchee National Wildlife Refuge, Florida, United States - Lox_Sample_2.4 | ecosystem: Environmental > Terrestrial > Soil > Wetlands | place: USA...
AGTATTGTTATACTGTGCCTAGATGCCGCCAGACTGTCCCTGAGGAAACATCACCGAGCAAGAGGGTGCTCAAGCTTGTTGAATATAACGTTCCCTGATCTCCCATTTGTCGTCTCATACGTCCTGACTGCCTCATGGTTAAGGCGACCACTCACTCACTTACTTACTTCCTTATGTAATCTGTTTTAGGAACTGCTCTTTAAACCCCTATTCTCATGGGGATAGATAAATTGCTCTCTACATACAATACAAATTGATGAGTTTGTTCCTAAAAGCCGCCCAAACCCACAACAAAGCTCTACACTAAGCCCCAAAAATCAGAGAGCACTGTACTAGTACAGGCACGCACAGGCCGTATCGGGTTAGCGTTGGAGTTATTGCGTGTCAGAAACACTGAAGTTTATAATTCTTTGGAGACAAGCTCCTCAGAGATGCCGTACCTACTAAGCTGTTTACATATGTTGAGACGTTCGTCCCATTGAGTTGATCATCATCAAGCAATTCATCTACACTGCGCACGCTTTTCCAAAGTTCCTTTACAACCGCAAAGTGCCTAGCATACAGTCTGCCCAATGCAGGTGTGAGAATGGAGAAGAGACACCTAAGCACATAGCTTTTTATGTCCAGAAGAGGCCAGCCGCCGCCAACGCCTCTGGACAGGCAAGCGTATTGACTACCAATAATTAATAGAGACGAATAGAGGCGCTAGGAAGCTTGCAGAGTGGATGATCCGTTCTGGGAGACCAGGTTAGTTCTCACTGGCTAAACCCCTTCTCTATAGCTAATAGGCAGCGATGAGGCTACTTTCATTGGCACTACAGGCTGCGAGTGAATATAGATCGAAAGAATGGCGAGCAGGGTGTTTATCCCGCCTCTAGTAGGGTACCTTTGAGTTTTACAGATAGAAGTACTGCGTAGCTTATAGCTTAAACAGTATAATAGTAAATAAGAATGAATAATAATATACTGTGTCTACCTATACTGCTCCTATGTGATCAGATTGAGGCGCTGTCGGATATTTGCTTGCCAATATGGATGTTAACCAGCTGCTTGCTGTTCACAGAGTGATCTCATCTTCGGCTTTGACATCCTTTGCGAGATGGCCAAAGCTACAAAGCAGGATATTCTCCTTCCCGCACTCGCCGGACGCCTTAATGACGTATGTTGCGGTATAGACACTTACTCCGCTATTACCATGTGAACTCGTGGCCTGCTTACTGTGGAATCTGAAAGTATCAAGGCTATCTTGTCTGTCAACCTCAAGAACTATGAGCTATCTTCATTGCCTCAGAAGGTTTATATAAATATCTCGGGAAGTCAATTTTTTACTCCGACGGTTTGTATTGGGAGCATTGCCTCGCAATGCTCTAGTTAAATTTCAACAGAAATCTTATTAGAAACCTCCGAGTATTCGAGCAACATGTCGGAAATCTGATCTCCCGAATTCCACAGGATGACCAATAGGCGGGCCTGCAAGAACTATTTCCTCAGTTAACTATAGATCCCACATCTGAGCTATAGTTTAGTGAGAGCACACAGTCTTTTATGGATCTCCGACAAAAAGTCTAGGCGTTTTGCTGATGCGATCAGCTACACTCATGAGAAAATAGCGCATACATGTCACTTTTACAAGCTACATAAATAAATTTAAGAATACTAAAAGTAGCACAAACTAGATGGATTGTATTACGCAGGAATTGGATATTTATTTATACCAAAACTAAATTGAAAAAACGACCAACATCAGATATCCGTGTTTACTCCCTAAGCAGCGCCATCCTTCAAATTCTTCCTTAACATCCCGTGATCAGGCTTCTGCAACGCAACAATAGCCACACCGACAAAAATAGCCATAGTAGTAAAACAGTAGACGAACGAAGCAGCCCAGTCGAAATTATTGATCGTCGTGACAGTAGCTGAGGTATTGAAGTAGGAAATCACTTCGGCAACGAGATCCATTAGCGTGCGGAGGATGAGAGATGGCACTATGATGACCAGGAGGAGTATCGATGTCTAAGTCATGACTTGCTTAGCGTTGCCTTTATGGAAGGAAATGTTGCAGGGCAAACTTACAAGAGAGTGCTCGCGAAGGAAGAGCACGGCAGCGGGAACTAGAGCAAAGAGTGTTACCAGTAGATATAGCGCGTCGTATGCCAGGTTCACATCGACCCATCTGCTGATCAAAGTCCCGAAGTAGAAGGTATTGTTGATAATCCTGGCAATGTAGGCGACGAATATTGCCCAAGCAGCCGCGGACAGGAGAGCGATGAGCACGACCGAGATGATAATCGCGGGCGACACAAGCGGATGGAAGTTCTTAGTGGCGTGGCGGTCAACGTGGAATCGATGGTGGATGATGCTCAGAACTATAGCGAGGATCATGACTTCCCCGACGCGCCAGCCCAACGAGTTGAAGATGTAGAGCACGGAGTAGTGGTTGCTGATGGTGGTGCCTGTTTCAGCAAGGCCGGTGTTGACTAGGACAGTCATGAAATCCCTTTTCATTATTAGAATAAATCCGATAGCATGCTTGAGAGGATTTCATACAATAGCATCGCGCCAGTCGCGATGACATATCCGATGCTCTTGACGTGGTCGAGCCCATGGCCGATTGTCCATTTGAATCGAGTCGCTAGGCCGAGGCATGCTAATAGCACGAGGCAAGCTAGCAGATCAATTGCGAATAGAGCGTTTGTCGTGTGGTTCTGTTTGAGCGTTACTTACTAGATCTGTGATGTGGTAGAGGTTACATATTACCTGCCAGCCTGAGCCGATCAGTTCAAGAGAGGGATTGCCAGTGCAGGTGGCATTGAATGATGTGGCATTGAATGAATCAACACAACCGGGGAACGTGATGGCTATGCTCTCGTATAGCTCAAACATTTTGACTATTTCCTTCCGTTAAAATTGATACAGAGATGTTTCCATCTAGTGGGACAGCAGGGTGCTTTAATCATTTTCCGCTGGAGGTTCAGCCTGCACAAAGGATTTGCGGTCGGCTCGTAATCTGGACCACTGAAATTAAACTCTATCGATTTGTACGATGAGGTGCCACCGTTGCAGTGCGTGATGCTGATTGGGTTCGCTTCACCTCAGGATCGCGGCTCGCTCCTCCAGCCAATTGCACCACGAAGTCGTCTGATCACAGCCAATAACAGGGGGGCCCAAAGTGTCGATGCTCAGTGAGTTGTTCCAATAATAGACCACCATCTGTTCATGTCAGACTACAAAACCGTCTCAGATATGGTATCTAAGGTGTTGTTGTCAGTTGCCAGATATCATGCTATGAGGTGTCATCGTTTATGCTCACTCCCCAGATAACTAATATTACGTGAGCATGTATATCATGGGATGCTGGAGGATTGTGGATCTCCACATTGCATATGTGGTCACTGCTGCGGCTTGAGTAGCTATGCGATGATTGGCATTTATAACGATACCCAAGACGTGGGTTGGTTTTATGATGGGTCCTGCATAAGGTTATCCCACCTTCGCTTTAAATGCCGTAATGATTGCAGCGCCATGAAGTTTGGAATAAGCAAAATTCTCGCTCATCAAATTGAAAATCTAATGCAATTCAAGGCACGAGCTGTAGGCAGTAAGAATTTTGTTGGCCGGTAAAAGTAAAATGAAAAGCACTATATGCCCACGTTCGTAATGAAAGTTCTACTAACCATGTCATTCTTCGTGATAGCTCCGCTCCACTACAACCCATAGTGATATAGACCTCACGCTCTTCCGTAGATTTTCCGCTCAAAAGCACGAGTTCCGCATATGAACGCTTGAACGAATAGGTTCGCGCAATCTTTCAGTGCCGGAAGAACAAGAAAACAACCCAGACGCTGAGAGTTAGTCCAAAAGCAATGTCTAGTGTATCTCTGATAATTGAGGCGGTCCTATTCTTGAAGTGTTTATCTATTATACTGGCGCTTGAGTTTGGGGTTGAGGGAGGGTTAGTGTTCCCGTATAACCTGAGGGATCTGCGGCTGCTATGAGTGTCTGATTGGGGGAAAATAACTGCGAGTTTGGTGGAAGGCTGTATTGGTGAGCAGCTGCAAGCCAGATCTCGCCGGTCTGATCAGGGATTATGAGGTATGCAACTTGAAATATTGGCTGACCGAGGATAATTGTGTCGTTACCAGTGTTATGGGCGGGAGAACAGCATCGGTCTGTTTGCTGACGGAGTTAGGCTAGGGTGAATTGGAATGATAAGATTGCTCTCGTATGGTGTTGATGAGTTGCTACGAACGGAGCATGTGTTGAGCATAACAGTAAAGTTAGAGGCATTGCAGAGATTTAAACATGCAGGGAGTATAATGGTATCATGATTGATGTCGAGCACCGCAGTGTAGGTTGTAGATTTATTTGAAGGATTTTCCCCGTTAAAGGGACCCCGATTGATTTGGCAGGCGAGCTGCTGTATTGTTGGATCGTGATGTTTATGAGCTGCTGCTTTCCGGTTAGAAGGAATGTTCCATTGCCGTTGGTCGACTCAGGAACATAAGCCCGGGGGCCATCGGTGACGCGATTGGCGTCATAGCTGGCTCCGACGTTACTGCTCCCTAAGATGAGCGAGCCGGATACCCCAAATTCAACCGAAATGGCACTGTGGGTATAGTGCCATTAAGTTCAGCGCCATCACAAATAGCTTTGAGACCAGAATTGGCTCCCAATATCATTGTAGAACCATCACCTCTGCTAAATTCTGCTAGTCGCCCGTTGGCACGTTAGGCCTTCACGTCAGTATGACTTCCTGTCTCCTATCAACAGGGCAATAATTTGGGGTGATACAAATCACATGATCAGGGCCCGCACTAGGGTATTAGTGTATTTAGCTAGCTTGTAGACTACCCGAGCATCATCATCTTTACAGTTATCTTTTACGGGGTTGTACGGGTTGGGCAGTTTGTTTTACGGGAGGTTTACGGATGTCTTACGGGCTGAGATTGGGATTTACGCTAAAGCCTGAAACTTCGAGTCCAAGTGCGTTGACTGGCGTGCCCCATTTACAAAGAACTACATACCCGCTTTTGGACGCAACAATGAAGCCTATTCATGATCCGAACAGCTTCTGCAACTTTACAAAACTGTTCTAATAGCCGGAATTCAATTAAATATCCTCTGTAAATTATGAACCTACATATAAAATACTTTCGTAGTGGTCCAGGGATAATCTGCTGAAATTATTGAACTACAGGCCAGGTGTTTCGCGATGATCTTCCTGAAAGCCGGCAATCTCTCACTGAAACTTTTTAGCCGTTGCCGCTTCCGATAAGAACCTGCAAAGTGTCCACGAAATCTGAAACTCTAGAAAAACATCCGAAATCCTAAAAACCTGTTAATATACAGATCTTTATGTGTTTTATATTTATATACATTATGCCATGAAATATAATGTTTAGTTTATTAAGATCTTTGAAGTCCTTAGGTTTAGGGTTCCCTAGCTTCTTTTGATGATAATGTGGAGTAAAGTCGAACTACCATTCAAAGTTCAGGCGGAGGATGCTCTTTCACTGCTTGTGTTGGCGGACCAAGCCATGCTGTAGGTAAAAGTCAGTAAATGTCGCGGTCGATATCTAGGATCATGTGAGTAATAGTCAGATGCAGAGTCGCACTGTAGTATGTTCCTTATATAGTAGAATAAATGCTGCTCTCTTAGAGCAGCACTGCGCCTTTTGTGGCCACGTAGCGGAGTGTAGGTATGTCGGTCATGGCGGAAAATGCCAGAGTACTCCGTCCATATGGGGTTGAGATGGGCGAAGGTAATATAAAAGAGGTTTTCCTTTTAGATTCCTGAGTATTCTTCATGTTATGGGGTCAACATGAATGAGTTCTTAACTCGAGAATGATACCGGTTTATTTATGCTTATTGAGGGACTAGATTGCGCTCACCAGAGGCCGGAAAAAGGGTACACAAGATAAGAAACTTAATAAAGCTAAAGACTACAGCAACATAGCGGGAATCTTAGAGTATTAAATAAGTAAATTTAGTATAGATAGGAATGTAATTAATCGATATCTGCTTCTTGAGTCCTAGAAAGTATAGCATGACATGCTACTTACCGGAGCAGCCCGAAGCTAAGTTGAAAAGAATCCTAACACACATCAGGCTTCTGTAGCAAGGAGCAGACTCAGGTAAGCACAAAGTAAATACATCAGCCCATGATTGGATAGTAGCGGGAATGATCAGATCATTTTCTATATATAGTAACCCTACACCTTAACTCGAGAAAGTTTGAATTGTGCCTAAGCTGTTAGTGCTTTCTCTTCGGTTGCGTTTTTGTATGTCACGATATAGCGACTGACAATTTCATATAACTTTCCCCCGTACAACAAGCGTTTGCATTATCTTCCCATGAATTATACATTACAGCTGCCTAAAGTGATAAACTCTCGTGATAAATAATAGCACTAAAAGCTATGCTGTGCCTAGGAGAAAACATGCACATTTGTGGTCGCTAGCAGCTCTACCCATGTCACCGGCCCTGCAGCTGTCCACTTTTTTGCACCCACCTCTTCAGGCTCTACTTTGTAGCTTCTCATAGACAGCCCGCAAATCCAGAACTTTGCCCCCAATTCCTCTAAGATTTTGATTGCCTCTTCGGGTTGATAGCCCCGTTTCATAAATCTTACTCCAGCACCCTCGAAGACAACATTTACGTCCATGCCTAGGACTGCTGCTGCCAGTGCTTTCTCAAGAGGGAATAACACTTCCTCCAAATCCTCAGTCGATATTATCGCCGTCATGCTCGTCTCATGTCCTCTACTTCTCGCTTTCCATTCATCTTCTCCCATCCTTGTGTGTTTTACCAGCCCATATCGTTTCGTTCCCGGCGCCACCACGATACAATCCTTTCCTGAATCTCTTTTCGTGTCTATATCATAGAATCCATGGCCCCTGGCGCTACACCAGCATTTGATATCTTCTATAATCTCAGGATGATCTTTCACCACAAATTCGATTTTGGCATCGTCGGGGACGTTTCCGGTCTTGATCGCTGTGATGATTTGGTAGATTACTTGGAATGATTTCGAGAAAGATGATGCATCGACTACAATAGGGGCTGTCGGCAGTGGTGACGTTGCTGACATTTTGGAAGGTTTGGGTGTGCTTCTGTTAGAATGAAATGGTTACGATCAAGAACGTTTAGATGGAAAAGACGCGGCAGGTCTCCCCATTTAATACCATTTAATCTTAATGCTGCCGACAGCAATACGAATGCTATGACCCCATAACGCGAGCATCACGCCACTTCCCTAGACGTAACTTCAGCTCGAGCAGAAACATGGGCTGATTTGGAGAGAGTTTACATAACATCACGCCAGAATCGAAAACTAGGCTAGTGGAGTCGCGGTAGTCGCCGATAGGCTCGGCCCGAATCATTTATCGCACCGCCTGTCACCCCACCGAAACCACTGACATCCAAGTCAGCTGACACTCACCCGCCTGATTCAGGGACGCAATGACTCAGGTCGCCACAAGGTTCAAGAAGTGGTCAAACAATGTGCTAAATGCGTTATCTGCTTCTACCAAAAACCTATTTTTTGAGTGCCAATTTACAATAAGCCCAAAGTGTAACTAGAGATATTAGGTCGTTGAGGGTCGATTAGTGCGTAGATGTCGCATGGGAGAGTGGGACCAATTTTGGGAGCAATTCAATTGAATTCGGTCTGTAGAATAGCTATCTAGGAGTAGGGTACTATATAGGGGTGGGAATTGGGGTTCGGAAATTACGGAGTGATTCCTGATACTTCTATGATGTATTGTCATGTGACAGTAGGACATTGTACTTGGGTCAGCTCTTCAATGCTGGTAATATAAATCGGAACTCAAAATACCTCCTGTACCACTTATCATCCTTAGCTATGATGTATCTGCCATCTAGAGACTCTGGGACATCAGTACGTAATCTATATACAAATCTAACGTAACAAGCCGCTAACATATGTAGGGGCTTCAATCCCAGATTTGGCCTGCAATTGCGGGAATGATCACTCCCTTGATTATTGCCAGTATATTTGTCCTTGGACGAGCTTATGCAAAACTACGCATTCTAATGAGTTGAGGATGGGATGATATTATCATTGCTTTTCGCATTGCGTATGAAGCATACTCTCTTTGCAAGGAATATATTATACAGATCTACTACTGACATCTCAAGCAGCTCGTCTCTGTTATAGCAAAAACCATCGCTGGCGTCGCAACCCTGTACGGACAAGACGTAGCCATCCAGCCTTACCGTGAATTATATGGTGCATTTATCTGCTACCAAGTTGACCTCCCCTTCACCAAATTATCCATTCTATGCTTCTACCTTCACATCATGCCTCTACTCTAATATAGACTCCTCAATTGGGCCACTATTGCCATTGTGGTTTGCGTCTCTATTCCACTTATCATTGGGAACATACGCGTATGCGATCCAATTCTTCCCCTGTACTATGCGTCGGCTATAGTACATCTAAATATCGACGCATGGCTCATCGCCCCTGTTGTTCCATGCATAGCCAAACTAAAGATGCCCCAGAGGCAGAAAATCGCCCTAATTATAGTCTTATCCTTGAGCATATTTGTGCAGTATATATACTCAAAGCCTTGCACACCCTAGTTTCAACATATTTCTCTATCTGGAGCTATGCTGAAATGAATTTGGGAGTCGTTTGCGCTTGCGTCCCATTAGAATTGCCAATTCGGAAAAACATTGCGCCAAAGTGGACGTGGTCGTAAGCGAAAACACTCCGGTCCATCCTGTCAGCGGGCATAGCCATTTAACCAGGCCCTCGAGGGTGGGAGTGAGGATAAGAGAGATAGAGCTATAAGGTGTATCCATATCATGGAAACATCCTGTCGAACATTGAAGGCCAGAGGGTGCAGGATTTGACCAAAAAGACGTGGTTTTATGGTAAAGATGGGAGAATGAAAGCTAGGAGGCTGTTTTATACTACACTAGAAGCAAAGAAATCATGAAAATCACTAAGATCACGCTTAGTGGAGCTAGAAATGGTAGCGGTGAGGACATAAAGTCCTCGGGGGAGAGTGATGTTGCCACAGAGTAGCTATAAATTGCGTATACAGGGATTCTGTGGTATAGTATCATCAGAATCGAACTCTTCACTAAACTGTATTTTTAGAACGACACATGATAAATATCTGCAATATGGTTTATTTTTGCACCATACTCCAAGTTGCCAAGTCGCCCGCCTTAAACGTCTTCCTCTTAGTGCGTTAATACTTGACACCGAGATTTCGCCTCGCCGCCGAAGGTTGGCATGTGGCTTCTTTAAAAGTCTATATGCATGTTAGGTTTCTAGTCTGTGACTCTGGAATAGTTCCTAGGAAAGTCGTCCCGTCCAGTGAATAGTGGATATGTCTAGATAATCATTAGGTTTTAACCCATAAGGAAGCTAGAGGATAATCAGATATTACCGTATCTCTACATCTCAGAAATTAGTTCCCTCCAAAACAAGCTGATAAGTGGCATCTGCAATATCGTATAACAGGGCGAAAAGATGAATAGCAGAAGTGGCATAAATGTAATTCAAAGGGGGAATTCTTTTAGATCATAAGGAGAGATGAGAGGGAGCGAGGGAGATGTGAACTGTCACAGAGAATCATAGCGCATCCGCAACCATACCCTACAGTTTATAAGGGATAAACATCTATTAATAGCTCGAGCGCCCTATCTCGCATAGAGGAACAAATAATTCGAATCCCTTACCCTCCTAAGTACCAAAAACCTTAAATCTCTCCTCAACGGGCTAGAATATCTTCTTCTTAGCTAACGCTGCAAGAGCCCCAAAGACCAATTGAGCACTCAACTCCCAGTCAGCGGAAACGTCCCAAGTAGCGGCGACCGTGACGTCAATCAATAGATTGAAATGCTGCGGGTTTGCGCTAAGGCCGTCCAAATGGCGAACTAGTGCATGCAGTCGGATTGGACGACCCAGCCAGGAAACTTCTCAGCGTGAAGGGGGAACTTTTCTTTCATGGCGGAGACTGCGTTGCAGGAGGTGAAGAAGAGGACCCGGGCTATAGGATCAGTTACTTATCTATTTAGTGTTTGTTTTTATTTTTTGATCGTTTTTCTCTCCTTTCTCTCTTCCTGCAGAGGTACCTCCCCACCCGGGGGTGATTGTGTGGATGATAGCCACCGCAACTGAAGAATAGAGTAAAAGAAATCTTGTAAAAGAGGAAAGAAAACACACAGTTCCGTAAGCCTCCTTGAACCCATTCAACCTCGCCTCCATAGCACGGAACCTCTCGGCCGGCATAATCCCCTTAAACAGACCCAGAGCAATATCCCACAACTTGCCATGCTCCTCCTTTACTGGCAGGATAATCCTCAAACTTTGTGCATTGAATGGGCTGGGTACGTGAAGAATCGCATCCTTGATAATCTCCTAGATCCTAGCGTCTAGAATCGTAGATTCTTTTCCCAAGGCGTATATTGTACGGCGGCTCGTAACTGCGTCCATTAATTGTGCTGACATCTTGGCTGCTGTTGCTAGCGATAGCGTTAGCTAGATTTGTAGACACAGGTTGTACTGCGTTTAACTGGAATTCGATCTAGTTCGAAGGAGAGTCTGTGATGATATTACAAAGATGCTGCGGCGATGGGAAAGAGAATCTTCTTATATCAACAGAAGCAAAGATATCGCTTCGTTGAAGAATCGAAGGCGCTATTTCATGTCTGGTTAGAGTGTTTGGAATCTGCATGTCAGGCCTGTACGAGGTGTGTCTATTATAACATAAACACACTGCTTTAATAATCGGTTACAACTTACCAGTGCCGAATACTTCAGTATTACGGTAGGTAGTTTCCCTATAATCCTACTGTACTGTAAATAAATTGGGAGAAAATATAATACCAGCGAATGACATCGATGCCTGAAACGCTGAGCCACCTAGCCAATAAGGGTATTCTCTCCTACTTCATTGCTTAGCAATGCCTTTCATGAAGAGTACTACACACTGCCGCTGCCTCCTTTGTATTTGCAATAGCTAGAACCAGCCAACAAGTCTGATTATTTAAGAAATTGCCAGGAAGAATGGAATTATAACGAATTCGTATGTTGTTGTATATTGTGATTTGGAAGCATGTGTTCTACCTGACACGCGACTGGGTGTATACAAGAATAGTTTAACAAGAAGCATAATAAGATAGATGAAAGCTATACTTTAAGGTAATAAATTTTTTGTATACTAAATGCTATTAAATCATAAAATTAAAGAAAATAAATAGTGACTATATGCAAAATTACTCTAAATTAAGGGTATATATGTTATTTACCCTAGAAATACTCGTGATTGCTAGGATTTATGTATCCTATTTAAAATAATTTAAAAAGCTTAATCACTAAAAGACATGCTATATCACGTGTTGCTTTTCATTTATAGAAATATGGGGTCAGCTACAATCTAAATTTCAAAGGCGGAATTCCCGAACCCTCATAGGAAAGCGGAATGAAATCCGCGATGTTGCTTATGACTTGTGGGGTAAAAGCCTTGAAGCAAGGCTAATACTAGATTCATCTATGAATATCTTAGAACACCGCAGACAGATCAAGAGAACCACGCCAGTTAGGACATGCATGTTCATACGCATCCCTACTCTCGAACCACGCCAGTGCCCGCACCTGCAAGCATCCACTGCATCCACATCCGCACCACCTGCACCCGCATTCATCGTACTAACATATGAATCCACACCGCTCAGTAATATCCACTGACGCAAAAACTCCAGATGAGCGAGCGCAGGCATGGTTACGGTAATATCCAGGCCGATATGATGGCAGCGTTGGCTGACTTACGCGAAGCGGGAATATTACTTTGTCAAGACGAGACAATATCAATATTACAACCAAAAGCGTGCCACCCTAGTTCGTGTATTCCAGTTGAATTGGACAAAGGTGGGAGCAGAATACCATATGGCGAATGACTCTGAAGGGTGCTGCCAAGTATTACCGTATGCGGAATAGGGAAGAGCCCAAGACCTAATATGAGGAAGTGGGTCTGCGATATAAGGTTTCAGACCCGTAGTGAAGGTTTACTCGTATTACACACTACAAAGGATGCTCGATTACAGCACCACTAAGTCGCTGCCAATCTTGTTTAGTAAGTAGGCTCTGCAATAGTCTCTTCCGCTTTGACATCCACAGTTCCTATTCTTCTCTGACAAATCCAAAAAAAACCTCGCAGGGCAATTCCAAATACCCTCTATGAAGCCCCGAGTTACATCGCGCACAACTAGCCATTATATAACGTCGACGGAAACCATTAATTCATTTCGCCTCCTCAAGTCACATCACATCACATCATATCACATCCTACTCTCTCAACAATCCAAAGGGTCCAATAAATCTGCCACATCGCACGGTTTATTTAATTATGGCAGCGACTAACAATTTAGAGCCTGAGGGCTTGGTGCGAGTTGACCACCATGAGTCTGTTGAACAAGGTGAGACTCAGTCCATCGAAGAGATGACCGGTACCATAGTCAAGGCTAGGAGAATCGAGGCTACAGTAAGCAATCCGTCCTTTTTATGCTGGCTTCGCTCACCCTAACTCACTTATACAGCACTTATCTTCTTGCGACCGTTCGCCCTGTCCATCGGGGTAGGTGTGATGATGCGGCCTAAATAAGGCGGCAGTGGTCCTGACTGTGGTCCTTAGTGCAGTATGGTAACTTCGGTGGGCACTAACCTGGACGTGCTAGGACTGCCTAGAGCATGGGATTATGGATAGGGACTGTTTTGACTTTAGATGCGGCATTAGGCCACCACATATACATTCCTAGGCCGGTTTCTATTTAAGACAATCGATTGAGCCAAGATTTGGGGTCAAAGGCCGAAACAGGATTAATCATGGCGGTAAAGACAGCATTTTAAAGTATGCCCGTGATGGAAACATACCTGGTATCATCGAGATGTTCAAGAGACGAAGGGCCTCACCGAATAACTTATCTCTAGGCGGCCATTCCGTGCTGTACTTCCTACTCGAGCTTGGACACATTGGAACATGTAAATTTCTACTCAATCTTGAAGTTGATCCCTATTTCGAGGATGACAGCAGTCTGGATCTAGCGAGAATCGTGTCATCATATATCTATACTCACGGAATCAAATCGAGTTGGCGAAGGCTTATGAATCTACATTTTCTGGCGTTTCTAGCAGTCATTCCGAACTGTGGGACTTCTCATACGTCCATCGCGTTGTCGTCGGCATACAGTCAGTCGAGCTCTCCAGGGCGTTAGAAGAACCAGTCCACCGACTGGAGATAAAACAATTTACATATGCCAAGCCAAAGTCCGCAATTCTGGGCAGCACTTAGAGGTGACGACTTGGCCGTGAAAATACTTCTTCAAGCTGACACGAAAATCAAATTGCAGGACTACGAAGTCCGCACCGCACTACATGCAGCTATCCAAGCCGGCTCACTCCGCTTCGTAGAACTGCTTCTCATAGCCGGTGCAAGCGTTCACACCCGTGACAAACACTTCGACCTCCTACAGCGATGCCCTGACACGAAACTCGACAAAGTCAACAATTCAAGCCAAACAATGCTGCATTTCGCAGCGCTGTATGCGGACCTGCGGAGTATGGAAGAGAATATGTGGGGCCTGAGTCGAGAGGCAGAACGGCGAGAATGGCAAGCCGTTTCCGTCAGACGAAAAGTTGCATATGGGATTAAAAGCTGCCGTAGGCCGTCCCAAATGTTTGAAGATCCGTGCTCGCACGGCCCTGATAGCTAGCAGGGACGGCAGATACTGCCTCTCTTAATTATCTACGAACTCTAAACAATCTTATAGATATCAATTGAATGGAGGAGCCAGAAGATATTTTGGTCTACAGCGTGACGCCGTCGAAGCCCTGGCTTTTGGCTAATTACCTGCCGTACTTACCGATTGGGCCACGAAAGGACTGCTACCTAGCAGGATTGTCTTCTGCGATTGTCCTTAGCGCCGAGCAGCAATGTGGCGTAGCTGTTGCCGCCTACTTACCGAATCGAAGCCTGAATTAAAAGAATTGTTCTCGAAGGCCCAAAGATCTCATTTGACGGTTGAAGGGTTAGCCCTGTTCGGCGGCGAAGGATTGACGCTACTGGGACGCCCCAGCATATCGAACCATGCACGTGTTGAAGCGAGTTCAAGTGACGTGGCACACCGCTGCACAAGCAACACTGCTGCATTGGCAAAACAAATATTCACTAAAGCCCGACATTATTACGTATTCGGCTGTCATCACCGAGATTCAGTTAACACGTTGAGATATTGAGCGATAGCAAAATAGCATAGTCCAGGTCAATTGACAGAAAACATATGATCAAGCAATGGCATAACGGCAGGGTAAAATTTTATCAGAAGCGAAGTGAGAGGCTGATATATCTAGATCCTATTGAAACGCCATGAACAAGGGTCCACGTCGCTACCGACGCGATGGTTAGCCTGGAAATTAGCTGCATGGATTATTTCCTAGAGAGAAACAGAAAAGCCCGAGAGCCACGACAGCATGCATAGCATGGATTTGACAGCGATCGCTGCACCGTTACTTCATCATCAGCTAGCCCTTTAACCACGCGAAATTAACAGGATTACGGCTCTAAGATAAGCAAAAAAAATGGGTGGTCTGACAGCATGTGCTCATTTCCCATATTAGAAAAACTTCCCAATTCCCCTTCGATAATTTTCCTCGCCAAAAAAAAACTTGGAGAGAAGGGGAAAAAAAAAGAGGTCCCTTCCACACCGCCATTACTAATCCTGCCACGTGACTCAGAGCCAACCATGAAGGGCAAACGCGACTCCAAAAGCACAAACGCCACAGACGCAACACCCTCAACCCCCATAACCCCTGTAACGCCCACCGCCGACTCCGCCCCAAATGGAACTGCTGAAACATGTCCCTACGACGGCCTCGCCTACCACCCGACCCTCGTCGACCGCACCATTGTCCGCGTGTTCAAAGGCATCAACAAATTCATCACCTGGGACAAACTCCCCCGCTACATCGGCATCTTCAACCTGCTCGCCTTCCGCATCGAGCTGCGTTCTAAAAACCTCTACGATGTCTACCCTTCCGTCGCCGCGCAGGGCACCCCCGAGACGGTCCCGATGCCGCCCAGCCATGAGTGGGTTAGTGCGAGGAATCCCCAGGGGAGGTTTAATGATTTGCAGGAGCCGTTGATGGGCTGTGCGGGGATGAGATTTGGGAGGAATGTCCCGAGGAAGTATACGAAGGCGCCGAGTGAGGAGGAGTTGTTGACTCCTAATCCGAGGGTTGTGAGTGATAGGCTGATGAACAGGGCTGATGGGGGTTTCAAGCCGGCGACGATTGTGAATCTTTTGGCGGCGGCGTGGATTCAGTTTCAGGTTCATGACTGGTTTTTTCATTATCAGGTATGTGTGTTTAATTTTCTCAGTTATATTTTTATTTTTTTGGCTTTAAGAAATTATTGTTTTGGGATTTTGGGCTGTCTCGTGTAGATTCATGTGTTGATGACATAATCAGAGTGAGGAAGCTATTGAGGTCCCCATTCCGGAGGGCGATACTTGGCCGTCGGGACATATGAGGATTCCAAGGACTCAGAGGGATGCACCGCTTGATGAGATCGATAGGAAGTTTCCGGCGTATAGGAATCAGTTTACGGCGTGGTGGGATGGGTCTGAGCTGTATGGCAGTGATGAGGCGCAGGAAAGGGAAGTGCGGAGTGGTGAGCTTGGGAAGCTAAAGCTCGATGAGAAGAATGGGATGCCGTATGTGCCGAGGAATGAGCAGGGGCTTCCAAAGGCGGGGACAAATGTCAATTGGTGGATTGGTCTGGAGTTGATACTTACATTGTTTATCTTGGAGCATAATGCTATCTGCGATATGCTCCATGCGAAGTATCCTGACTTCTCCGAGTAAGACCTCTCCTGTGATTTTTGGCCTTTTTTGTTAACAAGGACTCAGCGAACAACTATTTCAAACTGCCCGCCTCGTCAATACCGCCTTAATGGCCAAAATCCACACCGTAGAATGGACGCCCGCAATCTTGGCTCACCCCACCATCAAAATTGCCCTCAACTCCAACTGGTGGGGTCTGGTCGGCGAAAAGATAACTAAAATGTTCGGCCGCATCTCGAAAACCAGCGAAATCATCTCCGGCATTCCCGGCTCTGGCGTCGACAACGACAACGTCCCCTACTCCCTAACCGAAGAATTCGTCTCCGTCTACCGCATGCATGCGCTCGTCCCCGACAACATCGCCTTCTTCTCTCTCCCGACTGGCGCTCATACGACCACCATACCCATCTCCTCCCTCACATTTACTAACGCGTTCAGCCCGCTTATCAACAACGCCTCCCCGCACACCCTCCCCGACGCCTTCTACTCCTTCGGCATCAACTACCCCGGCGCCATCACCCACCATAACTACAGCGACTACCTGCGCTTCCTGCACCTCCCGGTTGCATCCGGCGACGTCCCCGGCACCCGCGACATGGCGGCCGTCGACGTCCTGCGCGACCGTGAGCGCGGCGTCCCGCGCTACTGCCACTTCCGCGCCCTCTTCCACATGCCCGTCCCGCGGACCTACCTCGAGCTCACAGGCGGCGACGCCACTCTCGCGTCGCAGCTCGCCTCCGTCTACGGGCCCGAATCGGAAGGTGGGCTCGACAAAGTCGATTTGCTTGTCGGCTGCCTCTGCGAGCCGCTCCCGAAGGGCTTTGGCTTCAGCGATACGGCATTCCGGGTGTTTATTCTTATGGCGAGCAGGCGGTTGAAGAGCGATCGCTTCATTGCAGGGAAGGGCTGGGATAAGAAGTATTATACGAAGGAGGGCATGAAGTGGGTGCAGGATAATACCATGCGGGATGTGCTGTTGAGGCATTTCCCGGAGTTGGCGCCTGGGTTGAAGGGAAATAAGAATCCGTTTGCGCCGTGGAGGAAGGTGGGAAAGGCAAAGGAATATGGGGGGGAGGAGACCAACGTGCCAGGGAAAGTGAAGAAGGGTGGGGTGAAGGAGAGGGAACAGCAGAAGGAGAGGGGGAAGGGGTTTAGGGGGTGGGTGAAGCATAAATGGAGGTATGGGCTGTGATTTATCTACTTTTTTTCACTGAAAAGGCCAGTTTTTGATTTGGTTGGCCGGATCATTCAAAAGGAGGAACTTTGAGAATTGCACTTGACCTGCGAAGGTTCTTGCTGGTTATTTTGTTTTGGAGGCAAACACGACTTTATGAGACGATATGATATGGGATAATGAGGACATGACTTTACGTGTTATATGTTACGAAGGAGGAATAACGATTTTGGGTTCCCTGATATGGAGAAAATATATTTTGAATAATGTAGAGTTTTTGAGGTAATTCGATATTTTTGCTCTTTGGGCTGATCACGTTTGCCATGAGCCTGTAATATGATATTGCAGCTACCGCGTTCCCATTGCGGCATACGTGTAGCAGTACAGCTGACTAGTGATCCATTTTTACATTTTACGGGGTACCGTAAAATAGGCTCTCATTTTCCGTTACAAATAACAGCCAGGCTGTTACCAAACCACAGGCAAAATCCGTAAAACAGAACAAAGCAGGCTTCAATACCATATATATAATATCGACAAATGACTAAACTACCCTACCCCCATTTTATGTGAAATGACCGAATTAGCCCCTTAAACTTTAGGTAATACCTAGACTCCCCCTTACATTTATTGGAATTGCTTGACTACTCCTCTTTCAACACTATATTCCCAACACAAAATCTTAATAAACAGTTGTCTAAAACGCTTGAACCTAAGCCTATTTTAAAGTCATAAATAAGCTCTTTCATTTGGACTATGTAAATATTTAGACAAAAAAATAATAGTGGAGAGATTGGGCTTTGAACATAGTGAACAGTGAAGACCCTTACCCTCAGTCTAGACTACTCCTATATCTACCTACTACTCCATTGTAAGGCTAGACTCTAAGATATCATAGTTAGGGTTCACAATCACTACGAAAGAACGAGTATGAGGCTTAGAGGTTCATCGGAGCTTAGCTAGGGATTAACCAGAGACTACTCTCTGGCCCTCGAACTAGTGGAATGTGCCAGACTACGAATACACGTCATAAATCACTGGAAGCCCTGAAATAATAGCTATATCTTTGGGCCAAGAGGTATGTCGCGGACCTAGTACAGCCAAAAGATCGTTAACCTCTGTGATTCCCCTACTCCTCAGCTTGGTTATCACTTTAGTTGTAATTCTACGGAGATGTAAAATAGAGGAATCGTTGGTGTTAGCGAGAATCTCTTCATCAAGATCCTTCATGAGAAGACCATTGGGGCCTGTAAACACCACCTTCACTTTATGAGATATTGCTAGCTCCGATGAGGTCCAGCCTCGACTGAACTATGGTGACATAATAATAACGAAGCATGCAGTCTCAGCATTAATCCATTCCCAGTCTCGGAGGAAGCGATCGTGGACTAATGTGATCCACGCATTGTCATAATTACTCTGTATCTTGTTAATAGCCTTAGTTCCTGCAGCTTTCTCTTTGGGAATACAGATTGTATCCCACCATATTCCTTCGCATTGAAACTGTTCGGCGATCTCTTTAAATAAGCTATATAGGCATTGGTTGGCTTCTCCTTTAAGCCAAGCTCTAGTTCTGGTTCCATCCAATTAGACATGTGAGATTGCCATAAATGGCTAAAGGGGCTTAATCATAGACTTCCCGTCTAACGCCCATGCTGTTAGGGCTCCAGCATTCGCAGCTGCATCTAATATACCTCTACGGAACCGAGACCTGAGACGCTCACACGGCTGTTTATCGCTACAAGGCGATACATGGTGCTATGCTACTAGTGCAAAGTCTAGTCGCGAATATTTGTAGAAATTGAAAGTGCATTAGTCGTATTTTTGGCCGCCCTCCGTCTGTGGAATCTTTTCCGTAGGTGGTATAAGTAAGGATAGGTTCTTTTCATCACCTGAAAGACTCCTAGCTACCGCCCATATGCGATTTAGGCAGAGATTAAATCTTTGGTAGCCCTCTGGAGCAGCTTCTACTGTCTCCTCGTCTTCAGTTATTCAAAATCTTTCACCATCTTCGGAGGTAAAGGCACAGTATAAATCTCTTAAAATGATCTTGATCTAGAACCCGTCACATCATCAGCCTAAGGTCTATAACGGTGTCAAGGGAGTGGGATAATGACGAGGGACGTTATAACGGACTCTCCGAATTCCTTACTAGCGATAATTCCACCGTTTGCATAGTAGACCGAGCGACAGCGACTTCGACGTTCGGCCGCTAGTCAATACTAGTCTACGTGATTTCAGTGATAGTTAAGGTGTTAGCAGCTTCGGTTTGCTACATTTGAGTTGGTAAGGCATTTTAATGGTGGAAGAGTGTTGATGAGGCAACTCCGATGCGCTCATTGTCGATACCATTATATTTTCGCGTTGTATTCCGCCTTTCGCGATGTACAGTAGGATGCGAGAAGCATTCGAGCAGCCCGTGCATGCACTAAGAGGTTA
>Ga0335075_10005588_pt1 | contig 19490 bp, 14 predicted proteins | sample Lox_Sample_24_FD_206723 | JGI IMG/M metagenome (GOLD analysis project Ga0335075, IMG submission 206723) | Soil microbial communities from Loxahatchee National Wildlife Refuge, Florida, United States - Lox_Sample_2.4 | ecosystem: Environmental > Terrestrial > Soil > Wetlands | place: USA...
CGCATCACCGCCGAGATCGATGACGCGGCGTTTCCCGCGCCGGTGCTTGTCGACAACCAAGGCCGCGTGAAGATCAATGTCGGTCCCGGCGCCGAGGCGTTCAGCCACGATCCCGCTCTGCCGGACGATGGCGACTTTCTCACCGGCGAGAAGACCGCGATCATGATCGACGTGACCGATTGCGATCCACCGCCCCCGCCGCCTCCGGGCGACGAGGAGCCGTGCTTCGAGGTCGTCACCGGCGAGGTCGACTGCGTGCCCGGCGGTGGAGCGTTCATCTACTCCATGCCGTTCGGCGCCGACATGGGCGGCAAGGTCATCCAGTTGAAGACGACCACGCCTGGCATCACCATCGCTCCTCCGTCACAGTTCGTGCCGGCCGGCGGCGGTGTGCTGAACTGGACGATCACGGGCGCCCTGCCCGGCGATGTGATCCATCTGATCGTCGTGGGCGTCGAGACCTATGCAGGTCCGGCGGAAGGCGTCGGGCTGTGCTGCACGCAGACGATCGATCTGGTCATCCCGGCCGATCTCGATTGCTCGGATGAGGAGAAGGAGCCCGATCTCGAAGTGCTGAAGAAGGCCGACGTGGCGTTCTGCACGAAGGAAGGCGGCTGCGACTTCACCATCACGGTCACCAATGTCGGCGACGCGCCGTACAATGGTCCGATCGTGCTGGAGGAAGTCACGGCTCCCGGCAACGGCACCGTGACATCAGGCCCGAACGTGCCATGGGGATGCTTGCCGATGGTAAGCCCGATGCTCTGCACGCATCCAGCAACCACGCTGAACCCCGGCGAGTCCGTCGAGCTGAAGCTCGGCTTCACGCCCGGGCCGGCATGGGACTGGCCGGTAATCCGCAACTGCGCCGAGTATGACTACACGGCGAGCGGATTTGCAGAGCCGTTCGGCGACACGACTAACGACAAATCTTGCGCGTCGATCCCGATCTGCATTCCGGGCGTGCATGCCGAATGCACGCCGCCGGAAGAGGAGCCGAAGGTCGATCTGACGATCCGCAAGATCGCCACGCCGGTCATGTGCACCGAGGACCGCGTCTGCCACTGGCAGATCATGATCATGAACCCGACGACCGAGACCTTCAACGGACCGTTGACGCTCATCGACGAGTTCCCGATCCATGCGCCGGCATCGGTCAACATCGAGCCCACCGGTCCCTGGGCGTGCGCACCGGAAAGCGCTAGCCGCTTCCGCTGCGACCATCCCGGTTTGATGCTCGTCGGCGGGGCGTTCACGCTGCTGACCGTCGAGGCTGTGATCGGCGACGATCACCCCGGCAATGAGGTGGAGAACTGCGGCGAGATCGTTCCGTTCCCGGACGAACTCGACACGACGAATAACACGTCGTGCGCGACCGCGATGCTTCCGGAACCGGAAGACGACGGCGAGCCGCAGATGCGCATCACCAAGACCTGCGACGCGGCCGTCGCCGGTGGCGCCGTCTCCTGCCGCATCACGGTGATCAGCGTCGGTACGGCAGCACCGTCCGGTCCGGTCCGCGTCAACGACGCCGCCGAACTGGTGGGCGCCGGCGCCCCGGTCGCCATCCAGACCGTCTCCCCGGACGGGCCTGAATGGAGCTGCGGTCCGGTTCCGGCCGACACGCTCGCCTGCGAAATCCCCGGCGCCGTCATGACGCCCGGAACCGCCAGGCACTTCGACGTGACGCTCAGCGTCTCGCCGAATGAAACCTTCGAGAACTGCGCACGCGGTTCGTACGGTCCCGCTCCCGGAGACGACGTCGTCCGTCCGATCGGCGAGGCCTGCGATCAGGGCGGCGCGACGCTCTCGATCAAGAAGACCGGCGATGCACAGTGCGAGCCGGGCCAGGAATGCTCGTTCGCGATCACCGTCACGAATGAGAGCGACTCCGACTTCTCGGGTCAGGTCCGCTTCGGCGACGCGATGAGCGTCGAAGGGCTTGGCAGGCTGGAAGGCGTGCCGATCATCTCGATCGAACCGCCGTTCGGCTGCGCCGAGGAGCCGGCGACTCTGCCGCTGTCCTGCCTCGCCGACCTAACGCTTGGCGCCGGCGAAAGCCGGACCCACACCGTCACGGTGATGATCCCCGACGACGGCCGGTTCGACGCACTCGACGGTCCGGCAGGCGGCCAGAACTGCGTGGCGGTGCTCAGCCCCGACACGCCGGTGCTGGGCGGTGGTGGCGGTGGCGTCTCGCGCCGCGAGATCACCATCGACCCGAGCGGACTTGGCGATGCGTACTCCTGCCACAGCTTCGCACTGAGCAAGCAGGAGCAGCAGAGCCAAGAATGCTCGGCCGGCTTCGTGCTCAATGCCGACGGCCGTTGCGTCTGCCCTGAAGGCACGACCTTCAGGAACAGGACGTGCGCTGGCGAGCCGACGCCGCAACCGGAACCGGACCCGACGCCGGAAACGCAGTCATGCACCTTGCTGCCCGGGCAGATCCGGACCAAGGCCGGCGAATGCATCTGCCCGCGCGGCACAGAGCTTCGCCGTGGCGCGTGCCGCAAGATCGTCGTCGAAGAGCCGCCGGTTCGCCAGTGCAAGCTCTTGCCCGGCCAGATCCGTACGGCCGACGGGCGCTGCATCTGCCCACGTGGGACGGAACTGCGGCGCAACGCCTGCAGAAAGGTGGACGATACACCACCGGTCCGTCAGTGCACGCTGCTGCCTGGCCAGATCCGAACCAAGGCCGGTGAGTGCGTCTGCCCTCGCGGGACGAAGCTGGAACGCGGTGCGTGCCGCAAGATCGAGCAGCCGCCGGTTCGCGAGTGCAAGCTGCTGCCGGGCCAAGTCCGCACCAAAGACGGCAAGTGCGTCTGCCCGCGCGGTACGGAGCTCAAGAACCGCCGCTGCGTGAAGGTCGACCAGCCGGGCATCCGGATCCCTGGGATCAAGATCGTTCCGGAGATCCAGCTGCCGCGGCGCGATCCGAACCAGGGCAGGACTTCGCCCAATTCGACCGCGCCGAGGACCAACACACTGAAGGTCCGCCCTGGCACGACGAGCCAGTAACGCTCTGATTTGTCAGAGAAAAAATGACCTCGCCGGCTTGCCGGCGGGGTTTTCCTTGTGAGACCGCCATTTTCCCGTGAACCATTCCGGATCCCGGCGCGACCAACCTCCTGAAAGTAAAATCCAGGAGGAAAACATGACCCGCATAACCAGCATTCTGCGTAACTCGGCCGCCGCGCTTTCGCTCGCCGCCGCTGCTTTTTCCGCAACGCCCGCACTGGCCGAAAAGGCCAGCCTCAAGGAATTCTCATTCAGCGCCAGCAATTCCCAGGGCGTTATCCGCGTCATCTCAAGCGACAAGCAGAAGTGGGACACCCTCAAGTCGGGCACAACCCCATTCTCGGCCCATATGAACGTCCAGACCAGGCATCCCGGCGCGGTTGTCGGCGTTGCCGTGACGCTCGGCGAATGCGCCGGCGCCGGTTTCGGCTGCGGCGAAGTTCTGTGGAGCGATTCTTTCGCCAAGCGAGACTACGAAGATACAGAAATGGTCGTGCTGCCCGCGAACAAAATCGCGGTTTCGGGCACGGGCATAACGCTCGGCGACCAGATCATCGCCCGATGTAACGAGCAGTTGCAGGCAGACGGTCCGACGAAATCGTATTCCTTCACGCACGAGCTGCCGATCACGTTTGTCGCCGACACCGAAAAGGTGTGGGGGAACATCGACAACTATCCGATCGAGGCCAGTGCATATTGGCCAATTCTCCCGAACCAGAAGGATCATCACAAGCTGGACATGCTCGAGGTGAACGTCATCTGCGAGCCGGTCGTGAAACCCGCGGCGGACGACCTCGCTTTCGATCACGGCGAATTCGACGTGGAGAGCGTTCGTCTCTTCACGACGACCTATCAGTCCGCCGTGCCTGGCTCGAACGCCGGCACCGTCTGCCCCGCCCTCAAGGCGACCGCCCGCGCCGAGACCAACAAGGCCGGCGCAGTTCAGATGCGTCTGTGGCACCAGAAGGACGATGGCCCGATCACCTCGAAGCTGGTCGATGCCTGGTCGTCCTATGACGCGCAGGAGAACAAGTACTACGCCCGCTATCACGAGTTCGTCGATGTCGGCACCACCTCCACGCACCAGTTCCTGGTCGAGGTGACGAGTGAAGGCCCCTGGGGTCCGCAGGATGGCTGGAAGGACATTACCGTTCACTGCACGAGCCCGGGCGGCGGCGGTCTGACCACCGAACCCCAGGACAACGATGCGTTCCCGACGCCGCAGGCTTCATGGACCGGCGACCTGATCATCGCCGACAGCGCCAGCGCCGGCGGCGACAAATCCTGCCCGCGCTCCGGTCAGGTGTTCTTCGAGGTGACCCGCCCTGAGCCCGGCGATTTCAACTATCGCATCCAGTGCTCGAACGGCGCCTATTTCGAAGGCACCGCCACCGGCTACGACCAGGGCTCCGGCATCTTCGAGGCCTACGGCGCGCACGACATCTCGATCAGCCGCACCCGCGACATCCAGTGCACGCTGCAGGAGATGACGCCGGCCCCGGTCACGGTCGCGAAGAAGAAGGAAGGCTTCACCTGCGCCAATCCGACTTTCCCGCCGGCAACCGACGACATCACCTCCGACACGCGCCCGACTGAACAGGAGCCCGTGAAGCCGGTCATCGTGATCGATCCGGTCAAGCCCGTGCCGCCCGTCTCGATCCTCTGCAAGAAGGGCTTCGAACTCAAGGGTACGACCTGTGTGAGGAAGCCGGTGATCGTCGAAGCCTGTGATGAAGACGAAGTGCGCGGCAAGAACGGCAAGTGCATCAAGAAGCCTGGCGTCAGCATTCACTGCCTTCCCGGCTTCGAACAGATCGGCAAGAAGTGCGTAAAGCGGCCGGTGATCGTTCAGGCTTGCGAAAAGGGTGAGCACCGCGTCAACGGCAAGTGCGTCGACAAGCCGACCGTGTCGATCTTCTGCAAGAAGGGCTTCAAGCTGATGGGCAAGACCTGCGTGAAGCAGACGGTCGTCTCGACGATCTGCCCGATGGGCCAGAAGAACGTACGCGGCAATTGCGTGCCCAAGGAGCCGACCAAGAAGATCGGCTCGCTGACCACCAAGAAGAAGGTTGAGCAGAAGCTCATCCTGAACAAGAAGGTGATCAAGGGCCTGAAGCTGAAGCCGGCGAAGAAGCGCCGGGCGCAGTAAGCCAGGACAAATCCGATGCAGAAAGGGCGGCCCCAAGCCGCCCTTTCCTTTTCAAGCGCCCTCGAAGCCGGTCAGCACGCCGACGGCGTTCACGCCTATCTCGTCGACGGCGTAACCGCCCTCCATGACGAAGAGTGTCGGCAGGCCGAGTGCGGCGATACGCTTGCCGATCTTCGGGTAGTCGGCGCTGACCAGCTTGAATTTCGAGATCGGGTCTCTTTCGAAGGTGTCGACGCCGAGAGATACGATCACCACGTCCGGCCCATAGGCGGCGAGTTTCTTGCAGCCATCGTCGAGCGCGGCGTTCCACTCATCCCACGGCGTGCCGAACGGCATTGGGAAGTTATGATTGAAGCCGGCCCCAGCGCCGGCGCCCGTCTCGTCCGCGTGACCGAGGAAATAGGGATACTCGACCATCGGGTCGCCGTGCAGATTGATGACCTGCACGTCGGCGCGGGCGTAAAAGATCTGCTGCGTGCCGTTGCCATGATGGTAGTCGACGTCGAGGATCGACACCTTCTTCGCGCCGTTCTCGCGAAACCAGTGCGCGGCGACGGCGGCATTGTTGATGTAGCAATAGCCGCCCATGAAATGATCGCCGGCATGATGACCCGGCGGACGGCAGAGCGCGAAGGCGGCGCGCTCACCAGCTTTCACGAGCGCCGCGCCGGTGAGCGCCACGTCATAGGACGATTTGATTGCTTCCCAGGTGCCTTTGACGAAGGTTGCGCCTGAATCGAACGAATAAAAACCGAGCAGCGCTTCGATCGACCGCGGCGGCACATCCGCGCGCAGTCCGCGTGTGGGCCAGGTCATCGGCATGGCCGTGCCGGAGCGGCCTTCGGCCTCCCAGCGGTCGTAAATTGTCGGAAGAAAATCGATGTAGTCGGCGCGGTGGACTTTTTTTGCCCAGGAGAGATCGTGTTCTTCAGGACCGATGATATCGCCAAGCTTTTCCGACTCCACACGCGCCTTGATGATCTCGGCGCGCGACGGTTTTTCGAACGCCGGCAAAATCTGCGCGCCGATCAACTCGACATTGCCGGCGTGGCTTTTGTGCTTCGGCGAATAGACCGTCTTCATGCAATCCCCTTCGATGGAAAGCGGCAGGCTAGCTGTCCCATCGCGGCTTCGACAAGAGGGAGACTGCGCCCCTCCACTGCTTCGCGGGGAGGATGAATGGCGCTGGCCCTTCCTTTGGCTTTCGCGACGGTGCTAGCCTGCCGGACGAGACGGAGACATTCATGACGTCGCATGCGGATTTGATCGTGGAAAACGGCCGGGTTCTGACCATGGACCCGGACAATCCGCGCGCCGAGGCGGTCGCGATCCAAGACGGTCGGATCGTCGCGGTCGGCGACAATCAGTCCGTGCGACAGGTCAAGGGACCGGGAACGAAGATTGTGGATGCCGGAGGCAACACGGTCCTGCCCGGTTTCATCGAAGCGCACATGCATCTTTTCAGCGGGGCGGCGCAGCTCGACCATCTGCAGCTCTTCGGCATTCACGGCTTCGAACCGATGGCGGATGCGATCCGGGACTATGCCGCGAAGAACCGTGACAAGAGTTTCCTGCTCGGCCAGGGCGCCGACTACACGATCCTGTCGGCCGACGAGCGCGTCACGCGGCATCACCTCGACCGCATCGTGCCGGACCGGCCGTTCGCGATGATCGCGCCGGATCACCATACGATGTGGGCGAATACGAAGGCGCTGGAACTCGCCGGACTGATGCGCGGCAAAGAACTTGGGCCGGGCAATGAGATCGTGATCGGCGCCGACGGGTTGGCCGAAGGCGAGCTGCGCGAGGGTGAAGCGTTCGCGCCGCTGATCGATCTCGCCGGCGAAGGCCGCACGCGCCTCGGGCTTTCGACCGGCGGCGAGCCCGACCCCGCACCGACGGCGGCCGAACGCGCGCACGACCGGGCGATCATGAAGCGCGGGCTCGACTGGTGCGCGCGGCACGGCATCACCTCGATCCAGAACATGGACGGCAATCTGCATCAGCTCGAGCTGCTGTCGGAGATCGAAGCGGAGGGCGGACTGATCTGCCGCGTGCAGATTCCGTTTCACTTCAAGAATTTCATGACGCTCGGCGATCTCGAAAAGGCGTCGATGATGGCGAAGACCTACACCGGCGACTGGCTGAAATCCGGCATGGTCAAGATCTTCATGGACGGCGTGCTCGATTCCTGGACCGCCGTCATGCTCGACGATTATGCGGACCGGCCGGGTTGGAGGGGCGAGCCGCTGTTTTCGCCGCAACATTTCGCCGAGGCAGCCACCGAAATCGACCGTCGCGGCCTGCAGATCGCCGTGCACGCGATCGGCGACGGCGCGGTGCGCTCCGTGCTCGACGGCTACGAAGTAGCGCAAAAGAAGAACGGCCGGCGCGACAGCCGTCACCGCATCGAGCATATCGAGGTGACGACGGAGAAAGACATTCCGCGCTTCGCCGAACTCGGCGTGATCGCCTCGATGCAGCCGCCCCACCCGCCGGGCACGATGGGATTCCCGCTGGAGCCGACCATCTGGCGCATCGGCCGCGACAAGTGGCCTCTCGCCTACGCCTGGCGCAGGCTGAAGAGCGCCGGCGCGCATGTGGTCTTCGCGTCGGACTGGCCGGTCGCGGCGATCGATCCCATCCTGGGCATTCAGGCGGCAGTGACGCGCAAACCTTGGGCAGCGGATATGCCGGATCAGCGCTTCACGCTCATGGAAGCGATCGCCGGCTACACGGTCGAAGGCGCCTATGCAGAGTTCGCGGAAGACCGGAAGGGAAGGCTAAAGCAAGGCTATCTCGCTGATCTCGTTGTGCTTTCCGGGGACCTGGAGGAGACTGACCCGGACGAGATCGACAGCCTGCATCCCATGACAACCATTTGCGGCGGACGCATCACCTATCAGGCCTGACGCTGGCACACCGCTTGCTTCCTGAATCTCGGTTCAACACGATTGCCAAGCCACAGGCCATGTGCTGACATCGGAACATCAACAGCCTGCCGGCAGAGCGGGCGAGCCAACAGGGGACATCGTGCCGGAAAAGCCGGTCAGGACTGCCATTGAAGTTCGTGGGGTCAGCAGGATCTTTGGCGCTGGCGAAAGCCGTGTCGCGGCGCTCGATGACGTCTCCGTCTCCATCCGCGAGAACGAGTTCTTCACGCTGCTGGGGCCGTCAGGCTGCGGCAAGACCACATTGCTGAGACTGATCGCCGGGTTCGATTTCCCGACCAGCGGCGAGATCATGCTTTACGGTGAGGACATCGCGCCGCTGCCGCCATTCAAGCGGCCGGTGAACACGGTGTTCCAGTCCTATGCGCTGTTCCCCCACATGACGGTGGCGCAGAACATCTCGTTCGGCCTCGAAATGCTCGGCAAGCCGAAGGCGGAGATCGAAACGCGCGTCGCGCAGATGCTGAAGCTTGTGCAGATGGAGAAGCTCGCTTCCCGCCGCACGAGCCAGATTTCCGGCGGCCAGCAGCAGCGCGTGGCGCTGGCGCGGGCGCTGGCGCCGCAACCGAAGGTGCTGCTGCTCGACGAGCCGCTGTCGGCGCTCGACTACAAGCTGCGCAAGGAGATGCAGATCGAGCTGAAGCGCCTGCAGCACGAGACCGGCATCACCTTCGTCTTCGTCACCCACGATCAGGAAGAAGCGCTCACCATGTCCGACCGCATCGCGGTCATGTCGGCGGGCAAGATCCTCCAGGTCGGCGGACCGCATGATATTTACGACCATCCGGCCGAGCGCTTCGTCGCGAACTTCATCGGCGAGACCAACTTCCTGCCCGCAAAGATCATCTCGACGGCCAACGGCAGCGCGCGGGTAAAACTCTCCTCGGGCATCGAGATCGGCGCGCCGCTGCCGGCGAATTTCTCGCCGAAGGAGGAGGTCACCATCGTCGTTCGGCCGGAGCACGCGCGGCTGGTCAAGGACAGCTCGTCGGTCAACGGAATACTGGAGAACATCGTCTATTTCGGCACGGACACGCATTTCCATGTGCGGCTGGACGATGGCAGCGAATTCATCGTGCGCCAGCAGAACACGCGCAGCGGCAGCAACAGTTTCAACAAGGGCGATCGCGTCGGCGTCTTCATCGGCGACGACAGCGCACAGGTGCTGAAGGACTGATCGTGGCAACAGCGGCGGAGACAGCCAGAAAGGCCGAGCGGGACGATGTCCGCTCGCGCTGGCTGCTGCTCACGCCCGCGCTCGTCATCATCACGCTTGCCGCCGTCGGCCCGCTGTTCATCATGCTGGTCTATTCGTTCCTCGACAAAGCCGATTACGGCGGCGTGCGATGGGCGTTTTCGACCGAAGGCTGGTTCAGTGTCTTCTTCGAGCGTGACATCTTCGACGACACGCTGTCGCTGGCCGATGCGCACATCACCATTCTGTGGCGGTCGGTGAAGCTGTCGCTGATGACGACACTGCTGACATTCCTGCTTGGATTCCCGACGGCCTATTTCATCGCGACACGGCCCGAACGCTCCCGAGATGTCTGGCTGTTCCTGATCACGATTCCATTCTGGACCAACCTCCTCATTCGCACCTTCGCGATGCAGGAGGTGATCCGCAACGAGGGCGTGATCAACATGAGCCTGCTCTGGCTCGGCGTCATCGAGAGGCCGATCCAGATCATGTACACGGACACGGCGATCCTGTTCGGCATGCTCTACGTATACCTGCCGCTGATGGTGCTGCCGCTCTATGCAAGCCTGGAAAAGCTGGACTTCCGGCTGATCGAAGCGGCCTACGATCTCTATGCGACGCGCTTTCAGGTGCTGCGCAAGATCATCCTGCCGCTGGTGAAGCCCGGCATCATTGCAGGGTCGATCCTCGTCTTCATCCCGTCGCTCGGCGCCTATGTGACGCCGCGCGTGCTCGGCGGCGGCAAAAACCTGATGGTCGGCAATTTGATCGAGCTGCAGTTCGGCCAGGGCCGCAACTGGCCGCTTGGCGCGGCGCTATCGATGACGCTGCTCGCCATCGTGATGGTCGCCTTGCTGATCTATGCGCGCCAGTCCCAGTCGAGGGGTCTGCGGCATGGCTAAGGGCTTCTCGGTTCGGCGTCAGACAGGCTTCGGCGTCATCGCCTGGCTATGCTTCTTCATGCTCTATTTGCCGATCCTGACGCTGGTGCTGTTCTCCTTCAATGCGGAGCAATCGATGTCGGTCTGGGGCGGCTTCTCGCTGCGCTGGTACGAGTCGGCCTGGGCGAACCAGACCGTCCAGGAAGCATCGCTGCGCTCGCTGCAGATCGCCTTCGTGGCGGCGATCGTCGCGACGACCGCCGCCACCATGGCTGCGCTGGCGACGACGCGCGGACGGGCGTTTCGCGGCGAGCAGGCCGCCTACGCGATGCTCAACACGCCGCTGATCGTGCCGGAGATCGTCACGGCAACGGCGCTCCTGATCTTCTTCGCCTCGATCAAGGTTTCGACCGGCTATACCGGCATCGGCTATCTGCTGGCGGCGCACACCGCCTTTTGCATTCCGTTCGCCTACCTGCCGATCCGGGCGCGGCTGGAGAGCATGGACCTCTCGCTGGAAACCGCCGCTGCCGATCTCTACGCCACGCCGTGGCAGACTTTTCGGCGCGTGACGCTGCCGCTGCTTTGGCCCGGCATCATCGCCGGCTTCATGCTGGCCTTCGTGATCTCGCTCGACGATGTGGTGATCACCGAACTGGTGAAGTCGGGCGGCCAGGACACGCTGCCGACCTACATGCTTGGCCAGCTCCGGCGCGTCGTCACACCCGAAATCAATGCGATCTCCACCGCCTTCCTCATGCTGTCGGTGGTCATCGTCACTCTGTTCTTCTTCCTCAACAGGCAAAGGTCATGATCGACAGGAGAAAATCATGAAACATGTGAGACTGGGACTGGCCTGCGGTGTCGCTATGCTGACGATGGTCGGCACGGCTGCCGCCGAAGGCGAGCTGAACATCTTCAACTGGGGCAACTACACCAATCCCGAGCTGATCAAGAAGTTCGAGGAGCAGCACAAGGTCAAGGTCACCGTAACCGATTACGACTCGAACGACGCCGCACTTGCGAAGGTGCGCGCCGGCGGCCATGGGTTCGACATCGTCGTTCCTTCCGCCAACTATATGCGCATCTGGATCGAGGAAGGGCTGCTGATCGAGACCCGGCCGGACCAGATGGAGAACTTCAAGAATGTCGACGAGCGCTGGGTGAACGTCGATTGGGATCCGGGCCGCCACTATTCGGTGCCGTGGCAGTGGGGCACGACCGGCATCATCGTCGATACCTCCGTCTACAAGGGCGACATCAATACGACAGCCGTCGTGCTCGATCCGCCGGCGGAACTGGTCGGCAAGATCAACGTCACACCCGAAATGAACGACGTCATGTCCATGACCATCTGGTACATGGGCGGCGAGTGGTGCACCGACGACAAGGAGCTGCTGAAGAAGGTTCGCGACAAGCTTGTCGAGGCCAAGCCGAAATGGATTTCGATGGACTACGGCGTCATCGAGAAGTTTCAGAGCCGCGACTTCGCCGGCGCGCTCTATTGGAACGGTGCTGCGCTGCGCTCGCGCCTGGCCAACAAGGACGTTCGCTTCGGCTATCCGAAAGAGGGCTATCCGATCTTCATGGACAGCGTCGCGGTTCTGAAGGACGCGAAGAACCCGGATAACGCCAAGCTGTTCCAGAACTTCATCATGGACCCTGAGAACGCGGCCCTGATCTCAGCATTCGCCAACTACGCCAACGGCATCAAGGGCTCCGATCCCTTCATGCCGGCGGAGATGAAGGGGGCGCCTGAAGTCGAGATACCCGAAGAGCACAAGGCGTCGGGCCACTTCCTGGAGGCGTGCAAGCCGGAGGTCACCGAGCTCTACACCAGGATCTGGACCGACCTGCTGAAGTAGTAACCGGACGGGAACGCATAGCGCCGGGCCGCAAGGCCCGGCGTTTTCTTTTCAGCCCATGACATTGTTCAACAGCGCGCTTGCCGGCTCGACAGAGGGCATTGAAAGGGCTAGGGACCAGCCATGCCGGCAAAGACCATCATTTCTCCTTCCATCCTGTCCTCGGACTTCTCCAAGCTCGGGGAGGAGGTCGAGGCGATCGCGGCCGCCGGCGCCGACTGGATCCATCTCGACGTGATGGACGGGCATTTCGTTCCCAACATCACCTTCGGCCCGCAGGTCGTGAAGGCGATCCGGCCGCGCACGAAAAAGCTCTTCGACTGCCATCTGATGATCTCGCCGGCTGATCCCTATCTCGCGGCGTTCGCCGAGGCCGGCGCGGATCTCATCACTATTCATGCCGAGGCAGGGCCGCATCTCGACCGCTCGCTGCAGACGATCCGGAATCTCGGCAAGAAGGCGGGCGTGGCGATCAATCCGGCGACGCCGGAAAGTGTGATCGAGAATGTGCTCGACCGGCTCGACCTGATCCTCGTCATGACGGTGAACCCTGGCTTCGGCGGACAGGCCTTCATCCCCGCGATGGTCGACAAGGTGAAGCGGATCAAGGCAATGATCGGATCGCGAAAGATCCACATCGAAGTCGATGGCGGCATCACGCCGGAGACCGCGCCGCTGGTGACCGCCGCAGGCGCGGATGTGCTCGTCGCCGGTTCGGCCGTGTTCAAGGGCGACGCTGCCGGCTATGCGGCGAACATCGAGGCAATCCGCAAGACCGCCGACGGAGCGGCGCGGAAGGACGCCGCTTGAACAGGAACTGGCCGCGGGCGGTTCTGTTCGATCTCGACGGAACGCTGATCGATTCAGCACCCGATATCGCGGCTTCCGTCAACACGCTGCTTGCGCGCCATAGACTCGGGCCGCTGACGGTTCCCGAAGTCACCGCCATGGTCGGCCATGGCATCGAGAAGACGGTCGAGCGCGCCTTCGCCGCGGTCGGCCATCCGAAGAACAGCCGGGAACTCGCCGTCCTGAACAGCGAGATGATCGACATCTATGCCGACAATCTCACCAATCTGACCGTGCTCATGCCCGGCGCGCGCGAGGCGGTCGAGGCGCTGCATGCGCGCGGCGTGCGGCTCGGCGTCGCCACCAACAAGCCGCAACGCGCGACGGAGATCGTGCTCGACCATTTCGGGCTGACGCGTTTTGTCGACTGCGTCATCGGCGGCGATGCCGGCGTGAAGAAAAAGCCGGCGCCTGACATCCTGCTCGCGTCACTCGAGCGGCTCGGCGCGGACCCCTGGGATGCGCTGATGGTCGGGGACAGCGGCGCGGACGTGGATTCCGCCAAGGCGGCGGGAATCGCGGTTGCCGTCGTGCGCGGCGGTTACGCGAACGTGCCCGCCGAGACGCTGGGCGCTGATGTGGTGATCGACAGCCTCGCGGAACTGGACGCGGCGATCGCCGAACTACAGCGGGCCTAGCCGGCCACCTTCTGCCCGCCGATCCAGACGCCCGTGACGTCGAGGTCGTCACCGAGCTGAGCGAAATCCGCTCGCGTTCCCGAACCGAGACGGCCGACGCAGTCCGCGACGCCCATCGCCTCGGCCGGATAGAGCGAAGCCATCCGGATCGCATCGCCAAGGTCGAGGCCGATTTCGCGATGCATGAAGCGGACCGCCGAGATCATGTCGAGATCGGCGCCGGCGAGCGTTCCGTCCGCCAGCCGCAGGCTGCCATTGGCGCGATAAATGGTGCGGCCGTTCAGCTCGAAGCTCGTCATGTCGGTGCCGATCGTCGCCATCGCGTCCGTGACGAGGAAGATGCGACCAGGCCCGGACTTGGCGCGCAGCGCAACGCCGATGGTGGCCGGATCGACATGGATGCCGTCGGCGATCAGCCCGGCATTGATGTTCGAATCCAGCGCGGCGCCGACCATGCCCGGCTCACGATTGCCGAGCTGGCTCATGGCGTTGAAGAGATGCGTCGCCATCGACGCGCCGGATTCAATGCAGGTGATCGCCGTTGCGTAGCTGGTATCGGTGTGACCGAGGCTGACGACGACGCCTGCATTGGCGAGCGCCTTGATCTGCTCCGGCGCGACCGATTCCGGGGCGACGGTGACGAGCAGCGCCGGCACCTTTTGCCTGGCTTCGAGGATCACGGCCTGGTCGGCGTCGAGCATTGGCCGGATCAATTTTGGATCGTGCGCGCCTTTGCGGGCGACGGAGAGATGAGGACCTTCGAGGTGCAGACCGAGGAAGCCAGGCACACCTTGCCGCAAGGCCTCGGCGCCGGCGGCGATAGTTTTTTTCGTTTGCTCCGGCGTGTCGGTGATCAGCGTGACCAAAAGCGATGTCGTACCGAACGGCGCATGCGCGGCGCAGATCGTGCGGATCGTGTCGGCGTCGGGCTTGTCGTTGATCATCAGCCCGCCGCCGCCATTGACCTGCAGGTCGACGAAACCCGGCACCAGCATGCCGGAACTTTTGCGCACCTCGATGCCGGCCGGCACCGTTGCGGTAATCGAGTCGACTTTACCGTCGCGGATGACCAGCGACTTGCCGTCATGCCAGTCGTGGCCGTCAAAAATGCGCGCGCCGGAGAGAGCGAAGCTGGTCATCTCGTCTCCGTCACCTTGCGCAGATTGCGCGGCTCGTCCGGGTTCAGCCCGCGCCGGCGCGCAAAGGCTTCGACAAAGGCGTAGAAGGACACGATCAGCGCCAGCGGATCGGTGAGCGAGTGGCCAGTCGCGGCGAAGGGCAGCGGGATCGCCTTGGTCGCCAGGTCCGAGGTCACGAACACTGTCGCGTCCTTGCCGGTGAGAGCGTCGGCCGCCTCGACCATCGACGGCTCGGAGCGGTCGCGTGCGGCGAGCGCCAGGATCGGGAAGCCGGGGCCGACCAGCGCCAGCGGACCGTGCATGACCTCAGCCGCGCTGAACGCCTCGGCATGCATGCCGCAGGTCTCCTTGAACTTCAGCGCCGCTTCGTTGGCGATGGCCGAGGAAGGCCCGCGCCCCAGTGTGAAGAGCGACTTCGCGCCATCGAGCGCGGCCGCGAGTTCGGACCAGTCGCAGTCGATCGCATTGGCGAGGCGCTCCGGCAGATCGCCGAGCGTGTCGAGCAGGGTCTGGCTTTGCGCCGCATGCGCCATCAACGCCAGCCCGGCAACGGCCGAGTTCACAAAGGTTTTCGTCGCGGCGACGCTTTTCTCCTGCCCGGCCATGATGTCGATGGCAAAGTCCGCCGCACGCGCCAGGGGCGAGTCCGCCGTGTTGGTCAGCGCAACAGTCAGCGCGCCGCCATCGCGCGCCTGCTTCGCCATCGCGACGATGTCCGGACTCTTGCCGGATTGCGAAATGGCGAGACAGCAGGAACCGTCGAGCCTGAGCTTCGCGCCGTAGATCGAGGCGACCGATGGACCGACCGAAGCGACGGCGAGACCGGCGGTCAGTTCGACTGCGTATTTCATGTAGGAGGCGGCGTGATCCGACGAGCCGCGCGCCACCGTCACGACGAATTTCGGGTCGGCGGCGCGAATCGCAGCGCCTGCCTCGGCGAAAATCTTCGCCGAGCCGCCGAGCAGGCGCGCCACGGCCTCCGGGATCTCCTCGACCTCGCGCCGCATGTGGGTTTTTGTGTTCATCGCGCGGTCTCACTTGAATCGGGAATGCGGAGTTCGGCGACGAAATCGTAGGTGTCGCCGCGGTAAACGGAGCGGGTGAACTCAATCACCTTGCCGCTCGCCAGATAGGATATGCGTTCTATGTTGAGACCGGCGGAGCCAACCGGCACGTCGAGCAGTTTCGCGTCAGCCTCGCCGAGATTGGCTGCTGAGATGCGCTGCACGGCGCGGACCGGGCGGTGTCCGGTCTTTTCCAGCGCGGTATAGAGCGAAGACTCGACGGCGTTCGGATCGGGCAGAACACTGGCCGAGAGCGAAGCGCGCTCGATGGCGAGCGGCGTGTCATTGGCGATGCGCAGGCGCGAGATGCGCGCGACCAGCTCGCGCGACGACAGACCCAACACCATCATCTCGGCCGGCGACGCTGAATGCACGCCACGCTCCAGCCATTCGGAACGCACCGTCATGCCGCGGCGCGCCATGTCTTCGGTAAAGGAGGTCAGCCGCGACAGGCTCTGCTCGACGCGTTCGACGCGCGGTGCAACGAAGGTGCCCGAGCCGTGCCGCTGGATCAGCACGCCACCGCGCACCAGATCCTGCACCGCCTTGCGCACGGTGACGCGCGAGACGTCAGCCTTCACCGCGATGTCGCGTTCGGACGGCAGCGCGTCGCCAGGGCCGAGCTGACCGCTCTTCACCGCTTCCTCGATCGTCTTCTTGAGCTGCAGGTAGAGCGGCGCGCCGTTCGCGCCATCCTTCACCGCGGCAAAAATGTCCGGAGGCGCATCAGCCATTCGCAGCCTCCTTCGCGAAGACACGCGCGGCCTTCGAAACGGCACCGCCGAGTGCATCCTGCTTCGGCTCGCGCACAATCCTGCGATAGCGCTCGGACAGGCGCGGCTCGATCAACGGCGCCAAGCCGCCAAGCAGGCAGAGCGGATCGCCGTCCCGCAATTGCAACGCATCGAGCGAAGCCTCAACCGCGCCGACTGCGCGCGTCAGTATCGTTTCGGCAACGATATCGCCCCGCGCCGCATAATCGAACACCATCGGCGCGAAGCCACCGAAGTCACCAGGCTTCGCTGTGGTGGTGAACTCGACCACGTCCTGCGCCTCGCCGCGGAACACCGCCAGCAGCGCCTCGGTCAGCGGCGACGTTTTGCGGATGCCGTCATGCGCAAGCAAGGTCTCCTCCAGAAGATCGCGCCCGATGCGCGCGCCTCCGCCCTGGTCGCCGATCAGGAAACCCCAACCGCCGACCTGCCGCGTCACGCCATCATGCCGCACCATGAAGGCAGTGCCTGTTCCCAAGATCGCCATCGCACCGTCGGCTTCGCCGATGGCACCTTCGAGCGCTATGGCGGAGTCCGTTTCGACGACGGAACGGCTGAAGGGAAGGATCGCTTCCAGCTGCCTGCGGTACGTGCCAACATTTGCGCCTGCGAGGCCAAGCAGCGCGGGCGTATTCGGGAGCAGCGCGGAATTGTGACCTGCTTCCTCAAAGGCGAGGCGTGCCGCCTCGACGATGCTTGCACGCGCGCCGGTCAGGTCAGTGCGGATGTTCGCCGCGCCTGACTTGGCGCGCGACAGGATCCGTCCGTCCGCCGTTGCCAGTGCAGCCCTGCAGCTCGTGCCGCCGCCATCGATGCCGAGAACAAAATCCACTGATTGCCGCTCCCTCCTGCTGGATAATACCAATAAAATACCAATATCCAAGTTTTAATTTCGATTGCTCGTTTCTTAATCAATAAATCATTGAAATGTATGCGCTTTGTGGGCGGGTAGCCCGCACCAGCGCCAAAAGGTGTTAACCCCACGCTGGACAAGTGGTATTTTTTTGGTATTGTCTCGGTTAATGGGAGAAGAGGAATGGCGCAAGCGCCGGTAAGCGTTCGTACCGAGCAGGTGCACAGCCGCGCGAAAGGGCTCGACGTGAAGTCGCCCGAGACTGTGCTCCGCCTTCTGGCCGACGCCCAGATTGAAGCTGCGGCTTCCGCAAAACAAGCCGTCGAAGCCATCATCGATGGCGCCGAGCGCGCCGCGACCTGCCTGAGGAACGGCGGCAATCTCGCTTATTGCGGCGCCGGAAGCTCGGGCCTTATGGCGCTGGCGGATGCGCTGGAACTTCCCGGCACCTACGGCATCCCGCGCGACCGCATCAAGATCATCATCGCCGGCGGCAACACGGCACTTTCCGATCTCGCGGGCGCACCGGAAGACGATACAGAGCAGGCGGCGACAGACGTCGCACGCAACAAGATCGGCAAGGGCGACTGCCTGATCGCTGTTTCGGCCTCCGGCTCGACGCCCTATGCGGTCGCGGCGATGAAAGCAGCGCGCGCGGCCGGCGCGGAGACCATCGCCATCGCCAATAATGCCGGCGCACCGATGTTCGCACATGCCGACGTTGCCGTGCTGCTCGCCACGCCGCCGGAGATGATCGCCGGCTCGACGCGCATGGGCGCGGGTACGGCACAGAAGATCGCGCTCAACATGCTGTCGACACTGACGGCAATCCAGCTTGGCCACGTGCATGACGGCTACATGGTCAACCTTCACGCCGACAATATGAAGCTGAAAGGCCGCGCCGCGCGCATCGTGTCGTCGATCGCCAAGATCGACGAGACGGAAGCGGCGAAACGGCTGGAGGAAAGCGGCGGATCGGTCAAGGCCGCAGTGCTGATTGCCAAAGGCGTCGCCAGGGCCGACGCGGCGAAACTTCTCGACAGTTCCAACCAGAATCTGAGGCGAGCGCTTTCGAGCCTCGACGGGAGCAACGGCTCCCGCGCTACAGGAAGCATCTAACAGGGAGAACAGACAATGACACAAAGACTTCTGATCGCGCTTCTGCTCGGTTCGAGCATGCTCGCTTCCGCCGGCATCGCCGCCGCGCAGGACGCGACGCTGACCATCGAGAGCTGGCGCAACGACGACCTCGCGATCTGGCAGGAGAAGCTGATCCCAGCTTTCGAGAAGGCCAACCCCGGAATTAAGGTCGTGTTCGCGCCATCGGCGCCGACTGAGTATAACGCAGCGCTGAACGCCAAGCTGGACGCGGGTTCGGCTGGCGACCTGATCACCTGCCGTCCGTTCGATGCGTCGCTCGAACTCTACAACAAGGGCCATCTCGCCGACCTCACCTCGCTGCCCGGCATGGAAGGCTTCTCCAACGTCGCAAAGTCGGCCTGGCAGACCGACGACGGCAAGGCGACCTTCTGCGTGCCGATGGCGTCGGTCATCCACGGCTTCATCTACAATGCCGACGCTTTCGCCCAGCTCGGCATTGCCGTGCCGGCCACCGAAGCGGAATTCTTCGCCGCGCTCGACAAGATCAAGGCCGACGGCACCTACATCCCGATGGCCATGGGCACCAAGGACCTCTGGGAAGCCGCGACCATGGGCTACCAGAACATCGGCCCGAACTACTGGAAGGGCGAGGAAGGCCGCCTGGCGCTGCTCAAGGGCACGCAGAAGCTCACCGATCCGCAGTGGGTCGAGCCTTATGCGGTTCTGGCCAAGTGGAAAGACTATCTCGGCGACGGTTTCGAGGCGCAGTCCTATCCGGACAGCCAGAATCTCTTCACGCTCGGCCGCGCCGCGATCTATCCGGCCGGCTCGTGGGAAATCTCCGTCTTCAACACGCAGGCGCAGTTCAAGATGGGCGCCTTCGCACCGCCGGTGAAGAATGCCGGCGATACCTGCTACATCTCGGATCACACCGATATCGCGATCGGCATGAACGCGAAGTCGCCGAATGCCGAGGCCGCCAAGAAGTTCCTGTCGTGGGTCGCTTCGCCC
>Ga0335075_10005589_pt1 | contig 19488 bp, 13 predicted proteins | sample Lox_Sample_24_FD_206723 | JGI IMG/M metagenome (GOLD analysis project Ga0335075, IMG submission 206723) | Soil microbial communities from Loxahatchee National Wildlife Refuge, Florida, United States - Lox_Sample_2.4 | ecosystem: Environmental > Terrestrial > Soil > Wetlands | place: USA...
AGCTGCACGACGGCCTTGTTCACCTGTTCGATGCCGGCCGACTGCTCGTTCGACGCCGCCGCGATCTCGGCGACGATGTCCGTCACCTTCTTCACCGCGCCGACGATCTGCTCGAGCGTCGTGCCTGACTGCTTCACGAGGTTCGAACCCTCGTCGACCTTCTGCACCGTGTCCTTGATCAGCGCCTTGATCTCCTTCGCCGCGGTCGCGGACCGGCCGGCTAGGCTGCGCACTTCCGACGCCACCACCGCGAAGCCGCGGCCCTGCTCGCCAGCGCGCGCGGCTTCGACCGCCGCGTTCAGCGCGAGCAGGTTGGTCTGGAAGGCGATCTCGTCGATGACGCCGATGATGTCGGCGATCTTCTTCGACGCCTGGTCGATGCCGGACATCGCGGCGACCGCGCGCGAGACCACGGCGCCGCCCTTGTCCGCCTGGTCGCGCGCGGCGACGGCGAGCTGGTTCGCCTGGCCGGCGTTGTCGGCGTTCTGCCGCACGGTGCTCGTCATCTCCTCCATCGACGACGCCGTCTGTTCCAGAGACGACGCCTGCTGCTCGGCGCGCGACGACAGCGTCGACGCACCCTGGCTGATCTCGTCCGCGGCGCGGCTCACCTCGGCGGCGGCCGTCTTCACCTGCGAGACGAGGCCCGCCATGTTCTCGGTCAGGTCGTTGATGCCCGAGCCGATCTGCACCAGCAGGCCGGCCTTGCCCTTCGTGTCGATGCGGCGCGTGAGGTCGCCCTCGTTCGCGGCGGCGACGAGCCCGCGCACTTCCGAGCCGACGAGGCCGATGACGTCGACCAGCTCGTTGATGCCGTTCGACAGCGTGAGGAAGAAGTCGCGCTTGCCGTCGAGCGAGATGCGGCTGTTGAGATCGCCGGCGGTGACCGCCGTGATGACGCCCTGCAGCTCGGATTCCGTCGCCACTTCCTGCGTGCGGTCGAACCACTCGAGAACGGTGCCGAGACGACGACCCGTGTCGTCCTTCATCGGGCTCATGATGGTCTTCATCATGCGGCCGCCGATGACTTCCTGGCGCGTGTGCAGGTCGGTGAGTCGCTCGACTTCACCACGCAGCGCGCCGGGCTCGCGCGTCAGCGACTCGAGGCTGACGCCCAGCAACTTGTTGGCGTCGAAGTTCGGCAGCTCGCGGCGGAACGCGTCCTGCGCGCGCGCCATCATGCGCGCCGCGGCCGGGTTCACGAAGATCACGCGCAGGTCGTTGTCCGCGACCATCACGTTCGCGTCGAGCTGGTTCAGCGCGCCGCGGAACGCCGCGTTCAGCAGCGCCTCGTGGCGCGCGCGGGTCACGTCGTTCAGATAGGCGACGACCTTGAACGGCTTGCCGTCGACGTCGTTGATCGGGTTGTAGACGCCCTGCATCCACACCTCGCGGCCGTCGCGGCTCACCTGGCGGAACTCGCCCTGGCGGCTCTCGCCGCGCTTCAGTGCCTGCCACAGCTCGTGGCTCGCGTTGCGCGCGTCGGCATCGAGGAACATCGAATGGTTCTTGCCCTTCACGTCCTCGAGCGACCAGCCGAGCATCTTCAGGAAGATGTCGTTCGCGTTGAGGATCTCGCCATCGGGCGTGCATTCGACGACGCCCTGCACTTTCGCGATCGCGTTGATCTGGCCCTGGTAGTCGAGCTTCGAGTGCAGCAGGCTGGCCTTCATCTGGCGCAGCGCGCCCATCATGCTGACGTCGTCGTGATGGCCGGCCGGGATCTCGAATTCGAGATCGCCATCGGCGACGCGGCGCGCCACGTCGGCGGCATCGGCCGGATCGGCGCCGAGCTTGCGCATCGCGCCGCGGATGATCAGCAGCGCCAGCAGGATCGCGACCAGCGCGCCGCCGCTGAAGATCAGGATGCTGTTGCGCAGGGCTTCCTTGTAGCTCTTGCTGGCGGCGTCGAGGTCGAGGTTCGCGGCCTTGAGCTGCATGTCGATCAGCTTCTTGAGGTTGGCCGCGCCGCCGGCGAGCGCCGGGCGCAGCGTGTCGTTGCGCCACGCGGCGAGATCGGCGAGGTCGTTGTTCTCGAGCTTCTTGAGTAGTTTGTCGATCTTGCCGTACGCGGAGTCGAGCAGCGGCGTGGTCTCGTCGGCCAGCGCCTGCTCCTCGGGGATCATGTCGGCGAGGAAGTAGCTGTCCCAGTCGTCGCGCGCCTTGTCGACGGCGGCCTTGATCTGGTCGTGGGCGTCCTGCGGCGATTGCTTCTTCTCGACGACGTCGAGCGAGCCTTCGAGCGCCAGGTTCAACGCGTCGGCGACGCCCTGGATCGCCTGGCCGGTCACCATGCGGTTGTCGATCGTGTGTTTCAGCGTGCCCTGCGTGGCGCGCACGTGTCCCATCGAGTACCAGACCAGGCCGGCGGAGATGACCAGCGTCAGCGCCGTCAGCGAGAAGAGCTGCAGGGAGAGGCGCACTCGTTTGAACACGTTGAATCTCATGATGACGTCCGAGGTGTTTGTTGTCGGTTCTTCAGGCGGCGTTCGGCACGGCCTCCGGCGTCGTGACGCCGAAGCCCAGGTGTTCTGCTTTCAGGAGGATCAGCATCTGGTCGTCGTGCGTGGCGATGCCGGCGATCGCTTCACGCGTGGCGTTCGAGCCCGTGTCGGGCGCGGGGCGGACCTGGTCGGGGGTGACGTCGACGACGTCCATGACCTTGTCGACGACGATGCCGAACTCGCGGCGGTCAGCGCCTTCGCCGAGCGACATCACGATGATGACCGTCAACGCCGAGAACTCGGTCGGCGCCATGCCGAAGCGCACGCGCAGGTCGACGACCGGGACGATGATGCCGCGCAGGTTCAGCACGCCTAACAGGAAGTCCGGCGAGTGCGGCAGGCGCGTGACCGGCGACCAGCCGCGGATCTCCTTCAATCGCAGGATGTCGACCGCGTAGACCTCGTCGCCGAGCGAGAAGGTCAGGAGCTGTCGCGTGCCGTTGTTGACGGCGGAACCCTGCGAACCGGAGGCGTCTGTCATCGGGCGCGGCACTGCCATCGAGCGTTTCTCCGCGCGATTTCCGGCATGCCCTAGTGGCTATCGGCGGCCTGAGCCCCTAATGGAGGAACCAGCTCACAGTCGTGGCCGATACGGAGGAAGGGTTGCCCCAGAAACTGTGACGCAGTTCGTGAAGGGCTGCCGCGCGCTGCCGATAGCTCCGTGAGACCGCTCGGTCGGAGATTGGAGCAAGGAGAAAAGAATGACGAAGTTCGTTTCGGTAGCCGTCCTCTTCATGGCGCTGAGCGCCCCGGCGATGGCCTGCGACCGCCCGGATTCTCCCGCGTCTCTGCCGAACGGCGGCAACGCCAGCAAGGAAGACATGCTCGCCGCGAAGAAAGCGGTCGACGCGTTCAAGGCCAGCATGGAGGACTATCTCGCGTGCGAGAAGAGTCCGGCGCGCATCGATGCGGCGCAGAAGGAGCTGGTGAAGGTGGCGGACAATTTCAATGCGCAGGTGCGGGCGTTTAAGGCCAAGACCTGATTTCAAACCCACTCTATTAGATAGAGCGGCGCCGCCGGAGAGATCGGGCGGCGCCGTTTTCATTTGGTGCCGGCTGCAGGGATCGAACCCGCGACATCCAGTTTACAAAACTGGCGCTCTACCAACTGAGCTAAGCCGGCTTCAGGAAAGTGCCGGGATTCTAGGCCCGCTCGCCACAACGCGCTATTGCGCGGGTGCCGACTCCACAGCCGGGCCTTGCGTTGCCGCACTTCCCGCCGCACCCGCCACCGGACACGCCCGGAACTCCAGCTCCGAATCCCCCGCCTTGAACTTCTGCCCTTCCAGCGACGGCGCATCGGTCTTCAAGGACAGATCGAGCCAGATGCTCGTCGACGGCTTCTCCCGCGCCTCGATCTGCGGCAACAACTGCAACTTCGCGACGCGTTCCGACAACGCGATCGCCCGATTCTCTTCGCTGTAGATCCCCAGCGAGATCCGCCGCGCGCCGAGCTCGCCCATCGCCTGAGCGTCGGCGACACCGCCGCGCTTCAACCGCTCCAGCAGCCGCCGCTCCGCCGACTCGGTCGACGGCGCCTCGAGATACACCCAGTACCCATCGAGCACCTGCGTCTTCTCTTCGCGCGGCACGGACGAGTAGCCCGCATCGGTCAACGTCTGCCGCGCGCGCGCCGCGAGCTCGGTGGTCGCGAACGGACCGACGGTCACGCAGTTCCCGCCCTTCATCATGTCCGCGCGCTTCTCGGTGGCCAGCATCAGCGGCGGCGCGGACACCTTCGCGGACAGCGGCATCGCCGCTTCCTTGGGCGCAATCCACTGCGCCCAGGCGAAGAAGCCCAGGTTGGCCAGTAATAAGAGGAGTAAAGCGGCGCGCAAGCGGGGCGTAGTTTAGAAGCCCCGCGCCAAAACGGCGAGCCCGTGCAGCACGAGATCGGGAACGACCCGCGCCTTGTGCCGCAGGTGCGGCCGCAACGCGGGAGCGGCGCCGCCGGTCAGGATCAGCAACGGCGTCGCGCGCAGTTCCTTCGCGGCCTCGTCGACCGCGCGATCGATGACCGCCGCCGCGGCGAACTGCGCGCCGGCCGCCAGCGCACTCGCGGTGTCGGCGGCAAACAACTCGCGCGGCGACGCCTTCATGCCGCGCGCGCGGCGCGCGATGCCGTTCGTGCCCTTCAGCAACGAATCCACCATGGTCGTGGCGCCGGGCACGATCGCGCCACCGAGATGCCGGCCGCTGGCGCTCACGGCATCCAGCGTCAGCGCCGTGCCGGCATTCGCGACCACGGCCGAGCGCGCCCGGGCCAGCGCCTTCGCGCCGATCACGCCGACCCAGCGGTCCGCACCGAGCCGCCAGACCTCGCGATAGCCGTTGCGCACGCCACAGGCCTCGCGCGTCGACTGGATGATCTCGGGCTTGAACCCGAAGCGCGCCTTGCACGCGGCGACCAGCGCGCGCTCGAACCGCGCGCCGGCCACGTTCACGGCGACCACGCGCGTGACGTCCCGCGGCGCGCGCCGGATCAGCGTGTCGAGCACCGCCGGACTGCCCTCGTGCGCACGCGCCCGCATGCGCCCGACGCGCACGCCGCGCAGCGGCGCCCACTTCACGCGCGTATTGCCGATGTCGATCAGCAGGATCATGAGTCGATGCGTACCGTGACTTCGCCGGAGATGAATCGTTGCACACCGCCGGGGGTTTCGACGAGCAGCGCGCCGTGCGCATCGATGCCGCGGGCCACACCACGCGTGATCTCCCCGGCGTTCTCGATGCGCACCTCGCGGTCGCGCAGCGCGTCGGCCTCGTGCCATCGGTCGAGCCAGGGCGTGAGCCCGGTGCGCGGGAAGGAGTCCAGCGCCGGCACCAGCCGCGCCAGCAGCGCGGCCACCACGGCATTGCGGTCCGGCACGGCCGCGACGTGCGAGCGGATGTCGTCGGCGGTGTTGCCGGCGGCCTTCACGGCCGCGCGCGCCACGTCGTCGAGCAGCACGTTCAGGCCGATGCCGATGACCACGTGCACCGGCCCGCCCGCCTCCGCGCGCATCTCGATGAGGATGCCGCCGAGTTTGCCGCTGCCGGTGACCAGGTCGTTCGGCCACTTCACGGTCACGTCGACGCCGGCTTCGCGCAATGCGCCGGCCGCGCACAGCCCGACCACGAGGCTCAACGCCGCGAGATCCGCCGGCATGTCCGCGTACTGCCAGTTCAGCGAGAGGCAGATGGCCCCGCCCGGCGGCGCGATCCAGCCGCGGCCGCGACGCCCGCGCCCGCCAGTCTGGTGCTCGGCCAGCAGCACGGCCGTGGAACCGGCAGGCGGCGGCAGGGATTCGAGCAGCCGCGTGTTCGTCGATTCGACGGTCCACTCGACCAGCAACGCTTCGATGCGCGCGCGCACGGCTTCGGGCAACGCGTCCGCGATGCGCTCCGGCACCAGCGCGCTCACGCCCGGCGCCAGCCGATATCCCTTGTTCGTCGATGCATCGAGCCCGACCCCGAGCTCGCGCAATTGTTCGACTGCCTTCCACACCGCCGCCCGCGTGACCTCGAGATCCGCCGCCAGCGATTCACCCGAGCGGAATTCGCGGTCGTCGAGACGCTGGAACACGCGTTGCGGCAACGGCCGCGGCGAAGCGGTCATGCGCGGCTCACGAGCGTCCGCGCCCGAACAGCCACAACTTCCGCGCGCGCGGCTCGACGCCGGCGCGCATGCGCCGCACGTTGCCGCGATGCGTCCAGATCACCAGCGCCGCGCAGGCGAGCGCGAAGCCGAGCGTCGGCGTGAGCGCACCGCCGTCGCGGATCAGTAGATAGGCCGCGACGGCCAGCGACGCGACGATCGACGCGAACCCGACGTATCCCGACACCACGACCATGCCGAACCACGCGCAGACCAGCGGCAGCAGCAGGAAGACATCGATGCCCGCGTACGCGCCGACCAGCGTCGCGACGCCCTTGCCGCCGCGGAAGCCGCTCCACACCGGGAACACGTGCCCGACGATCGCCGCGAACGCACACGCCGCCGGCAACCACGCGGCGAGCGGCGGCAGCGTCGGCGCGACACCGGGCACCGCGATCCGCGGGATCAGCACCGCCGCGATCACGCCCTTCAGCACGTCGATCACGATCACCCAGATCGCGAAACGCCAGCCCTGCGTACGCACGGCGTTCGTCGCGCCGGCATTGCCGCTGCCCTGCGTGCGGATGTCGACGCCGCCGCGCAGGCGGCCGACGACCAGGCTGCCGACCACGGAGCCGAGAAGATAGGCGGCCAGCACCTTGAGGAAGAAGTCCATCGGGAGTTCAGCGCAGGAAGACTTCGGCGAGCATACATCGGACACTGCCGCCGCCGTGCCGCTCGATCGTCTCGACGGGCGGCGCCAGCACCTGGTCGACGCCCGCGCTCAGCCGCTCGAACTTCTCCGGCGCCAGCGCGCGCCGCGCGGTGCGCGACATCACGAGGATGCGGAAATCGCCGAGGAATTCCTCCCAGCTGCCGACCTCGAGCATGTTGCCGGCGAAGGCATTCATCTCGGCCTCGGTGATCGCGACCACGTCGTGCCCGGTCGACGCGAGCCGCCCGGCGACGCGCTCGCGGTCCGCGGCCGCGACGTTGTCGAGCGCGACCACGGCGCTGCGCGTGCCGACGTGCATCACGACGTTCGTGTGGTAGATGGGCGCGCCGCCCGCGTCGCGCGCATCGAACAGCTCGAGCGCGTAGCCCAGCTCGCCGGCCCATTGGTGCGCCACGGCTTCGTCCGTTCGCGGCGAGCGGCACGCATACGCGATGCGCGAGACGTGATCGAGCACGAGGCTGCCCGTGCCTTCGAGGAACCGCCCTTCCTTCTCATGGTTCGTCAGGTCCAGCGTGCGGCGGACGACGAAGCCGGTGTCGCGCGCCACCTGCTCGACGATCCCGGCGCGGCGCTCGGCCCGCCGGCTGACCGCCTGCATCGGGTACAGCACCACGGTGCCGTCCGCATGGAAGCTGACCCAGTTGTTCGGGAACACGGCATCGGGCCGCGGCGGGTCGGCATCCTCGGCCACGCATACGGTCACGCCCTCGCCGGCCAGCGCGGCGGCAAAGGCATCGAACTCGGCGCGCGCCCGCGCGGCGACGCCCGCGGCGCCGCCCTCGTGCTGGAAGCGGTTCGTCGCGGCGGTTTCGGCGTTGAAGCCGAAGTTCTTCGGGCGAACCATCAGGATCGCGCCGCTGACCTGGGAGCCGGCTGGGGACATGCCGCGACTTCACCATCCCGGCACCCGTAGGCACAATAGGTCCGTGACCGAAGAAGTCCCCACCCTGAATGCCGGCGAAGCGGACTCGCCGCGATTCGCGCGCGACATCGCCGCCGCGTACGCCGAGTACGGCTTCGTGATCATCCGCAACCACGGCATCGACAAGGCGGTCATCGACCATTGCCTCGATTGCCTGCGCCGCTTCTTCGCGCTGCCCGTCGAGACGAAGATGCGGTATCGCCTGCCGAAGGGCGGCGGCGCGCGCGGCTACACGCCGTTCGGCATCGAGACCGCGAAGGGCGCGCAGCACCACGATCTGAAGGAGTTCTGGCACGTCGGGCGCGAGCTGCCGCCCGGCCATCCGTTCAACGCGTTGATGGCGCCGAACATCTGGGTCGACGAGATCCCCGGGTTCAGGGAATCCACGCTGTCGCTGTACCGCTCGTTCGACGCGCTCGGCGCACGCCTGCTGTCGGCGATCGCGCGCTCGGTCGACCTGCCGCCCAACTACTTCGACGACAAGGTGAACCTCGGCAACAGCGTGCTGCGCGTCATCCACTATCCGCCGATGCCGCCCGAGCCGACGGCCTCGGTGCGCGCCGGCGCGCACGAAGACATCAACGTCATCACGTTGCTGCTCGGCGCCGAGGAGCCCGGCCTCGAAGTGCTGACGCGCCGCGGCGACTGGCTGCCGATCAACCCGCCGCCGGGCTCGCTGGTCTGCAACGTCGGCGACATGCTACAGCGGCTGACGAACCGTCACCTGCGCTCGACCACGCACCGCGTGACCAACCCGCCGCGCGAGCGCGCGTCGAACGCGCGCTACTCGCTGCCCTTCTTCCTGCACTTCAATCCCGATTTCCTGATCGAGACGCTGCCGCAATACGTCGACGCCCAGCACCCCGACGAATTCCCGGTGCCGATCAACGCGCACGACTTCCTGCAGGAACGACTGCGCGAGATCAAGCTGATCTAGCAACGTGGCCAAGCTCTATTTCTATTACTCGACGATGAACGCGGGTAAATCCACCGCGTTGCTCCAGGCCAGCCACAACTACGAAGAGCGCGGCATGCGCACGCTGCTGTACACGGCGCAGATCGATTCGCGCGACGGCGGCCGCATCCACTCGCGCATCGGCATCGAACGCGAGGCCCTGCATTTCCACGCGGACCTCGACCTGCGCGCGCAGATCCAGTCCGAACACGCGCGCGTGCCGATCGCCTGCGTGCTGGTCGACGAGTCGCAGTTCCTGACGCCGCTGCAGGTGCGCCAGCTCGCGGCGGTGGTCGACGAGCTGAACATCCCGGTGCTGTGCTACGGGCTGCGCACCGACTTCCGCGGCGAACTGTTCCCGGCCAGCGCCCAGCTACTCGGCTGGGCTGACAACCTCTGCGAGATCAAGACCATCTGCCACTGCGGCCGGAAGGCCATCATGGTGGTGCGTGTCAAGGCCGACGGCACGGCCGAGCGCGAAGGTGCGCAGATCGAGATCGGCGGCAACGAGCGCTACGTGCCGCTGTGTCGCAGACATTTTTCGCAAGCTCTTGCCGGGGCAAAGATTCCCGACTGATTTCTCCCGCCGCGTTGACACCGCGTTAGCGCTCCCGCGTGTTGCGCGCCCGCAGCACATGAAGGATTTCCGGTTGTCACCGACCCTTCATGTCATTAACGTTCACTCCACAACTCCGCGGCGCCGAAGGGATTGGCGGCGGAAAAATAATTGGAGACCCGCAATGCGTAACGAAACCGGGGCGATGTCGCATCGCTTCCACAAGTATTCCTTTGTCGCCGCGATCCTGGGCGTCGTGTTCTCGTCGGGCGCGTTCGCCCAATCGACCGGCACCGAGGCCGTCGAAGAGAGCATGACCGAGGTCGTGGTGAGCGCCACGCGCATCCGCAACATCGGCATGGTCGGCGACCAGACGGCGCCGAAGTCGCGCGTCTCGCTGAGCTCGGAATACCTCGCCACGCAGGCGCCCGGTCAATCGATCTTCCAGAGCATCAACCAGATCCCGGGCGTGAACTTCACGAACTCGGACGCGTACGGCACGTCGGGCGGCAACCTGCGCATCCGCGGCTTCGACGGCTCGCGCGTGTCGGTGACGTTCGACGGCGTGCCGCTGAACGATTCCGGCAACTACGCGTTGTTCACGAACCAGATGCTCGACCCCGAGCTCGTCGACCGCGTCGACGTGAACCTCGGCACCACCGACGTCGACAGCCCCACCGCCTCCGCCACCGGCGGCACCGTCGCGTACAAGACGCGCCGCCCGCAGGACGAGGCCGGCGGCCAGGCCGTCATCTCCTACGGCGACGAGAACTACCGCCGCGCGTTCCTGCGCGTCGATACCGGCGAGTGGGGCTCGCTGGGCACGAAGGCGTTCGTCTCCGCGTCGTACCAGAACTACGACAAGTTCAAGGGCCCGGGCGAGCTGACGCGCAAGCAGGTCAATGCCGCGGTCCGCCAGGACTGGGAGAACGAGAACTTCATCCAGCTCGCAGTGCACTACAACCAGAACCGCAACGCGTTCTACCGCACGAGCAGCATCGCGAACTTCAACGCGTTCGGCCGCGACTACGAGAACCTCGACACCTGCACGCGCGACGCACCGACCGCCGGCGTGGCCGACAACGAGAACTTCCTGCCGCCTTTCGGCACGCCGCAACCGCCGCCGCCGACGCCGCTGTTCGCCGACAACCCCATCTACACCGGCAGCTGCACCAACTACTACGGCGTGCGCATCAACCCGTCGGACACCGGCAACATCCGCATGCAGTCGCTGTGGCACCTCGGTGACAAGTTGCTGCTGACGTTCGACCCGTCGTGGCAGTACACGCTGGCGAACGGCGGCGGCACCACCACGATCGCCGAGCGCCCGGGCACGTCGGCCGACGTGCGCCAGATCGGCAGCGCGAACGTCACCGGCTGGGACCTGAACGGCGACGGCGACACGCTCGACACGGTGCGTTTCTACACGCCGAACAACACGAACACGCGCCGCTGGGGCGCCACGACCTCGCTGATCTGGAACCTCAACGACGACAACCGCCTGCGCTTCGCCTACACCTGGGACCGCGCCCGCCATCGCCAGACGGCGCAGTGGGGTTACATGGACGAGGACGGCACGCCGGAGAACGTGTTCGCCGGCCGCGAAGGCGATCGCGTGTTCGCCGCCGACGGTGACATCCTGCGCGGCCGCGATCGCCTGTCGATCGCCGAGCTGAAGCAGTACGCGCTCGAGTACCGCGGCCAGTTCCTCGACGACAAGTTCACCGCGACGGTCGGCGTCCGCGCGCCGTACTTCACGCGCGAGCTCAACCAGTACTGCTACACGCCGAACGGCCAGACGGGCAACTCGTCGACGACGTTCACGTCGAGCACGCTGTGCACCTCGCGACTGCCGTCGGCGACGCTCGCCAACGGCAACGTGATCTTCAACGGCAACACGGCGACGCAGTACATCTCGCCGTACAGCGAGACGGTGAAGTTCGACGACATCCTGCCGAACCTCGGCCTGAGCTGGTCGCTGACGTCCAACCAGCAGGTGTACTTCTCGTACGCCGAAGGCCTGTCGGCGCCGCGCACGGACAACCTCTACTCGGTGCGCCGCCAGCCGGATGGCAGCATCGGCCGGCCGACGCCGGAGTCGGAGACGACCAAGGCGTACGACCTGGGCTGGCGCGTGAACGGCTCGAGCACCATCGCCTCCGTCGCCGTGTATCGCATCGACTACTCGAACCGCATCGTGTCGTCGTTCGATCCGGACCTGGGATTCAGCGTGGATCGCAACGTCGGTGACGTGAAGATCCAGGGCCTCGACTTCCAGGTCGGTCAGCGCCTGGGTTCGATGGTGTCGGTGACGGCCTCGGCGTCGTACAACGACAGCGAGCTGCTCGAGAACGTGCCGACGGCCACCGGCTTCATCGCGACGAAGGGCAAGAAGCTGGTCGAGACGCCGGAGTGGACGTACTCGGCGCGCGCGGACTTCGAGGTCACCGACTCGGTGCACTTCGGCCTGCAGGGCAAGAAGGTCGGCGCGCGTTACGGCACGGATCTCAACGACGAGATCGCGCCCAACTACACGATCTTCGATCTCGACGCGTCGTGGAGTTTCCCGATGGGCGACAAGAAGGGCCAGATCCTCGTGAACCTGACGAACATCACGGACGAGGAGTACTACGGCACGATCAGCTCGGGCACGGGCGGCGGTTCGGTCGGCTTCTACTCCATCGGCGCGCCGCGCACGCTGATGGGCTCGTTCAAGTTCGAGTTCTGATGATTCGCGGCGGCGTGCAACACGTCGTCGCCGTTCTGTTGCTGGCGGCGGCGGGCATCGCGCCCGCCGCCGCGTCTCCGCCCCCATCGGAGACCCGGCCGGCGGACGTGATCCGCATCGCCACCTTCAATTGCTCGTTGAATCGCCCGACCCTGGGCGGATTGCGCGCGTCACTGTCGACCCGCGACGACGCGCAGGCGCGCGCGGTCGCCGAGATCGTGCAGCGCGTGCGGCCGGACATCCTGCTGCTGCAGGAGTTCGACTACGACGCGGCCGGCGAATCGATGCGCGAGTTCCAGTCGAACTACCTGGGCGTGGCGCAGGGTGGGCAGGCGCCGCTGACGTTCGCGCACACGTTCTCCGCCGAATCGAACACGGGCGTGCCGTCGGGCTTCGACTTCGACCACGACGGCAAGATCGGTGGCGGTGGCGATGCACTGGGGTTCGGCGAATTCCCGGGCCAGTACGGCATGGCGCTGTTCTCGAGGTTTCCGATCGATGCGCGCCACGCGCGCACGTTCCGCAAGTTCCTGTGGCGTGACATGCCGGGCGCGTTGCTGCCGGATCGCCTCGAGACCCCGCTGCCGTTCGACTGGTATTCGCCGGCGGAGCTCGCGGTGCTGCCACTGTCGTCGAAGAGCCATTGGGACGTGCGCGTGCGGATCGGCGCGCGGACGCTGCACGTGCTGGCGAGTCATCCCACGCCGCCGGCGTTCGACGGGCCGGAGGATCGCAACGGCCTGCGCAATCACGACGAGATCCGCTTCTGGAGCGACTACCTGTCCGGCGCGACATACATCCGCGACGACGCGGGCAAGGCCGGCGCGTTCGACGGCGGCAGCTTCGTGATCATGGGCGACCAGAATTCCGATCCGCAGGACGGCGGCAGTCGCAATGACGCGATCCGCGCGTTGCTGGCGAACCCGCGCGTGAATTCGTCGTTCGTGCCGCGGAGTGCCGGCGCGTCCGAAGCCGCGCTGGAACAAGGCGGCGCCAACATCACGCAGCGTGGCCCGCCGCAGACCGACACCGCGGACTTCAACGACCGCGTCGCCGGCAACCTGCGCGTGGACTATCTACTCCCGTCGAAGGACCTGCGCGTCTGCGCCGGCGGCGTGTTCTGGCCGGCGAAGACCGACCCGGAAGCGCGGCTCGTGTGGGGCGATTCGCCGCCGCCGAGCTCGGATCACCGGCTCGTGTGGATCGACGTCACCTCAGCGACAGGTCGATGCCCACCGGGCAGTGATCCGACAGCCAGTGCGCCTTCGCATCCGCGTCGTTGAACACGACGCGCGTGAAGGATTTCTTCACGATCGACTTCGCTAGATCGCGACCGAGCAGGACCTGGTCGATGAACTCGCGGTATTCGCTGTCGGTCGTGCAGGGCGTGAACTTCTGCTGCGCGGTCACGTTCGTGAGCTTCGCGGCCGGCGGGTCGCCGTCGTCGATCTCGGCATAGACGTTCAGCTGGCGGCCCTCGGCGTCGCGCGCCGGCCCCTTCTCGATGGTGAAGCGGCGGTTGAAGTCGCCCAGCAACCCGAACCGGCGGCCGGCGGCAGCCTCGGCATCGATCCACGCCTCGAGCGGCGCCACCTGCTTCGTCAGCAGCTCGCAGTTGCGGCCGGGCGCGGTCAACGGGCCGGCGGGGCAGCCCGACTTCAGGTGCACGGACATCAGCTGGAATTCGTTGGCGGTGCCGGGGAAGAACGTGACGACGACGCCGTTGCGCACGGCGTTGTCGACGGACAGCGGCGTGTATTCGGCTTCGCAGCGATGCGGCAGGCCCTTGCGGATCGCGAAGCCGTTCTTCTGCGGGTGCGCGCGCGTGCTGAAGCAGTAGTCGTAGCCGGGGAACACCAGCGCGGCGGCGTCGGGACCGTCGACTTCCTGCAGCGCGACGATGTCGGCCTTCATCTGCGTGGCGTAGTTGCGCAGGCTGGCGTAGTCGTCGGGCGTGCGCGGCGCGCGTTGCGTGATCGCGCAGGGCAGCGTGCGGTCGTCGCCGCCGACCATGCCGCCGTTTTGCGCGCAGGAATCGGCCAGCGCGCGATGCGTGGCCGGCGTCATCAGGTATTCGATGTTCCAGCTGGCGATGCGCACCTTGCGGCCGCCGGGCGCCGTGCCGCCCGGCTTCGACGCATCGACCCACGGACCGCCGCCGGGCAGTTCGATGACGTCGTCGCCGACGTGCAGCGCGTCGTAGCGTTCCGGCAGCGTGTCGGCCGTGCCCAGCCAGGAGCCGTAGATGGGGTTGGGCAGGATGAACCAGCCCTGGCCGAAGCGCGGCTCGAGGCGCTCGCGGTCGCCGGCGAAGAGTTTCGGGTCGACGACGTCGCCGAGATCGTCGCCGACCAGCGCGACGATGCGGTAGTTGGCCGCGATGAACGCGCGACGCGCGGTCTTCGCACCGGTGTTCCACTCGGGGCGTTCGTTGCGCACCAGCATGCGCGCCGGGTCCGGCGCGGGGTCGATGCCGAGCGCGACGAGGTTCTTCATCGTCGCGGTCTTCGCGGGGCAGGCGTCGGTCGGGGTGGGCGCGGGGACCTTGCAGTCGCGGTTCGTGATGTAGAAGACGGTGTGGCCGAGCCTGCGCGCCGTCGCGATGAACTCGCGCGCGCCGGGCATCGCTTCGGCCTGCGCGGCCATCACCCAGGTCGCCCAGGTGTCGTTGCTGAAGGCGGCACGGTCGTGCAGCAGGCGGGCTTGGTAAACGGTGTTGTCGAGGACGGTTTCGTCGAGGTCGAGGACGACGGCGGTGGGCAAACGGGCGAGCTGGTCGGCGGGAACGCCGGCCTGTTCGACCGCGGCGCTGCCCGGCGCGGGTGCGGCTATCTTCTCGCTGGCGTTGCGATAGACCTGCTGGACGATCGCGCGGTATTCGGGCGCGATCTGCATCCACAGCGTGGCGTTCAGCAGTTCGCGACCGGTGAGGTCGTCGGCCATCGACACGCCGGCCAGGAGGCCGAGGCAGCCCGCGATCCATCGACGCATGAAAATTCTCCGCAAATTAGTTTGGCGGAGTATTTCATTTCCCTGCGCGAATGTGGCTATCGGAAGTTGTAAGGGAAAGGAGACAACGGGCCGCGGTCCGCCGTTCCCGGGCGAACCGTGACTGTCCCCTTTTGCTGGGAAACGGGGACTGTCCCCATCAACCCGTGTCGGCGAGTTTGGAGGACTGCCAATCGTTGGCTTCGAGCAGGTCGAGGGGTTCGACGCGCAGGTAGCGCATCGCCTCGGCCGCGGCGCATGGCTTCGCGAACAGGAAGCCCTGCGCGTACGTGCAACCCATGTTCCGCAGGATCTCGAGCTGCTGCCAGGTCTCGATGCCCTCGGCGACCACCTGGATGTTGAGACTGCGGGCCATCGCGACGATGGCGCTGACGATCGCGTGATCCGACGGGTCCGTCGCGATGTCCCGCACGAAGCTGCGGTCGATCTTCAGCGAGTCCACGCGCCAGCGCTTGAGGTACGACAACGACGAGTAGCCGGTGCCGAAGTCGTCGATCGCGATCTTGACGCCGAGATCGCGCAGCGTCGCCAGCGCGTCCTCGCGGAACTCGCCGGTGCGCGTCTCGAACAGCGAACCTTCCGTCAGCTCCAGCGCCAGCAGGTTCGGGCCGATGCGGTTCTTCAGCATCGCCTGCTGGATCAGCTCGCGCAGCTTGGTGCGCTCGAGCTGCACGGCGGACACGTTGATGCTGACCGGCACCACGTGGGCGCCCTGCTCGCGCCACTGCGTGATGTCGCGGCAGACGCGGTCGAGCACGAACTGGCCGATCGGGATGATGAGGCCCGTCTCCTCGGCGACCTCGATGAAGCGCTCCGGCGACACGAACCCCTGCGACGGATGCTTCCAGCGCAGCAGCGCTTCGACGCCCGACAACCGCCGCGTGTGGATGTCGATGATCGGCTGGTAGTGCACGTCGAACTGGTGGAGTTTCAGACCCGCGCGCAGCGAGCTCTCGATCGCGACGCGCTCCTTCAGCGAGCGGTCCATCTGCGGCGAGAACACCTGGAAATTGTTCCGGCCCAGGTCCTTCGCCTGGTACATGGCCGTGTCCGAATGCTTGAGCAGCTCGCCCATGGTCGCGCCGTCGCGCGGGAACAGCGACACGCCGATGGACACCGTCGCCACCAGCGCGCGGCCGTCGATCATCACCGGTGCCGACAGCACCTCGTTGATGCGCGTGGCGGCGATCGCCACTTCGTCCGGCGCGTTCACCTTGTTCAGCACGACGACGAACTCGTCGCCGCCCATGCGGACGACGATGTCCGCCGGGCGAACCGCCGCGCGCACGCGCTTGGCGATCTCCTGCAGCAGCTTGTCGCCCACCTCGTGGCCGCGCGAGTCGTTGATGTGCTTGAACCGGTCGAGGTCGAGGAACAGCACCGCGAGCATGGTGCCCGTCTCCTGGCAACGCGCGATCGCCTCGGGCAGGTGTGCCTGCAGGAACAGGCGGTTCGGCAGGCCGGTCAACGTGTCGTGGTTCGCGAGCTTGTCGAGGCGCTGCTGGTTGGCGATCAGCTGCGTCTGCGCCTTCTTTCGCTCCGAGAGATCGCGCATCAGGTACGAGACGAGCCGGCGGTCGCGCGACTCGATCGGCACGCAGCTCACTTCGACGTCCATCTGGCGGCCGTCCTTCAGCCACTGCACGAGCTCGATGCCGCGGCTCGGCTCGACGCGCGCCAGCGTGGCGATGACCGGGTCCTGCGAATCGTTCGGCCCGCGCAGCACGGAGAGGATCGAGCGCCCGCGCAATTCGTCGAGCGTGAAGCCGAGCTGCTGCTGCACGGCGGGATTGGCATCGACGATCTCGCCGGTGCGCGCGTCGGCGACCAGCAGTCCGTCCTGCGCCTGTTCGATGATCGCGCGGTAGCGCGACTCGAGCGCGAGTCGATCGGCATTGATGCGCCGCGAGCGCGTCACCAGCAACACCGCGACCAGCGTGAAACCGCCGACCAGCAGCCCGAGCAGGATGGTCTGGTACAGCGTCGTGCGCGTCGCCTGCGCGTACGCGCTGCGCGGGATCTCGATCTGTACCAGCCAGATCGGCGTGCCGACCTGGTCGCGCAGGATCAGGTAGCCGTTGACGACGCCGCGGCCCGCGGTGCGCGTCAGCAGGTTGGCCGTCAGCGGCGAATGCTTGACCCACTCGCGCACTTCCTGCGGCAGGCCGGAGCGCTCGAGCGTGGCGACGGAGAACCCGTTCACCGGCCACGGCGAGAAACGGCCCATGCGTTCGACGACGCTCGGCGTGAACGGCCGCGCGAACGCGATCCATCCCTGCGCCTGGCCCTGGCTCGAGCTCGCGAAGATCGGCCGCACGACGAACAACGCCGGCCCGCGCGCGCGCTGCACGATGCCGCGCAGGCTGTCGGTGGCCGCGTTGAGTCGCCCGGCCGTGACGCCCTGCTTGATCGCGGCCAGCAGATCCGGATCCGGCGGGATCTCGTACTCCTGCGCGACGGTGGCGTCGACGGCCAGCGAGCCGCGCGTCTCGAGATCCTTGTCGAGCACCAGGAAGGTGTCGACGTCGATGCGCGCCAGCGACGCCGCGTCGAGCGAATCGGGGAAGAAGTTCGGCCGGTTGCCGTGCGCGTACTCCGCGGTCTCGTTCCAGATCGCGTAGTCGCCGATCGCCGTGTACAGATCCTGCAGCTCGGACTCGTAACCGCGCTCGAGCTGGCGGCTCTGCATGTCGACGTCGCGCGATTCGATGTCGGTGACGTTGTTCAGCCAGACGCGCTGCGACCAGCCGTAGAACACCAGCAGGATGATGGCGACGACCACGCCGATGACGGGCAGCGGCGATTGGCGAATACGCGTCTTGTTGTCCGGTTGCGTCTTGCGGGTCATAACGTGAACTGCGTCACGTGGTGGCTGGGCCATCTAAAAGTGTGCCCGGCACGGCTCCGCGACGGCACCGAACCGCGCACAGTTTCCCGCAATTTGTTGCGGTCCCGCGTCGCGCGGGACCCGGCTCTCAGGCCGGCAGCGCCCGGTATTCGAGGCGCGAAAACGCGGCTTCGCCAGCGCCCGCGCAGAACAGCGCGGGCCGCAGCGAGAGAAAGTCGCCGGCGACGTTGTGGTGGTAGCCGGAAACCTCCATCTGCACGTCGAACTTCGTCCAGGTGCGGCCGTCCGCGCTGTGGTGGAACGTCACGATGTGGCGGTCGTTGCGCACGCGCAGGAACAGCGTCGTGCCGACGCCGTCGGGCTTCGCGCGCGGGCGCTCGAGGCCGTAGCGATGCATCGTGAAACGTTTCGCGTCGACGCCGAGCCCGCAGTACAGCCGGCGGTTGTAGAACAGCAGCACGCCGGCCTGCGCGGCGCCGCGGACGTCGAGGGCCACGGTCATCTCGTAGCCGGGATCCCCGGCGATGAAACACAGCGGCGAGGCGTCGCGCGGCTGCGTGCCCTTGCCCGCGAGCACGAGCGCGCCGCGTGTGCCCGCGCCCGGGCGCGCGGTCTCGAAGCGAATGCGCGCGGCTTCGTTCGCGCCCGGATCGTAGAACGCCCACTGCGACTTCAGCGGCGCGGAGAAATCGTCGGACAGCGGCCGGCCGTGCACGATCGCCTTGCCGCCTGCGGGACTCTCCACCACCGGCTTCCGGATCGGCGTCGAGAGATCGCCGCCCTTCGCCTCCGGCCAGCCCGCCTCGTTCCAGTGCAGCGGGTCCAGCAAGGTCTGGCGCCCCAGCGTCCAGAAGCCGTGTTCGTAGCCGTGATAGACCAGCCACCACGAGCCGTCGGGCGCGTCGATCGCGGTCGCGTGACCGCGCGACCACCACTTCTCGTTCGCGCTGGTGGTGCGCACGATCGGGTTGTTTGGCGCGTTCTCCCAGGGCCCGTGGATGGACTTCGAACGCGCGACGATCACCATGTGCCCCATGGGCGGGCCCGCCGTGCCGCCGACGGCGAGGATCAGATAGAACCACGCGCCGCGCCTCAGCACCTTCGGACCTTCGGGTGCGAACGTCTCGACGTCCCACTCGGGCGGATAACGCCAGGGATCGTAGACGTGTTCGACGGGGCCGGCCGTCGCGAGGCCGTCGTCGGTCAGCGCGACGCGATCGCCTCCGGACAGGAACAGCCAGCGCCGCCCGTCCTCGCCGACCGCGTGTCCCGGATCGATGTGCGCGGGTAGTTCGAGATCGACGGGATCGCTCCACGGCCCGTCGATGCGCTCGGCCGTGATCACGTACAGCGACCGGTAGTCGGCGGTGCGGGCATGGAAGTAGTTGTAGAACCGGCCGCCGTGGAACACGAGCTCGGGCGCCCAGACCGAGCCGACCGGCTTGTTCAGCGTGTTGCCGACCGGCCGCCAGTTCACCAGGTCCGGCGAATGCCACAGCGGCAGGCCGGGGTACGCGTCGAAGCTCGAGAACGTGAGGTAGTAGTCCGCGCCGACGCGCAGCACCGACGGATCGGGATGATCGCCGGCGACCACCGGATTCAGGAACGTGCCGTCGCCGCGGTCGGCCTTGCGCTGGCCTTCGAAGCCGCGAC
>Ga0335075_10005590_pt1 | contig 19486 bp, 14 predicted proteins | sample Lox_Sample_24_FD_206723 | JGI IMG/M metagenome (GOLD analysis project Ga0335075, IMG submission 206723) | Soil microbial communities from Loxahatchee National Wildlife Refuge, Florida, United States - Lox_Sample_2.4 | ecosystem: Environmental > Terrestrial > Soil > Wetlands | place: USA...
CGCCACGGCGCCGCTCTCCGCCGCATCCGAAGCCCGCGCCCGCTTCGTCTCCACCGGACGCGACGCCATCATCAGTTACGCCTGCCACTCTGTCTACGAAGTCCTCCGCGCCAAAGAGGAATCCCAGCGCGACCCGAACGCCACCGTCACCAACACCCTCATCGTCTTCGCGCCTGTCTTTGAAAAGCGCACTCCAGCGAAAATAATCCCCGGCCTCGGCCTCGACGCCCTTCACGCCGCGGCCGGAGCCGCGCGCCCGATCCCCGTCCTCGCCCTCGGCGGCATCACCCGCGACAATGCACCCGCCTGCCTCGCCGCCGGAGCCGCCGGCATCGCCGCCATCCGCCTCTTCCTCACGAACGACTGGCAGTCGCTCAACAATCCAAAGTCAATTTGAAAAGGACGTCATTGTGACTAACGAGGATGTCATTCTGAGCGGAGCGACGAACCTGCAGTCCCGAACTCAGCCACCGCCCCCGCACCAACGGAAGCGGCCAAATAAGTCAGCACCAGAACGAAGCCCAAGGCGCGTGTCGCTGGACGCGCAGTCCCGCCGATGGCGCGAGTCCGCGTGACTGCGAGTCACAACTCGATCTTCGTCCCCAGCACCTTCAAAAACTGCGCTAGAAACTGCGGATGCGCCGGCCACGCAAACCCCGTCACAAAATTCCCATCCGTCGTCGCCCCATCGGGAGGCAGCTCCACATACGTCGCCCCCGCCAGCCGCACCTCCGGAGCGCAAGCCGCATACGCCGAAATCTTCTTCCCCCGGATCACGTCCGCTGCCGCCAGCACCTGCGCCGCGTGGCAGATCGCAGCGATCGGCTTGCCCTTCGCCGCAAACTCCCGCACAATCGCCAGCACCCGATCGTTCAGTCGCAAATACTCGGGAGCCCGCCCACCCGCAATCATCAGCGCATCGTAGTCACTCTCCTTCGCCGCGTCGAACGTCGCGTTCAGAGTAAACCGGTGCCCCGGCTTTTCCGAGTAGGTCTGGTCGCCCTCAAAGTCGTGGATCGCCGTCTTCACCGTCTCGCCCGCCTTTTTGCCCGGACACACTGCGTCCACCGTGTGCCCCACCGCCAGCAGAGCCTGAAAGGGCACCATCACCTCATAATCCTCCGCAAAATCCCCCACCAGAAACAGAATCCTCTTTGCCGCCATAACCACTCCTTCGAAAAAGTCAAACCACTCCCCTAACAGATGCGCCCGCGGCCGCCAAAGTTCAATTGCTCTGCCAGCAACCCGGCCGCCGAATCCTCTTACAATGGATACGGCGATACTGCACTCTTCAAGACAAGCGTCTCGATATGCGGATCACTCGACTCTATCTTCTGGCATCGCTCCTGCTTTCCGCCACCCGACTCTGGGCCGCCCCGCAGAAGTGCCCGGACGAGACCACGCAGGTCCCCGCCACCATCACAGGCACCCTCGAATACCATCCCGGCGCCTACGCCTGGTATGGCGTCCGCCTCGCTCAGCCCGTCTGCGGACAACCAGTCATTCAGGCCGAACTGGATGACCGCGCCGAGTTTCGCGAGGCCCACCGGTACATCGGCTGCAAAGTGACCGTTACCGGAGATCTGTTCCAGCCCGACACCGGCTACTGGTCCGTGCCCTTGGGAATCGCCGACGCGCACCTCCGGCCCGTCGCCGCCTGCAAACCCGGTCAACCGCTTCCCGACTACTCCGCCATTCCCATCCCCGCATCGCTGCATCGCTATAAGGTCACCGCCGCTTTCGATCCCGGAACCCTCACCTTCTCCGCGCAAGCCACCGACCTCGCCTCCGGCAAACCGCTCACCCCATGGCAGACCTACGCCACCGATCTCGGAAACGCCGCTCGTGACCTGCAACGCATGTTCTGCGCCAACGGCTTCCTCGCCTCCGACCCTCGCGACATTCACAACCAACCCTCGCTTCAGGCCAACGTCGATCCAGATTCACCCCAGGACATAGAAGTCGCCATCCCATCCCAGGCAACCGTGCATCTCTCCTTCACCTGCACCCGCTCCAATCCCGGCAAGCAACAATAACTGCCCCACAGCCTCAGAGCGCCTGTCATCGAAGCGGAATTTGTTATACTGTAATCACGCTCAGTTGTTTGGTTAACGCGCTTCTATAAAGCGTATTTGTGAGCCGTTCTCGCCCTCATCCAGCAAGGACTCCACGAAAAGTTTCTTCCCAAGCCCCTCAGCGGAATGGCCCGAGTCGAAAGTGTTTCCTCCGGCCAGGTTCGTCGCGCCGTGTGCGTCACGACCGAAGAAGCAGCGTGTGGCAGAGTCTTGAACTCCCCTGCGTAACAAAGATCCATGCTCCCCGCGCACAGCGCGCCGGGAACCATCCCCGCCCGCCGTCGCGCATAGGCAACTATGCGGATGAACGCGACCGCCGGCCACCTATATAAGGACCAAGTTGAACCAGTTTTCTGATTTCGCAATCTCCGCCAACCTCAAAAAGAAGTTGGCCAACGCAAATTTTCTCACCCCCACCCCCGTGCAGGCCGCGGCCATTCCGCCCGCACTCGAGGGTCGCGACGTTCTCGCCACCGCCCAGACCGGCACCGGCAAAACCCTTAGCTTCCTCGTGCCGCTCATCGAGCGCATGCCGCAAGCCAAGGGTTGCTCCGCGCTCATCCTGCTTCCCACGCGCGAGCTGGCCATGCAGGTTGAGCAGAACTACCGCAAGCTCACCGGCAGCTACAACTCCATCGCCCTTGTCGTCGGTGGAATGGCTGAAGGTCCGCAGCTCCAGGCCATCCGCAACGGTGCGCGCATCATCGTCGCCACCCCCGGACGCCTCGAGGACTACCTCCAGCGCAAGCTCGTCAACCTCAGCGGCGTAAAAATGCTCGTCCTCGACGAGGCCGACCGCATGCTCGACATGGGCTTCAAGCCCGCGATCAAGCGCATCTGCACCACTGTGCCCACCGAGCGCCAGACCATGTGCTACTCCGCCACGCTCAGCCCGCAAATCCGCGAGGTCGTCCGCGACTACCTCCGCAACCCTGCGCGCATTGAGATCGGTTCCGTCCTCAAGCCGTCTGAGAACGTCGCCCTCCAGACCTTCGAGGTTCCTGTTGAGAAAAAGCAGGAGCTCCTCGAGCATCTGCTCGACCAGAACCCCGGCAGCTTCCTCGTCTTCGTGCGCACCAAGCACGGAGCCGACCGCGTCGCCCGCCGTCTCTCCCGCGCCGGTCACAGCGCCACGCAGATCCACGGCGACCGCTCCCAGTCCCAGCGCAACGCTGCCCTCAAAAGCTTCTCCCAAGGCCGCCACCGCGTACTCGTCGCTACTGACGTTGCCGCGCGCGGCATCGACGTCGCCGACGTGGCCCACGTCGTCAACTACGACATGCCCCGCGAGGCCGAAGACTTCGTTCATCGCATCGGACGTACTGGTCGCGCCTCCGCCAGAGGAGTGGCCTCCACCTTCGCCGCACCCGACGAAAAGCACATCCTTCGCAAGATGGAAAAAACTCTCGCCGTCACCATGAAGCGCTTCCGCGTCCGCCCCACCGAACCGGCCATGCAGACTGCATAGTGCTGATCGGCTGAGGCGAAGTGCTCAAAAGGAGGATGCAGCCGAATGCCAAATAGAGGAACCGTGCGGCATCACCGCAGTCGACGGCGATAACGGTCATGCTTTAGGGCAACGAAATAGCGAGGGCGCAATTCCTCGCTATTTTCGTTGCGTGTGCCTGGACAGCGAGTCACGCCCGCCGCGCAGGCGCCGCCGGAGGCATTCTTAGCTAAGCCACAGCTTCGTCCCGAAGCTCTCTTACCCGCGCGCCGATCGCGTATTTCAGCGCCTCAATCCCAAGCCCTGTAACAGCCGATATCTCGTAAAAGTCCAGCTTCTTCCGCTTGGCCATGGCCTTCAGCTTCTTTAGCTTTTCCGGATTCGCAACATCCGCCTTCGACGCCACCACCATCATCGGCTTCTCATCCAAACCATGCCCAAAGCTTTCCAGCTCGTTCATGATGACCTTAAAGTCTTCCACCGGATCGGGCCTTCCGCTCCCATCGCTAACGTCCACCAGGTGCACCAGGATCCGCGTTCGCTCGATGTGTCGCAGAAACTGCACGCCCAGCCCCGCTCCGTTATGCGCCCCTTCAATCAGCCCGGGAATGTCGGCGACCACATAGCTCTCTTCAAACGGGGCCTCGCCAATCTGCACCACGCCCAGCTGCGGTTCCAGCGTCGTGAAGGGATAATCCGCAATCTTCGGCTTCGCCGCCGAAATCCTTGAGATCAGCGTCGACTTCCCGACATTCGGATACCCCACCAGCCCCACATCTGCCAGCACCTTCAGTTCCAGCCGGAATATCCGCTCTTCGCCCGGCCTTCCCAGCTCATGCTCTCGCGGGGCCTGATGCGTCGAAGTCGCAAAGTGCTGGTTCCCACGTCCGCCGCGTCCCGCCTTCGCAATCACCACGCGCTCGTCTGCATGCGCAAAGTCGTGCACCAGCTCGCCTGTCTCCGCGTCGTACAGTTGCGTCCCCACCGGAACCTTCAGCACCACATCCTTGCCGTCGCGCCCCGTGCAGTTTGACCCCATCCCGTGCACGCCGCGCTCCGCCTTGTGCTCCGGATTAAACCGGTAATACATCAGCGTGTTGTGCCGCTGCGTCGACTCCATTACCACGTCGCCGCCGCGCCCGCCGTCGCCGCCTGAAGGTCCCCCGCGCGGCACAAACTTCTCGCGCCGGAAGGCCATGCAGCCATTACCTCCGTCACCGGCCTTCACTCGAATTCTCGCTTCATCAATGAACATTTGCCTTATTCAGTGTAACGAATCAAGTACGCTGCACTCACGAACCCCAACACAGCGTCACCCTATGGCAGCCCGGCTCCATTTCGCTTCGCGGCCCTTCGCGGCCCGCGAACTTTCATCGCCAACCACTCGCTGCATCTGCGTCCCTGGTCGGCAATTGCTTATTGGCTATTGGCTGTTGGCTATTGGCCTTTTCCTCACGCTTCCAATCTCTCCTCGCGCACTCGCCCAGTCCGACACGGGAGGCTCCATCGCCGGACAGGTCGCCGGCATCTCCGGCAACTTCTTCCGCGCCCTCGTCACCGTACGCAACACCGCCACCGGAATCCGTACCGTCACCCTCAGCGACGACCACGGCAACTTCCGCTTTCCCGAGGTCGCACCTGGTATCTACTCCGTCCGCATCACCGCGCCCGCCGCCGCGCCCTGGCAAACCTATAATGTCGCCGTTGAAATCGGCCGCACCACCGTTATCACCCCGCGCATGTCTGTCGCCCTCCACGACTACAACTACAACCAACCTGAAAAGCGCCCCGAGACAGATTTCGCCCCCGCCGTCCGCGACAACGTCGGCTCCGAATACATCGCCGATCTCCCCAACAGCTCCGATGCCTGGTCCCGCTTCGTCTCGCTCGCCTCCGGAGCCGCTCCCCTCGTCGCCTCATCCAACTCCGGCGCGCCCTCCATCAGCTTCCGCGGACTCAGCCCGCTGCTCAACAGCATCACCGTCGACGGAGTCGACAACACCCTCGCCTTCCGCGGCTCCGAGCGCGGCGCCATCGGGAGCGGATACGGCATTCCACGCAACGCCGTCAGCCAGTTTCAGGTCAGCACCTCCAACTACTCCGCCGCCTACGGCCGCGCTGCCGGAGGCGTCATTCACGCCATCACCCGCAGCGGCGGCAACATCCTTCACCTTGATGCCACCTTCCGCGACCGCAACGCCGCCTGGGGCGCGTCGAACGCCTTCGATAAGGTCATGCAGGCCCTCCCCGCCGGATCCGCCGTCGCTCCCGACGGCCAGTCCGTCCAATATCTTAACGGCCAGCCCATCTACTGGGTCGACACGCCCTTCCGCGCCCCCGACCGCCGCCTGCAAATGGGCCTCAGCGCCGGAGGCCCCATCCGCCGCGACAAGCTCTTCTGGTTCTTCGCCTCCGAATACTACACGCGCAGCCATCCCGGCATCGCCCGCGCGAACGAGCCGGCCACCTTCTTCGCTGAGCCCTCCGCGCAAACCCTGCAAACTCTCGCCGCGCGCATTTCCACCAGCACCAACCCGATCTATACCGGCTGCGCTACCTCGCCGCCTGACCCCGCCGCGCAGGCCGCATGCGCCTACACCGCCGTCCTCAACCAGCTCGGCAAGGTCCTCGGCAACGTCTCCCGCACCTCGCGCCAGCTCAACCTGTTTCCAAAGATCGACTGGCGTCTTAACAACCGCATCCATCTCACCGGCCAGTACAATTACACGCGCCGCAACTCGCCCAATGGAGTCCTCAACGGAGCCACCGAAACCTACGGCATCGGCAGCTTCGGCAACAGCACCTCCAAAGAAGACGCCGCTCTCACCAGCCTCGAATACTTCCTCACGCCCAACCTCATCGACAACCTCCGCTTCCAGTACAGCCGCACTCTTCTTTCCCAACTTGCCGCCGCACCCACGCCCTTCGAGCAGCCCTTCGCCAACAATACCTACGGCCACGCCCCGCTCATCTCCATCGATCGCAGCGCCGGATTCGCCATCGGCACCCCATCCACCCAGGGGAAATCCCAATACCCGCTCGAAACCCGCCAGCAAATCTACGACTCCGTTACCTGGATCCACGGCCGCCACGCCTTCCGCATCGGTTACGACTACAACCATGTCACCGACGCCCTCAACGGCGTCAGCGATCAGTACGGCGAATACTCCTACTCCACGCTCGCCGACTTCATCGCCGACTTCCTCGCTCCCAGCCACTGCGACGGAACCACCACCGGCGCCGGAACCTATCCTTGTTATTCATCCTTCCGCCAGACCCTCGGCTCGTCCGCCTGGAATTTCTCCACCGCCGACTACTCCGCCTTCGTCGCCGATGACTGGAAGCTCACTCCGCGCTTCACCCTCTCGCTCGGTGTCCGCTATGACTTCGAGCGCCTTCCGGACACTAACCCCGCCGTCGTCAACCCCGACATCCCGCAGAGCGCCTACCTTCCCCATGACCGCAACAACTTCGGCCCCCGCGCTGGCTTTGCCTTGGACCTCACCGGCTCCGGCCGCACCGTTCTCCGCGGCGGGTTCGGCGTCTACTACGGACGCGTCTCCAATGCCACCGTCTTCAGCGCCCTCACCTCCACCGGCTCTGCCCGCTCCGCCCGCGCGTATTACTATCGCCCTCTCGACTCCGGCGCACCGCCATTCCCCTACGTCTTCGCCGCCAACGAAACACCCTACGTCGATTCCTCCGCGCCAGACGCGTTCCGCTCCGCTCCCAACGCCGTCTACTTCGATAAGCACTTCCAGAACCCGCAGGTCGACCAGGCCAGCCTCTCGCTCGAGGAGCAGTTCGGCCGCAGCACCTCCGTCACCGTCTCGGGGCTCGCGTCGCTCGGCCACGAACTGCCGCAGTTCCTCGACTCCAACATCGACCTCACCAACGTCGGAACCATGAACTACACGCTCGACTTCACCACCAACCCCCAGCACCTCGGGCCCATCCAGTCCAGCTTCACCGCGCCCTTTTACTTCGCGCGAATCAATCCCAACTACGGCTCCATCACCCGCATCATCAGCGAATCCAACTCCCGCTATCAGGCCGGAGTCGTCCGTCTCCGCCGCGAGATCGCGAGCTCCACCACAGTCAACATTGCCTATACCTTCTCCCACGCCACCGACGACAACCCCAACCAATCTCCCTTCGCCAGCTTCAACAACGTCTACGACCCCGCCAATCTTGCCATCGAGCGCGCCGCCTCCAACTTCGATGTCCGCCAGCGCGCCGCCGGAGGCGTCATCCTCCGCACTCCCTGGCGCTTCGAGGGCTTCTTCGCTCCGCTCCTCAACGGCTACATGCTCTCTTCCTCTGGATCATGGCGCACCGGCCTGCCCTACTCCATGCGCACCACCGGCTCCATCCCCGTTTCTGAGTGTTCGTATGAGCAGTACGAGCAATACGGCGGCGTCTACAGCGGAGGCGCAAACTGCGTCACCAGCACCGTCAACTCCGGCGGCGTCATCCTCGGCGCCGGAGTCCCCATCCCCGCCATCGGCGCAAGCCTCAACGGATCAGGCGGCCAGCCCATCCTCCCGCAGATCGGCCGCAACACGTTCCGCTACCCCGGAACCGTCTCGCTCGACCTCCGCGCCGGCAAGCGCACCTCCATCACCGACCGCATCGGAGTCGAATTCTTCGCCGAGGCCTTCAACGTCCTCAACCACCCCAACGTCACCAACATTCAAACCATCGGCTACCGCATCACCAACGACCCCACCCACACCAACACCGCAACCCTCACCTATATGTCAGGACTCCGCACCTACAAGACCACCCTCGCCGATGGCAGCACCCAGACCACCCTCATCCCCTCGCCTACCCCCGGCTTCGGAGACGTCACCGCCATAAACAACAACGCCCTCTACGGCTCCCGCCGCCTCCAACTCGGCGTCAAAATCTACTTCTAACTACGCGCGCTCCACGGAATCGGGCGAGCACACAAAGGACTCACGATGTAAGGCTCGGCGATTTATCGCTCGTTGGCTGTGCTTCCGTAAAGCATTGGTTTAGGTCCACCGCGCCAGCCTTTCAGTGACAATCGACGACCTTCTTTGATTCTAGGAGTTCAGGCGGAACGACATTGGGATCATCGATGAAGAGATCGTCATCTATCTCCCCTCAAGTCAGTTCTTGAACCTCTTGTTTCACGTGTTGGGAGTGCTTAAAGAAGACCTTCCCTCTCCATTCGCTTTCGCAGACTCACATGTACTTGATGAAGAAGCCAAGAGTTCGCAACGTCGAAGATTTCGTAAGCTACACCGTAGACGCCTTTTGTGAACTTCATGGTTTCAGGGTGTTCCGGAGCCCAAACGCCGGGATGGACATAGTTTCTCAATTTCCGAAGCTCGTGAGCGAAACCAGCGAGTGTAGTCCTCCTTCCCCACGTGATCTTCTTCGAAGGGAACCAGGAAAGCTCGTCGGCAATATCGATCAACTCGTGGAACTTGAAGTCCAGGGCTTTGCTCCTTTTCCTTCGGAACTTCTTCTTCTGGTATACGCCGGTTACCTTGACCTTCTCTGGGTACAGGAAGCACATGGCGTGCAGAGATGCTTCCAACGCTGCTCCCTGCATCACACAAGCGGCGAGATAGGCGCGCCCCTTCGCACACTTCTTTGCTTCCCGATGATAAAAGAGCGCCAATCTTGTCAAGCGGTCTGAAATCCCCATGACATGATGCTATTCCCGCGGACCTAGAGAGACCCTGGTTCGCTATATAAGCCCAAATCACTTGCAGTCCACCTCCTCTATTTGACATATGAGCACCCCCTATGTAGAGTTATTGAGTATGGGTAGCGATTTTCCTCGAATAACCGGGCCCACCCTGAAGATAATCGGCCAGTTAATCACTGCTGCGCCTAGCGGCGTTTCTGGTGCAGAAATCTCTCGATCAGCAAAAATCCCATCCGGCACCCTCTACCCAATACTCTTTAGACTGGAAAAAGCAGGATGGCTCGAAAGTGAGTGGGAAGACGGCAATCCGTCTGAGATGGGCAGGCCTCGGCGGCGTCTATATCGACTCACCTCACTCGGAGCGCAGAAGGGACGGAGGGCATTTGAAGAACTCATTCCAGACGGCGGGAGGCTTGTATGGCAATCCTGACGATCATGGAAGGGATTTTGGGCAAACTCGCTGCTGACGAGATTAAGGCTTGGCTGCCAATTCTAAGTCAAAAGATATTGCATTTCGCAGTGTTACGACTGCCTGAAGAGCAGCGCAAAAGATATGTGGAGGAATGGGAAGCTCACCTGATGGAGATTCCCGGCGATCTTTCTAAAGTCGCCTACAGTGTTGACCAGGTTAGAGCCGCGCTGAGAATGGCTGCGATTCATCAGGCATGTTCAAGACCGTCGATGATGCAAAAGATTCGACGTTACATCGCTAGCCACGAGCGTGACTCTGCGAGTCGCGTCAATATGACCATAGTTTGGTTCGTATGGCTGTCCCTTGCTGATTTAGCGGGATGTAAGGCAGGGGATCGGTTCACTTTCGCGAGGCATGCAAGGTATCCACAGCTCTATCAGATGGTACAGTTGGGCCCGGAAAGCGGCGAATGTCCGCTCTGGCTTTCATGCCTGGTGACCATGTCTCTTTCCCTTCACAATCTGAGCTGGAGATGGCTTCAATCCGCGAACCGGAAATTGCTCGAATAAACGACGCTGTCCTAGTTTCCACGTCTTTGGCAAGTCCGATTGTTTCTCGGATGGTGGCGCACCCATCCTTTTTTGCTTTTCCCTTCCCAACCCACAAACCTCGAGGTGCCCCATCCTACGCGCCATTCTTGCGGCGTAGAGCTTGCCCCGAGCCTGTCGAAGAGGTCGGAAAGTGCGCCGCCTCCAACTCGGCGTCAAAATCTACTTCTGATCGCCACCCACCCTTCGCTGCCACGCGCACAAAGTCCCTCAATCAGCGACTTGGCGATAATGCACAATCGCGCGCCCAACTACACTTTCCCCATGACTAGAGAACGTTGGGCTCAAATAGGAATCACGACACAGTTCCTTATCGTCGTCAGGACGCTAGGTGAGTTCTTCCGGCTTAGGCACGTCCAGGGCGCGAACTTCTCGGTCGCAGCCGCGATGCCGTATGTGGGTGGCGCTTTACTAGCTGCTTGCTTCTGCTGGGCAGGCGTGACCTTGTACTTCTTCCGACGCTACAAGCTTTCCGCCTGGATCGCGCTAGCGACCGTAGTCATTTTGCTGGCGTACAAAATTATCATGATCGGTTGGTAACGGCAGGTCACTTTGACGCTTGGGCCTATGCCGAGCAGACCACCCTGATCAATGAGCGTTACGGCCGGGTGCCCCGTCCTTTGACGCACGCGTAGCACGCGGCAAAGGATGGGAAAGCAAGCCGCCTCCAACTCGGCTGCCGAATCTCCTCCTAACTGCCATCCGCTCAAGCTCGCCCCGCGCACAAAGGGCCCTCAATCTACGACTCTGCAAGTTGACATCAATTAAGGATGCGGCTCGTCCAGGTCTCATTGTGGGAAAGGTCTGCGCAGAGGTCGAGGCTACTGTCCGAATCTGAACAGTGTCGTCTCGCAATGGACGACTGCGCCCGCTGCATCACTGGCAGAATCTTTACCTTTCAGGCATATAGCTCTGTTCCACTGTGGAACGCAAAGTGCATTACTAAAATATGAACTCCTGCGGGCGAACACCCCGTGGCCTGGAGCATACATCCGAATGTTGGCTGACCTGAAACATGTGCTGCGGCAACTGCGCCGATCGCCGGGCTTCACCCTGACCGCCGTCCTTACCCTTGCGCTGGGCATCGGGGCCACCACGGCCATCTTCACCCTGGTGCACGCCGTGCTGCTCCGGTCGCTGCCCGTCGCAGACCCCGCGACCCTTCTGCGTGTCGGCGACAACGAGCAGTGCTGCGTTAACAGCGGTCTTCCCGACTATCAGGACCCCATGTACGACTGGTCGCTCTTCTCGTACCGGCAATACGAACAGTTCCGCGATCACACGCCGGGCTTCGCCAGCCTTGCCGCCTTCGAAGCCAACGATCAGGAGATGGCGGTGCGCCGTACCGGCAGCGGTCATCCCGCGCAACCATGGTACGGAGAATTTGTTTCCGGAAATTCCTTCGAGACGCTCGGCCTGCGCGCTTACGCCGGACGCCTGCTGCAACCCTCCGACGACGTGAAAGGCGCCGCACCCGTCGCCGTGCTGAGCTTCCAGGCCTGGGAGCAGGAACTCGGCCGCGATTCCTCCATCATCGGCTCCAGTTTCACCATCAACGGCCAGCCGGTCACTATTGTCGGCATCGCGCCGCCCGGTTTCTATAGCGAGCGCCTCAGTCCAACACCACCCGCGCTCTGGCTTCCTATCCATCTGCTGCCCACGATCTCGCCCATCGACTCTGACCTGCTGGAGCGCGGCGGTATGGAGTGGCTGAACCTCATCGGCCGCATCGCGCCGGGAGCGAAGCCGGCGGCCGTTCAGGCGCAGATGCAGGTTGAGCTCCGGGAATTCCTCGAGAGCCCGGTGGCCGAAATCGTGGGTCCAGAGCGTGTCCTTATTCCGAAGCAATACCTCCGCCTCGCCCCCGGCGGCGGCGGCGTGCAGCGCATGCAGGACCAGTACGAAGCCGACTTGCACCTCCTCATGTGGATCGCCACGTTCGTTCTCCTCATCGCCTGCGCAAACCTTGCCAACCTCATGCTCGCGCGTTCTGTCACGCAGAGCCAGCAGAGCGCCGTCCGCACGGCGCTGGGAGCATCGCGCGGCCGCCTCGTGCAGCGCGCTTTCGTGGAATGCGTCCTTCTTGCAATGCTCGGCGGGTTTGCCGGGGTGATAGTTGCGTGGGCTGGAGCCGGTCTTATTCTCCATCTTGCCTTTCAACACAACCCGATCAGCATCAGCCCCAGTCCGTCGCCGGTCGTGATGGTGTTTGCTTTTGCCGCATCGCTGCTTACCGGCCTGCTCTTCGGTATTGCGCCTGCATGGCTTGCTGCGCACGCTGAACCCATCGAGGCGTTGCGTGGTGCTAACCGATCCACAGGACGCCACACCACCCTTGCGCAGAAAGGATTAGTAGTCGCCCAGGCCGCCGTTTCCGTCGTTCTGCTGTGCGCCGCTGGCCTGCTCATCCTCAGCCTGCAGAAGCTCGAGCATCAGCACTTCGGCTTTAACCCCGCCCATCGTACCATCGTGCAGTTCAACGCGCAGACCGCGGGCCTCCAGCCCGATCAACTCGACAGCTTCTACCGCGGTCTCAACGAATCCATTTCTTCCATCCCAGGCGTCTCGCACGTGGCGTGGTCGGGCTGGAGCCCGATGGACGGCAACAACCGCAGCGAAGATGTCTATATCGAAGGCCAGCCTGCGCCGCCGCCCGGCTCGAATGTGAATCTGGCATCCTGGGTTCGCGTGAGCCCGGACTATTTCACGGCCATCGGAACGAAGCTGCTCGAAGGCCGCGAATTCTCGGACAGCGATAATCGTAACGCTCCCAATGTGGCCATCGTCGACGAGGCCTTCGTTAAGAAGTATCTTCACGGCCAAAACCCCATCGGGGCACACTTTGGCGACTGGGATCAGGAAGACGCGAGCATGTACACCATCGTCGGCGTCGTCGAAGATGCGCAATACTGGCCGCCGACCGATCCGCAGAACCAGGGCCATCCGATGTACTTCCTACCCGCGTGGCAGTGGCCGCAGCTGCCTGCTTCCGCCGCGAACGCATCGTTGTATGCGGAATTTCTCACCGCTACACACTACATGGGTTCGCTGGAGATCGAAACCAATGGCAGGGTGCCGGAACTGGAAGGACGCGTTCGCAGCGCGCTCCAGCAGATCAATCCGAACCTTATGATCACCCGTTTCCAGAGCTTCGAGCAGCAGGTGAACCTGGGCTTCAGCCAACAGCAGATGATCGTGCAGCTGACCTCGCTCTTCGGATTGGTTGCCCTGGCCCTCGCCGCGATAGGCCTCTATGGCGTTACCGCCTACGCTGTCGCCCAGCGGACCAGCGAGATTGGCATCCGCATGGCGCTAGGCGCAAACCGCGTCCACGTGCAGAAAATGGTGTTGCGCAGCGCCTTCCTGCAGGTGGGCCTCGGCCTGCTCATCGGCATTCCCGCCGCGCTTTCCGCCGGCCATCTCATGGCGGCCGAACTCTTCGGTGTCAGAATATGGAACCCGCTCGTTTTGGGAACTGCGGCGGTGGTGCTGGGCGCTGTGGCTCTGCTTGCCGCCGCACTGCCCGCACAACGCGCTGCCAGCGTGGAGCCGATGGAAGCGCTGCGCGGGGAGTAGGACATGGCACCGAACGTTTGCCGTACATCGAAAGCGGCGATGGCGGCTGTGCGCTGCCAGAGTAGGCGTATGCCGCATGCAAGGGAAATAAAGGCGCACAAATAGACAAGCACCTTGCGTGTGGGCACGCCCTTGGGTCCCATACCGGGGCGAAATTGCCCCCGCGCAGACCTATGACCAGGCCCATGATACCAAGGGCGATTATGGCCGCCGCAAATGCCGCAGACCCACGCTTGCAACGCGCATCACCCTGTCCCCCGGGCGGTATTCCAGTTCCTCGGGTGCAGGTATACCTTGTACGCCAGATGCCTTGTATCCAGCAAGACGGAAGAGGCAGTCTCCTGGGTGATGATGACAGCCCAAGTCATCCACCCAACACGCAAACCGCACGACTCCCCGTTTGACGGAACCTCCCGTAAGGAATAGATTCGACTCCCCTGCGATCCACGCCCCGGGTAAGACGTGAAACGTCCGGCGCGAATCTGCATCTGAGCCGATATGGCCGACCGAACGCAATCTGGAGCAATGGTTCCGGAAGGGAATTAACGATGACGACACCTCCGACCACCAATCCATTTCGGCAACTTTCCAACCTCCCCGCTAAAGGTCCCGAAGATCTCACGGACCAGCTTCCGGCTCTCGGCTACGGGCTCAAAGTCCTCATGATCTGGCCGCGCTTTCCACCCTCGTTCTGGGGCTTTGAAGGCGTCCTCGAGATGCTCCCGGAAAACTCGGTCATGCCGCCTCTCGGCCTCATCACTGTGGCCGCGCTCTGCCCAGCGAGTTGGCAGATTCGCCTGCTCGACCGCGCCTTCGAGGAGCTGCGCGACGAGGACGTGCTCTGGGCCGATCTGGTCATGGTCAGCGCCATGATCGCCCAGCGTGCCGACACCCTCGCCATTCTCGCCCGCGCCCGCGCCCTCAATCGCCGGACCTTCATCGGCGGTCCCTGGGCCAGCTGCCAGCCCGACCTCCTGCTCGCCCACGCCGATCACGTCCTCGTCGGCGAAGCCGAAGAGGCCCTCCCCGCCATCGCTGCAGCACTCGAAAACGGCACCGCGCGCCGCCTGTACCGCGTCGACGACAAGCCAGACATGACGCATAGCCCCGTGCCGCGCTTCGATCTGCTCCGCCTCGACAAGTACACATCCATGTCCATTCAGTTCTCCCGCGGCTGTCCGTTCCAGTGCGAGTTCTGCGACATCATCACCATCTACGGACGCCGTCCGCGCGCCAAAACCCCCGCGCAGGTCCTCGCCGAGCTCGACGTCCTCCGCCACCTCAACTGGCACAACGAGGTCTTCATCGTCGATGACAACTTCATCGGCAACCAGCACAAGGCTCTGGCTCTCGCGCAGGAATTAAAAACCTGGCAGGAGCGCAACGGGCATCCCGTCTCCTTCTATACGGAGGCCTCCATCGATCTCGCCGACAAGCCCGAGCTGATCGCCGCCATGGTCGAAGCCAACTTCATGTATGTCTTCATCGGCATTGAAACGCCCTCCGCCGAAGCCCTCAAGGGCTCGCGCAAATTTCAAAATCTCCGCGGCAACATCGCCGATCAGGTCCGCAGAATTCGCGAAAGCGGCCTCTGGGTCCTCGCAGGCTTCATCGTGGGCTTCGACTCCGACGACGAGACCATCTTTGCCAGGCAGCTCGAATTCATCACCCAGACCGGAATCGCCTGGGCCATGGCCGGAGTCCTGCAGGCCCCGCCCACCACCGCTCTCTACGACCGCATGAAACGCGAAGGCCGCCTCATCGAGGACAGCCAGTCCACCACCAACTTCAGCCCTCCCAATTTCCATACCGCAATGCCGCTGCTGCCGCTGCTCCAGGGACTCGCCGGCCTGCTCCGCAACCTCTATGCGCCGCAGGCGTACTTCGGCCGCGCCTTTCGCTCCATTGAATCCTGGCAGCCGCGTCCCTCGCAGCACCCTCCCGTCATGGGATTGTCTTACGACCTGCGGGCCTTGTTCTCATCCATGTGGCATCAGGGCGTCCGCTCCAACTACCGGCTCGCCTTCTGGAGCTTCCTGTTCCTCATCGTCCGCAAGTGGTCGCGTCAGCCCGCCAGGCTCTGGCTCGGATTCATGGTGCTCATGTCCGCGCACCACTTCCTCAATTACGCGCAAGTCGCCGCCGCCGAGCTTGAACAGCACTGCCGCAGCCTTGCTAAAACATCCCTCGGTCCTCCCAGTGAGCACGAAAGCAAATGTGGCAGCATGCGCGAAGCTGCAGCAGCCATCAGCCCCGCCGGCACCGCAGCCAGCGCATAATCCGACTGCCCACGGCATGCATTCAACATAGGCCCATCCGCCAGGCCCTTACTTCCCCTCGCACATCTCCTCAAACAGCTCGCGCACCTGCACCCGCGCCTGCTTGAGCGCCTTCCGCCCCGCAGCTGTCGCCATGTACACCTTGCGCCTGCGCCCTTCCACCGCCCTGTGTTCCGACCGCAGCCAGCCCTTGCGCTCCATGCCATGCAGCAGCGGATACATCATCCCCGGCCCCAGCTTGTACCCGTGCCGCCCCAGCTCCTGCATCATCCCCAGGCCAAACACCGGCTCCTCCGCCGCATGATGCAGCACATGCAGCCGCACCAGCCCGATATATAGCTCCTGGCTGTCTGCTCTGTTTGTCTTGCTCTGTCTCATGCGTGCTTAAGGCGCTCGCCCATCAGAAAAAATGCTCCACCGGAGGAAACGTGAGCAGTACAGCCACGCACAGCAGCACGAACGCGGCAATGCCCACGCCCCGCATCTCCACGTCGCGCCCGCGCCATCGCGCATGCAAAAGCGCCCATGCCGCCAGCCACATCATAATCGCCGTCGTCGTCACGCCCGACAGCAGCCCGGTCGGCTTGTAGAAAATCATCGCGCGGCCAAACTTAGGAACCAGATCCCCCGCAACTGCCAGCACGCCCAGCGCCAGCGATCCCACTCCTGCCGCGAGCACCGCCGCCGCGCCTGCGCCATTCGTTCGCACTGTCGAAGATGGATCGCTCATCGCTGCGCCTCCGTCATGAGGTGAATCATTCCGCCGCCCTTCACCGGCGCATGACCATCAATCTCCGCCCCGAAAAATCCCGCCACACCCGCCGCCACAAGCGACACGCACACAAACCCCAGCACAACGTCGCGCAGTTGCGGATGCTTCCTCAGGTCGCGTCCATATTGGAAGAACACCACCGCCGCCATGGTGATGGAAATGGGCGCTAGCCATGCCACACGCTCCTTCCACTCCATGCCCAGCGAGTGCCATCCAATCGTCGCGGCGCTGGACATCAATAATTGTTGCGGATAGCTCGCCAGGTTGGTCGTGCCCGCAGGAGGCAGCGCCCGGTACCACGGATACACCACATACGCCCCGCTCAGCACCGCAAACCACGCCAGCAGTGTCATCACAAGCAGATACACCCGAAAGAACCTCTCATCCCCCGGCCTCGGCTCCGCCTGCGCGGAAGGCGAGTACCTCCGCCACAGCTCAACAATCGCGCCTGAGCATGCCAGTAGGTATAGCCCGCCAAAACCCATGCCGTGAATCCGCGTCCACAGCGCCCGCACACTTATCTCCATCTCTCAACTCCTCTCCGAACAGCATCCCGCCCCGTCAGCGGAACCCGCTGTTCATCATCCGCTGCCCCATAAACGCCTGCGTCGCGCCCGGCGGACCCTTGTCCTTGCCCCACGTCCAGTACATCCCCACGTAGGCATAGTTCTCCGTCTGCCCGGCAACCGAGTGACCATAGCAAAACAAAAACTGATGGTTGGGATTGTGCTTGAAGTGATAGACGCCACCTATATCGATCAGCGTCGAAGCCTGCGTCTGCGGCGCGGCTACGCCTTCGCCTCCATGCGAAAACACCTCGCCACCGAACTCCATCCGGTCGCCCCAGGTGTACTTCAGCAGAAAGCCCCCATAAGGAAAATTCCTGTAGCCCGTCTGCGATACCACAGTCTCGCCCGCGCCGCCGTCCAGCAGCCAGGGCCCGAAGTTCTTCTGCAGCCACAGCGGCAACCGGTACCACACCTTCCCGATGCCGAGCCCTTTGTCGTAATTCCCAGTCGGCATTTCGAACATCGTGAACGTGCCGATCTGCGGAATATACTTCGATTCCTTGATATACGCAATCTTCGCGCCCAGCTCCATGTCCGTCAGCCCGAACTCTGTCGGCCCCTGTCCGGAAACAGGTGCATATGCCGGATGATTCAGCGGCGCTGCCACGCCCCATGGCAGAATCGCATGCAGTTGCACCCGCGGAATCGCGCCCCAGTTGAACTCGAATGCCGGTCCCACCGAGTCCACTTCCACCGGCGTCCCGTCCGCGCTCCCGAAAATATAGAACTCGTAGTGGTGCAGATCCACCGGCACCGGATCGTCCGTCTGGTACGGCGGCCCCTGCGCCGACAGCCGCGGAGCGCACAGCGCCAGCAGTAAAAGCAGCACAACACCGGACGATTGACCCATGCTTCTCATGAATACGCTGTTTTGGAACATGGAGAGGAAGCCGGCAACTATCCTCTGGAAATGCACAATGCAATTATCGAAACTCGATAATGCCACGCTCTGTCCACTCGGTCAACCAGCCGCCGGGATCAACAGACCCACCGGCCGCTTCAATCGTATTTCGCGAGATCCGGTCCCCTAAAACGATGTGTCATCAGATTACGACTGTGCACCCGCGACCTTCGCCTCGCCGCCGCTTGTGTCAGTAAGCCTCGGCCGCGCTGAACGCTTCTTCTCCTGCAGCAGCCTGATCACGTGTTTGTAGAGCCGGTCGCGCACTTCAAACCGGCCGGACGCGCGCGTCACATACCGCACCTGGATATCCACCCCGGTCGCGATATCAACCAGAGGCACAGACGGGCGGAGCATCACAATCGGTTCCGCACTCATGCGCGTCAGCCCCGTCGCCTGCGCCGTCTGCTTCCATTCCTTCTCGGCAAGCCGGGCGCTCTCTTTCGTCTCCTCGCGCGCCGCCATTTCCACGCTCTTCGCAATGGCAAACACGTCTTCGCCGGCGGGCACGCTGATCCTGATTTCGTCCCAAAGCCACTGCCCTTCGCTCGAAAAGTTGAAACACTTGCCGTGAATTGCATAGCTGTTCAGGAGCGAAACCCGCCGTCCCGTAGGCTCGCCCTTCTCGGCCAGGCCGGTCGTCTCCAGCAGCGTGGTGCTGAGCAGCCCTACCTCAATGACCTCGCCGCACACGCCGTCGATCTCCACCATGTCGCCCACGCGAATTCCATTTTTGCCCGCCAGCATGAACCATCCCAGAAACGCCAGAATGTAGTCCTGCAGCGCGATCGCCAACGCCGCCGTTGCCAGGCCGATCATCGTCCCCGTCTCATGCGGAGGCCCAAAGATCACCAGCGCGATCAGCAAAAGCCCAACCGCCTGCACTCCGACCTCAAAAATGGTACGAAGCGTCTCCGTCCGCCTGCGGTCAAGCGACTCACGTGCCATCAAATGGTGCACTACCGCATCGCCCAGAATCAGACACAGAGCGATAAATACGATTGCCTCCAGCGACTGCATGATCAGGTGCAGAATAACCTGATGCTGCAGCAGCACCTGGTTCGCCCACTTGCCATAGACCCTGGCCAGTTGCTGATTCGTCTGGATCCGGTCATCATAGTTCGCCAGAATCTCTCGCTCGATGCTGCTGTCCTGGATCCCCGC
>Ga0335075_10005591_pt1 | contig 19484 bp, 18 predicted proteins | sample Lox_Sample_24_FD_206723 | JGI IMG/M metagenome (GOLD analysis project Ga0335075, IMG submission 206723) | Soil microbial communities from Loxahatchee National Wildlife Refuge, Florida, United States - Lox_Sample_2.4 | ecosystem: Environmental > Terrestrial > Soil > Wetlands | place: USA...
TGGCCGACGTGCTCGGCCCGCTGCTGCTGACCGTCCCCCCGAACCTGGGTTCCCGCAAGCCAAGGGACCTCGCGGGCACGCTCAAGCTGGCCTGGCGGCACCGCGGGCTCGACGTCCGCACGATCGCCGACGTCACCAGGCTGATGACGATGTCGATCGCCGACCTCCTCGACGACTGGTTCGAAAGCCCGCAGGTCAAGGGCGCCCTGGCCGTCAACGGCGTGATCGGCACCTGGGCCGGGCCGTACGAGCCGGGCACCGCGTACGTGATGGCGCACCACTCGATCGGCGACGTCGGCGACGGCCGCCTGGGCAGCTGGGGCTTCCCCGAGGGCGGCATGGGCGCGGTCGCCGCCGCGATCGCCAGCTCCGCGAAGTCGCTCGGCGTCACGATCAGGACCGGCGCGCGCGTCGCGAAGGTCACCGTCGCCCCGGGCAGCGCCAGTGATCATGGCAGGGCCACCGGCGTCGTCCTCGACACCGGCGACGAGGTGACGGCCAAGGTCATCGTCACCTCCCTGCACCCCAAGACCGCCTTCCTCGACCACGTGGGCAGGGAGAACCTCCCCGCCGACTTCGTCACCGACATCGAGCGCTGGAAGACCCGCTCGGGCGTGGTGAAGGTTAACCTCGCCCTCGGCGAGCTGCCGGACTTCACCGCCAACCCGGGCACGCACCTGCAGGAGCACCACACCGGCTCGGTCGAGATGGCCCCGTCCATGGAGTACATCGAGCGCGCGTTCATCGACGCCCGCGAGGGCCGCCCCGCCGCCCGCCCGTTCTCCGACGGCGTGATCCCCACGGCCTTCGACAAGACCCTGGCGCCCGAGGGGTACCACATCATGTCCCTGTTCACCCAGTGGGTGCCGTCCACCTGGAACGAAGAACCGCACCGGGACGAGCTTGAGAAGTACGCCGACCGCGTGATCGACACCTACAACGAGGTGGCGCCGAACTTCAAGGCGGCGATCCTGCACCGCGACGTCGTCGGCCCGTACGACATGGAGCACGACTACGGCCTGATCGGCGGCAACATCTTCCACGGCGAGCTCTCCCTCGAGCAGCTCTTCCACCTGCGCCCAGCCCCCGGCTTCGCCGACTACCGCACCCCGGTCCCCGGCCTGTACTACGCGAGCAGTGCGACCCACGCCGGCGGCGGCGTCTGCGGCATCCCCGGCATGCAGGCGGCCAAGGCGGCGATAGCAGACCGCCGCGCCTCCCGCCCCCGCCGAACCTCAAACCGATGATCCAGAACGACGTGGGCCTCCTCTCCCCGCCCCCCATCACATCCTCTCGGCGGAACGCCTCAAGCGCCCCGCCCCCACCGCCCCGCCAGGCCACGTCCCGCGACCCCGCCCCCCATCACCCGCCGCCCCGCCAGGCCGTGTCCCCCCACCGCGCGCCCCATCACCCCACGCCCCATGAAGCCGCGCCCCATGAAGCCGCGCCCCATGAAGCCGCGCCCCACGACCCCGCGCCCCACGACCCCGAGTCTCACCACCGCCCGCCTCACCACCACTGCCCGCCTCACCGCCACCGTCCGCCTCACCGCCACCGTCCGCCTCACCACCGGGCGCGCCGCCACCCCATGCGCCGTCACCGCGCCCCCGCCATCGCCACCATCCGAGATAACAGCAAGATCGGAGGCCCGTGCCGCCCATCGGCGCATGCCCCGCAAAGATCTTGGATCGATGGACCCCCTATGGCGTGCTCATCGATCCACTATCTTCGAGGGCCGCGCGGCAGTCATGGATAACAGCAAGAATTCTGGCGCTCCCGACCCCTTGGCGGTCATGCTCGAGGCGTGCAGCGTCGCGCTCGTCGGCGCGTCGCCCCGGCCGGGCAGCCTCGGCGCGCGGATGATCGAAGAGGTCGCCAAGTCCCCCCGCCGCCCGCGCACCTACCTGGTCAACCCCCGCTACGGCGCGATCGACGGCGCCCGGTGCTATCCCAGCCTTGTCGATCTGCCCGGGCCGGCCGACCTGGCGCTCCTCGCGGTTCCTGACGCCGCGCTTGAGGAGCAGGTGTGCGTCGCGGCCGGGGCCGGCACCCGTTCCGCGGTGATCTTCGGGTCGGCCGTGGACCCGGACGGCGCGCGATCCGCGCCCGGACTGCGTGACCGGGTCGCGGCGGTCGCGCACGACGCGGGGATGGCCGTCTGCGGCGCCGGGTGCATGGGCTTCGTGAACGTCGCGCGCGGGCTGCGCGCGATCGGCTACACGGAGCCCGATCCGCTGCCGGCCGGCTCGGTCGCGCTGGTCACGCACTCCGGCTCGGTGTTCTCCGCGTTGCTGCGGACCAGGCGCGCCTTCGGCTTCACGCTCGCCGTGTCGTCGGGCCAGGAACTCGTCACCCCGGCCGCCGCCTACGCGCGGTACGCGCTCACGCTGCCTGAGACGAAGGTCCTCGCGCTCGTGCTCGAGGCGATCAGGGACGCCACGGCGCTGCGGGCGGTGCTCGCCGACGCCGCCGACCGGGACGTGCCGGTTCTGCTCCTGACGGCGGGCGCGTCAGCGGCGAGCCGCGGCCTGGTCGCCGCCCACTCCGGCGCCCTGGCCGCCGGCGACGGCGCCTGGCAGGCCCTCGCCTCCGCGTACGGCGTCCACCGCGTCGGCGACCTGGCGGAACTGGCCGACACGCTGGAACTGTTCAGCGTCACCAGACGGCCGGGGCACGGTCACGGGCTAGCCGCCGTGCACGACTCCGGTTTCGAGCGGGCCCACGTCGCCGACCTCGCCGCCGCGGTCGGCGTACCGTTCGCGCCGCTCGCGGCGGAAACGACGCACCGCCTCGGCGCCGTCCTCGACCCGGGACTTGAACCGGGCAACCCGCTCGACGTCTGGGGAACCGGCCGCGACCCCGAGGCCGTGTTCACCGAGGCGCTGTCGGCCCTGGCTGACGACCCGGGCGTTGGCGCGGTCGCGCTCGCCGTGGACCTGGTACCCGAATACGACGGCGACGACTCCTACCGGGCGGCCCTGCTCGCCGCCGCCGCGAAGACCGACAAGCCGCTCGCCGTCCTCGCGTCGATCCCCGCCGCGATCGACCAAGACGCCGCGTCCGGCCTGCGCGCCGCGGGGATCCCGGTACTCGAGTCCACCCGCACCGGCCTTGCCGCGCTCCGCCACCTCCTAGCGCGCTCCGCAGCACCAGAACCGGAGCCGCAGTCCGGCCTCACCGCCCAGTCCGGCCCCGCCGCCCAGTCCGGCCCCGCCGCCCAGGCAAGCCTCATCGTGCGGGCTGGCCCCGTGGTGCGGGCTGGCCCCTCCGTGCCGTCTGGCTGCTACGCGCCGCCCGCCGGTTCCGCGTCGCGGTCCGACCCCGTCGGCGCGGTGCCGGATGCCGCGCGCCGCCGCCGCTGGCAGGCCGCCCTCGCCGCCGGCCCGCTGCCCGCGGCCGATCTCTTCGCCCTGCTGCGCGACTACGGCATCCCCGCGGTGGCGGCCCGCACGGCGGTGACCGCGGACGAGGCACTCGCGGCCGCGGCCGGCCTCGGCTACCCGGTCGCGCTCAAGACCGATGCCCCCGGCGTCGCGCACAAATCCGACGTGGGCGGCGTCCGCCTTGGCATCGCGAACCCGGCCGACCTCGCCGCCGCCTACGCCGACCTCGCCGCCCGCCTCGGCCCCCGCGTCACCGTCACGGACATGGCGGGCCCGGGACCGGAACTGATCCTCGGCATGTACCGCGATCCGGCCCTTGGCCCGCTCATCGTCGTCGGCGCGGGCGGAGTCCTGGCCGAGTACCTATCCGAACGCACCGTCGCGCTCCCGCCGCTCAGCGGGCGGGCGGCCGGCGAGATGATCGCGAGCCTGCGGTTCGCCGAGATCCTGCGGGGCGTGCGGGGTCAGCCCCCGTGCGACCTGGACGCGGTCATCGCCGCTATCGTCGGCTTCTCGGCCCTGGTCACCGATCTCGGCGAGCACATGGCGGCGTTCGACATCAACCCGCTGATCTGTTCGTCGTCCGGCGTCTTGGCGGTCGACGCCCTCGCCGTCAGCCGCCGCCAGGTTCGGCCGCCGGCCGGCGGGCACCGGCCACGTCCTTCCTGATGGTCACCGTGGCGGGGTGCCCACCCGCAACGGCCGGCTCGGTCCGGCCGGCCCTCGCTCGACCCGGGGTCCATCCGCTCCGCCCTCCCGTTACCCCGACGGTACGAGGAAACCGGCCGCCAGGCGGGACAGTCACCGCGAGCGCGCGGAGAGCGGCCGTCAGCCGTCGAGCGCGCCGAGCTCGGAGAGCTTTCGCACGGCCTCCGCGCGGGTACGGCAGCCGAGCTTCAGCAGGCAGCCCTGCACGTGCATCTCCACCGTGCGCGGGCTGATGAACAGGGCCGCGCCGACCTGCCGCGAGGTGTTGCCGTCGGCGACGAGCACCATCACGTCCAGTTCGCGGGCGGTGAGCCCGGCGAGCGCCCTGGCCGGCTTCCGTAGGCCGCCCGCCGGGGCCGGGGCACCGAGTTCGCCGAGCGCCGCGTCGCAGTCGTCGAGCAGCGGCCGCGCGCCCAGCCGGTCCGCGGTCGACCGTGCCGCGAGCAGCAGTTCCCTGGCCTTCTCCGGGTAGCCGACGGGGTTCGCGGCGTCCGCGGAAGCGGCCCGCACCGCCGCCGCGGCGGCCCGTCGCTGGGCCAGCGCCGCGGCGAATGGCAGCTCAAGCGCGCCGAACATCCCGGCCGCCCGCTCCAGTTCCGCGAGCGACCCGGCCGGGTCATCGCTCAGCCGGGTCTCCCCGAGGACGTGCGCGAGAGCGGCGGTGGCCTCCGCCTGCCCCGTCGCCGAGCAGATCCCCGACAGGGCCGCCGCGCACGCCAGCGCGTCATCCCGGAGCCCGTGGACCGCGCAGAACGTCGCGGCCCACTGCAGGAACGGCACGCAGTAATGCCGCTCCTGCGTCTCCCCGACCAGGGCGAGCGCCTGCCGGATCCGGTCGGTCGCCGCGGTCACCGCTCCCGCCTGGGCCTCGAGCGCGGCGAGTCCCCAGGTGGCGAGCAGTCGCACCGGCGTGAGCCGGATGCGCGCGGACAGGACGCTCGCGTCGGTGAGCAGCGGCCGGGCGGACGCCGCCGAGCCGCGCAGCGCGTAGATTAGCCCGAGCACACAGCCGCAAATGGCCCGCGATGGCACGGGCGTCCCCGGCTCACCAAGCACGTCCGTGCACACGTCAACGGCCAGGGACCACTTGCCCCTGGTGAGCAGCACCGCGGCGGCGCACGCACGGCACAGGTGCCCGACGGCGTCCGCCCCGTGCGTGTCGCAGTACAGGTAGGCGGCCCGGTACGCCGCCTCGGCGCCGTCGTAGTCACCCCCGTGTTCCAGGCTGTCGGCGAGCCGCTGCTGCAAATCGGCGGCCACCTCAAGGTCGCGCAGCGCCAGCGCCGAGTCGAGTGAGGCGCGAACGGCCGGCACCCCCTCACCCGGTCGTCCCAGGCGCGAAAGCAGGTTGCCGCGCAGGCCCTCGGCCCGCAGCACGAGGCCGGCCAGGCCGCTGGCCCTGGCGTCGGGCAGCAGCAGGTCAAGCGTCGCGAGTGCGTCGGAGTAGTGCGCCGCTCCGCGCAGGTGAACAGCGACCGCGAGCCGGTCCGCCGCCGCCTCACCCCGCTGCCCGGCTCGCGCGAAGCTGACCGCGGCGGCCTCCCGCGCGGCCCGCGCGGCCGTCCAGTCACCGCACAGCTCATGCGCGACGGCGAGGCGCCGCTGCGCGGCCGCGAGCGACGTCAGGTCGCCGGTGGCGGCGTAGGCGTGGGTCAGGGTCCCAAGCAGCTCGATCGCGGCGGCGTGCTCCGAGCACAACTCGGCGCAGCGGGCGAGCCTGTCGATGGCCGCGAGCCGCTCCGGGTCCCCGGCCGGCCAGCGGTCAAGCGCGACCCGGAGCGTCCGCGCGGCCCCGGCGTAATCATGCGCGTCGCACAGCGCGTCGGCGGCGGCGACGAGCGCAGCGCGCGCCCGCCGCAACGCAGGACCGCGGTCGCCCGGTGCCTTCCCCTCCGAAGGCACCGGGTTCACGGTCGGCCCAGGTGCGTCATCGCCCGCGGCCCCCTGCTCGCGCATGGGTTAAGCCTCTCAGGGCTTCGCCTCGTACACCAGGTTGAACGGCGTCTGGGCTGCCCGCCGGAAGGAAGAGAAGCCGCCGGCGAGTACCACGCCGCGGATGGCCGCCTCACCGGCCTGCGCGCCGAGCATGCCACCGGCGGAACCAGCGCCGTCGCCGGAAGGCCCGCCCTGAGACCGGGCGTTCGGCAGGCAGAGCAGCGTCGAGAAGCTGTAGTAGACGCGCCCGACCGGATTCAGGTTCCCCTCGATCGTGTCCGCGGCCATCGGCTCCACGATCAGCCACGACCCGTCGGCGGTGAGCGCACCGTGGACGTGCCGCGCCGCCGCCACGGGATCGCCCATGTCGTGCAGGCAGTCGAAGGTCGTCACCAGGTCGTACCCGCTGCCAGAGAACGAGACGGCGGACGCGGTCTCGAACGTCACCCGGTCCGCCACTCCCGCGTCGGCCGCGCGCTTCACTGCCAGCGCGATCGACTCGGCGTGGTAGTCGGACCCGGAGAACCGCGCGGCGGGAAACGCGGACGCGAGCAGCACCGTGGACGCACCGAGCCCGCACCCGACGTCCGCCACGCTGCCGCCGGAGGTGAGCCGCGCGACCACGCCGGGCAGCGCGGGCAGCCAGTCCTGCACGAGGTGCGCCGCGTACCCGGCCCGGAAGAACCGCTCGCAGCCGGTGAACACGTCCTCCGCCTGCTCGTGCCAGCCGATTCCGGCCCCGGTGCGGAACGCCTCCGTGACGGCGGGGACACCCGCGAGCGCGCCGAGCGCCAGGGTGAACGCCCCGGCCACATCCACCGGCCCGGCCGGGTCGGCGAGCGCGAGCGCCTGCTCGGCGGTCATGGAGAACCGTCCGTCGGCGTACTCGACGTACCCGCCGGCCGCCTGGCCGGCGAGCCACTCCGCGACGTACCGGGCGTCGGTCCCCGTGCGCGCCGCCAGTTCCGCCGCGGTCGACGGCCCGCCGGCCGCCAGGCCACGGTACAGCCCGAGCCGGTCACCGACGACCACGTTCCCGGCGGCCACCACCGCCCCGAGATCCCCCGCGAACTTTCCCACGAAAGCCATGAACGCATCCATGTCCATGCTGATCACCCCTCCTCGATCTGGGTGACCACACGCTAAGAGCCCGGTGGGCTGCGCCGATACCGTAGGACTACGGTTTCGGCGGCGCTGGTTCCGCGGACCGGTCCCCGCTGGCCGCGAGCAGCCGCCGGCCAAGCGCGGCGAGCGCGTCGCGCAGCGGCGCGGACTCCACCACCCGGAACCGGTACGGGAGCACGGCGAGCCGCCCCGCGTACCACCCGAGGTCTTCGGTGGACGCGAGCAGCCGGGTCTGCCCGTCGCCGGCCGGGGACAAGGCGCCGAGCGACCGTGGCAGCCAGCCGGCCACCTCGTCCGGCGGTGCGTCGATCAGCACGTCGACGGGGAACTTCCAGCCCTGCGACAGGTGCTCCTCGAGGACGCGCAGCGGGTCGAGTCCGGCCGGCGGGGTGAACGTCTGCGGGAGCGGCGCGGCGGACGCGATCCGGTCGACCCGCAGCACCCGCCGCGCTTCCCTGCGATGCGACCAGCACAGCAGGTACCAGCGGCTGTGCCGCAGGATCACCGCCCAGGGGTCGACCTCCATCTCCCGCTCCGCCCAGTCACCCTCGGCCTGACCGCTCACGAGCCGGTATCGCAGCCGCAGCCGCCGCCCGGCCGCGCACGCCTCGAACAGCGCGATCGTCAGCTCGTGGCTGACCGGCGGCGCCCCGGGCGCGTCGATGCCGTGGACGTAGGGAACATCCATGCTCGCCTTGACGTCGCGGATGGGCCGGACCAGCGTGGCGACCCGCGCGGGCAGCACCCGGATGATCTTGCCGAGTGCCCCGCCGACCAGGTCGGCGGGGTCGGCGGCGGCCCGGTGCCCCTCAAGGACCGCCATGACGAGGCCGGCGGCCTCCGCCGCGGTGAACGTCAGCGGCGGCAGCCGCATGCCGCGCCCGACCTGGTAGCCGCCGTACGGGCCGGTGGCGGAGTCGATCGGCAGCCCCGCCTCGCGCAGGATCGCCACGTAGCGGCGGGCGGCGCGCTCGGTGACCCCGAGCCGCTCGCCGAGCCGCTGAGCGGTGATGCCCGGCTCGTTCTGTATCGCCTCGAGGGCAAGCAGGGCCCGGGCCGTCGGGCTGATCTCGTGCCCGCCACTCACGAGGGCCACCTCCCATCACGGACGTAGAACGTCCGTGATGGGAGGCTACCGTGCCTCGCTCAGAAGATGACGTACACCTTCCGCACGGTCTCATGCAGCTCCCACGGGCCGCGCCAGCCGCGCGGGAAGACGGCGACGTCGCCCGGTCCGAGCGTGGTCGGCTCCCCGCCGTCCGGCGTGACGGTCAGCGTGCCGGACAGCACGTAGATGACCTCGTTCTCCCCCTGCACCCAGTAGGAAGGCCCGGCGGTGCACTCCCAGATGCCCGCTTCCGCGCCCGTCTCGTCCGGTGCCGACCAGATCGTCAGGCCGCGGACGGACATCGGGGTATCGGCGGAGGACGCCTCCTCAAGCGGACCCCAGTCCTCAAGCTCGGCGGTGGCGGCCGCGGCGAGGAAGGCGGTGTCGATGACGGGTGAAGCTGGGGTCATAGTGAGGACGCTTTCTCGGGAGCGGTCGGTTTGTCAGGGACTGTCAGTTTGTCAGGGAAGGCCAGTTTGTCAGGGAAAGCCAATTTGTCCGGAAAGGGGAGCGCGATGGGGTCGGCCGCGAGCCTGCTGCGGCCGCTCGCGTCGAAGCGGTCAAGCCCCAGGCCCGGGTCGACGACATCGGTCGTCCCGGTGAGCGCGACGTCGGCGACGGCCCGCGCGACCGCGGGCCCCCACATCATGCCGGCCCCGCCCGCCGACGCGACGAAGACCGACTCGTAGCCGGCCGCCGGGCCGATGATCGGCAGGTGGTCGGGGGTGAAGTCGATCGTCGCGGCCCACGCGCGCCTGATCCCGAGCCCGCCGGCGAGCGGCACGAGCGCGGCCAGCCTCGACCGCATCAGCGCGAGGTAGTCGAAGTCGATCAGCCGGTTCTCACCCGGCGCCTCGCCGGGATCGCTCATGCCGAAGAGCAGGCCGCCCTCTTCCGGCCGCCAGTAGAGGCCGGACGGCACGTCGAACACCATCGGCGTGTCCGCGAACGCCGGGTGCTCCTCGGTGACGGCGACGTGATGCCGGACGCCGCCGGCCGGGATCGTGATCCCGGCGAGCGCGCCGACGGCGGCGAGTTGCGGTCCGCCGGCCAGGATCACGCGCCCGGACGCGACGTCGCCGCGCGCGGTACGGACCGTGCGGCCGTCCGCCGACAGCCCCGTGAAGCGCGTCCGCTCGGCGACGATCACGCCGCTGGCCACCAGCGCGGCGGTGTAGGCGGCGACGTTGCGCGGCGGCGTGATGTACCCGTCTTCCGCGCAGTAGGACGCGCCAAGCGTCGCGCCCGGCGCGAGGGTGGGGTTGACCGCGCCGACCTCGTCGCCGGCGAGCCAGCGGACCGGCAGCCCGAGCGAGCGCTGCATCTCGATCCGTGCGCGCGCCGCGGCCACCTCGGGCTCGCTGAACGCGGGCAGCAGGTAGCCCTGCTGCACGAACCCGGAATCGGTGCCGATCTGCTCGCCCTGGCCCAGGTAGAACGCGCGCGACCACTGCCCGAGCCGCACGGCCGCGGGCGTGCCGCCCTGCACGCGCACGACGCCGGCCGCCCTGCTCGACGCGCCCTGGCCGAGGACGCCCTTCTCGATGAGGACCACCGTCCCCAGCCCGGCCCGGCGCAGGAAGTAGGCGCACCACGCGCCCACGGTCCCGCCGCCCACGACGACGGCGTCGGCGGTCTTCGGCAGCTCACCATGGGTCATTGGCATGCCTCGATGCTAGGCTTAGACTGAACGTTCAGTCAATGTCGCTTTCGCCGAAAGGCGCGCGAACCGGTGAGGTGCCAGCGTTCATGTACGGCCTGTCAGCAGCAGACGAGGACATTCAGGCGCGGGCCCGCGCCTTCGCCGACGAGCTCATCCCCTTCGAGGTCGAGGCCGAGCTGTCCGGCGGCCTCCCGGACGACGTCACCGCCGCGCACAAGAAGCGCGCGATCGAGCTCGGCGTCTTCGCCACCAACCTGCCGCGCGAACTCGGCGGCGGCGGCTGCACCACGCTCCAGCAGGTCCTCGTCCAGGAGCAGGTCGGCCGGGTGACCAACGCGCTCGGCTGGGTCGCCGCCACGCCGCCCTCCTGGTTCCCGCCGGTGGCCACGCGGGACCAGCTGGCGCGCTACCTGTTGCCCACCGTCCGCGGCGAGCGCGAGGAGTGCTACGCGATCACCGAGGAGGGCGCGGGCAGCGACGTCGACGCGATCGTGGCGACCGCCTACCAGGACGGCGACTCCTGGCTGCTGAACGGCGTGAAGTGGCACGTGACCTCGTACAACACGGCCGACTACTGCTTTTTCCAAGCGAAGAAGATCGATTATCCCGAACGGTTGCGTCCCTCCGCCGCCCCGCGCGACCCCGCTTCCCGTGGCGGTGTGGCCCCCGAGGGCGGAGCCACGAACTCGTTCGGGATAACGAATTCTCCTGCCGGGGGGACAACCGGCGGCCTTACCGCGGCGGGTGGCGAGCACCTGCTCTTCCTCGTCGACCTGCCGAGTCCCGGCGTGTCCGTCGTCCGCACCCCCGCCTACTCGCACACGATCAGCCACCACCACCCGATCGTGGCGTTCGCGGACGTCCGCGTGCCCGCGGCCAACCTGGTCGGGGCGGAAGGCGACGGGATGCTGTACTCGCGCGAGTGGTTCCGCTTCGAGCGGCTGATGGTGGCGGCCCGCTGCGCCGGCGCGGCCGAGCGCCTGGTCGCGGAGATGAGCGAGTTCGCCGCGGCGCGCGTCGCGGGCGGCGCCCCGATCGCGGCGCACGGCCTGGTCGCCGGCATGCTCGCGGACAGCGTCACCGAGCTGTTCGCGGCGCGCTCGCTGCTGTACGAGACGGCGCGCGCGATCGACCGTGACCCGGCGGACACGAGGACCGCGCACGCGCAGTGCTCGATGGCCAAGCTGTACTGCTCGGAGATGGCCGGCCGGGTCGCGGACCGCGCCGTGCAGGTCTTCGGCGGCCGCGGGTACATGCGCGAGAACGTGGCCGAGCGCTTCTTCCGCGAACTGCGGGTGGAACGCATCTGGGAGGGCACGAGCGAGATCCAGCGCATGATCATCGCCCGCCAGCTCACCGCGCGCGGCGTCGCCGCACTCGCCTGACTAACCCCCGGGGCCGCTCCGCGGGTGGCGCCCGTGAGTGGCCGCCCGCGGGTGCCGCCCGTGAGTGGCCGCCCGCGGGTGCCGCCCGTGAGTGGCCGCCGGCGGGTACGAAATTTCGGGCGCAAAACCCGCGCCACGAAATTTCGCACATTTCGCCCGACGGGCGATATAACCGGCTTGGTGCCTCAGGTGTCGGAAGTGACGGTCCCCGCCTGCGGAGCCGGCCACTCGCCGACCCGCGTCCCGAGGTAGCCGCGCGCCACCGTCGTCACGAACGAGTACACCGCGTCCTCATCGGGTGACAGCGGCCCCGGGGAGGCGAACGGCGACCCGAGCCCGCGCTGCACCGACTCGCACGCCGCCCAGTCCTGCCGGTTGGTGAGGTCCCAGAAGTCCACGGCGTACGACGGGTCGAAGCCCGGGGCGCCCGCGGCCTCGGGCGCGAACGCCCACGAGCACTCGATCACCGTCCGGTCCGCGGCCCGCGGCACCAGGACGTGCGTCATCACGTAGTCCGGGTGCAGGCTCAGCAGCACGTTCGGGAAGACGCCCACGTAGATCACCGTGCGCAGCCCGTCGGCGGCGAGCCCGCGCAGCGGCACGCCGTCGCTGTGCCCGTCGAGCGACATCGTGGCCGCACCGTCCCGCAGCTCCATCCAGCCGCCGATCCATGAGCCAGAAGACGCGTAGTTCTCGCCGCTGTGCGGCGGCGAGACGCTGCACAACTCGGGGTGGATGGTGGGGCAGTGGTAGCACTCGTGGTAGTTCTCGGTGAGGATCTTCCAGTTGGCCGCCGCGTCGTACGTGTGCGTGGCCGCCACGACCAGCCGCTCCGGCTCGTAGGGGGCGATGATCGGGTCGAGCGCGGACAGCGGCAGCGGCCCGGCCGCGCCACCGGACCCGTCCACGAAGATGAGCCCGTGCCACTCCGCGGCGGGCAGTTCGCGCAGCGACCAGTCGCGGCTCGACGGCCCGCGGTACCCAGGCGCGCCGCGCAGCTCACCGGACAGCGAGTACGCCCACGAGTGGTACGGGCAGACGATGGCCCGCGCGTTCACGGCGCTCAGCCGCGCGTCCCCGTGGTTAGGGGCGCCGTGGTTAGGGGCGCAGGGCAGCAATTCGTGGCCGCGGTGGCGGCAGGTATTGGCGAACGCCCGGACGACCCCGTCCTCGCCGCGCACGATGACCGCGCTGCCCGCCCCGGTCTCGACCGCGAGCTGATCGCCCGCCGCGGGCAGCAGCGACGCGTGCCCGGCGCACGTCCACCCGCCGGCGAAGAAGTGCTCCCGCTCCCAGGCGAACACCTCGGCCGACGTGTACGCGGCCGGCGGAAGCATCCGGCTCTCACCAAACGGCCGCAAGGCCGCCGCGAGCGATGAGCCGCTCAGTGGCGCCGGTGAAAAGGCGCCCGAATCCTGACTGACCATACAGTCAAGGCTAGGCAACGATTCAACCGCTGTCTATACGCAGGGCGAAGCAGGCTAGCCGTTCGCGCCCGTGGCGGGGTCGGCCACACCCGCCACGAGGTGGTCGAGCCAGGCCTGCACGACCTTGATCGACTCCGGCCGGAGCCGGAACACCCGGGCCCGCGCGTCCTCGTCGAGCCGCTCGTCCGTGATCACCAAGGCGGAGAGCAGCACCCGGAGATGCCGGCTGATCGCCGGGGCCGACATGCCCACTTCTGCCGCCAGTTCCCCGGCCCGCTTCGGCCCGCCGCTCAGCAGCGTCACGATGCTCCGCCTGGTCGGGTCGGACAGGGCCTCGATGACCGACCCCGCTGTCATGTCCACGTCATGCCTCACCCGACAATAGTTAATGATATCGTTAACTATTGTCAAGCGGGCTGGCAGCGAGGACACTCGGCTCATCATGCGCGCCGCGACCCTCATCAGCTGGCTCATCACGGCGAGCCTCGGAGCCTTCATGCTCCGCACCTGGCTCGCCCGCGACGGCCTGCGCAACGAGCGCGCCAAGGCGGGCGGCCTGCCGCCGCCATTGATCTTTGGGCACGCGACGGCGGCCCTGACCGGGCTGCTCATCTGGGCCGCCTTCGTCGCCACCGGCGCCAGGCCGCTGGCCTGGGCGGCCGTCGCGCTGCTGATGGTCGCGGTCGGCCTCGGGCTGTCCACGGTGACGCTCTGGACGCCCTATCCGGCGCGCAAGCCGGGGGAGCGGCGGGAGCCCGCCGGGCCGGCCGTGCCCCGTTCCGGGGGTCAGCTCGAATTCGAGGTCACCGACGAGATGATCGCGCGGCTCCTGGCGGATCCGCGCCCCGTGTCGCGGCACCGCCCGATCCGGCTGAATCCGGCGGTGCTCGTCCCGGTCGCCCACGGTTTCGCGGCGATCGCCACGTTTACCCTTGCGCTGATGAGCGCGACCGTGTGAATTGCCGGTGTCCAACGCCGATCTTCGCCCCCGCAGGGTTGCGGACGCGGGCCGCGCCTGTTGATACTGCTGGGATGGGAGACCGGAACGTGCTCGGCGGCGAGCTTGAGCCATGTGGAACTGACCCGCTTACCGGCTTCTACCGGGACGGCTGCTGCAACACCGGACCAGAGGACAGGGGCAGCCACACCATCTGCGCGGTTGTGACGAGTGAGTTCCTTGAGCACCAGCGGGGCATCGGCAACGACCTGAGTACCCCGATGCCGCAGTACCGCTTCCCCGGTCTTGTGCCCGGGGACCGCTGGTGCGTCACGGCGGCCAACTGGCTGCGCGCCTACCATGACGGCCTCGCGGCACCGGTCGTGCTCGCGTCCACCCACGAGCGCGCGCTTGAGATCGTGCCGCTGGCCGCGCTCAAGCAGCACTCGGTCGACGTTCCCGAGGACGCCAGTGCCCTTGAGGACAAGGACCACTAGGCTCGCGCCGGGCCGTCAGCCCGTGCCGGCCGGCGCGTAGGTCTCCCCGACGTTCTTCCGCGCTGGCGGCCAGGGATACCCCGGGGATAGCGTTGCGCCATGGCGATCATGACACGTGCGCTCGGGCGCACCGGCGCGAACGTGACCATCCTCGGCTACGGTGCCATGGAGCTGCGCGGGCGGCCGCGAGGGCCGGAGGTCGCCGACGAGGACGCGGGCGCCCTGCTCAACGCGGTACTGGACGGCGGTGTCAACATGATCGACACCTCGCCCGACTACGGCCGCAGCGAGGAGCTCATCGGCCGCTACGTCGGGCACCGCAGGGAAGAGTTCTTCCTCGCCTCCAAGTGCGGCTGCCCGGTCGGCGGGATGCTGCCGCGACTGACCGGCCGTGAGCACGATTACGGCCCCAAGAACGTGCGCGCCGCGGTCGAGCAGTCGCTGCGCAGGCTCCGCACCGACCGCCTCGACCTGGTCCAGGTGCACATGTCACCGAGCAAGGCCACACTCGAGGAGAACCGCACGGTCGAGACGCTCAAGGAGCTACAGGCCGAGGGCAAGGTGCGCTTCATCGGCATCTCTGGCATCCTCCCTGACCTGCCCGACCACATCGCGATGAACGTCTTCGACGCCTTCCAGATCCCCTACTCGGCCGTGCAGCGCGACCACGAGAACCTCATCAGCGAGGCGGCGGACAAGGGCGCGGGCACGCTCATCCGCGGCGGGGCGGCCCGCGGCGCGGCGTCGGAGGAGAAGAACTGGACGGTCGGCCCGCTCACCCAGGCCCCCGGCGTCGGCCAGCGCAACTGGGAGACCTCTGGCATCGAGGACCTCATCGCGCAGGCGGGCATCGGCAAGCAGGAGTTCATCCTCCGCTTCACGCTCAGCCACCCGGGGCTGTCGACCACCATCGTCGGCACCGCGAACCCGGCGCACCTGGCGGGCAACATCGCCACGGCGGAAAAGGGCCCGCTCCCCGACGACCTCTACGAGGAGGCCAAGAAGCGCCTCCCCGCCCCCTGACCTTCGCGCACCGGGCCGCCTTCGCGCACCGGGCCCTCGGACATTTGCCGCGAACCGGACGTGATCATGATCGCCGAGTGAGCGAAGACGGCGATCGTGGCCGCCGGCCAGGCGGCCGGTGGGTAAGACTGCGGGTGTGACCCATTGGGTGCTGCACGTTGACATGGACCAGTTCCTCGCCGCCGTCGAGCAACTCCGCCATCCAGAACTGCGCGGGAAGCCGGTCGTGGTCGGCGGTGACGGCGACCCGACGAAGCGCGGCGTGGTCTCCACCGCCTCCTACGAGGCGCGGGAGTTCGGCGTGCACTCCGGCCTGCCGCTGCGCACCGCGGCAAAGCGCTGCCCGGACTGCGTCTTCCTGCCGGTGGACGCCGGCGCGTACAACGAGGTCTCGGCCCGGGTCATGGCCGTGCTTCAGGAGACCGGCTGCCCGGTCGAGGTGCTCGGCTGGGACGAGGCGTTCATCGGGGTGGAAACCGATGACCCGGAGAGTTTTGCCAGGGGCCTGGCCGCCGACGTGAAGGCGGCCACGGACCTGGACTGCTCGGTCGGCATCGGCGACAACAAGCTGCAGGCCAAGATCGCGACCGGTTTCGGCAAGCCGGCCGGCGTCGCCCGGCTCACGACGGCGACCTGGTTCGCCGTCATGGGCGACCGCCCGCCCGACGCGATCTGGGGCATCGGGGCGAAGACCCTGGCCAAACTCGCCGCGCTCGGCATCACCACGGTCCGCGAACTAGCCGCCGCCGACCCTGCGCCCCTGGCGAAGGAGTTCGGCCCAACGACGGGCCCTTGGCTCGTCCTCCTCGGCAACGGTCGGGGCGAGTCCGAGGTCGACTCGACGCCTTACGTGCCGCGCTCGCACGGCCGTGAGGTGACCTACCAGCGCAACCTCACGGACTGGGCGGCGATAGCGGCCGAGATCGACCGCCTGGCGAGGCAGGTCGCCGCCGAGGTCACCGAGCGGCCGGTCGCCCGCGTCGTGGTGAAGGTGAGGTACGCCCCCTTCATCACGGTCACCCACGGCAACTCCCTGCCCCCGGGCGAGCGGTGGCCGCCGGGCGCGTCGCCGCCTGCGGCCGAGCAACTGCCGCTCCGGGATCCGCGGGCGCGGGACATGGAGGACGATGACGGCGAGCGGTGGGCCGCCACGATCGAGCGGGGGGCCAGGGCCGCCCTCGCGATGTTCACGCCGGGCCGTGCCGTTCGCCTTCTCGGCGTCCGCGCCGAGTTCGCCGACAATCCGGAGTAGCCGACAATCCGGAGTAGGAGTCCTGGCGGAGCTTCGGCTAGATCGTCCGGCTCATCTGGATCTCTGGCAGCGTGGGATCGGAGGGGAGCGGCTGGCGCTCTCCGGTCGCAGCGAACCCGCACCGCTCGTAGAGGCGGCGCGCGGGCCCGTTGGACTCCGTCACCCACAGGATCAGCGACGCGAAGCCGCGCGCCTTTGCCCAGCAGAACGCCGCCTCCACGAGAGCCTCGCCGACGCCGACGCGAACGCCCGCGGCGCATCGGCAAGCGCGCCGAGCCGCGTGTCGCGGAACAGTTCCCAGTCTTCTTCCGTAATCTCACGCACCACGATCATGCGGCTATGGTCCCGCGCTCACCGTGGCCCGGTCGAAGCCTTTTGCTACCCGCCGACGTGCGAGCCGAGCCAGTCGCAGAAGTCCGCGCTCGCGCGGAAGAACTCCCTGACCCTTCCCGCGGGCGCCGGAGTCGACAGCCAGGGCTCGGGGTTCCAGTGCCGCCAGGTGGTCAGTCCCTTGTGCCTGAGCAGGTCGATGCGCGGGTGGTCCGCCGCGTACCCGCGCGGCGCGGACTTGAGCGTCCCGTGCCCGTGCACCTCCACCCCGGCCTTCTCCAGGCCGCCGACGATCGCGGCGAGTTCGGCGCCGTCAGGACCCGCGACCCCCGCCCGGTATCGCGCCAGCTCGGCCGGCTCCAGGTGCCAGCGCCCCGACCCGGCGGACAACCCGTCCGCCGACAGCTGCACGTAACCGGTCGATCCGAGCGTTGCCCCGATATGGGTCTTATAAGGCGTTTTATCGTGGCTAAAACGGATATCGCGGTACGGCCGGAAGATTTTCGGCTCACCGAACTCGGGCGCCAGTTCCTCGAGCAACTCCTCCATCGGCCGCAGCACCTGCTCCTGGTACACGGCCTTCCGGCTGGTCCAGTACTCCTTGGAGTTGTCGTCCTCGAGCCCCGCGTAAAACGCCAACGCCTGCGCTGGCCAGCCGCCGAATGCCATTGCCATAGCCTACGCTGGGTTCCGGACTGACCGGCGCCGCGCCCGTGTCGTCGCCGCCGATTTACGGCATTCCGTGAGATTATGCGTTATCGGCCACCCCCGGCCGTAGAATTGACCCTTTCACCCCGATGTTGGCAGCAATCCTTGGTCATGATCGGAGTTGCCAGAACGTGCAGCATGATGAGCTATCCGCCAGGGAGCGGGCGGTGCTGTTCGCGCTTGCCTGCGCCGCGCGCAGGCTCTCCAACGCGGAGCTAGAGGCACTGATCGGCCTCCGCCTGGTGGGGAGAGAGCGGCGCAAGCTCAACGAGCTTAAGCTCGTCGAATCGGAAAAACCCGGCCGGTCATTCGCGCACGAGCTCTCCGACGCCGGGTGGCGGTGGTGCGCCGAGGAACTCGCCGCCGGCCCCGACGGCCGGCCCACCAGCCTTGAGCGCTCGCTTTACCTGGTCCTCGGCATGTTCGAGCGCTACCTGACCGCCGCGCGGCTGAGCCTCGCCGACGTGGCCAGCCTTGACCTTAAGGCCCGCCCCGCGGGCCGGCACAAGCGCCGCGACGACGATGCCAGCGGCGACGGCGGACCGGCGGCGTTCGCCGCCGCCGCGGCGGGCGCCGGGCCGGGCCCCTTGAGTGCGTCCTGACCCAGCGGCCGCGCTCGCGGCCCGGCCGGAATAGCTCGTTACAGTGATGGGTGAGCGGGCCGCTCGTTCCGTCAACACCTTGCGGGTGCCATGACTTCGTTCGCCGAGATCGTTGACCAGACCACCGAAGACGAACTCAGGGCACGCGGTAGCCACAAGTGGTCGGCCGGCGGCCCCGGCGTGATCGGCGCGTTCGTGGCCGAGATGGACTTCGGCGTGGCGCCGCCGATCGAGGCGGCGCTGCTCGACGTGATCAAGCGGGCCGACTTCGGGTACCTGAGTGAGCAGGCGATGGCCGAGATGGCGGCGGCGTGCGCGGCATGGCAACGGGACCGCTACGGCTGGGAGGTGGACCCCGGCCGCATCCGCCCGCTGCCCGACGTGATCACGGGCCTGTCCGCCGCGATCACGGTGTTCTCCCGGCCGGGCAGCCCGGTGATCCTGCCCACCCCCGCCTACATGCCGTTCCTCACCGTCCCCGGCAGCCTTGGCCGGGAGATCATCCAGGTGCCGATGGCCGCCGATGACGGCCGCTACGTGATCGACCTCGACGGCATCGACGCGGCCTTCAAGCGAGGCGGTCACCTGCTGGTCCTCTGCAACCCGGGCAACCCCGTCGGCCGCGTGTTCGGCCGTGACGAGCTCACCGCCGTGGCGGAGGTGGTACAGGCCAACGGGGGCCGTGTCTTCGCCGACGAGATCCACGCCCCGCTGATCTACCCCGGCGGCGCGCACGTTCCGTACGCCTCGCTCAGCGCGTCCACCGCCGCCCACACGGTCACCGGCACCGCGGCGTCCAAGGGCTGGAACCTGCCCGGCCTGAAGTGCGCCCAGATCCTTTTGTCCAATGAGGACGACGCGGCGGCGTGGGCGGAGCGCGGCGCTACCTTCGAGCACGGCGCGTCCACCCCCGGCGTGCGGACCACCACGGCGGCCTACCGGGAAGGCGCCCCGTGGCTCGACGCCGCCGTCGCGTATCTCGACGGCAACCGCGCGTTCCTGGCCGGCCTCCTGGCGGAGCACCTGCCAGAAGTCGGCTACCGGCCGCCCGAGGGCACGTACCTGGGCTGGCTCGACTGCCGGGCCCTGTTCGCCGGCCGTGGCGGGTCAGGGCAGGCGCTCTCCGCGGACGAGAGCCCGGCCGGGTACTTCCTCGCGAAGGGACGGGTGATGCTGACCGACGGCGCGCTCTGCGGGGAGGCCGGACGCGGCCACGTCCGGCTGAACTTCGCCACGCCACGCTCGATCCTCGCCGAGATTGTCCGCCGCCTGGCCGATGCGATGAGCGCCCGCTGACGCGCGAACGCAGCGTGCTGATACGGATGCGACGCGTAGGATTAGCTGCCGTCGTTCGCGGCCAATGTTCCGATGGTCGCGTTTGGTGCTTATGCTCCGCATTGG
>Ga0335075_10005592_pt1 | contig 19482 bp, 15 predicted proteins | sample Lox_Sample_24_FD_206723 | JGI IMG/M metagenome (GOLD analysis project Ga0335075, IMG submission 206723) | Soil microbial communities from Loxahatchee National Wildlife Refuge, Florida, United States - Lox_Sample_2.4 | ecosystem: Environmental > Terrestrial > Soil > Wetlands | place: USA...
CGCGAGTCAGCCCGGGCTGGTAAGGAGGCGGCCGCGTTCCGGTGGGGAACCGGGGCCGCACCGGATCAGATCGAGGAGGCGATCGAGGCGATGGAGCCAGAGACGTCTCTGCGCGACGACATGCTGCGCCTGATCTTCACCTGCTGCCACCCGGCGCTTAGCCGTGAGGCCCAGGTGGCCCTCTCGCTGCGCACGCTGGCCCGGCTCGAGGTGCCGGCCATCGCCCGCGCCTTCCTGGTGCCTGAGGCCACCATGGCCAAGCGCCTGGTACGGGCCCGCGCCAAGATCACCACGGCCCGCATCCCCTACGCGATCCCCGCCGACACCGAGCTTCCCGGCCGGCTGGCCGCGGTGCTGGCCGTGGTGTACCTGATCGCCACCGAGGCCCACGCCCCGACCGGCGGGCACGCGGTGGCCCGGGTCGATCTCGAGGCCGAGGCGATCCGGCTGGCTCGCTTGCTGGCCGGCCTGATGCCCGACGAGCCCGAGGCGCTCTCCCTGCTTGCCTTGTTGCTGCTGACCTCGGCCCGCACCCCGGCCCGCACCGACGCCGACGGTAACCCGGTGACCCTGGCCGACCAGGACCGCACCCGCTGGAACCGAGCCGCGATCGCCGAGGGTTCGGCGTGGCTGTCCGAGGCGGTGACCCGGTCCGGCGGGGTCGCCGGGCCCTATCAGATCCAGGCTCACCTCGCCGCGGCCCACTCGACCGCTGCCAGCTGGCAGGAGACGGACTGGGACCGGATCGTCGGCCTCTACGACTTGCTCGGGTCGATCACGGCCAGCCCGGTGGTGGCGCTCAACCGGGCGGTCGCGGTTACCGAACGCGACGGCCCCGAGGCGGGGCTGGCCGCCCTGAAGACCATCACCGGCCTGGAGTACTCCCATCTGTGGCACGCCGCCCTGGCGGACAACCTGTGCCGGCTCGGCCGCACGAGCGACGCGGCCGGAGAACTTCACACCGCGGTGACCCTGGCGCCCAGCGAGGCCGAACAGCGCCTCCTGCAGGGCCGTCTGCGCAAGGTGCGGTCCGAGCTCGGCTGACCTCGTTCTGGTTTTCTCGCTTTCCTTGCCCGGCTTTCTCCCCGGATATGTCCTGCGCACGCTTCACCGTTCGTCCTTTCCCTGCAAGAGCGGTCCCCGATCTCGCGGATCGCCCAGGGAAGGAGAAGCAGATGACTGGCAGCAGCACCACGCAGGCCGGGGCGCCGGGCGTCAGATCTGCTACCCAGCTGAGTTCACAAGGAGGCACCACCATGACCGACGAAACCATCAGCGCAACCACGATCATTAATGCCCCCGCCGAGGCGATCTTCGCCGTACTCGCCGACCCCGCCAAGCACGCCGCGATCGACGGCACCGGTTGGGTCCGCGAACCCCTTGACGGCCAGCCGCTGACCGCGGCGGGTCAGGTGTTCCGGATGGCCATGTACAACGACAACGTCCCGGGCGGGCACTACCGGATGGCCAACCGGGTGCAGGTGCTCGACCCGCCGCGGGCAATCTCCTGGGAGCCAGGCATGGACACCGGCGATGGCAACCCGCAGATCGTCGGCCACATCTGGCGTTACGACCTGGCCCCTGCCGGACCATCCGGGACCAAGGTCACCCTCTCCTATGACTGGTCGGCGGTCCCCGACTCCCTCCGCCAGCGACTCCCATTCCCATTCCCCCCGTTTGCCGCGGATCATCTGAGCAACTCGCTGGCTCACCTCGCCGAACTGGTCACCGGGTTACCGGCCAGCAGGCCGGCCAGTCCCTGCCTCTGGCCTGGCCAGGCCGGGTGGCTGTGTACGTGGTCGCCGGAGCTGCCGGAGCCCGGCGCTGTCCGGGCTCCGGCCGGCTCACAGGGCCGCCGGCGGCCCGGACACCCCCGCCGCCCTAGCCGGCGTCGCCGACCCGCCTGGCCGGGTCGGCGAGGATCGCCTTGATCGCGGACTCACGCTCCCGGCCGCAGCGCAGCGAGCTCGGGGACGGTAACGTCGTCGACGTTCATACTGCCGGGTTGAGCAGCTTCCAGTGCCCTTCGGAAATGACCTCGACGCCGCCGTCGGTCACCTTGATGGCGGTCTGAGCGTCGATGGCGTATGCCGGGCCCTTGATCTCGGCGGCCCACCGTTCCGCCTCGGCCATGGTGTTGTTCGGGCTGTCGAGGTGCGGGAAGATGGAGAAATCGACGACTCCCAGCGTGCTGTCATCACCGGTGCGCGGCTTCCAGCTGACGAAGTGCTCCCCGATACGTGGAGTCAGCACCATGCTCCCGGCACTGAGCCCGACGTAGACAGTGTCGCGCAGCGACGGGAAGAGGTCGGCCAGGCCGGACTCCCGCATCCAGTGGCACAGATACAACGTGTTGCCGCCGTTCACCAGCAGGGCGTCTGCCTCTCGGACCCAGGAGACCCAGTGCTCCTTGTCGATGCTGGGCAGTGCGGTCAGCTCCAGCACGCCCACCGACTTCCACCCCAACTCGGTCATGGGACTGGGGGATCGCCCGCTGATGAAACGCCATGGCCCGCCCGGATCCCCGTAAGGGCCCCCGTATCCTGCGGTGGGGATGCAGAGGGCGTTGGCGTCGGCGATCGGTTTGCCCAGGAGATCGACCAGCGCCGCCAGGATGCTTGCGTTCCTGACACCGGAGTCGGTAAGGAGAAGCTTCATCCGGCCACCCTAGGCCGGCGACGACGTCAGCAACTGCTCGAACGAGGCAGCAGCAGTTTCAGCCCGCTGTTGGCGCGGGCCGAGCCTCCGGCGCTTTCGGCGTGGCGAGGGTGTTCAGCGCGTGCCCAGTCGCGTACGACTTCGTCATGCACGATCGCGTGCGGATGTGCGGCAGTCTCTCCGCGGTCAGCGCTGGGCCGGGACGCAGGCCAGCCGGCGGCTGTTGCCGAGCTTCTTCTTCAGCGCGATGTTCTCCTGGCAGAGGTTCGCGGCCACCGTCGCGAGGGCGTCGAACTTGCCTTGGACGTCGGTGACCTGGGCCTTCGCTTCCCTCAGTTGCCTGCGAAGATTGTCGATCGTCTCGTCACGGGCGACTTCCCCAGGGGTGGGAAGGACCGGACGGGCGACCTTGGCGTCCCACTCGGCCAGGACCTCCTCAGCCCGGTGAACGCTCGCGTGGCTGGCCTTCGCTTCCCGGGCAAGGTTCTCCTCGGTCAAAGCCCCGTCGGTGTGCAGGGGCTCACCGGCCAGCAGCCGGGCCATGGCCGCGCCCGCAGCTTCGCCTCCGTCGCCGCGGACACCGGCATCAGAGATCGCCCCTGTTCTCCTTGAACGTCCGGGTGATCAGCCGAACGTCCGCCACAGGCAGAGCTGCCTGACCAGGAAAAACACGAGCCTACGCCAGCAATCGCAAGCTCCGATTAGGCGCTCACAAGCACGATTTGCCACTCAATCTGCCACTCAATTTGATCTTGACCGAGGAAGCAGATACCGCTGAGGCAAGTCTCGGCCAGCGCCCGCGGTGATTCTCCGCTACCAGCCTGAAATTGCCGGTCTGCAGCCAACGGAGTCCCGCCAATGGACGAACTTGGAGGCCGCGGTCGATGTGCTCATCACGCATGGGCGCGCTAAGGGCGGACTGCGGTACGACAGCGTGGCGACGGCTGGGCTCAGATGATCCCGTCGATCCAGGCGAGAAGGTCGGCCTCTACCTCGTCACGGTTGGTTTCGTTGAGTATCTCGTGACGGCCCCCGGGATAGGTCTTGTAGGTCACCGAGTGTCCCGAGTCCTGGTACCGCTGGACCAGGACATCGCTGAAGGCCAGCCCGCCGTTGATGGGGTCCTGCGCGCCGACGAACACATAGATCGGCAGATCCGCTCGCACGCTCGAGGAGTCGGCCCAGCGGCCGGTTGCGCCGAAAAGCTCGGCCAGCGCCGCTGGCGCCAGGTCGAACCCGCACCACGGATCGGCGATGTAAGCGTCGACCTGCGCCTCATCGCGGCTCAACCAGTCGAAGTCCGTGCGCGCCGGCTCGAAGGGCTTGTTGAAGGCAGCCAGGACGCTGCCGCCCGACTCGTCGCCGGACATGTGCGGCAGCAGCGCGTCCAGCGCCGTCGTTCCCGAAAGCGCAACGCCCGCGATGTCGCCGGAGTGGTCGAGGATGTACTGCTGCGACGCGAACGAGCCGAGGCTGTGCCCGACCAGCACCAGGGGCAGCCCAGAGTGCCGGTCCCTGACGAGCCCGGACAGCTGCACCATGTCGTCCACTAGGGCGTCCCAGCCACCTTTGCCAAGGTCACCAGGGGTGCTGGCCATGCTGTGACCGTGGCCCCGGTGATCGTCCGCGTACACGGCGAAACCCGCACCCGCGAGGGCCTCCGCCAGGTGCGCATATCGCGCAGCGTGCTCGCCCATGCCGTGGGATATCTGCACGATGCCGTGTGGCGGCCCAGCTGGCACCCATTCGTGGACGTGAATGGTGATGCCGTCGACATTGCTGGCGAAAGTGAACACGGGCGCTCCAGGATGCGACTAATGCGCTGATTCTAGTCAGAATTAGTCTAGTAATCAAGTATCTAGTGCTAGAAGAAGACCGCAGCGCGGCCCATGCCCGCCGCCCTCGCCCTGGCGGCAAGCGGGGACTACGGCTCGAGCATGCTGGCCGGAACCAGCACCGTCCGCGATCGTAGGTACTCGCCGAGACCTTTGGCCTGCGCGTCCGGCCGGGTCAGCTCGGCGAGGTAGTCCCCGGTCAGCATCTCGCGCGGCCGCGAGCCGGTCGCCGTAGAAGCCGGACCAGTTGGCGATCTGCACTGGCTGCCTGGGCTGTCTCACTAGAGCCTGGTCAGCCACGGCGGCCCAGCGAACTGTCCCGGTTGCCGGCCGGGGCCAGGCGGTCCTGCGAACGACTGGGCAATACTGAGCCATTGCCGGGCGCCGTTCCCGATCGCGGTAACAGCGGTGTCGTCACGGTGACGCCGCTGGGTGACCAGCAAGCAGAAGTCGAGCGCGGGTCCGGTGACCCGGTCAGCGGCGTCATCCGGGCCCCAGGTCCAGGTTTCACCTGACGGCCCGGTCAGCTCGACGCGGACCGGAGTGTCGGGCGGCCGCAGCGAATGCGCCGTATAGCTGAATGCGCGAGCCCCGACGCCGATATGCGCGACGTGCCGGAGCCGTGCGGTCGGCACACGCTGCACGCCGAGCGTGTCCGCGATGTCCTGGCCGTGCGCCCAGGTCTCCATCAGCCGTGCGGTCAGCGACGAGGCGACGCTCATCGGCGGCCCGAACCATGGCACGCGCGCGGCAGGGTCCAGCCCGGCGAAGACCCGGAGCAGATCCCTGCGGGTCTGGCCGAACCAGCCGAGCAACTGGGCGCCGGCCCGGTCCCGGTACTGCATAGCGATGGCGTCCGGGCTGACGCCGCCGGCTGCGTTCGCCGAGTCGAGCAGGGCCGCGAACGCATCGGCGTCGGTCGCCGAGATGACCGCGACCTCGTCGAAGTAGGCCAGGTGGCTGACTTGGTCGGCGATCGCCCAGCCGGGCGCCGACGTCGGCAGCTGCCAGTCCGGTTCGGCCAGCGAGTCGAGGATCGCGCGGAGATCCTCGGTCTCGGCCGAGAGATCGGCGAGCAGCGCGGGCAGATCAGCGGGCATCGGCTGACTCCGTTCCGGTTTCTATCACCGCGAGAACCTGGCCGGCCGCGACCTGCTCACCCTCCTTGACCCGGACCTCGGCGACGACGCCGTCGGCCGGCGCGAACACGGTGTGCTGCATCTTCATCGCCTCGAGCACGATCAGCGGCTGTCCGGCCGTCACGCCGTCCCCCGCCGCGGCTGTGACGGCGATCACCATCGCGGGCATCGGCGCGAGCAGTGACCCGGCCTGCACGGCTTCGGCGGGATCGGCCAGCCTGGTGACCTCGGTCAGCGTCGTGAACGTGCCGGGCCCGTGCACGTAGACCTCGGGCCCGGCCAGCTCGACCTGATAGCGCCGCCGTACTCCGTCGGTTTCCAGGTCGACCAAGCCGGGCGTGCAGCCGTGCAGCAGGACATGCTCGCCGAGAGTCTCGCCGTCGACCCTCGCGACAACCTCGGGCCCGTCCACCCGGTACCGGACGGTGACCGGCTGTCCGGCCACGGTGTACTCGGCGGTGTGCCGGATCGACCGGACGTTGCGCCAGCCGGACGGCAGCGTCCGCAGGACGGGCGCCGCGGCCCGGTTGGCGGCCTGCCGGGCCAGCGTCGCCGCGAGCGCGTGCTCAGCGATGACCGCGGGGTCCGGCGCCACGAGCACGGCAGGATCGTGGCGGGTTAGGTAGCCGGTGTCGGTACGGCCGGCCAGGAACTGCGGCTCGGCGAGGATCGCGGCGAGCAGGCCGAGATTGGTTGTGACGCCATGCACCCGGGCGCCACGCAGCGTCCGTTCCAGTCGCTGCGCTGCCTCGGCCCGGCTGCGGCCGTACCCGATGACTTTGGCCAGCATGGCGTCGTAGTGCGGGCTGACCACGCTGCCGGTTGCGTAGCCGGCGTCGACCCGGATGCCGTCACCAGCCGGGACCTCGAAGGAGTGCAGAGCTCCGGTCGCCGGTGCGAAGCCGGCCGCCACGTCCTCGGCGTATAGCCGGGCCTCGATCGCGTGGCCGGTCATGGTCGCGCCGAGGACCTCGGGCGGCAGTGCTTCCCCGGCGGCGACGCGCAGCTGGATCTCGACCAGGTCCAGCCCGGTGACCATCTCGGTGACCGGGTGCTCCACCTGCAGCCTGGTGTTGACCTCGAGGAAGTAGAACTGGCCGTCCTGGCTCAGCACGAATTCCACCGTGCCCGCGCCCGTGTAGCCGATGGCACGGGCCGCCCGCACTGCCGCTTCGCCGAGGTCGGCCCGAAGCTGGTCGTTGACAGCCGGCGAGGGCGACTCCTCCACGATTTTCTGGTAGCGCCTCTGGATGGAGCACTCCCGCTCGAAGAGGTGAACCACGTTCCCGTGCTGGTCTCCCACAATCTGGACCTCAACGTGCCGGGGATCGGTCACGAAGCGCTCGGCGAAGACCGTGCCGTCGCCGAAGGCGGCGGCAGCTTCGCGGATCGCGGTGGTGACGGCCTCGGCAAGCTCGGCCGGCTCGGTGACGAGCCGCATGCCCCGCCCGCCGCCGCCGGCCGATGCCTTGATAAGCAATGGGAAGCCGGCCTGCGCGCCGATCGCGGCCAGGCCGTCCGGGCCGGTGATCTCGCCGCCCGGCAGCACCGGCACGCCGGACGCCGCCATCAGTTCCTTGGCGCGCAGCTTGGAGCCCATCGCCGCAATGGCGTCTGGGCTCGGCCCGACGAAAATGAGCCCGGCGGCGGCGGCGTCCGCCGCGAAGCCCGCATTCTCGGACAGGAAGCCGTAGCCGGGATGGATCGCGTCCGCGCCGGTGCGGTGGGCGGCGGCGATGATGAGGTCGCCGCGCAGGTAGGTGTCGGCAGGCGCGGCGCCGGGCAGCCGGACCGCCTGGTCGGCGGCGTGCACATGCGGGGCGTCGGCGTCCGGGCCGGAGTAAACCGCGACGGTGGACAGGCCGAGCGCGTGCGCGGTCCTGGCGATGCGGACGCCGATCTCGCCGCGGTTGGCGATGAGCAGACGTCGGATCGGCACGGCGTCACATCCGGAAGACGCCGAAACCGCGGCGGCCGGCGACGACGTTGGAGTGGGTGGCGGACAGGGCGAGGCCTAGCACCGTTCGGGTGTCGCGCGGGTCGATGATCCCATCGTCGTAGAGACGCGCGGTGACGAAGAAGGCGTGAGACTCGGCGTCGATCTGCGCCTCGATCTGCGCGGTTCGCTGCGCCTCGGCTTCCTCGTCGAACGGCCGCCCGGTCGCGGCGGCCGAGGCCCGGCCGACGATGGACAGCACCCCGGCGAGCTGAGCGGCGCCCATGACCGCGAGCTTGGCACCCGGCCAGGCGAACATGAGCCGCGGGTCGTACGCCCGGCCGGACATGCCGTAGTTGCCGGCCCCAAACGAGGACGCCATGTTGATCGTCAGGTGCGGGACCGTCGAGTTCGTCACGGCGTTGATCATCTTGGCGCCGTCCTTGATGATCCCGCCCTGCTCGTACTCGGTACCGACCATGTAGCCCGTTGTGTTCTGCAGGAAGATCAGCGGGGTATCGGTCTGGTTGGCCAGCAGGATGAACTCGCTCGCCTTCTTGGCCTCCTCGCTGAACAGCACGCCGCGGTGGTTGGCGAAGATGCCGACCGGGTAGCCGTGCACCTGTGCCCAGCCGGTCACCAGAGACGTCCCGTACAGCGGCTTGTACTCGTCGAATTCCGAGCCGTCGACGGTCCTTGCCAGGATCTCGCGCGGGTCGAACGGCACCTTGGTGTCCGGCGGGATGATGCCGAGGATCTCGTCCGGGTCGTAGTTCGGCGGTGCGGCCAGGCCGGAAGGGGGCGGGCCAAGCTTGCGCCAGTTGACGCGGGCCATGATCGCCCGGCCGAGCCGGATCGCGTCGTACTCGTCGACGGCGAAGTAGTCGGACAGCCCGGAGACTCGCGAGTGCATCGCCGCGCCGCCGAGCGGCTCGTCGTCGGCCTCCTCGCCGGTGGCCATCTTGACCAGCGGCGGGCCGCCGAGGAACACCTTCGCCTGCTGGTCGACCAGGACTGCGTAGTCGCACATGCCCGGCACGTACGCGCCGCCCGCGGTCGAGTTGCCGAAGACGAGCGCGACGGTCGGGATAGCCAGCCCGGACAGCTCGGTGAGCTCATGGAAGATCCGGCCGGCCGGCACGAAGAGGTCGGCCTGGGTTGGCAGGTCGGCGCCACCAGACTCGACCAGGTTGACCACCGGCAGCCGGTTGATCCTGGCGATCTCCAGCGCGCGCAGGGTCTTGCGCAGCGAGTACGGGTTCATCGCGCCGCCGCGCACCGTCGGGTCGTGCGCGATGACCACACACTCCACACCGGACACGGCGCCGATGCCGGTGACCACGCTGGCACCGACCGCGAACTCGGTTCCCCAGGCCGCCAGCATTGACAGCTCGAGGAACGGGCTGTCGGGATCGAGCAGCAGCTCGATCCGCTCGCGGGCGAGCAGCCGGCCCCGGTTCCGGTGCCGCTGCTGGTAGCGCTCGCCGCCGCCGGCGAGGGCGATTTCGATCTGCTCGTCGAGCTGGGCCAGCATCTTGAGCTGCGCGGACCGGCTGGCCTGGTAGGTGTCAGAGCCAAGGTCGACGCTGGTGGCCAGGACGGGCATGTAATCAGCCCTTGTAGTGCGCCGCGTGCTGGTCGCGCACGACGTTTTTCTGGATTTTGCCGGTCGAGGTCTTGGGCAGCTCGTCGACGATGATCACCGACTTGGGCACCTTGTAGCCGTCGAGCAGCTGCTGCTCCCTGAGCGTGGCGGTGAGCTGCGCCGGGTCGATGCTCTCGCCCGGCTTGGGCACCACGACCGCGGTGATCGCCTCGGTCCAGCGCTCGTGCGGCAGGCCCACCACAACCGCCTCGGCGATCCGGGGATCGGCGGCGTAGAGCGCCTTCTCCACCTCGATCGAGGCGACGTTCTCCCCGCCGGTCTTGATGACGTCCTTGTACCGGTCGGCAAACCAGAGCACGCCGTCGTCCCCGAAGCGGCCGACGTCGCCCGAGTGGAACCAGCCGCGGGAGAACGCGGTCGCCGTGGCCTCGGGGCTCTTGAGGTACGCGGCCATCGTCGACGGGCCACGGTAGACGATCTCGCCCTGCTCGCCGGGCGGCAGCAATGCGCCATCCGGGCTCATGATCGCCACCTGGACCCCGGTCAGCGGGCTGCCGACCGCGCCAATGTGGCTGAGCTGATGCTCGGGCCGGAACAGGGTGGTGATCGGCGACATCTCGGTCTGGCCGAAGAGCAGCGCGAAGTCACAGCCGAACTCGGCCAGGCAGCGGCGGATCAGCTCGTCCGGCATCGGCGCCATCGCGTACACGGCCCGGCGCAGGCTGGAAACGTCCCGGCCGGCGAAGCTCGGATGATCCAGCGCCGCCCGGAACATCATTGGCAGCCCGAAGACCTGGGTGATCTGCTCGCGCTCGATCAGGTCGAGGAAGGCGGCGGGGTCGAAGCCGCGCAGCACGTAGGTGGTCGCGCCGACGAGCACGGCGGGGGTGCAGAACGCATTGAGCTGTGCGGTGTGGAACATCGGCATCATGGCGGCGAACCTGTCGGTGCCGCTCCAGCCCGAGTCGAGCGCGCCCGACATCGACTCCAGGTAGATCGCCAGATGGGTCCCGACGACGCCCTTCGGGAACGAGGTCGTGCCCGAGGTGTAGAGATAGCTGATCGCGTCACGGTCCTCGACGTAGCAGTCGGGCTCGGCGTCGGAGGCGTCCCCCAATTTCGCGGTCGTCAGCCAGTGCCGCTCGGTCGGCCCTGACTGGCAATCGGCCTGGAGCCCGGGCATGACGATGACGTCGGCGATCACAGGGACCTTGCCGATCGCTTCCTGCATCGCAGGCACGAGCTGCGACTCGACCGCGAGGCCGCGCGCGCCCGAATGGTCGAGCACGTACGCGACCTCAGCAGGCCGCCACCCGAGGTTGATCGGCACGGCGACGACGCCCGTCTTGGCGCAGGCATAGTAGAGGGCGAGGAATTCGGCGCTGTTGCCCGAGGCGATGGCGAGCGCGTCGCCGCGGCGGTAACCGAGGCCGGTCAGGCCGTTCGCGAGGCGGTTGACCCAGGCGTTGAACGCGGCGTAAGTCCAGTGGCGGTCGCCGTCGATGACCGCCGGGTGCTGCGGCCGTGCGGACGCAGCCCGAGTCAGCGAGTCACCGATATTCACCCGCTGAATGAGGTTCCGCTCGGTCTGGGCGCGATCGGCCATGGTCGTCTCCTAATAGGACCGGGGCAGGCCCAGGCTGTGCTGAGCGACGTAGTTGAGCAGCATCTCCCGGTTAACCGGCGCGATACGCAGCAGCCGGGCTAGGCCCAGTAAGGCAGCAGGCCGTACGCTGTGGCAACGCCATTGCCGCCATGAGTCTGGATCGCTGCGTCGCAGGCGGCGAGGGCGGCCTCGGCGGCGGCGTACTTGGCCATGTTGGCTGACTCGCCGGCCGGGACGCCGTGGTCGTGCTGCCACGCGGCCTGCCGGGTCATGAGCGCGGCCAGTTCGGTCTCGATCTTGGCCTTCGCGAGCGGGTGGGACACGCCCTGGTGCGCGCCGATCGGTTCGTCCCAGACCTGCCGCTCCCCCGCGTACTTCGCGGCCGTGGCCAGCACGTGCCGGGCGATCCCGACGCAGAGGGCCGCGCCAGTGATCCGCTCCGGGTTCAGCCCGTGGAAGACCTGGCGGAAGCCGTGGCCTTCGGATCCGACGAGCGCGGCCGCGGGCAGCCGGACGTCGTCGAACGTGAGGGTGAACTGGCGCTCGGGCAGCAGCAGGTCGACCGCCAGCGGCTGCCGGTGAAGACCGGCCGCGTCGGTTGGCACGAGGAAAAGGGACAACCGGGCGTTGCCGTCACCGTCCTGGCCGGTCCGCGCGACGACCAGCAGGGCCTGCGCCTCGTCCACACCGGAGATGTAGTACTTGGTGCCCGACAGCACCCACTCGTCGCCGTCGCGGACGGCCTTTGTCGCGAGCCGGTGCGTATTCGAGCCGGCGTCCGGCTCGGTGATCGCGAAGACGACCTTGGCACTGCCGTCGGCGAGCCCTGGAAGCCAGGTCTTGCGCTGCTCGGCGATGCCAAACTCGGCGATGATCTCGGCCGAGATGGCCGCGGAGACGAGCAGCAGGAGCAGCGGCGTGCCCTGCGCGGCGAGTTCCTCGCAAACGATCGCGAGCTCGGCCAGGCCACCGCCGCCCCCGCCGTACTCTTCTGGCACATTGACACCGATGAAACCGGCCTGGCCAAGCTGGGACCACAGTTCCGCGCACGGCCGCCGGTCGGCGGCGCGGGCGGCGTAGTACTTGGGCCCGAACGAGGCTGCGATCGCGGCCACGGCCGCTCGCAGGTCGGCGTGCTCGGTAGGCTCGGTGAAGTCCACAATTGTTCCAGTTAGTGAGGACTCATTCACTAGCAACCTTAACGGGCTAGATGCCAAGATGGCTAGATGGCAACTGGCACGGCGCGAATCCGCGATCCTGACCGCAAGCAGCGCATCCTGGCTGCCGCAGCCGGGCTCGGTGCGCGGCGCGGCTTCCACGCGATCTCGATGGCGGAGATCGGGGCCGCGGCGGGCATCGTCGGGTCTGGCATCTACCGCCATTTCGACAGCAAGACCGCGATCCTGATCTCGATGTCGGACCTCGTCATGGACCGGCTCGAGAATGGGGCGGCCCAGATCCTGGCGGCCGCCGGCGACCCTGCGGTGGCGATGTCCCTGCTGGTCAAGGACCACATTGCGGTAGCTATCGAGGACCGCGACATACTGGCCATCTATCACCGCGAGGCGCACACGCTGCCGGAGGATGACTGGCGGCGGCTGCGCCGCAGGCAGCGGCACTACGTCGAGGACTGGGTGCACGTGCTCGCTCAGCTCCGGCCGGAGGCGTCGGACAGCGAACTGCGGCTGACCGTGCACGCGGCGTTTGGTGCGATACAGTCGATTCTCTTCTTCAACAGCGGCCTGGCGCCGGACCAGCTCGCCGCGCAACTCGCAGTCCCGGCCCACGGCTGCCTCGGCATCAACATTGCACGTCTCGAAAATAGTGAACGTGTGGTAACTAGCGGCGACTCCGGCTAGCGGTCCGGCGACACCGCGGTCCTACAAGCCCGCCAGGTCAGCGATCGCGGCGCGGTGCGCGCCCGCACCGCCGGCCAGCTGTTGCGCCGACCAGGCCCGCCGGTAGTACAGGTGGGCGTCGTGTTCCCAGGTGAAGCCGAGCCCGCCGAGGACATGGATGGTGGCCTCCGCGGCGCTGCGGTAGGCCTCGCCAGCCCGCAGGACGGCGACTCTGGTGGCCAGCGCCGCATCGGCAGCGTTCTCGGCTGTTGCGGCGGCCGCATACCGCGCCGATGCGGAAGCCGCCTGGAGATCAGCGAGCATGTCTGCGCACTGGTGCGCGACGGCCTGGAACGACCCGATCGGACGGCCGAACTGGTACCGCTCCTTCGCGTAACTCACCGCCGTGTCCAGGCACCAGCCGATGCCGCCCGTGGCCTCGGCAGCCATCGCGAGGTTGATTTCTGCCTGGACCTTGAGCAGAGCATGCCCCGCGGCCTCTGCATCGGCGATCTGAACGGCAGGTGCCCGGCAGAAATCCACCCTCGACAGACGGCGCGTCAGGTCGAGTCCCGGCATTGGCGACGCCGTGAATCCCGACACCGGCAGCTCAGCCACATAGAGCCCAAGCCCCGCGGCGGAGACCGCCGGGACAACACAGACATCGGCCACCTGTCCGGCGAGGACATACCACCGGGTCCCGGTTAGCTGCCAGCCGTCGGCGGTTCGCTCGGCCCGGACCATACTGTCGCCGTCGTGCCAGCGTCCGTGCTGGTCGGCCGCCGCGACGGTACCCGTGAGCGCACCGCTGGCCAGGCCCGGCAGCCAGCGGCTGCGGGCCGAGTCGTCGGATGCCGACAGCACAGCGGTTGCGGCCAGGCACCCGGCCAGGAACGGGCCACCGTAGAGCGCGCGGCCCAGTTCGGTGTGCACGACTGATGCCTCGGCAGCCGTCAGGCCCAGACCGCCATGTTCCTCCGGCACCAAAAGGCCGCCGAGGCCAAGTTCCTGCACGAGCCTGTCGTGCAAGGCTGCGCTGAATCCGGTCTCGCTATCGACCGCAACACGGCGGGCCGCAGCGGGAAACTGCTCGGCCATGAAGTCGCGCAGCGTTTCCTGCAGCGCGCGTTCGTCTTGTGACAGGGCCAGCCGGTCGCGTGTCGCCATCGGTCGGGATCCTCAGGTCGCGCGCGGAAGGCCAAGGGCCCGCTCGGCAACTGTTGTCTTGATGATCTCATCGGTGCCGCCCCCGAGCCGGTAGCCAGGAGCCCCGAGCAGCACGGACGTCCACGCATAGGTGCCCCATGCGCCGGAGTCGGCGACGACTTCCGGCCCAATCACCTCAGCGACGAACGCCGCGAGCCGCCGGAAGTTGTCCGATAGGGCGATCTTGCCAAGGGCCAGTTCCGGGCCGACCAGCTCGCCTGCCCGCGCCTGCGCGGCCTGGACCTCCTGCACGTAGCGGGCGGCCCGCAGCCAGGAGATGAGCTCGCCGAACGCCTGCCGTGCCACCGGCTCGCCGTCCCGGTTCATGGCTCGCACGAGCCCGATCAGCCGCTCGGTGGACAGGATCCCGGCGCCGCCGAAAGCCGAATGGCCCATTGCGCTGCGCTCATGGCCGAGTGTGGTGAGCGCAACCTTCCACCCGTCCCCGACCTGCCCGAGCCGCCGCTCATCGCTCACATGCACGTCGTCCAGAAAGACCTCGCTGAAGGTGGCCCCGCCGGTCATCTGCCGCAGCGGCCGTACCGTAACCCCCGGAGCATCCATGCTGATGAGGAACGCGGTCAGGTTACCGTGCCGCGGCTCATCGGCCGTCCGGCAGATAATCTCGCCGATGTCGGCCAGATGCGCGCCGGACGTCCAGACCTTCTGGCCTGAGATCCGCCACTGGCTGCCGTCGCGCACGGCCCTCGTGCTGACCGAAGCCAGATCCGATCCGGCCCCGGGCTCGCTGAAGAGCTGGCATGCGATCTGCTGCCCGCGCTGCAGCCGGGGCAGCCAGTACCGCCGCTGTTCCTCGGTCCCGTGCCGCAGGATCGTGGGGGCGATCATCCCGAGGCTGACCGTGAGCGCCGAGTCGCCCGGCACCTGGTAACGCCGCGCCAGCTGCCCGAGTCCGCGGGCATAGGCGGCCGGGAGGCCGGCGCCGCCGTATTCGGGCGGGCCGTCGATCCAGCCGTAGCCGGCGTCCCACAGCTCCTGGCGCCAGCGCCTGATGGCGGGCAGCGCGCCAGCCTCGGCCACCGGATCGGGTTCCTGGAAGACCCGCACCGCGTCGTCGCCCTCGCCCCAGGTGAACCGGCGACCTGCAGTGATCGCGGCGGGATACCGGGCGGAGAGCCAGGCGTCGGCGGCAGCCAGGTAGTCCCCGATCGGGATCGTCGTCATGAGCGGCTCCGTGCGCGCCTGAAAGCAGGCGACTGGTCACCATGCCGGGCGGGCAGCGCGACCACGGAGCTCCCGGGCATCACGTTCTCGCCCCGCTGGTTGATGGCCCTGGTCTCGATGTCAGCAACATGATCGCCGTCGTCGTCGATCCGGGTCCCGGTGACGGTCCCCTGCAGTTCCACGACGTCGGACAGGTACACGAAGCGCCGGTACTGCGCGCGCGTCTCCTTCAGCCAGGCGTGGTCGCCGGCCCAGTGCGTGAGGTGATGGATCTGCCAGCACTGGCGCTGGAATCCGACGTCATACTGGAACGCCACGCTCATGGCCCGGGCTGCCTGCAGGTTGTAATGCACCGAGTAGATCGGCTCGCGCGCGCCGGTCACCGGATCCCGGAACGCCCACGCCGGGTGCGCGTGGTAGTCGTGCAGCGCGGCCGCGTGCGCCTTAAGCCTGGGGATCGGGGTGCCGCCGCCCGCCACGAACGCGATCTCATCGGTGAGGCCGATCGGGCCCTTGGTGATGACGTCCAGCTCATCACCGGCCCGCACGTCATCCCAGTACCGTGGCTCCGCCCCGCGCGGCTGCTCGGCCAGCACCCGCGCTTCGATGGCGGCGATCTCGTCCTCGGCCCAGGGGTGTGGCAGCACCGGGTCCGGACGCCTGCCACCGGCGCTGTCGGCCAGGCGGGACGAGGCCCGGCCGCGCTCGAAGTTGATGACATCCCACCGGATCGCGGCGATCTGCTCACCGCGCTGGTTGACGTAAGAGTTACGGAACCTGTCGGTGACTGTGCGGCCGGCGAAGCTGCTCGGCGACGGACCATCGAAGCCCTCATACACGCAGCTCGCGTGAACCGTGTCGCCCCAGTAGACCGGCCGTTCGAAGACCACGTGCGACTGGGAGTGGAACGAGCCAAGCCCGGGCCACCCGAACTGGATGCCAGAGAAACAGCCGATGACGAACGACGGCGGCGCAACGGGGGCCCCGTACGGGGAATGCCGTGCGTACTCCTCGTCGGTCCACAGCGGGTTGATGTCGCCGACGCCCCCGGCGAACTTCGCGACGGTGATCCGTGATGCCAGCTCGTTGTTCACCGAATGATCGATCCGGAGGGTCGTGCCGGCCTTCGCCGCCATGGCCTCGGCCATCTCGCCGGTGATCACCGCCTGCGGCATCACCGCGTCACGCTCAGCTCGCATCGCCCAGGCCCTTCACCTGGTCCCGGAGCAGGAACTTCTGGACCTTGCCCGTCATCGTGGTGGGCAGGAACTCCGCAATCTGCAGGTACTCCGGCAGTTTCTGCGGCGCGATCCGGCGCTCCTCGCGCAGGAACCGGGTCAGCTCGGCCAGGGTCGGCGCCTCACCGCGGGGCACGATGAAGGCACATGCCCTCTCCCCGAGGCGCGCGTCGGGTACGGCGACCACCGCGGCATCGGCAACGTTCGGGTGCGCGAGCAAATGGTTCTCAACTTCAGCCGCGGAGATGTTGATACCGCCGCGGATGATCATGTCCTTGATCCGGCCGGTCACCCGCAGGTACCCGTCCGCGTCGACCCGGCCGAGATCACCCGACCGCGACACGCCGGCGGCATCGACCGAGCGCGCGGTCAGTTCCGGGTCCCGCCAGTAGCCGAGCATCAGGCCGGGGCCGCCGTGGCAGATCTCCCCTTCGGTCCCGGCGGGCACCGGCTTGCCGTCCTCATCTCGTATCTCCAGCACGACGCCGGGGAATGCCCGCCCGTCGGAGGACAGCACGTGCCGGGCCGAGTCGGTCGTCGAGCACGCGGTCACCAGCAGGCCCTCGGACCGCCCGTACACCGGAAGCAGGGCGCAGCCGGGAACGCTCTGCGCCCAGCCCTGCAGCATGACCTCGGGAATGGGCGCGCCGGCGCACGCCCAGCAGCGCAGCGAGCCGAGCTGGCCGGCCGCTGCCGGATCGGAGCTCACCTCGGCCAGCATCATCTGCACGAACGGTGTGGCCGTCATGCTGAGCGTGCAGCCGTGGTGCGCTATCCGCTCCAGCGCGCCGCGCGGCTGCCAGACATCCATCAGGTGGATGCCGGCGCCGAGCATGAGCGGGGCGGTCACGCCCATTGCCAGGCCGGTGGCGTGCGTGACCGGCGAGGGCATGAACATGACATCACGGGGGCCCATCGACATCACCTCGCCGCCGAGGGCACTGACCGTGAACGTCACCGTGTTGAGGGTGTGCAGGCAGCCCTTCGGGCGCGACTCGGTGCCCGAGGTGTAGATGATGCAGTGTGGCGCGTCCGCGGACGGCGGTGCGCCCAGCACGTCGTCGCCAGGTGCGCCGTCGCCGGCCATCAGGTCCTCGAGCCGGACCGTGTCCGTCGCCCCCGCGCCCCGCACGGTGATGACGTGCTCCAATTCCGGCGCTGAGTCCCTGATCTGGGCGAGCATCTCGGGATAGTCGAAGCCGCGAAACTCCTGCGGCACGATGGAGAACCTGGCCCCGGAGTGGAGCAGCACATAGCCGACCTCGTCATGCCGGTAGATCGGCATGGTCGGGACCAGGACCGCGCCGATGCGGGCGAGCGCGACATAGACGACGACGAACTCGTTCCAGTTCGGCAGCTGCACCTGCACGCGATCGCCGGGCCGCAGCCCCAGGCCGAGCAGCGCGGCACCGAGGCGGTACGCCTTCCTGCGCAGGCCGGCTGTGGTCAGCGTCCCGTAGCCGTCGCTGACCAGGACGCGATCTGGCTGGTCGACGGCAAGCCGGTCCAGCGTCGCGCTGAGCACCCCGTCGCGCCAGTGCCCGGCCGACCGGAAGGCGGCAATCGTGTCGCTGTCGTAGACGTCATCGGGCCGGGGAGCGGCAAGCATGGCCATCGGCGACCTCACAGGCGGGAGAATGATCGTCCTACTTCTTTATACATCTCTAATGCACAACTGTCTATCGCTAGACTATTTGCTAGAAGGGCCGGCCTGGCCGCGGCGCGCGCCCGCCTGGTTGCGCAGGCCCGACCGGACGGCACTCAGGTCCGCGGTCAGCCGCCGCGCCGCGTTACCCGACAGGCCGCTCAGGCCGTAACAGGCATCCGCGAGAGCGGAACTCGCCGCGACGGCCGCGGCCCGGCCGGCGGGCGTCAGCTTCGCGAGGATCGTCCGCCGGTCCGACGGGTGCGGCATCCGGCGGACGAGCCGGCTCTTCGCCAGCTGGTCGACCGCCAGCGTCACGGTGGTCGGATGCACCAGCAGCGCCCGGCTCAGCTGGCCAAGCGGCCGGGTCTCGCGGTCGGACATCTGCAGCGTGATGAGGATGAGGTAGGCGGTGCGGGAAAGCTGGTGCTCGCGGAGGATCCGGTCGAGCTCGTCGGTCAGCAGGATCGAGGTGCGCAGCAGCGAGGCCATGGCGGCGAAATAGTCGGGCAGCGGCGCGTCCCGCTCCAGCCAGCGCTGGCGCATCCACTCGACCGGATCGTGCTCCGCTGCGCTGCTGCGGGGCTGGCGGTCGTGCGCTGCCGCGCTACTGCCCGGGTCGCCGTAGGTGCTCATCCCGGCACCCGAGTCCGGCCCGGTAGTGCGCCCACCAGGGTGGCCCGCAGTGCGGCCGCGTGCTCTACCGCTGCCTCCGGGGACGCCGAGACGGGCACAACCGTGATGTGCCCGGCGCCGGCGGACACGAACGGGGCGATCTGGCTCGCTACCTGGTGTGCGGAACCGGCCAGTGTGACGTGACGGAATTTGTCGTAAGGCAAGCGGTACAGGCTTTCCAGCTCGCGGGCGAGCAGCTGCCGGGCCCGGTCCGGGTTGTCGTCCAGGCCGCACCAGATGTTCAGCCCGTACCATGCGGGCGGTTCCCGGCCGAGGGCGGCGGCCGCGGCCGAGATCTGCTCGCGCATCTGCGCGTACCGGCGGGGCGAGCAGAAAATGCCGAGCCATCCGTCCCCGTACCGGGCCGTCCGGCGCACGGCGGCCTTGCCCCGGCCGCCGATCACGATGGGGACTGGAGGTCGCGGCGCTGGCCGGATGGCGGCACTGCGCAGCCTGAAGAACTCCCCGCTGTGGTCTAGTGCCGCGCCGCCTGCGAGCGCTCGCAGGACGTCCAGGCACTCGTCCAGCCGGCGCCCGCGGGTTGCCGGATCGACGCCGCTGTTACTGATCTCGGCCCGGTCCTCGCCGCCTGCGCCGACGCCCAGTATCAACCTGCCGGGCGCGAGCTGGCTGATCGAGGCCAGCTGGCGTGCCGTCAGCAGCGGGTGGCGCAGCGCGAGCAGGTAGACCCCGACCAGGACGGGCATGTGCTCGGTGCTGGTCAGCGCTGCTGTGGCCGAGACCAGCCCGTCGAACCCGCTGCCGTCGTGGAAGCTGACGTGATCGGCGACGCAGAGATAGTCCAGTCCGGCCCGCTCAGCCCGGCCCAGGATGGCCCCCCGGCTGCGGGGGTCAAGGCTCATCAGGATGTCGTGGACGGACATGCCCACCCGCACAGAGGCGGCCGTCCCGTCG
>Ga0335075_10005593_pt1 | contig 19479 bp, 16 predicted proteins | sample Lox_Sample_24_FD_206723 | JGI IMG/M metagenome (GOLD analysis project Ga0335075, IMG submission 206723) | Soil microbial communities from Loxahatchee National Wildlife Refuge, Florida, United States - Lox_Sample_2.4 | ecosystem: Environmental > Terrestrial > Soil > Wetlands | place: USA...
GCGCGCAGCAAACGCCGGTAGTATTCGCAAGAGGGCTCAATCATCCGGAAAAAGATTGCGATGCTGCAAAAAGCTATCGGATTTGTTGTCGTCGTGTTTGCGGCCGGTCTGCTCGCGGGCTGCAACCAGAATCAGCAGCAGCAAAAGGCCGCGCCACAGGAGATGGCGCGCGGAGGACATCACGGCATCCGCGCGGCGTGTGCCGATGATATCCAGAAATACTGTGCCAACGAGCAGCGCAAGAAACGCTGCCTGAGAGACAATATGGACAAGCTCAGCGCGGCATGTAAAAGCGCCGTTGAGGAAAGTCGCGGCGGCCGCAACCGCGATAATGGCGACAACGACTGAACGCGGTTCGCTGCTGACAAATCAAGTCTTGATCGGCGATGTTGCATGGCACGCTGATGCTCAAATTCGCAGGCGAGTTCGGCTGCGCTTTCCATGCGTGCTCGGCGAAACCTTCCTTGCGCTGAGCGTCGGGTTTCGCCCGCCCCCGGTAAACGCACGATGATCTTGGGTTTTCTGCCCTCACAGTGTTACATGCCGCGGTCGCTTTTCTGACGACCGGTGTCATGATCACGCGGGCCGATTGCGAGCATAGGGACGCCGAAGATCCGCTGGCCCATGCCCGCGCCCGCTTCCACGTTCCGGAATCCGTCATCTATCTCGACGGCAATTCGCTTGGCGCCCTGCCCGCGGCAACACCGGCAAGGCTTGCAGACGTCACAGAGAAGGAATGGGGCGCCGACCTCATTCGCAGCTGGAACGCGCATGACTGGATCGGCCTGCCCGCACGGATCGGCGCACGCATTGCGCCGCTCATCGGCGCCGAAAGCGGCGAGGTGATCGCCGCTGATTCCACCTCCGTCAATCTGTTCAAGCTCGCCGCCGCCGGATTGCGGTTGAACGCACCGCGCCGCGTGATCCTCTCCGAGCGCGGCAATTTCCCGACCGACCTCTATGTGCTGCAGGGGCTTGTGGACATGCTGGGCGGCGCGGCGGAGCTGCGCCTCCTCGCGCGCGAAGACATTCCATCCGCGCTCGACGAAAGCGTTGCTCTGCTCGTGCTTACGCACATCCATTACAAGACGGGCGCTCTGCATGACATGAATGCACTGACGCAGGCCGCACATGCGGCGGATGCGCTTGTGCTCTGGGATCTGAGTCACAGCGCCGGCGCCGTCGAACTGTTTCTCGACCGCGATCGCGCGGATTTTGCCATCGGCTGCGGCTACAAATATCTGAACGGCGGCCCCGGCGCGCCCGCCTTTCTGTTTGTGGCAGAGCACCTTCAGAAGCAATTGCGTCAGCCGCTCAGCGGCTGGATGGGCCATGCCGCACCTTTTGAATTCGGTGACGAGTACCGGCCGGCGGAAGGAATTGCGCGCACGCTATGCGGCACGCCCGCCGTGCTCGCCATGGTGGCACTCGCCGAAGGCGTGGCGACGTTTGACGGCATTGCGATGCGCGATGTGCGCAACAAATCCAAAGCACTGGGCGATCTGTTTCTTGCGCTGGCGCTGTCGCGCTGCGCGGGCTCAGGTTTCCAAATCGCCTGCCCTCGCGATGCCGATCAACGCGGCAGCCAGGTCGCGCTGCGTCACGCGGAAGGTTATGCCATCATCCAGGCGCTGATCGAACAGGGCGTCATCGGCGATTTCCGCGCGCCCGACATCCTGCGCTTCGGTTTCGCGCCGCTCTATACGCGCTACGCCGATATCTGGGACGCCGTCGACCGGCTCGCCGCGATCATGACCGGGGCGCGGTGGCGCCAGGAACGGTTTCAAATCCGTGCTGCAGTGACATGACGTAATCACTTGCCGCGTCGCTGTCCGATGCCGTGCCGGTGACGCCCAAAACCGTCGTTTCGCCGAAAACAGTATAGGTGAAGTTCGAACTCGGCTCGGTCAGGTTCTGTGGCGAGGGCGAAAACAGCGCCGGATGCCGCAGCACGGATTTCGTCCAGCTTCCGCCCGCGAGCGTAGTCACATCGGAAACCTGGACCTTGACTCCTTCGATGCTCAGCGCCGCACTCACGGTCAGCGTATCTGCTTTCTTGCCCAGTTTAATGATCATCGTGGATGTCGAGGTCGACGTATAGTCCGTTCCATCGACATCGACCGTGATGTCGCCAGCGGGAATGTGATAGCTCGCCGATTTCGCCGTCGTCTTGTAGGGTTTCAGCGACTCGCTCGCTGCGATCGTTACCGTGGCGCTGTCGCCGTCCAGATCGGCCGGATCGTCGCCCGAAATGATCGGCCCCAGCGTTCCGTCAAGCGTAATCGTGAGCGTCGATGTCGACGGGAACTGTTGATCGCTCGTCTGCGCGGTAGCGCTCGACATGGCAAAGGCGCCCGCGGCCAAGAGCACGGGCAATTGACATACATGGACTGACATTGGAACCCCTCGTTCGCGTGTCGGACCGCGATCCTATATTATTTTGGGACGGATTCACCTCCCCCTTCGCGGGGAAGATGAATCACGGTTTGCCTAGCGCTTTGGCGCCACGAGGGCGAAATGCGCCCCTTGAGGGTCAGTCGCGTTGACGATCCACTGCCCGCCCGGCACTTCCATCGGCCCCATGATGATGTGCCCGCCGCCCGCCTTGATCTGGTCAACGGCGGCGTCGAGCGCAGGCACGTTGAAGTAAAACAGCCACGCCGGCATCGGCATTTCTTCGGGCTTGTTCATCATGCCGCCGGTCGTCGGCCCGCCGCTCGCAAACATCTGGTAGACGCCACGCGGCCCCATATCCATCGCCTCGGTCTTGTTCCAGCCGAACAGCGATTCATAGAAATCGAAAGCGTCTACCGCGTCCTCGGCATACAGTTCGTGCCAGCCCACCGTGCCCGGCGTCCCTTGCGGGAGCGGGGGCGGCGCATTCTCCATAAGGCCCTTGGCAACGACAAACACCGCGCCCTGCGGATCGGCAACCACCGCAAGCCGGATCACGCCCGGAATTTCGAACGGCTCGCGATGCACTGCGCCGTCTTCTTCCTCGATTTCCTCCACGGCATCGTCGACATCGTCGACCGAGATATACCCCACCCAGTGTGGGGGCACCTTGGCCTCGCGCAGGTGTTCGGGCAGCTCCATCAGGCCTGCGACGCCGCGGCTTTGCGTCGTGAAGAGGCGGTAGCCGTCCGTGCCGTCCTGGATGCCCCAGCCGATCACGTTGCCATAGAATTTCCGCGCTGCCTCGGGGTCGCTCGTCAACAATTCGTACCAGAAGAATTTGCCGCTCATCGGGCTCTCTCCGTGTGTGCCGCACGAGAAAGACAGAGAATTGTGACGATTACAATACGGGGACCCGGGTCCGGCCATGCGGCATCTTCCGGGTCGCGGCCGATTGAAACAAGAAGACGATTTTGGACGTGACAGCGAGCAAGTTGCTGGCCTGCGACCACCTGTGACGATCGGACGAAGACACAAATGGCCGGACGTAAGCCACGCAGCTTGCAGCGGCGGTTCTCCGCGAAGGCGATCAGTACTTGACGGTCGCGGCGACGAACACCGTGCGGCCGAGGGAATCGTACAGGCCGGTGAAGGTGTTGCCGTTTCCGGTGCCGATCGGCAATGCCTGGGTGCCGATGACCGGCGGCTCGATATCGAAGATATTGTTGACGCCCGCCCTCAGATCCACGCCTTCGCGCACCGTCCAGTCCGCAGACAGATCGAAATAATCATACGGGGCGATTCTCGCGTCGGGGCAGTCCATCACCCCGTGGATCGTCAGCCCGTTCGAGCAGGTATAGGCGGTCGCTGGACTGCCGCCGACCAGAATGTTCGTGCTGTCGGCGTCGAGGGAGGTTCCACCGATGTAACGCCATTGACCCGAGAAATCGACGTCCCAGGGCGTCGTCCACGTAACGCGCAGCTTGTGGCGCCATTTCGGATTGGGACTTTGGTCCGATGTGTCGGAGCAGACAAGGCCGTAAAGGCCGGCACAGTTGAACGGCTGCTGGATCGAGCGCGTGAGCGGATTTTGCGGCACGGGTTCGACCGTCAGCGCGTCCAGATAGGTTCCGATCAGGTTGAAGCTGAGCGAGCCGGCCTCTCCAACGCCCCAGTTCGACAGGTCTGTCTGGTAGTTCACCTCGAAATCGACGCCCTTGGTCTCGAGGTAACCCGTATTGAGATCGATGTCGCTCACATAGCCGCCGCCATAGATGATGCCGGTTCCGCTGCGATGAACGAACGGGCAGAAATATGCCATGCTCGCCGCCGTCGCGGCCGCGCCATAGCAATCGTTGAGTATTTCCTGCGGCGGCAGGGATGAAATGTAATTGTCCACCTTGATATCGAACCAGTCGAAGGTGGCGGTGAAGCCGTCGAGGAAGGTCGGCGTCAGCACGATGCCGGCGGTACGCGTATCGGACACCTCGGGTTTCAGCGCGGTGTTGCCGCCCACCTCCGCCGCGCACTGGGTCGCCGGGCAATACAGAATTCCGCTCGCAATGGCCGAGGGCGAAACCGGGGCATATTTGTTGTTCACGCAATTCTTGTACACCACGCCCGTGGCGCCGAAGCAGGGATCCTGGCCGCTGAAATTCACGCCGCTGAGAACCGGCGAAAACAGTTCGAGCACATTGGGAGCGCGGACTGCCCGCTGCATGCTGGCACGCAGGCGAAAATCGTCGATCGGCTGCCACTCCGCGCCGTATTTGTACGTATTGGTGGCCCCGGCAGTGCTGTAGGACGAATAACGATAGCCGCCGTTGAGCGACAGATCCTCTATCCACGGCACGCCCTGCACCAGTGGCGCCTTTATTTCGGTAAATCCCTCCGAGACGTTGTAACCGGACTCCGGAACCGGCGTGGACCCGCCGCTACCGGAAAGATCGAAGATTTGCGACTCGTAGTCGGCGCCGAAGGCGAGATCCTCCGCCCGGTATTCCGCGCCGAACGACACGGCGACGGGATTTTTCGCCCAGGGCGACTGACCGCCCCATTCGCCGAGATCGCCGGTCAGGCTGCCGCTGACGATCTGCTCCTGTGTATAACCCTCCGTCAGGCTGTCGACGAGAAGGTATTTGAGAGCCTGGGGCGAGATCGAACCCAGCCCCGTGAAGATGTTGAGCGGCACGCAACCGGGTGCCGACGGCGGAAGCCCGTTCAGCGATTCCGACGCGTAGCACGTTCCCGTCGCGGGATCGACCTCGAGGGCGTTCTGTATCCGGTTGATGGAGAAATTGCCTGTCGAAATCGTGTCCGCCAGCGTCAGGCCGTATTGCGCATAGACGTCGTAGGTCCAGTCGTTGCCCAGATCGCCCCGCGCGCCGAGCTGCATGCGATAGGCGGTATGCCGCATATCGAACTGGCGATCTGGTCCCTCGATTGCGCGCCGGCCGATGTAAAGATTTGCTTCGCCGGCGACGCCATAGACATTGAAGTCATTGTTCCCCATGCCGTCCCAGTAGCCATGGCCCAGCGCTTTGGCGGTGTTGTTCGAACCGGCAGGATGATAGACGTCGCCCGGCAACAATCCGCAGAGATCGTAATTTTCGAGTGCGGTCAGGTAGGGGTTGCTGCAATTCACATAGACCGAACCGCTGGGGCCGTTCGCGTCGCCGAGAAACAGGCCGGATTGCGCCAGCTGCGCGACCGTATCATCGTCGGAGAACATGAAGCTCGTATATACGTCGAGTTCCCGGTTCTCCTCGTAATGTGCAAAGAAGCCGCCGGTGTAGCGCGTATCGGAGCGCTGCAGATAGTTCAGGCCGCCATAGTTGAAGCTCTGGTTGGGCGCCCCGGTGAAGGGAACAAAATTGCCTTTGGGATTCTTGCCCTGGACAAAATAGTCGTAAGGGTATCCGCCATAGGCATTGTCGAGGGAAAGAAACCGGTCATAGTTCGAAGAACCGTTGCAGACGGACGACTGATACGGACCCACGCTGCCCGAACCCGTCGCAGTGTTGAGCGACGCGATGGTACATTCCGAATAGTCGCGCGTGGATTCGAGCACAGGCTGGATGCTGCGATAGCCGAGATAGGCCGTGACATTGCCTTTGTCGTTGGCCGTGCTCGTGCCCATGATCAGCGTGGCGTCGTTGGTCGCCCCGTTCCAGATGCCTTCCTTCGACTGCCCAAAGCCATACGCACCGCCGTCAATCTGGGCCTGGCTCAGCGCTCGCCAGCGGGCCGTATCGTTGTCATTGTTGGCGATGGAATAGGTGCCGTCGAGTTCGATGCCTTCGAAATCCTTGCGCATGATAAAGTTCACCACACCGGCCAGGGCGTCGGAGCCGTACACCGCCGAGGCGCCTCCGGTGAGAACTTCCACGTGATCGACGAGGGCGGCCGGAATATCGTTCAGATCCGCGACGGGGTCTCCCGGGTCGCCCGGCATCAGCCGGGTGCCGTTGACCAGGACCAGCGTCCGCTTGGAGCCCAGGCCGCGCAGATCGACATTGGCCGTCCCCGTCGAACCGTTCGAGACGCCCTGATTCTGGTCGACGAAAGCTTCCGGCAGGTTGTTGATGAGGGTCGTGACGTCGGTCGTACCCTCGAACTTCAGTTCCTGCTGGCCTATCGCCGTAACAGGACTGGCACTGTAGACACCGGTTTGCGGGATGCGCGAGCCCGTGACGACGACCGTTTCGACGTTTTCGCCGCTCTCCTGCGCATGGGACGATGTTGTCAGGCCGATAATGGCAGCCGAGGCTGCACCCATCAGCAGACAGGAACGCAGATTCCCGCCGGCGCGGAATCCGTATCGCATCATTACACCCCTCGACGCGCCCCGAATGCACGCGTCCCCCGATTCGATGCACCACCCTAAATTGGGCCGGCGGCGTTTTCAACGGTTCCCGCGTGGTTGAGGAGCCCCGGCCGTCGGGAGCTATCAATAGGAGATGTTTTCTCGCGTTCATGCAGATCCCGTGGCCGGTTCCTTCGTCGAAATGGAGCGCATTATTCCGCTCCTCGCGGACCCCGTAGCGCATGGCGGCGATCGGGCCCACGCCTTTCCTGACATTGTGCCGTCCCTGCCCGGTTTCGGGTTTTCCTCCGCGCCGGTCGCCCCCGGCGTCAGCGCAGCCCGTGTCGCGGAATTGTGGCTCAAGCTGATGAACGGCCTTGGCTATGAATGTTTCGGCGCGCAAGGCGGAGATATCGGCGCCTTCTTCCGTCCGCTGCGGCGATAATCGGCGCATGACAAGCGGAGCGCGACACCCCCGCAGCCAGTAATGGATCAGCTTGCAGAGTCCGAACATGGCGGCGCCGATCCAGATCGCAGCAACGAGGGCGCGCACCGACCGGCGGATCAGCGCCTCGGTCGGCGGGCGGAGTTCTCGATTCATGAGCCAGAAGCGATCCCCGATCGGTTCGGTTGCCGCCAAGGCTCGTGCGGAACGTCGTTGCTGGAAGCAGAGCAGCGTATCGGGCATCAATCGGCACAATCAATTGATGCTCCGGCAAGCTCCGCTTATGCGGAATAGGTGCAGAAATATATGGGATTTCTACGGACAAACTCCTGCCGACGGCGTTATCACCATCGACGAACAGGCGGATGCGGAGCGGGACGTAAATCCTGCCAAGCTCCTATCGGCATCCCTCCGCCTCGGGAAGATAAAACCCCGCCGTTGTCCCCTCCGACGGCGGGGTTTTTCCTGTCCTACCGCGCGAATACTCGCGCGTCGCTCAATCCTGTCAGCGTGAATTTCATCAGCCTGCGCGTCTCTTGCCGTGGCTATTGAGTCGCACCGTTTCTTGGTGTCTCCCGTGCAGGCTCCATGCGGAGGCTTCCGCCGAGAATTGTGCTCGCCCCGTGCTGTGGCGGCCGGCTTGCCAGCGGATTCGCCAGGCGCCATCGTTGTTGCCGCCGAGTGAATTCTGTTAAATTTTCAGTGAGTCTGGCATTCCACGATGCGCGGCGAAGCCTTCGATTTCATCTCAAATTTCAGCACGCTGTGGCAGGTGATCCTGGGTGCGCTTCTCGCGACCGCGGGCGGCCTTGTGGCGAATCAATTCGAATGGCGCGCACAGGCGATACGGCAGGAACGCAACGCCGCGCTGTTTTTTGGCGAAGTGCTTTCGAGCTATGCCACGATCCTGGGCCACGCCGACGAGACGCGGAAGATCGGCGATCCCTATGGCCCCATCACATTGCGCGTGCTGCGCTCCGCCCGGCGCGAGATCGACATCTACGAGCGAAACCGCGAAAGTTTGCTTCACCTGCGCGATGCCGGACTCAGGGCCCGGATACACGGCCTCACGATCCGCCTTTCGCTGCCGATCGACGGAATATTCGACACGACGCAGGAGATCAACAATCTCGAAGTCCAGCTGCGTTCGCGCAACCTGGACGAAGCCGACCGCGAGGAGTTCAGCCGCCGCGTTCTGGAAATAAAGGAACGCCGCGACGCCGGCTATGAGTTTGTGATCAAAACCGCGGCCGAAATCAAGGACGTGCTCGCCGCCCTGTCTCCGCTCGCCGGGCATGATTTTTTGCGGAGACAATGAATTCGGAACACGGCGAATGGTCACGTCCCCTGTTCCGGATTTCCACGGATTTTCCTGGAAGGCGGTTAACAAATCTTGCCGCTGTTTAAATGCGCGGTCGACGCCTCGCCCGTAATTACAATCTCGCCGTCCACACTTCTCCCGCCGCCTCAAACCATTTCGCAGCTTGTGCGCGGTCTCGAACTGTACCGCGTCCGTTGAAGTACATAATTGCAAGCGCTCGCTGAGAAAGCACGTTCCCCTGATCTGCAGATTTTCTGCAACCACAGAAGCGCTTCGCTGTCATTCGCAATAATACCTTTGCCGTTGAGACAAGCGAATCCGACAATCATCTGTGCCTCTGCCAGTCCTGCATTTGCGGCGGGCACCAATAAGGCAAGCGCAATCGGATGAAGGCATAGCTGAAAGAGAACTTTACCAAACTCGCACTGGACACGAGAAATCAGGCTCATTCCTTACGCCTTCTCCGAAATCTCCGCTTTAATGGGAGAATACGATACCCCGAACCAACGTCATAAAGAAATGCACCGGCCGCGCTACAATCCAATCGAAAATATTTAAATCGACGCCAAAGTTCCTGCCGAGTAACGACGGGATCACCAAACATAGTATTATAATTAGTAATCCGTAGCGGCCGATCTTGGCGAATGGGATCGCAAGCGATTTTGGCAACAAACCAATTGCAATCCGACCACCATCAAGCGGTGGCAGCGGGACCAGATTGAAAACTGCTAGTAACAAATTGATGAAGACAGAATCCAACAGAATGGCTACGATCCATCGGTCGACCGGATAGCCTATGAGTCTCGCCGGAAATATCAATAAAAAGGAAACTGCGGCCAATATCAAATTCATTGCCGGGCCGGCCGCGGCAACCCAAATCATGTCGCGCTTCGGATGAAAGAACGCATTTGGATTTACAGGAACAGGCTTTGCGTATCCAAAGATAATGCCGGTGTTGAGGAGCACGAGCATCGCAGGGAGCAAAATCGTCCCAAATAGGTCGACGTGCTTGAGAGGGTTTAAGGACAACCGGCCACGAAGTTTAGCCGTATTATCCCCAAAATGGTTGGCAACGTATCCGTGCGCTGCTTCATGAAGCGTGATCGCAGCGATTGCCCCTGGCGCGACGAGCGCAATCGCAATTGCGGGGCTTATAGCCACTCATACCCCCTGTCGGCTTCGAGGCCTGAATTGCGGAAACCGGCGTCGCCGCTGACCCGCTGGCAGTGCGGAACATGAGCCCTGCCAGTTCTCCTTGTAATCTGCTCATACTATTGGTCTATTTTGGAGCGGGCGACGCGAATCGAACGCGCGACCCTAACCTTGGCAAGGTTATGCTCTACCCCTGAGCTACGCCCGCGTCCAAAGTGGGAAGGGTTATGGCAAGCGGGGGCGGGATTTACAAGCCGGATTAGCCGACACCCAATTCCTCACCATGGGCGGCCCGGAGCCGCCCATCCAGCCGCCGCGCCTCTGCGCGGCAAAATAGCGGCGCTATCTGAAATCCCGCTGGATGGCCGGCTCGGAGGCTGCCATGGCGAGCGAGGGGGGAGCGTCGGTCAGGTTTTCGGAAACAGCAGCACCGTCGCCAGAGTCAGAGTGCCCGAAAGCACGCCCTCGCCCACCAGCGTGGTTGTCGGCCGATTGACGTCAAATGACGGGGAATACCAGCCTGGTCCGACAGTCTCCGAACCGCGCGCGACGCGCCAGTTCAGCGCCGCCGGAAGCGCCAGACCCAGCACTGCATCGCCGCAGATGAGTTCGGCCCCGTTGCCGGCAATCCGGTAGCCGATTTCGGGATGCAGGTGCCAGGACATGCGGATTGGTACGGGATGAGCGGCGCTGAGCTCGTCGCGGATGGTGAGCGTCGCGCCTTCCCGGTCGAGTGTCAGCTCGCGCCGGTGGCGGCCGGCGAAGCCTTGTCGCGCATAGCCGTCATGTTCGCCGACAACGCGGGCGCGGGATGTGCCGTCCTCCAGTCCTTCCGTTTCGAGCAGCACGGCGCGGGCATGGCGCGTCCAGAGGAACGGTCCGCCGCTTTCCGACTGGCTCCTGCCGCCGAGTTCGACGGTGTTGTGCGCCGCGGTGGAGCGGAACCAGTCCCGCCACGGGCCGGAATAGGCATAGGTGCCGGGATCGACCAGCACCGGCGCGCCGCCATAGCGCAGTTCGAGCGCGAGCGCATCGGCGTGGCCATGGGCGGCGATCGACAGATAGCCGAGCGGGCCGGCGTCGAAGGCGCACCAGATTTCGGAGGTCGTCCCGGCGCGGGCGCGGAGAATGACGAGACCGGATTCAGCTGCCCTTCCCTTTTCTGTGATTCCCGCGCAGGCGGGAATCCAGCTGCGTGCACCATCCGAAGAGAGCTCGGGGCTGGGCCCCCGCCCGCGCGGGAATGACAATTGGGGTTGTGCGAGCGGAGCAAAAAGCCAGGCACGGAGCGATGGCGCTTCCTGCGGCGCGTTTCCGATCCATGCCTTGTGCAGATAGGAAAGATCGTGCCAGCGGTCGAAATCCGGCGCGTCAAGCAGCAGGCCGGTCGCGTCGTCGCTGTCGCCCTGGCGCGGCGGATGTCCGCGGCAATCGGAATTGCGCTCAAGCCAATCGAGCATGCGCCGCGCGCAATCCCAGACTTGCGGGCCCAGCGGCGGGCCGCTCAGCGCGCCTTCCATCAAACAAATAATGAGTGCCTCGAGTACGAAGCCGTTGTAATCGGAGGCGAGCTCGCGCGTATAGCCTTCGGCGAAAATCTGTTTCGGAAATTCATGCTCGAGGATGCGCGCCGCGCGATCGCGCCAGGCGGATTTCGCGTGCCAGGGCATGCAGGAGGTCGAGACGTACAGCCCGGCCATTTCATAGAGAAGGTGATTGTTGGCGGATGAGCCGTAGCTGCGGCGATGCGCGAGCAGCCATTGGTGCCGGACGATGGCGCGCGCGAAATCCTCATTATTCTCGAAATGCACGGCTACCTTGGGCCAGTCCGCGAGCAGGCGCCTGGTCCAGGCAAACGCGATGAGCCGCATGCCGAGTTCGATGCCGTTCGCCCAGTGAATGCCGGCAAGAAACGGATTGGCGCGGATCCAGGATTGGATCAGGCCGGTGGCGGCTCGCGCATAGCGCTCCTCGCCGGTGAGCCAGAACGCCATGGCAAGCAAAGTCGTCTGGTGATGCCGCGACAGCTCCCAGACATATTTGGTGTCGAATGGGCTTGCACCGCCGACGAAACGGATGTCGAAGGCATAGGCGCCGGCCGGTGCGCGCGCATTGGTTTTGGGATCGAGATACCAATCGACGTCGGATGTTACATCGCTGCGGGTGATGGCGAAAGTCTGCCATTGGCCGGCCAGGAGCCCGTCCGCAACGCGCAGAAGATTTTCACGGGGATTGGCTGGCGCATCCGCGGCGCGCAGGCGCGACAGGCCGCCAATGAAATGGCGTTCCGGGGCCGGCACCACGGGCTGCGCGGAAGTGCCGAAATAGCGCCGGCGCCACGCGATCTCATGAAGGCGATCGGTTAGCCGGCGCGCGATCTCCGCTGGCCCCATCGCCGACAGCCGCTTCACATGCCAGGAAAGATTCATCGCTCGCGCTGGGGGCCATGGCATTGCGTCATCTTATGACGATTCGGGGATTCCGAGGTCTTACTTACCATTAAGAGCACGAAGAAAGAGCCCTGGACTTGCCGACATGAGGGCAAGGCAGGAAGGAAATGGCGCGCCAAGCGCCCTATAGGCCTCGTGTTCTTTGTACTCTTCGTCGTCAAACAATCAGGTCGCCGGGGACTGGAGCGTCCAGGTGACGAGATCGGTCAACGCGGCAGCGGTCGCCTGGTCGAAGGCATCCACGACGGCTGCGACGCTGTTCTGGGATGCGCGCGCGGTCTGATGCACCTCCCGCGCCGCGACGACCTTGCCGCGCGAATCGGCAAGCTTGGCGGCGATGTCGACGACCACGAGCGGCGCGCCGTTGGCGCTGTCATATTGCGCGTCGAAATCACGCAGTTCGGTCAGCAGCAGATAATCCGCGTGCAGACCTTCCGACTCCGGCGCCACCGCGGCGATGCGCCCGCTGCGCTCGAAAGCTTCCACGAGCAGCGACTGCAGGAGCCGGGGGGCGGTGTCATTCCATTGCGCATTGGCGTAATAGTCCATCATCGTGCCGCGCGTGAGCGCGATCCGCTCGGTGTCCAGCGTCTGCGTGGTGTTCGGCCGCCCGACCGCAAGCTGCCATGATACCGGAGCGCCGCCAGCCGGGGCGGGAAACTCCGGCGCGAGACGATAAATCTGCGGCGGCGGTCCCGAGGGGCCGATCAGGCTGCCGCAGCCGGCAAGCGCGAGAAGCGCCACCGAGGCCGGAAGAAACAGGCGCCGCGAGAGCAAAGCTGTTTGTATGTTCATTGCGGTGTGTACCCCTGGCGGCGGTCGCCGAAGATGAGCCGTGTCGGCTCGTGGTCGAGTTCGTTGGACAGACGCGTCAGGCTGCGGAGAAGATCGCGCGCCTGGCCGGTCAGCTGATCGATGCGCGCACCGTTTACCTGGGTATCGAGATCGTCCGCCAGCTTGCCCACATTGCCGGAAAGTTTGTCCACGTCATCGGAAAGCTTGTCGAGCCGATGCGTCGTGCCGTTGGCGCTCAGGAGCACGGTGTGCAGATCGCCGAGATCGGCATTGAGCCCCACCGAGGCCGTTTTGAGATTTTTCAGCGTGACGTCGAAATCCGTGGAATCCTTCGCCAGTACGCCCGTCACGACGCGCAGATTGGAAAGCGTCTGCGCAAAGGCCTGCCGGTTCTGCGGGCTCAGAACGTCGTTCAGCCTGTCGGCGACGCCGTTGATCTTGGCCAGAATCTGCGGGGCGGACTGCTCAAGCTCCTGGAGCGTGGAAGGCTTGGATTTGATGACCGGATATTCGCCGAACAGGACATGCGGCAGCACCGGCGAGGTTTGGGATCCGCCGTCGATTTCCACATAGGTGCTGCCGGTCAGGCCTTCGCTCGCGATCGTGGCCACGGAATCGGAATGAATCGGCAGGTCGGGACTGATCTCCAGCGTGACGATCACGCGCTTGGGATTGTTGGGATCGAAATCGACTTTCGACACGCGTCCCACCTGGATGCCGTTATAGCGCACCAGCGTGCCATTGCCGAGGCCGGTGACGCTGCCGGAGAAAAAGGTGCGGTAATAGGCATATTCCTCCGTGTACTGAGAACCGCCAAGCCATAGCAGCGCGACCACGAGGCCCGTCAGGAACACGATGACGAATACCCCTACCGCGACGTAATTGGCCTTGGTTTCCATTGGTCTACCGCTCGCTTTCGACGTTGATTCTCTTTCCGCGCGCGGAACGCGCAGCGGAGGAAAGATGAAGCGCGTAATATGAACGACTCATGCATGGACATCCGTAGGGCATTTGGCGGGTTCCGAAAGCGCGGCGCGGCCGCGCGCACCGCAGAAATATTCATGGATCCAGGGATCCTTGTCGTGGATCAGCGTATCGATCGTGCCCACCTTGATCGTCTTGTTCACGAGAACGGCGATCCTGTCGGTGATCGCGCGCAGCGAGTCGAGATCGTGTGTGACCATGAAGACCGTCAGTCCGAGACTTTGCTGAAGATTCCGCACCAGCTCGTCGAAATGGGCAGCGGATATCGGGTCCAGCCCCGACGTGGGCTCGTCCAGGAACAGAAGTTCGGGATCGAGCGCCAATGCGCGCGCGAGACCCGCGCGCTTGGTCATGCCGCCGGAAAGCTCGGACGGATATTTGTGGGCCGTATCGGGCGGCAATCCGACCAGCGCCAGTTTCATCGCCGCCAGCTGGTCCATCAGCGCCTGGTCCATATGTGTCCAGCGCCGCATCGGCACCTGGATGTTCTGCGCCACAGTCTGTGAGCTGAATAGCGCGCCTTCCTGAAACAGCACGCCCCAGCGCAATTGCAGGCCTCTCAGACTTTCGGGATCGATCTCCGCCGTTTCCTGCCCAAACACCTTGATGCTGCCGGATTCCGGGCGATTGAGGCCGACAATGGAGCGCAGCAACACCGATTTGCCGGCCCCCGATCCGCCCACCACGCCGAGCACTTCGCCGCGCATGACATCGAGATCGAGATGATCGTGAATCACCGTGCCATTGAACGCATTCACCAGGCCGCGAATGCGGATCACGACATCGCCGGGATGGTTTGTTTCCAGCATCAGAAACCGATCACCGAAAAGAGTACCGAAAAGACGGCGTCGAGGGCAATAATGAGGAAGATCGCCTCCACCACCGAACGCGTAGTGAGCCGGCCGACACTTGCCGCGTTGCGCTCGACGCGCAGGCCTTCGAAACAGCCGACCAGCGCGATGACAAACGCAAAAATGGGCGCCTTGATGAGACCAACGAGAAGCGTCTTGAGCGTAATCGCGCTTTCCAGCTCGCGCATGAAGGCCGGGAAAGTAATGCCGAGGTCGAAATAGGTCATCACCATTCCGCCGATGACGCCCACCACATCGGCGTAGAACGTGAGCAGCGGCAGCGCCACCACGAGCCCCAGCACGCGCGGCAGTACGAGGATCTCCGCGATGTTGAGGCCGATGGTCTGCATCGCATCGGTTTCCTCGTTCACGCGCATCGTTCCGATGGTTGCGGTGAAGGCGGAGCCCGAGCGGCCGGCGACGATGATCGCGGTGACGAGCCCGCCCAGCTCGCGCAGGAAGCCGATGCCGAGGAAATCGATGGTGTAGATTTGCGCGCTGAAACGCTTCAACTGGTCCGCGCCCTGATAGGCCAGCACGACGCCGAGCAGGAAAGCCAACATGCCGACGATGGGGAGCGCGGTAACGCCCGTCTCCTCGATCTGCTGGATGAAGGCGGGAAAGGGCAGTTCGCGGCGCGGGGAAGTGATGGCTTCCCAGGCTTCGACCGAGACGCGGCCAAGAAATCCCACCAGATCATAGGTCTGATGCAGCACATGCATGGTACCGCGGCCGATGCGCTCGAGATAGCTTTCAATGGTGAAATGATGCGGCGGCAAAGTGTCCGGCGCGAGCGCCTCCGTTTCCAGCGTCCTGAAAAGCGTGCGGTACTGCTCGGGCAGGATGACGTCGCGCACCGCAACATGCCGGGATTCGAAACTACGCCTGGTGCGCAGGATCAGCCAGGCCCCGGCGCTGTCGAGCAGCGTGATGCCCCTTCCGTCGATAATCACTTCCGCGATGTCGCCGGATTTCAGCGCATGCAGCATGACATCGATATGCGCGGCCTCGGCCACGATCCATTCGCCGGCAAGCACCAACCGCGACGGGCGCGACGCCAAGTCCAGCTTCACCGTGGCCGGCGTTTCAATCCTGATCGAAGGCGCGAGATTTCTCATGAATGCAGTATCAGCACACCCGACAAATTGCTGGAGACGGTCGAGTTAAGGATTTCGCGTGCTTCGACAGGCTCGGCATGACAGAGCCCTGCTGCCATCAATATCAGTGAAAGCATCGAATTTCCTCATCCTGAGCTTGTCGAAGAACGCACGCCGTCCACGCAGGTCATAGGGAGAGCAACCGCCCAAGGCTATCACGGTAACGCCCAACAATCACATCTCGCGCGTGGTGGCAGCCAGCAGCCACGCGCTTGCGGCCGCGGCGCCAGATGCAATCAATCGCGGCGCCCACGAATATCCAGCTGTCGAGAATCGCGTCATCCCCTCGGCCGGCAAGCGCTGGGTCGTGTGACGACAGACTGAAGAAATCGGCGGCTGCGCCCACGCTGAGACCCGGTTCGGCCTGGCCCAGAGCCTGTGCACCGCCGGCCAGCGCGCCATCGAACAAGGCGCGCCCCGTGGATTGCCCGGGAAACGCAGGCCAGAGATTGCGGGCGCGATGCGCGAGACGCTGCGCATATTCCAGCATGCCGAGTTCTTCAGCCGCGCCGATCCGCACATTCGAATCGGTGCCGATGCCGTAGCGGCCGCCGGCATCGCGATAGGGCGCCGCCGGAAATATACCATCCCCGAGATTGGCCTCGGTGACCGGGCAAAGACCGGCAACCGCGCCGCTTTGCGCGAGGCGCTGCGTTTCCAGCGCTGTCATGTGCGTCGCATGAACGAGGCACCATTGCGCGCCGACATTGGCATGATCGAGCAGCCACTCCACCGGCCGCATGTTGCTCCAGGCGAGACAGTCTTCAACTTCCTTTGTCTGTTCGGCCGCGTGAATATGGACAGGGCCGCCCGCCGCGAGCGACACAATGCACGCCAATTCGTCGGGCGTGACCGCACGCAGGCTGTGCGGCGCCACGCCGATATTCGCATCAGGCAGCCTTGAAATAACCTTTCGGCTCGCCTCCATCAGCTGCCCGAAGGAGTCAAGGCTGCTGATAAAGCGCCGCTGACCTGGCTTTGGTGGTGCGCCGCCGAAATTGGCATGCGCATAGAAAACCGGCAGCAGAGTCAGACCGATCCCCGTCTCTTCCGCCGCCGCCGCGATACGCGCCGCCAATTCCGCAGAATCTGCATAGGGCATACCCTCAGGATCATTGTGCAGATAGTGGAATTCGCCGACACGGGTGAAACCGCGTTCCAGCATTTCGACATAGGCAAGCGCGGTGATCGCTTCCACGTCCTCAGGCGTCAACCGGTCGAGAAAGCGGTACATGACCTCGCGCCAGGTCCAGAAATTGTCGTCCGCGGGTCCGCGGATTTCGGCGAGCCCGGCCATGCCGCGTTGAAAGCCATGACTGTGGACATTGCCGAGTCCCGGAAGCGCGACTGCATGGCGCTCGTCATCGGCACGCGCCACAACGCCGGTTTCGATGCGCGCGATCAGCCCTTCCCGTACCTCGATGCGCACATCGCGCGCCCAGCCTTGGGGCAGCAGGGCAGTTTCGAACCAAAGCATCGGGCTCCCGTTGCGAGTCTTGTCCGCCAGCCATAAGAGACGTTTGCGCCCGCGCCGCCAAGCGGGTTTCGCGAGGTCCGATGCGCTGCGACACGCTCTGGCACAATGCAAGGCTGCTCACGCTGGCGGCCAGCCGGCCCGGCCTCGGCGTGGTCGAAGGCGGTATAGTGGCCGCCACGGACGGAAAGATTATCTTTGCGGGCGAGACGGGCGAGGGGCCGCGCTTCGAGACGTCCTCCAGCATCGACTGCGACGGCCGCTGGATTACGCCGGGGCTGATCGATTGCCACACCCATCTCGTTTATGCCGGCGACCGCGCACGGGAATTCGAAATGCGGCTCGCCGGGGCGAGCTATGAAGGGATCGCACGGGCCGGTGGCGGAATTCTTTCGACCGTCGCAGCCACACGCCGCGCGAGCGAAGATGAACTCGTTGCTGCCGCGCGGCCCCGCATCGACGCGCTGATGGCCGAAGGGGCGACGACGGTCGAGATCAAATCCGGTTATGGCCTGACGCTCGAGGACGAAAAGAAACAGCTCCGCGCAGCCAGGCGGCTTGCGCGCGACATCGATGTGGCCGCGACGTTTCTCGGTGCGCATGCCCTGCCGCCGGAGGCGGGCGGCGACAAGGATGCCTATATCGATCGGCTCTGCCGGGAATGGATTCCGCAGATCGCGCACGAGCACCTCGCGGACGCAGTGGACGGATTTTGCGAGTCGATCGCTTTTTCGACACCACAGATCGCGCGCGTATTCGAAGCGGCGACGGCGCACGGCCTGCGTGTCAAGCTTCATGCCGACCAGCTATCGAACCTTGCAGGGGCCGCGCTTGCCGCGCGCTTCCGCGCACTTTCGGCCGATCATCTCGAATGGAGCGACGAAGCCGGCATCGCGGCGATGGCGCGGGCGGATGTGACCGCCGTGCTGCTGCCAGGTGCTTATTACTTCCTGCGCGAGACCCGCGAGCCGCCGGTGGCACTTCTGCGCAAACACGCGGTACCGATCGCCATTGCGACCGACTGCAACCCCGGCACGTCGCCGCTGACTTCGCTTCTGCTCGCGATGAACATGGCAGCGACTTTGTTCCGGCTGACCGTGGAGGAATGCATTGCGGGCATAACCCGCAACGCCGCGCGGGCGCTCGGCCGTCAGGACAGGGTGGGTACGCTCGAAGCCGGCAAGGATTGCGATCTCGCGATCTGGAGCATCGAGCAGCCGGCCGAACTTGTCTATCGCATGGGCTTCAATCCATTGCATGCACGGGTAAAGGCCGGCCGATGAACGTGCAGCCATCCTGGCTCGGCATGGTTCGCGGCGATACGCCGCTGATCGTGTCCATGCCGCATACCGGAACAGACATTCCTCCCGAACTCGAAAGCCGTTTTGTGTCATCCTGGCTCGCCCGCAAGGATGCGGATTGGTGGGTTCATCTGCTCTACGATTTCGCCCCGGTGCTCGGCGCCACGCTCATCCGCACCTCACTGTCGCGCAGCGTGATCGATGTGAACCGCGATCCATCGGGCCGCTCGCTCTATCCGGGCCAGGCCACGACGGAGTTGTGCCCGACGACGAGCTTCGACGGCGAACCGCTCTATCGCGATGACGATCTGCCGGATGCGCAGGAAATCGCGCGGCGCCGCGAGCATTATTTCATGCCCTACCATGCGGCGCTTGAAGCCGAAATCGCAAGGCTGCGCAATCGTCACCAGCGCGTCGTGCTCTTCGAAGCCCATTCCATCCGCTCGCGCATCCCGCGCCTCTTCGAAGGCGAACTTCCAAATTTCAACATCGGCACCAATTCCGGCGCAAGCTGCGCGCATGAATTGACAGCGGCGATCGAAGAAGTTTGTGACGCATTCTCTCTTGATCCTCCCCCGCCTGCGGGGGAGATCCGGCCGAGGGCCGGGGAGCGGGGAAGTCGCGCGCACGAATCCGTTCAGCACTCTTCCGCTCCATCCCTGCGGGGCACCTCCGCCTCCTGCGGGGGAGGAAAGTTCACCCGTATAACAAACGGCCGGTTCAAAGGCGGATATACAACGCGGCACTACGGCGAGCCTGACAGGGGCGTGCATGCCGTGCAGCTCGAACTCGCCATGCGCGGCTATATGGATGAACCGGACCTGCTCTCGCCGGAAAACTGGCCGCAGG
>Ga0335075_10005594_pt1 | contig 19477 bp, 18 predicted proteins | sample Lox_Sample_24_FD_206723 | JGI IMG/M metagenome (GOLD analysis project Ga0335075, IMG submission 206723) | Soil microbial communities from Loxahatchee National Wildlife Refuge, Florida, United States - Lox_Sample_2.4 | ecosystem: Environmental > Terrestrial > Soil > Wetlands | place: USA...
CCACCGCCCTCACTCCCGGCGACGCCGACGCGGTGGCCTGGTGGCTGGCTGGCGCCACGATCGCCGTCACGCTCGTCGGTCCCGTCCTGATCAGCGTGCTCCCGCAGCGCGTGGCAGCTCCTGTCACTGGCCGCACAACGCGCCGGGCAGGCGGCCGTAAGCGCGCGGCCCGTCGGATCGTCATCGAGACGGCGCTGGTCGTGGTGGCCATCGGCGGGCTCGTCGCGCTCCGGAATCAGGGCCTGACCTCCGGGAGCAACGGCCTGTACACGAGCGCGGTGCCGGTGCTGGTCGCGATCCCCGTGGCCATCGTCGTGCTGCGCTGCTATCCACCCCTGGCCCGCGAACTGGCCCGGATCGCGGGCCTGTCGCGCGGGGTGGTCGCGTTCGTTGGGCTGGCGCGGGCCACCCGTACCCCGCCCGGCACCGTCTTGCCGTCGTTCGCCCTGGTGCTGGTGCTGGCCATGGTGGCGTTCCCGGCCATGGTCAGCACATCGGTAACCAGTAGCCAGGTGGCCGCGTCCTGGCGGCAGGTGGGCGCCGACGCGGTCATCCAGGCCCCGCCCAGTCAGGTGATCAGCCAAGCACTGCAGCGCCAGATATCCTCGGTACCAGGCGTCATTTCCACCGCTCCTGCGGTGGTCGACGCCGGGACGCTGCCCTCCGGGTCCGATCTGGCCGTGATGTTCACCGACCCGGCCCGGTACGCGGCCGTGGCCGACGAGGCGCCCGGCCCAAGATTCCCGCTGGCCGCGCTGTCGGGGAAGGCCGGGAGCGGCCAGGCGGCGGCGACCGTCCCCGCGGTCGCCAACGCCGCCGCCGCCCAGCAGGTCGGCACCGGGTCGGCCGATGTCAGCGTGGGGACCAGGACCATCACGATCCGGCTGGCCGGCCGGGTGGGCGGCGTCCCCGCCGCCTCCGCCGTCTCCGGTGTGGCCGCCGTCGTGGTGCTGCCGCTGCAGGCCCTCGGGCCCCACCCACCCGGGCCGAATCTTCTGCTGGTCGCCGGGCCCGGGCTGGATGCGGCGCGGCTGACCGCAGCCGTCCACCGCGCACTGCCGGGCGGGACGGTGACGTTGCGCGCCACGGCCTTCGACGCGCTGACCACGGTGCCGGTGCTGCAGGCGGCCCAGACGGCCCTGGCGCAGGGACTGGCTGCCGCGGCCGGATTCGGCGTGCTGGTCCTGCTGCTGTCGCTGCTGCTCACCGCGCGGACCCGCGAAATGACGCTGGCGCGCCTGGCGACGATGGGGCTGTGGCGCTGGCAGGCCCAGCTGCTGCTGGTGGCCGAGGCGCTTCCGCCGGTGGTGGCCGCCGCCATCGGGGGCGTCGTGTGTGCCTGGCTGCTTGTGCCGCTGGTCGGGCCATCGCTGAACCTGGCCGCGCTCAGCGGGACCGGGTCGGCCGTGGTGGCTCCGGCCGTATTCCCGCTGGTCGCTGCCGCGGCCGGGCTGGTGCTGGCCGCGCTGCTCGTCCTGGCCGCTCAGGCCGTGATCACCTACTACCACGGCAGCGCCCAGGCGCTGCGGATCACTGATTGAAGGAGGGCCAGGCACATGACCGAACCGGCCGCACCCATCCCGCAGGACCAGGCTCCCACCGGCGCGGACGGGATGATCGTCTGTGACCGGCTGGTCCGGATATACTCCGGCGAGGGCATCGAGGTGCAGGCGCTGCAGGGGCTGGATCTGCTGGTCGCCGAGGGGGAACTGACCGCGCTGATCGGCGCGGCGGGCAGTGGCAAATCCACGCTGGTGAACATCCTCGCCGGGCTGGACACACCGACGGCCGGGGCGGCGTGGGTGGCTGGCCGCAACCTGGGCGCGATGAGCGCCCAGGAGCGGCTGGGATACCGGCGGAGCGTCGTCGGCTTCATCTGGCAGCAGACCTCGCGGAACCTGCTGCCCTACATGACCGCCCGGCAGAACGTGCTGCTGCCGATGCGGCTGAGCTCGGTCCGCCGCCGGGAGCGGCTGCGGCGGGCCGACTTCCTGCTCGGCACCCTCGGCATCGCGTACTGCGCCGACCGGACTCCCGACCGCATGTCCGGCGGTGAGCAGCAGCGCGCCGCCATCGCCACGGCGCTGGCCAACCAGCCCAAGCTGCTGCTGGCCGACGAGCCCACCGGCGAGCTGGACTCCTCGACCGCCCAGGACGTGTTCTCCGCCATGCGGACCGCCAACACCGAACTGGGAGTCACGATGCTGGTGGTCACCCACGACCCGGCCGTGTCGTCCCAGGTTCGCCGGACGATCGCGATCAGGGACGGCAAGACGAGCAGCGAGACGATACGCCATGCGGCCACCGACGAGCTTGGCCAGACCACCCTGCACGCACGCGAGTACGCGACGCTGGACCGGGCGGGCCGGGTTCAGCTACCGCGCGAAATGACCAGGCGGCTGGGCATGCGGAGCCGGGTCGAGCTGCAGGAGGAGCCCGACCACATCGGCGTCTGGCCGGACCAGGCCGCCGATGCGGAACGGGAGTAGCCGCACAACGGCTACTGGTGGGAGTGGCGCGGACGGAACTTGAACCAGACCAGGATGCCAACGGCCAGGAGCAGCAGCCACGGCGATAGCAGGGTGTGCACCACGAAGCTCAGGACGGCGAAGGCCACGATGGCGATGAGGACGAGGGCAAGGACGGCAATCACGGTGATCGGTCTCCATTTCTGTGGCACTGGTTTGTGCCGATGACTCAAGGCTGCCGCCGCCGGCTGCCCGCGTCGATCGGGATCAGCCCCGGTTCGACCCTGAGATGCATCCCGTAACCATCAGGGTCAATCCTGGCTTACGGGTGCGCGTCCCCCTGGCCAGCCAGCCACGGATCCCCCGCACGAGGGACCGGCGTCCCACTGGCCAGTGACGCGGCGGGACGCGGCAGATGGCTCCGCGGCGTGACGACTTCCCGGGGGAGAAGTCTCTAGCCTGCCTTGCATGGAAGCCACGATCGAAGTGACCGGGCTGCGCAAGCGGTTCGGGCCGACGCTGGCGCTTGACGGGATGACGTTCAGCGTGCTGCCCGGGCAGGTCACCGGTTTCGTCGGTCCCAACGGGGCCGGGAAATCCACCACGATGCGGGTGATCCTCGGCTTGGACGCGGCCGACGCGGGCACCGCCCTGGTCGGCGGCCAGCCGTACCGGACGCTGCGGCACCCGCTCAACCAGGTCGGCGCGCTGCTGGACGCCGGCGCGCTGCAGCCGAGCCGCAGCGCCCGCAACCACCTGCTGTGGCTGGCCCACTCGCAGGGCCTGACGGCCAGGCGGGTCGACGAGGTGGTCGAGGCGGCGGGCCTGCAGTCGGCGATCCGGCGGCGGGCGGGAGGTTTCTCACTCGGCATGCGACAGCGCCTTGGGATCGCCGCCGCCCTGCTCGGCGACCCGCCGGTACTGATGATGGATGAGCCGTTCAACGGCATGGACCCCGAGGGCATCGTATGGATGCGCGGTTTCCTGCGCGCGCTGGCCGCCGAAGGCCGCGCCGTGTTCGTCTCCAGCCACCTGATGAGCGAGCTGCAGGACACCGCCGACCATCTCGTGGTGGTCGGCCGCGGCCGGGTCATCGCCGACGCCAGCGTCAGGGACATGATTGCGGCCGCCTCCGGGGGCCTGATCGAGCTGCGCACCCCGGCGCACACCGAGGCGATGACGGTACTCGCGCGTGCCGGGGCTGAGGTCGCCGCGACCGCGCGCGATGTCATCACGGTCAAAGGCCTTTCCGCCGAACGGACCGTGGCCGCTCTCACCGCCAGCCATGTCCCGTTCACCGAGGTAAGCGCCCACCGGGCCACCCTGGAAGAGGCCTACATGGAGCTCACCCGCGACGCGGTGGAATTCCGCGCCGCCCCGGCTGCCGAGGGAGCGGCGCAATGACCACCATCACGCCGTATCGGTCAACCGCCCAGGAGGCGCGCGACGGTTTTGGCCAGTTGCTGCATGCGGAGTGGACCAAGTTCCGCACGGTGCGCGGCTGGGTCATCGGCATGATCATCGCGATCGTGGTGACGGCCGGGCTCGGCGTGCTCATCGCCACAAGCACCGGCGCCTCGTGTGCGGTTGGGAACGGCCATACCCAGCACGCGGTGGCCTGCGGCGGGCCCACTTACGCGGTGGGGCCGGGCGGCGTTCTGGTGCAGGATCAGTTCTACTTCGTGCGGCAGCCGCTGGCCGGCAACGGCAGCATCACGGTCCGGGTGACCTCGCTGACCGGGCTGAGCCCGTATACCGGACCCGGTCCGGTGCCCCCGCCGCAGCACACTTCCGTGCCGTGGTCCAAGGCCGGGATCATTGTCAAAAACGGCACCAGCCAGGGTTCGGCGTATGCGGCCATGATGGTCACCGGGGGCAACGGGGTGCGGATGCAGTGGAACTACACCGGGGACACGCCCGGGCTTCCCGGCGCCGTCTCGGCGGCGAGCCCGCGCTGGCTCAGGCTCACCCGCGACGGAGACACGATCACCGGCTATGACTCGGCCGATGGCACGCACTGGGCGCAGGTCGGCACCGTGACGCTGGCCGGCCTGCCGCCGACCGTCCAGGCCGGGCTCTTCGTCACCTCACCGCACCAGTTCACGTACTCGGCAGTCCTCGGCTCAGGCACCATGAACAGCAGCCCCACCCAGGCCACCGCCGTGTTCGACCACGTCAGCCGGACCGGCGCATGGCCCGCCCACGAGTGGACCGGCGATGACGTTGGAGCGGGAGGCAACCAGCTCTCGTCGGGGTCTCCCGGGTATCAGCAGGCAGCCGGCCGGTTCAGCGTGACCGGGTCGGGTGACATCGCGCCTCTCATCGCCGGAGCCACGAACGACGGCCCCAACATCACCGTCAGGGACTTCCTGCTCGGCACGTTCGCCGGGCTGATCGCGGTGATCGTGGTCGCGGCGATGTTCATGACCGCTGAATACCGGCGGGGCCTGATCCGCACCACGCTGGCCGCCAGCCCGGACCGGGGCCGGGTGCTCGCGGCCAAGGCGATCGTGATCGGCTTGGCCGCCTTCGTGGCGGGCCTGGTCGCCGCCGCGGGCACTGTGCTGATCACCACGCATATAGCGCAGCGCCGCGGCGGCATCTTCTCCGTGTTCCCGGAGCCGTGGCCGACCGAACTGCGCATCATCGCCGGCACCGCGGCGCTGATCGCCGTGGCCGCCGTCTTCATCCTGGCCATCGCGGCCATCGTGCGCCGCAGCGCCACCGCGATCCTCATCGCGATCGTGGCTCTCGTGATCCCGTTCGTCCTGTCGGCCCCTCCGGGGATACCGTCCAGCCTCGTCGACTGGCTGCTGCGGCTCACCCCGGCCGCCGCCTTCGCCCTTCAGCAGCCCGCGCCGCAGTACTACCAGGTCCAGGCCAACTACCTCGCATCGTCCGGCTACTTCCCGCTGGCGCCGTGGACCGGTTTCGCGGTGCTGTGCGGCTGGACGGCGCTGGCCTTGGTCCTGGCGGCCTGCCTGCTGCGCCGGAGGGATGCGTGAGCCTGCGCGCCGCGGGACTGAGCCGTAGTCGCTACGGCAGCCGGGCCGGGTACGGACTCCAGACGCTGCACGCGGAGTGGACCAAGCTCCGCACCGTCGCCAGCACCGGCTGGCTGCTGCTCGGTGCGGCGGTGCTCACCGTCGCGGTGAGCATGGCCGCGGACGCCGCGGTGACCTGCTCGTCCAGCGGCTGCCAGGTGGACACGGCCAAGCTCAGCCTTACCGGCGTCCAGGCCGGCCAGGCGGTCGTCGCGATCATCGCCGTGCTGGCCGTCGGCAACGAGTACAGCACCGGCATGATCCGGATCACGCTGACCGCGATGCCGCGCCGCCTGACGGTGCTGGCCGCCAAGGCCGCGCTCATCGCCGGCCTGGTGCTCGCGGCGGCCGCCGTGGCCGTGCTGGCATCCGTGCTGGCCGGACGGCTGATCCTGCCCGGGCACGGCTTCACCACGGCGCACGGCTACCCTGCCCTCCTCTCACTGGGCAACGGGCCGGTCCTGCGGGCCGCCTGCGGGTCGGTCCTCTACCTCACCCTGGTCGCGCTGCTCACCCTCGGCGTCGCCACCGCCGTCCGGGAGACGGCGGTAGCGACCGGGCTCGTGCTGGGCCTGCTGTACGTGTTCCCGGTCGTGACCAGCGTGATCGGCAACCAGCACTGGCAGCGGCATCTGCAGCAGATCGGGCCGATGACGGCCGGGCTGGACATCCAGGCCACGGCCGGCCTGAAGAGCCTGCCGCTCACCCCGTGGCAGGGCCTCGGCGTGCTCGCCCTGTGGGCCGCCGGAGCGCTCATCATCGGCGCCCTGATCCTGCGCTTCCGCGACGCCTGAGCTTGCCGCTCACCCTCCTGCCCCGGGGGCTTCCGCCGGCTGGGCCAGCAACCGCCTGACCGGGCTGGGAGGACCGAGCGTGGTCGGCGTCAGGGAAGGACGCAGGTACTCCTCCCCAGCCGGCCAGCGGGCGACATGCTGGGCGTTGCTGCCGTCATCGTGGCCGATGTAGGTGACGTCGGTGATGTCCACGGCGAAGAGCGCGAACTCACCCGGCACCGGCCGCCAGCCGAGGTGAGCCACGACCGACGCGGCGTAGCGCCGCTGCACGTCAGCAGCGGCCTCGGCCCGTACGGTGCCTCGCACCATGATCTCGGCCTGAGCGGACGGGCTGGTGATAATGCTGTGCACCAGTATCCGCGGGTCGCGGTACAGGTCACGCGCTTTGGCCGAGACGGGCATCATCGACAGCCACAACTCGCCCTCCATGATCAAAGGCTCGACACCGCTGATCCGCGCTGACCCGTCGCTCCGGGTCGTTCCGGCCAGAACGACACCCGGCCTGATCAGCTGATCATGCGCGACCGCGGCCAGCACGCGCTGCCGGGCAGCGAACTCAGACCATCGCATGTCTCCTGCTTACTCCGCGGCGCCGACAATCTGCTGCGGTGGGCGCTGGCGTGTGCCTGCCGGAGAACGGCTGGTGTAGCTTGCTGGCGTGGAATTTCAGGACGTTGTCCGGCACCGCCGCATGGTCCGGCACTATGACGCGGGCCGGCCGGTGCCCGCTGAGCTGGTTGACCGCATTGTCCGCAACGGGTTGCGCGCGCCTTCAGCGGGTTTCTCACAAGGCTTCGGCTTCCTGGTGCTGGACAACCCCGCCGATGTGGCCCGGTTCCGCGACGCGGTCCGCCCAGACGATCATCCCGAAAACTGGTTTGCCGCCAACGTGGATGCCCCGCTGCTGGTCATCGCCCATTCGAATAAGGACGCTTATCTCGATCGCTATGCCCTTCCGGACAAGGGCTTCACCGACCGGTCGGATGCCTGGTGGCCGGCTCCCTACTGGGATATCGACACCGGGTTCGCGTCGCTGCTCATGTTGCTGACCGCGGTGGACGCCGGGCTGGGAGCCTGCTTCTTCGGGCTGCCAGCGGAGCGGATCGACGCCTACCGGGCGGCGTTTGGCGTGCCGGAGCAATTCAGCCCGATCGGGGCGATCTCCATTGGCTACAGCGACGAGCCGCCACGCGACCTGAGCAGCCGGCGCAAGCCCACCACCGAGACAGTCCACCGAGGCCGCTGGAGCGAGCCGGAAAGCTGACTCGCTGCGGGGGGACCCCTGGTGAGCGGCCCAACCGGATCGGCCGAGCCGTCAGCCGCCGGCGGACCAGGACGTGATGTGATCCGGGTCGATGCTGACGATGGTGCGCAGGCGCGGCCAGTCGGCGATGTAGCTGTCGACCCCGTCGGCGGGGACGTAGCGGCGGGTGATCGCCCGGATCTCCTCCATCGTCGCGCCGTCGTCGGCAGTCGCGACGGTCGCCGTGCCGCGCATGACAACCGCCGGGTAGGGCGCGTCAAAGGTCTGGACCGAGAAGGCCGTCCTCGGATCGCGCATGATGTTGCGAACCCATGCGCGCTCCTCGATGGTCCAGATCGTTATGGCCACGCCGTCCCAGCGGAACCACACCGGGACGAGGTGTGGTGAGCCGTCCCGGCGCAGCGTTCCGACCACGCCAAGCGGCGTGGGAAAGACCTGACCGAGGAACGTGTCCAGTTCTGCCATGCTCATGCTCATGTTCTTGTGCCTACCAGGAGTTGCCGGGCCGCGCCTAGCCGCTGGTGCTTCCCGCCGGGCTGGGCGAGAGCAGGAGGATCACCGCTTCGTGCTGGGTCAGAGCCCGGCCAGCGGCCAGCTCGGCCGTGCCGATCTCGTGCCCGTGCCACGAGGCGATCGCGTCGCGCATCAAGGCACGCTGCGCCGAGAGCGCCTCACCGTACCGTTCACCCAGACGCGTCAGCAACGCTGTCGACCCCTCGATGTCGGTGAACAGCATCGTGACGGTACCCGCAGGCAGCTCGCCCACCCCTTGATTATGCGTGGTGCAGGATGGCTCCGTCCTTCATGACGAAGGTCGTGTTCTCCAGCAGGCGTATGTCCTGCAGCGGGTTCCCGTAGACGGCGATGATGTCGGCGAGGTAGCCGGGATCGATGCGGCCGACCCGGTCGTCCCAGCGGATCAGTTCGGCCGCGTGGATGGTGGCTGACTGGATCGCGCCGAGCGTGCTTTGGCCGCAGCGTACTTGCCAGGCGAACTGGCGGGCGTTGAGGCCGTGCGGGTAGATGCCGCTGTCGGTGCCGAACGCGATGCGCACCCCGGCGGCCAGGCACTTGGTGAATCCTTCTCGCTGCGCGTTGGTGGTCTGGTCGTTCTTGGCCAGCACGTCAGCGCGCCAGCCCTGTTCGCGGCCGGTCTGGGCGATGTACTCGCCGTTATAGACGTCGGCGACCAGGAACGTACCGGCGGCGGCCATCATCGCGATGGACTCATCGTCCATGAGCGAGCCGTGCTCGATGGAGCGCACGCCGCCGCGTACGGCGCGCTTGATGCCCTCGGCGCCGTGCGCGTGGGCGGCGACATCGGCGCCGGACAAGGCGGCTTCCCCGACGGCGGCCCGGATCTGTTCCTCGGTGAGCTCGGGGGCGCCGGGCACGCCTCCGGGTGTCATCACCGCCCCGGTAGCGATCAGTTTCACCAGGTCCGCGCCGCCGTGCAGGACCCGGCGCACGGCCCGGCGCACATCATCGACGGAATCGGCCACGCCCACCCGTAGCTCGTACGGCACCACCGCGTCGACGTCGGGAGCCAGGCCGGTAATGTCACCTCCGCCGCCCGAGCAGGTCACGTACGCGCCGGCCACCCGCATCCGGGGGCCAGGCACCCAGCCGGCGTCGATGGCGTCGCGCAACGCGACGTCGACGAACGCGCGGAACGAGCCCACGTCGCGGACCGTGGTGAAGCCAGCCAGCACGGTGTCGCGCGCATTGCGCGCACCCGACAGCGCCTCCTGGGCACCGGTCCGCGTCAGCAGTTCGGCATAGCCCTGGCCACTGTCGGGTTCACCGACCAGATGCGTGTGACAGTCGATCATGCCGGGCAGCAACGTCTGGCCCGGCAGGTCCACGACGGCCGCACCTTCGGCCGGTACGTCGGCGGCTGCGGCAACATCAGTGATGCGGGTGCCGTCGATGACGACCGCGCGGTCTGGGAGCAGCTCCCCAGTCACCACGTCGAGCAGCAGGTACGGACGGATTACGGTGCGCCGGGAAGTGGTCATCCAGCAACAATAGGGAACAGCGCCGCGGCGCTGAGCGCGGCCGTGCTGCTGTGACGGGAGGCGCGAGGCCGGGGCGCGGCCGGTTAGAGCGCGTCCAGTTCCTCCAGGGCGTCGCCGGGGAGGGCCAGGTCCGCGGCGGCCACGTTCGCGCGCAGGTGCTCGACGGACGACGTGCCCGGGATGAGCAGGATGTTCGGCGAGCGGTGGAGCAGCCAGGCCAGGGCGACGGCCAGCGGGCTGGTTCCGAGGCGGGCGGCCACGGTGTCCAGCCGGCCGGACTGTATCGGGCTGAAGCCGCCGAGCGGGAAGTACGGCACGTAGGCGATGCCCTGCTTGGCCAGCGCGTCGACCAGGCCGTCGTCGTCGCGGTTGGCGACGTTGTACATGTTCTGGACGCAGACGACCGGCGCGATGGTCTGGGCTTCGGCGACCTGTTCCGCGCTGGCGGTGCTGATGCCGAGGTGCTTGATCAGCCCCTCTTTGCGCATCTCCGCCAGCGCACCGAACGGCTCGGCGACCGAGCCGGGCTCTGGGCGGTCGAGGCCCCCCACGCGCATGTTGACCACGTCGAGCACGTCCACCCCGAGGTTGCGGAGGTTGTCGTGGACCTGCCCGCGCAGCTCCCGTGGCGACCGCGCCTGGGGCCAGCCGCCGTCGGCGTCCCGTACCGCCCCGACCTTGGTCACGATGCGCAGATCCTCAGGGTATGGACGGAGAGCCTGATTGATGATCTGGTTCGTGATGTGCGGGCCGTAGAAGTCGGCCGTGTCGATGTGGTTTATGCCCAGCTCGATTGCCTCGCGGAGCACGGCGATCGCGGCGTCCCGGTCGGCCGGCGGTCCGAACACGTGCGGCCCGGCCAGCTGCATCGCCCCGTAACCCATGCGGTTGACGGTCAGATCTGGGGCCATAGTGAATGCGGTTGTCATGCCTCCAGCATTGCCCGTGGACCCAGAAACATGCGGAGCCATCTGCCGCACGTGGCAACGTTCGGCCCTGCCCTCTCGTCTTTGGGCTGCGGACCGGTCCGCACCGGGCCGGCGGCATGGGAGGACGTATGCGATTGTCTCGATGGAGCCTGCCGGGCGCTGCCGTGGCGGTGGCCGGGCTCGCCGTCGCCGTACCTGGCCTGGCGGTGGCCAGCGCGGCCAGCCCCCCGGGGCCGGTGCTGACGCTGGAAGCCGCCCAGTCCAGCGTCACGGTGGACAGCGTCCAGGGTTACGTGGACATGGATCCCGGCATCTGGGTGGCGTCACTGGGCTCGGCGCTGCAATTCGATGTCCAGCGGGCTAGCTACACCAAGCCGGTCACGATCACGCAGGTGATTCACCCGCCGCAGGGCGGGGCCACGGCCAGGCCGCTGCCTGCCACGGTGCTCGACGGCTGGAACGGCCTGAAGCACTTCATCCGGATGACCGTGCGGAACTCTGCCGGGCGGGTGGTCGCGTCGCCATGGCTGACGTTCTGCCCGGACACCTATGATCCCGAGCGGGCCACGCCGGACAGCCCGCCGGCCTCACCGTACCCGCAGGAGTGCGGCCAGGACCCGTTCCCGTTGTCGATGGTGTGGGGGATCGCGAAGGGCTGGGCCACCGACCCGGCCGAGTACTACCCGAACTCGCCGCTGGGTCCCGGCCCCTTCATGCGGGTTCCGGACGGGAAATACCAGGTGACCGAGACCGTCGGCGCCAGCTACGTGAAGCTGCTGCACATCCCGGCGGCCGGCACGTCAAGGACCGTGGACGTCACGGTGATCAGCGGGAGCGGCTACTCCAGCCGGGCGGACCGGGGGGCCCGGGCGGTCCGGCCCGATCACCCGGGCGCGGCCGCGCTGCAGCCGCTGCCACGGGTTCCGTACCTGGCCACCCCGCCGAAGGACGCGCTGCCCGACCTGGTGCCGCTGCCGTCCTTCGGGATCTTGACCGCCCACACCAAGTCCGGCCTGGACCTGCTGGACTTCGAGGCGACCGTGTGGATCGGCGGCAACGGCCCGCTCGATGTCGAGGGCTTCCGGGACCCGGACTCGCAGGTCATGCAGGCATACCAGTACTTCTGGCGGGACGGCCGCGTTATCGGCCGGGTCCGGGTTGGGACCATGGGCTTCGCGGACTACAACCACTGGCACTTCGAGCAGTTCGCTCGCTACGCTCTGCTCAATTCGTCCATGAAGCTGGCGGTGCCCAGTCACAAAGAGGCGTTCTGTATCGGGGCCAGTGACCCAGTAGACCTGCTGGCACGGGACGCCGTGTGGCAGCCGCCAGTGGTCGGCCTGGCCGGGCAATGCGGCAAGCAGACCGCCTTGTGGGTGCAGGAGACGTTGCCGGTCGGCTGGGGAGACACCTACATCCAGAGCATCCCGGGCGAATCGTTCAACATCACCAAGGTACCGAACGGCACCTACTACATCGAGGTCGTCGCCAACCCGCTGCGGTTGCTGCACGAGACCAGCACCCGCAACGACGTCTCGCTTCGCAAGGTCGTCCTGGGCGGGACACCTGGCCACCGCACCGTCAAGGTGCCGGCCTGGCATGGAATCGACACCGAACCCTGACCGGGCCGGGCACAGGTGCCCGGCGGCGTCAGGCGCGGGTCAGTCCGTGGCCCAGGCCCGCAGCTTCTCGGGGTTGCGCACGGCCCAGACGTGGGCGATCCGGTCGTCGGCGACGTCGAACGCGAACACCGTCACGGTGATGCCGTCTTGCTGGGCCACCAAGCCAGGCTGTCCGTTGACGGTGCGCTCCAGCATCGTCAGGTTGCCGGCTGCCCTGGCCATGAGGTCGGTGAGGTAGCGCGCGATCTGCTCGGCGCCTTCGATGGGGTGCAGCGCGGCGGCAGCCAGGCCGCCGCCGTCGGCGATCACCGTGGCGTCCGGGTCGAGCAGGCCCAGGAGGGCGTTTATGTCCTGGGCTTCCCAGGCTTGCTTGAAGTGCCTGACGATACCCGCCTGCCGGGAGGTGGGGGTCGCGGGAGGCTGGGCGGTGCGGATGCGGCGGCGGGCGGAGGACGCCAGCTGCCGGCACGCGGCCGGCGTGCGGCCGACGATGCCGGCAACCTCAGCGAAGGAGTAACCGAAGACGTCGTGCAGGATGAACGCGACCCGCTCGGCCGGGGTCATCGACTCGAGCACGACCAGGAAGGCCATGCTGACCGACTCATCCAGGGTGACCCGGTCGGCCGGGTCGGCCGCCGCGCCGCCCGGCCGCCCGCCGGGCCACTCGCCAGGGTCGGGCAGTGGCTCGGGGATCCACTCGCCCACATACCGTTCCCGCCGGGCGCGGGCCGAGCCGAGCAGGTCCAGGCAGATCCGGCTGGCCACCGTGGTCAGCCACGCGCCCGGGTTCTCGATGGCTTCCTGCTGCTGGGCGGACCGGGCGTACCAGCGGGCGTAGGTCTCCTGCACGGCGTCCTCGGCATCGGCCAGAGAGCCCAGCAGCCGGTAGGCCAGGTTGATCAGCTGACGCCGCTCGCTCATGACCGAGTCCAGGCTCAGGTCGCGGCGGCCCTCTCCGGGCCCGGACTGGGTGCTCATGGTGTCACCAGCCTCCCCTGGTTTGCCTCTGCCCTCACCCAGTCCGACGAGACAGCGCACCAAAGTGTGAGGCCGGCGCGTGGCCTGACATTCCGGGGGGCCGCGTCGTCGTACTGGGTGAGACGAACACGCCATCCCGCGGACTACCCGTTCAGGATGTAACCGCGAGAACGGCAAAAGGAGATGACCATGGAACCGCGTCTCAACCTCTTCGACAACCCGGTCGCGGCCAGGTTCGTCAAGTACCTCGCCTCCGCGGGCAAGGCGCTGTCCGATTCGGCCCTGCCGGCTGCGACGCACCAACTGGTCGAGATCCGGGCCAGCCAGATCAATGGCTGCGCCGTCTGCCTCGACATGCACACCAAGGACGCCGCGCAGGCCGGGGAAAGCCAGCAGCGGCTGAACCTGGTCGCGGCGTGGCGGGAAGCCACGGTCTTCACCGAGGCCGAGCGGGCTGCGCTGGAGCTCGCCGAGCAGGGCACCCGGCTGGCCGACGCCGCCGGTGGTGTCAGCGACGAGGCCTGGGCGAATGCGGCCAAGCACTACGACGACGAGCAGCTCGGCGCGCTGGTGGCGCTGATCGCCGGGATCAACGCCTGGAACCGCCTGAACGTCATCACTCAGCAGCCGGCCGGCGACTACCAGCCCGGCCAGTTCGGATAGTGCTTGCTGGCGCGCCCAGCTGAGAACCTAGCAGCCGGGAAGCTTCCCACGGCAGCGCCTGGGCTGGACGGTTACTCCGGCGGAAAAGGGAACGGCCGCCCGGTGCGGTCCGGAACCCGGCGGCCGTTCGTCTGGGCGGCGCGGGCTGGCGCGGGCGCCGCAAGCTGCGACTCACCCCGTGGCTGGCGGATCACTCCCCGGTGGGTTCATCTTGATCACCGGCTGTCGCCGACGAGGTAACCGGCCGCCGGGACCTGCCCGTTGCGGCGAGCCGCGATCGGACGGCTCAGGCACGCGCACCCGAGGCCAGCGGCCACGCCGGCCACGGCGCAGCAGGTCCACAGCAGGGGCAGGCTGCCGACCCGGATCACGGCCGCGCCGGCCACGGCCGCGGCGAGGGTGCTCAGGCCCAGGGCCGAGCCCCACGTGCCCAGGTAGGCACCGGCCCGCCCAGGCGGAGCTATCGATGCCACGATCGCGGGAGCGAGGCCCGCCGCTGCGATCTCCCCGAGCGTCCAGATCACGCTGGTCCCGGCGTACCAGGCCAGTCCGGTCCCGGCCCCGGTGACCGCGATCCCGGTGCCGATCAGGGCCATCCCCGCCGCGCATAGCGGCACCGCCGGGAGGCGCACCAGCCAGCCCTGGGCGAACGGCTGGAGCACGGCAACGGTCAGCGGGTTCATCGCGGCGATCAGGCCGTAGCCCACCGGCCCGATGCCAGTGCCAGCGAACCGGACCGGCAGGGCGACCGCCGACTGCTGTGCAGCGGTCAGGATGAGCAGGGTCAGCACCGTGAACGCCCACAGCAGCGGGTCAGTGATCACGCCGCCGCGCCGGGGCGTCCGGGCACGCCGCCGGGGCCGGTCCGACGGCAGGAGCAGCCACGCCAGTGCCGCGAATGCGGCGGCACCGGCCGCGCTCGCGACGAACAGCCATCCCCACCCGGCGTACAGGGCCAGGACGCCGCCAGCCAGGGTCGCGACGGCGAGCAGCACGTTGATTATCCAGGTCAGCAGCGTCATGCACCGCTTGCGCTGGATCTCATCGACCGCGGCAGTGGCCAGCAGCGACTGGGCGGCAGGCCGCCACATCTCGAATACCAAACCGACCGCCGCGGCCCCGGCGGCCAGTGCGATGGCGCTGCGGGCCATCCCCGCGGCGGTGTACGCGGCCCAGGCCGCTATGTTGCCGGCGATTATCACGCTCCTGGACCCGACCCGGTCGGCGGCCCATCCGGCGACCGGCGGTCCCGCGGCCCAGCCGGCACCGAACGCGGCCAGAACGACCGCTACCTGGCTGGCGTCCAGGTGCCGTCCGCGAGCCGCGTAATAGGCGAGGGTCAGGTACAGGCAGGCCAGGCCGCGACCGGGCACCAGCGTGATCACCAGCCGCCAGAACACGTTAGGCAACCCGCCCCACGTGCGCGCCCGCCACGCGCGCAGGCGACCCGGGCGCGCCCGCGGTATGGTGCCGGCCCTGGCCGGGACCAGCTCGGCGGTGGCCGGGATCAGCTCGGCAGCCGTTGGGACCAGCTCGGCAGTCGCCGGGAGCAGCTCGGCGTCCGCGGCTACCGGTGCGGAGAGGAAGAATGCTGGCTGGGCGGCCGGCTGGCGAGGCTCGGCGACCGGGCTCCGGCGCTGCCGCTCGCGGGCCCGGGTGGCGGCGCCCAGGCAGGCCCGGACGCCGGCCACGCCTAAGGTCAGGGCCGCGGTCGGCGCGGCGACCAGCGCCCCGGTCTCGGCGATCACCCAGGCGGTCACGGCACCGGGGTAACTGTTGCGGACGGCGTGGCTGTCGGAGACGGGGTCGCCGTCGGCGTCGGAGTCGGAGTGGGCGTCGGAGTCGGAGTGGGCGACCGGGTGAGCACTGGTGTGGGACTCGGGCACCGGGGGGACGGGCTCCGCCCCGGTGACGCGGCGCGGGACCGGCCCGGCGAACGCGACGGCGACCACGGGTGCGACGCGGCCGAGATGGCCCGCACCGCGGACGGGGTGCGTCGTGGCCGGCGAATGGCTGGCCCGGCGGCAGCGCGGAGCGGGCGCTGCCGGAGCAGGTCTGAGGTGGCGGCCGGGCCAGCCACTGGGCCAGGGGGATCGCCGTAAGCCGCCGGGTGATTCTGCTGCAGGACGGTGGTGACCAGTGCGGCGGAAGCCGTCGCGGCCAGCGCCAGCGTGCCCGCTACGGCCAGCGCCCAGGCGACCGGCTTCACCGGGAACCCGGCCACCCACGCCCGCCAGGTCACGATGGGCATCTGCCGGCGGAGCCTCACCCCGGCGTAGGTGGCAACGCCGGTCGCGAGGACAGCGCCCGCGGCTGCGCCGGGCAACTCTCCGGTCACGGCCCGACCCTGGTGCGCTGGATCCACACGTAGCGGCGGTCGGCCAGCGCCAGGTCGTGGAGGTGGCAGACCAGGCGGCGGCCGACGCCCTCAAAGTCCCACAGCGCGACCCCGAAGGCGCTGCACAGCTCGCCCATGTCTAACGCGATCCCGGACAGCGAGACGTCCCGGCCTACCGGGCACAGCCCGGTGGGCTGCAGGCAGGTGCCGCAGTAACCGATCTGGATCAGGTCCGGGTCCGCGGTGGCCGCCCCGCAGACTGGGCAGAGGAAAACCGCTTTCCCCGGCTCCCGTGCCGTCCGGCACCGTTCCGGCCGCACGTGCTCGCCTCGCGGTCCGGGCTGCCGCAGGCCGTCGCGATGCTTGCCACCCGGTGTGCGTCCCCCGGCGGGGAAGTGAAGCACGTTCATGGACCTGCCCCTTACGACGACCGCGATCACTCAGCTGTGCGGCGGTAAGGAACACGCCGGTCAGAACCCGCAGGGATCCGGCTGGGCGGCCTCCCGCTGCCGGGTGCGGTGCACCCGTGTGTTCAGGCTGGCCGGCTGGCCTTGCACTCCCCTTGATGCTTGCCTTGCATCCCTGGTCAGAGCCCACGCCGGGGCCTGAGGATGGCCGGACGCAGGCATCGTCAGGCGCGCAATGCGCGTACCAAACTGACGGCCGATACGACCGCCCAGGCTCCTTCCAGGAGCAAAAATCCCCATTGCGAGCCGACCGCCGCGTCGCCCGCCAAGATCGATGACCCGGCCAGGTTCAGCAGCAGGCCAGTCCGGGAGCGAGCATCGAGCCGTCCAAGCTGCCCAGCCCGAACGGGACCAGGATCAGCAGCGAGCCCGCGATCTGCGCCAACTGCCCAGCCATGGCGACACCTCCGCAGAAGCGTCGTCTTGTCAGGCCGGGTACGGCGCACCTCGTCCGGGCGGGCCGTGACCTACCCGCAGGTTCCTGACGTCACGTCAGCACGCCAGCGCCCCGGGCGGATGAATGCTTCCCTCACCCGTGCGGCACCGCTCGGCCGGAGGGTTTCGGCGGGTTACCCGGGCGCGGAGCGCCGGCCGCGTCCGCGGGCCGGCTTCGGCTCACCCCCCGGTCCCGGCCTGGCTGGGGCCGGCCTGGCTCGGGCCGGCCGCGGCCAGGGAGAAGCCGAGGGTGGTGACCCGCCCGGTGGTGATCGTCGCGGTCTTGGTGGCTGGCGTGTAGCCGGTGCCGGACGCGGTGAACCGCTGGCTGCCGGTGCCGGTGACGAACAGCCAGTACAGGCCGCCGTTGATGGCTCCGTCGCCGGGGGTGGCGACCGTGGTCGCCGTCTGGGATGGGTCGCTGACGCTGGCCACGGTGGCGCCGTTGACCGCGTTCCCGCCGGTGCCGGTGACCCGGCCGGTCAGCAGGGCGCCGGCTTGCTGGGTGCAGGTGCGCTGGCCGAGGAACACGTTGTCGATCTCCCAGTACTGCGACCACTGGCCGGTGTAGCCGAACCGGACCCGCACATCGCTGTGGCCCGCCGCCTGCGGCAGCAGGATGGCCACGGTGGCCGGGCCCGGGTCGCCGGGGAACCCGTGACTGGTCCACAAGCTGGTCCAGGTCTTCCCGCCGTCGACGGACACACCGACGGTCGCGGTGGAGTTGACCGCGGGCTGGTAGTCGGTGTCGAACTGCACCGCCGGGGATGTGTCGGCGGAGAAGTTCAGCACCGGGGAGACCAGTTCGGTGTCCTGGTAGTGGGACGGGCCGTAGTCGTCGGAGTCGACGATCGCGAAGTTCCCGGTGCCGCCGGTGGTGTTGGCGCGGCCGCCAGGATTGGTGAACACCCAGCCGGGCTGGTCGGAGTACCCGGCCAGGTGCAGGCTGGTGTTGGTCACCGTCCAGCCGGCCGGAACGCCGGTGCCGGTGAAGCCCTCGGTGGTGCCCGACGACAGCACCGGCTGGTAGCCGATCGCGGTGCAGGCGGCCAGGTTCACCGGCGCGGTGAAATCCTTGGTCACGCTGCTGGTGCCGACGGCGAGGGACTGGGCCGCCGGCGCCGTGTAGCCCGGGTACAGCGACGTGACGGCCAGGGTGTAGCTGCTGTCGTAGACCAGGCTGAGGGAGTACTTTCCGGTGGCCGGGGTGGTGTAGGCGGAGCCGGAGTGGCCGTGGCCATCGGACCAGGACACCCGTGCGTACAGCGGCCAGGCGGTGCCGGTGGCCGCGGTGACCGTGCCCGATACCCTCTCGTGCGGCAGGCCGGTCAGCGAGACCTTCAGCGTGGCCGCCTGGCTCGCGGTGACCGTGACCGTCCGGGTCCGGGACTGGTAGCCGTACGCGGACACGGTGACGGACACGGTTCCGGCCGGCAGCCCGGACAGGGTGTAGCTGCCGTCGCTGCCGGTGGTGACCGACCGGCCGGCCGTGGACACCGTCGCGCCGGCGATGGGGTCGCCGGTGGAGGCGTCGGTCACGGTGCCGGTGACCGACCCGGCCGCCGTGTAGGCCAGCCCGGTGACGCCGTCGGGCGTACCCAGCCCGGTTGGCCCGTCCCATCCCGGGCCGGCCGTGCACAGCACCGCCGGGTCGCAGGTGCCGTCGGAACCCGAGGTCACGTCGTTGAACACCGACGGGTCCACCGAATAGTGCGCGTACAGGTAGGACGCCGGGTTACTGCCCGACGCGGGAGCCCCGGCGAGGGCGTAGGCGGATGCGATGATCGGGGTGGCCACGCTGGTGCCGCCGACCAGCTGCCAGCCGCCCCCGCTGTAGGAGTCATACAGCGCCACACCCGTACTGGGATTGGCAACAGCGGAGATGTCGGCCACGGCGCGCTTCGCGCAGCCGCTGACCACCCCGGTCTGCCAGGACGGCTGGGGTTCGTAGGCCGAGCAGCCCGACCCGGTGCCATCCCCGTCCTGGCCCGAAGTGCCGTTGCCCCACGCCGTCTCCGCCCAGCCCCGCGCCGTGCCGGAGTCCGGCACCAGGGTGGTGCCGCCGACCGATGTTACGTACGGCGAGGCGGCCGGGTAGTTCACCTGGTAGCCGTCGTCGCCGGCCGCGGCGGTGATGACCACCCCGGGGTGGTCGTAGTACTGGTCGTCAGCGGTCTCGGTGGGATCTTCGCCGCTGGTGGCGTAGCTGTTGGACACGTACTGCGCGCCCAGGGTGACGGCAGCATCGACGGCGGTGCCGAGGTCGCTGGTGTCTGCGCTGCTGGCCTCGACCAGGATGATCTTGCAGTGGGGGCAGACCGCGGACACCATGTCCACGTCCAGGGACTCCTCCACGTCCCATCCGCTGCCGCCCGCGTCCGCAGGCAGCGGGCTGGCCTGGCCCTCCTCGTTGACCACCCGGAAACATCCGGTGGCCTCGGTGCAGGCGGGCAGCCC
>Ga0335075_10005595_pt1 | contig 19477 bp, 18 predicted proteins | sample Lox_Sample_24_FD_206723 | JGI IMG/M metagenome (GOLD analysis project Ga0335075, IMG submission 206723) | Soil microbial communities from Loxahatchee National Wildlife Refuge, Florida, United States - Lox_Sample_2.4 | ecosystem: Environmental > Terrestrial > Soil > Wetlands | place: USA...
TCCCGCCGACCGCGACGAACAGGGCCGCTATATCGGCTCCGAGAGCCCGATCAGCGACCACGGCCCGGTCGAGACAGCGTACCTGCAGGCAGTGGCGGCCTTCGCGGAGGAGACCGGTGTGCGGGAGCTGGCGATACGCGAGCCGGAGGTCGCCCTGGGTTTCGTTAATTTCGGGCTTGAGCCGCCCATCGAGGGCCACGGGCTGGCCGGGCTATTCCCGGCCGACCTGACCGGCTACCACGACGGCGCCGTGGTGCCGGTACAGATCGCCCTAGAGCTGGTCCGGGTAATGCTGCGCGATAACGGCGCCTGGTGTCGGCTAGAGGCCGAAGACCAGCTGACCGTACACATCGGGTATGACCAGTACCTCTACGTCGCCAGCATCGTGCCGTGCGAGGGCGCGGTGGCCCGCGCCCAGGAGTTCGGCCTGTTCCCGGAGCGGATCAACGCCTCCCCCTACAACTTCAGGTTCGACGAGACCCAGGTGCGGCCGGCCGACGATGAGTTCTGGGCTCGGGTTCGCTGGTGCGTTACCGCCGGGCAGGCCGCGCTTCTGGAAGAACATCCCGTGCATCACCTGAAACGCTGGCACCAGCTCACGCCGGGCACCCTAGACGCGGTGCGCGCCAGGCTCGGACCCCGCGCCATGCTGTATGTTTGGCCGGACCTGCGGTGGGACGACGTTGAGACCGTCCTGCGCGCATTGCCGGAAGATCGCGGGATGGAGCTGGTCTGCAAGGATGCCAGCGGGCGGGTCTGGAGCAGCTACGCGTACAAGGAATGGGGCCCGGACGGCCTGGCCGTGTTGACTGCCGGGGCTGAGATGGCCGCGACCCTGGAGATGACGTGGGAAGACTGCGAGCCGCTCATGGGCGCGGTCCTGCCGGACAGCGACGGTATTATGCGGGCCCGCTGGGGAACCGAGGTCCTAGCCGCGTGCCCGTCGCCGAGCAGGGACGCGGACAGCGGCGTGTCAACGAAGGCGGCGGAACGTTTCCGCGGAAGCGCTTTGTGAAACAATGCACAAGCCGCTTACGCGGAAACGCCGGTCGTGCGTCCGCCGTGACGGACATCCGGCGCTCACGGCGGATGACGCTTAACAATGCTCTGGACAGGCACCACCGTTCGTTCGGGAAAAAGAATTTCAATGGGTCCGGACGGGAAGTTGTGCGCGCGGGAGGGGCTCGCGAAGTTCCGGGGTCATGATTGCTCCGGTGGGTGGCCCGACAGGGTCGCCATCTGCGCGTCCATCGGCCTGGTCGGCTGCGGCCTGTTCGTGATCTGCATCTGGAGATCCATCAGTGCCGGGCCGTAGATCCCGGAGAAGCTGGGGAAGGGCTGGATCGTGTCGCTCAGCACGTCCAGCGGGACGTGGGCGCGGATCGCGAGCGTCGCCTGCTGCATCCACTCGCCGGCTTCGGGCCCGAGCGCATAGGCGCCGGTCAGCCGCTGGCCGTCGGACAGCAGCGTGAGGAACCCGTTGGACTGAGCGTAGGCGTGCGTGTAGGTGGCGGCCTTCGGTACCTCCGAGAGGGGTGCGCTACAGCTGTACTCCGCCTCGGCCGCCCCGACCGCCCCGGCCTGCGGGTCTGTGTAGGTGACTCGCGGGACGGCCTCGTAGTTCGCGCGGTGCGCATCGCCGGCGATGTTCGCCGCGACCACGTCGCCTTCGTACTCGCCGACGTGGGTAAGCGGCCAGATGCCGTTGACGTCGCCGATCGCCCACAGCCGCTCGCCTGCGCGCAGGTATTCGTCGACCTTGATCCCGTGGGGGTTGGCCTCGACGCCGACCGTCTCCAGGCCTATCCCCGCGACGCGCGGGCGCCGGCCGGTTGACACAAGCAGCCGATCGCCCCGCAGCTCCGTGCCATCATCGATCTGCAGGACATACTCGTCACCCTCGCGCCGCACGGCGGTGGCGTGCTTCCCGAGCACCAGCTCGATTCCGTCCCGGCGCAGGGCTTCGCCCAGCGCCTGGCCCAGCGGGGCAGGCTCGCGGGGGATCACGTGGTCAGCACCCTCGATCAGCACCACCTCGCCGCCCAGACGCCGCACCACCTGGGCCAGCTCGACGCCCGCGGACCCGCCGCCCAGAACAAGCATGCGGCGCGGGACGGCCTTCATGCTCGTTGCCTCACGGGTGCCCCAGACGCCGTCAAGCTCACGCAGTCCCGGGACCGGAGGAACGAACGGATCTGAGCCTGTCGCCACCACGATGTGCTCCGCGGTGTGACGGACGCCATCGACCTCGACCGCGCCGGTGCCGGCCAGGCGGCCGGTGCCTCGCAGCAGGTCGATGCCCCGGCTTGCCAGCCAGCGCTGCTGGCCCGCGTCTGACCAATTTGACACCATGTAGTCCCGCCAGGCCAGCGCGGCCGCCACGTCGACCTGCGCGACGGCGGCCGCATCGAGTGCGCCGTGTACCGCCTCGCCCGGGCGAAGCAGCGTCTTGGACGGGATACACGCCCAGTAGGAGCACTCACCGCCGACCAGGTCGCGCTCAACGACGGCGACCCGCAGCCCGCGCGCGGCGACCGCCGCGGCGCAGTGCTCGCCGGGAGCCCCGCCGCCGAGAACGATCACGTCGTAGGCGCTCACTTCGGCAGCTCCGTCCCGGCCTGCTCCGCGACCATGTAGGTGGCGTACCAGTCGGGCCAGTCAGGGTCTGCCGCGCCGATGCGTTTCTCGTGCTCGCCGTGGGCCGCCGAGGCGCGTCGCATTGCGTCCGCCAGGTCCGCCGCGGACGCGAACGTCGTCTCGGCGAGATCGACCCGGCCGGGCAGCCGCGTCGTGACCTCCTGCAGCAGCCAGCCGTTGCCGTCCGGATCGCGGAACGTGGCGAACGAGCTATAGCTCTTATCCCCGGGCGCGCGGCCGCTTAGCCGACCGCTCGTGTCGTCGGGGTCGAACTGAGCGCCCGGCGTCCCGGCGTGGAACACGTCGCTCACCTCTGCACCGTGGGCGGCGAGCTCGTCGCGCGCAGTCTGGATATCGGAGACGATCAGGTACAGGCCCCGGGCCGAGCCCGGCGCGGCCGACGTGATGTTCGTCCCGAACTGAATCGAGCACCCAGAGCCGGGCGGCGTGAGCTGGACCACTCGGAAACCGTTATCGAAGGGGAAATCGGCATCGAGCCTCCACCCGAGTCCCCCGTAGAACCGTTTCGCGCGGTCGGCGTCCGAAACAGGGATGACAACCACCTCAAGCTTCGTGTCCACGATGTTAGTTCCTCTCCCCTTGATGCCAGTCGAATTGTGAACGCCTTCGGTGAGCATTCGCTTGGTTGACCGCGGTCAAACCCCGCCGCCGCCGGGTGCTTCGATGCTGTCATATACGCGGGCCGCGGCCAGCAGCCCGTCCGGGCCGCGATCGTACACGCCAAGTCCGGCCTGCGGCGGCAGGTCGTGACTGCCCCAGCGGACGATGTTGTACTCCACGGCGCAGCGCTCGCCGTCGTCGGTCACGGCGCAGTCCTCAAGGCCGAGGCCGCCGCCTGCGCTGAAGCACCAGGTGAAAAACGAGCGCAGTTCATCGCTGCCGCGGTGGGCATCACGCGGGCCGAGGGGGCCGCGGAAGTACCCGTCGGGAGCGAAGGTGTTCACCACCGCCTCGATGTCACCAGCGGCCAGCGCGGCCTGGTAGCGGCCGATGACGTCGCCGGTGCTGGCGTGCCCGGGCTGGAGGATCGAAGGCCGGAGATGGCGCTCGTCGATCGGCCATGGCCTGCAGTAGATGCGGAAGACCACCGACAAGTCATCGGGGGATTCGGCGACGACCGCTACCGGCCAGGTCAGCTGGCCTCCGTCTTGGTCCACGTGCGCCACAAGCTCCACCACCGCCCGCCCGCCGGCGCGCGTGGAGGCCACGGTCTCGGTGCGGGCGTGGAGTCCCGCCAGCCAGGACACGTTGTGGCCGATGTACTGCCGCACGTGCCGGTGCCCGCGGACCTCACCGACGAGAGGATCGTAGATGACCACCTCACCTGGCCACACCCTCTCGAGGGCGTGAGTGTCGCCCTTGTTCAGCGCGTCCAGGTACTGCGTGACCGGATCGGCCAGACCTGCGGCGCGAGCCTGCCTGCGCGCCAGTTCCGCCGCGCTGACGAAGTCCTGAAACCACGGCATCGCAACCCCTTGCTCCTCGGGCTACCTGACAGACTCTCTGCAGACTAAGGGTTGTGCCCACGGGGACCGGAAGGTGGCTGCCGAGGGCGGGCTGGCGCCCAGCTTGTCAATGCCTGCGCCTGGTCGGAACCGACGAGAACCTGTCCTTCTATGAGGGGGCCGGAGCCGGACCGGATGTCGCGAAGGTAAAGCAGGCCATCGAGAAGGACTTCGGCTGACGGGTCTTGGGCATCGGCATTCGGGCATCGGCCCGCGGGGTGATCCCGCGCCTACATCCCCAGGGGTATAACTCCCCGCGCGGGCGGCCCGCCTGCGCCTCCGGTCGTAGGTGAGAAAAGGGCCGCCAGGCCGACGCCCGCCGCTTCCGACTCAGCCCATCCTGGTCACGGAAGCAGTTGCCGGCTAGGAGGAGTAATGATGACCGGCCGTGGCCTAGCCTCTGGTGCCCAGATCACGCGGATCGACGGCCTGGCGGTGGAGATGGCGCGTTTGGGCCATCATCACCATGGTGTGGTGCGGGTGGCGATCGCGATCGTCGCGCTGCTAGTACTGTTGGTGATCGTGGTACTGGTGGTACGGGTAGCCCGCGGCCGACACGACCGGTGAGCACACGGCCTTACCGGCGATCAGCGGCCGAGTCCAAGCGCGTCCAGGGCGCGCATCAAATGGGGTTCGAACCGATCGAGGTCGGCGCGGCGCAGTTCCGCAACTGTCCACCATCGGACCTGGACGAATTCGTGCCGGTCCGGATGCAGCGGCTGCCCGGCGCGGCCGGCCAGGGCGAACCAGAGGCTGACGTCTACATGTCGCATCGCGGGCGGACCCACGGTCTCGGTCATGGTAAGGAAGAACGGCCTGTCCCCGAACGCCCCGTCGAGTTGTGCTGCAACGCCGAGTTCTTCAATGGCCTCGCGCCGAACGGTATCGAGCGGATGCTCCCCGGGCTCGACATGGCCTCCGGTCGGCAGCCACAGGCCCGACAGACGGTGGTCGCAGAGCAGCACGCTTTCGGCCGGCCGGTCGACCAGCAGGAAATACGAGACCAGATGTGGTGACGGGGTGAGCGGCTTCACCCGGCGGAAGATGTCATCGGTTCCGGCGAGCCACGACAATGCGTTCCTGCTGTGCTCGTGTCCAAGGTCGTCGGTGGGCTTGATGCCGGACACAAGGCCGGTGATCATCGACTTCAGGGCGGCCGGCATGCGCGTTATTCTCCACGCAGACCACGGCAGAGGGGACAGTCGTAATCATCAGCCACATGCGAGTACACCCGCCGAACTTTAGCCCGGTGATCCGGCCAGGTACACCAGGTCTTACTGCGGCGGTGTCTGGTCTGGTTGGTTGTGCGGCGCGGGGAGCCGGAGTTCGGCGTAGAGTGCGCGGTGGTCGCTGCCGGTCAGCAAGTGGGCCGATGTGGTCAAGACCGCGCAGTGCCGGTCGATCAGGACGTGGTCGATGGCGAGCAGGGTCGGGCGCCGGCCGGGTTGTGGTCCCCAGGTAGGGGACAGGCCGTTGCCAGCCTGGCTGGCGGCGTCCGCGTAGCCGCGGTTCAGGAGCCGGCGGAACTGCGCATGATCGAGGGTGGCGTTGAAGTCTCCGGCGAGGATGCGCGGACTGTCACCAGGTGCGGGCAGCGCGGACAGCTGACTGCGCCATCGGGCCGCGGCGTCCGGGGACCAGGCAGGCTTCGGCGGCGCCGCGTGTATGCAGGCCAGTTCGACGGACTGTCCAGACGGAAGGTCAAGCCGGGCGGTGCACCGGGCCGGCGAGGGCGGCGCAGCGGGCGGCCCGCCGCGCAGGGGGTAGCGGGCGTAGATGCTCCCTGTCGTCCTGTGCGGCGTCGGCTGCGTCACCCGGTGCGGGAGCAGATCGCCCAGCCCGGCCTTCTGGAGCCTGGCCGCCGCATCGGCGGTGAGCTCCTGTACGAACAGCACGTCCGCGTGCGTGCGGCAGGCCAGCTCGGCAACGACCTCGGCCACGGCCCGGCCGGCGAGCAGATTGGCCGTCAAGACCCGCAGCACGGGCCCCGCCGCGGGCGGCTGACGATGCGGTACCGCCCGAGGGCCCACGGCGGCGGTCAGGGCCGCCCCGGCAACCGCGGTCACGGCAGCCGGGCCCGCGCCTCGCAGCAGCAGCGTGCTGGCCCACGAGACCGCGGTTACCTGCGGGGTGAACGACAGCAATGGCACGGCCCACGCCTCGGCGAACCGGAGACGATCAGCGCCCGCCAGCCGGGCAGCAGCCCAGCCGGCCAGCGCGCCGGCCACCGCCCACTCCATACGTCGCGACGGCATTGGCTCATGATCGCAGACCGCTTGCCCGCAGGCACCGAAGCTGCCAAGCCAATCGGCTGCCGACGGCACACACCGCGCTCAGAACACCCGGATCTGCGGGCACTTCGCCATAAACCGCCTGAATGCGCTGACTCCTCGCCTGCGATTCCCGAGCAGAAGATTCGTTCCGGTTACACTGAGCGGCAGGGACTGGCCGCAGTTGAGGTGCGCAGTGCCTGGACGCTTACCCACCGACGGCTGGAGAAAAGACTAGGGCGCCGTGGACGACTTGGACAGGCTCGGCGACAAGGAGCTGATCCAGTCGGCCCTGCGTGGTGATTTCGAGCTCATCGTCCGCTATGGCGAGGAGCATCCAGGGGCCTGGGCGGGGGGGTGGTTCGACAACGACCCGACCGTGCGTATCGTCGCCGCGTTCACCGGCGATGTCGCCCAGCACGACGTCGCGTTGCGGCCCCAGCTCCGATATCCCGATCGGCTGGTCGTGGAGAGGGGACAGCACTCGCTCTCGAGTCTGCGGCGGGTACGAGAGGAGATCGAGCGCGCCCTTGAGCAACGGGCCACGGAGACCGGTCACCAGATCCTCACCTCGATAGGAGAGGGAAAGGGAGTCGTCCGCGTGGGCTTGCGAGCCGACCAGGAGAACCTGGCCAGCGAGCTCGCTGCCCGCTACGGGAGCGCTGTGGAGTTGCGGGTGGGAGCCTTCACTTTCCCAAGGCGCCGACTCAGCCACGTGCGGGCGCCCGTCAGGCCGGCGCTGGAGGAGTGGACCTTTGAAGGGCTCGAGATAAGCGTCGAGGTCGACCAGCAGGTCGTTGAGGTCGGCGACGACGGCCACGGCCGGCTCGTCCTGAGCAACAGCGGCTCAGAAAGGATCGGTCCGCTCGGCTCCGGCCAGCCGCTGGCCGGCTTCCTCCTGAACGCCTCCCTTGAGGCCGTCGGCGGCTACGGCGGCATGATCGCCGGCACCGGACTGATCATCGACCTCGCACCGGGACGGTCAGCCAGCATCCCGGTCATTTACGGAACCGCCAGCACCCGCGAGGACCTCGGCTACACCGTGCTGCCCGGCACGTACTGGCTGAAGGTCCAGATGCGCTTCCGGCACGGCCTCGGCGGGCCTCCAACTCACGCGCTCAGCGCCCCTCTGACGAAGATCACGGTCATCCCCCGAGTACGACCCCATCGCGGCGCCAACCCCTGATCCGGCGCCAGCCCCTGATCCCGCGGCGCCAGCCGCTGATCCGGCGGCGCCAGCCGCTGATCCGGCGGCGCCAGCCCCTGATCCGGCGCGGAGGGAGTGTGCGCACTCGAGGCGGATCGCATTGACGCTAAGTATTACTAGGCATAGGATTTCTCGGTATGGACCGTGAGCGGCTCAAGGGCAACCTGGACCTGCTGCTGCTGTCGGTGCTGTCCGCCGGGCCAGCGCACGGGTACGCGATTATCTCGGCGCTGCGCGACCGCAGCGCGGGAACGTTCGACCTCCCTGAGGGGACCATCTACCCGGCCCTGCACCGGCTGGAAGACTCCGGCTTGCTGATCAGCACCTGGGCCCTGGCCGGCGGGCGGCGCCGCCGGGTCTACGGGCTGACCGATGACGGAGCCGCCGCCCTGGCCGCCGAGCAGAACGACTGGCGGAAGTTCGCCAGCGGCGTCCAGGCGGTGCTCGGATGGCCGGCCGTGAGCCGTCCCCGCCGTGTTGCCGCAGCACTGGGGTGGTCTTCATGAACCGGGCCAGCGACGCAAGGGACCCGATCGAGGAATACCTCGAGCAGTTGCGGGCGGGCCTGCGTACCGGCCCGCAGGAGGCCGAGCTCATCTTGGCCGAGGCCGAAGATCACCTGCGCGAGACCGCCGCCGCGGGGATCGCAATAGGGATGACCGAACGGGACGCGCAGGAAGCGGCCATCTCCAGCTTCGGGCCAGTGCGGGCCGTCGTCGCCGCGCATCACGCGCGCCGCGGCCGGCTCGCCGCGGCCGGGGAGGCCGGCCTGGCCACCTGGAAGCTAGCCTCCACCTTGCTGCTGACGTCCGGCGTCAGCGGCCTGGCGATCGCCGCCATCAACACGATCTGGCCGTCCGTCGTGCTGGTGCCGCGACCCGGGGTGTGCTGGCCCTGCTTGCCGGGCCCGAACTTCGTGCCCGTCCCCGTTGGCGTGAGTGAATCCGTGTGGCTGGCGTGGTCCGTCGCGACCATCGGCGGCGCGATCCTGCTGACGGGCTGCGGCCTGACCCTCCGCCGCCGGCGGCGCCGCGGACGCGGGATGCTGCTCGGCGGGTTGTTCCCGATGGTGGCGGCGGGCTTCTTCGGCGCCATCGCCCTGGCGCTCACCCCGGTGAGTGCTACCGGCGTGCGGCTCGCTACCGGCCTCGCCGCCGCCTGCCTGGCCTTGGCCACCGGCTACGCCATCCGAATGGGCCAGACGTTCCGCCGCCAGCGCGGTGACCAGGTAGGCACGTTCGGCCGTGTCATGGGCTAGGCCTAGCGCGGGAATCGGGCGTCATCGTACGAACAGACGTGCCTCAGCGGCGGCCCGATCGGCCAGGGCACTGACGCGCGCCATCGCCACTTCGACTGTCAGCTCGACGCCGGCAACGTCATACATGGACATCAAGTTCCGCACGGACTGCAGGCTGAGGTAGGCCGAGAACAGGTCCCACAGAGCGAGTCCCTGCATCGGTCGACCGGTCATCCGCGCGTAGTGGTCACGGAACAGATCCGCTGCCTCGCCGCCGGGCCAGACGCATAGCGCCGCCCGACAGCGCCCGACGTCACTCAGCGGGGGTGCCATGCGGGCGGAAGCCCAGTCACAGACCCCTGCCAGGCGCCCGCCGAGATACAAGGTGTTGCCGGGATGGAAGTCACAGTGGCAGAAGACGCGTTCCCACTCCGTCCGCCTGAGGGCCGTGATGGCGGTCGCGACGACCTTAGAGCGCTTGTCGCCGGCAATGCCGTCCAAGGAAACCCGTTCCCAGATCGTCGGCCGGTTGAGCACGACCGGGTAGCCGGCGAGGTCCGCCGAGTGGATGGCGGCCAGCGCGCTCGCCAGCTCAACAGTCCAGCGCTCCACGTCGTCCGGGGTCAAGACCAGGTGCCCTGGCAGCACTGACATGACGATCGCCGGCGTGCCAAACCATTCACCGGCCAGGTCGAAAGCCACCGGGTCCGGGGAGGCGACCAAGCACCGTCTCGCGAAGCGGAGCGCTTGCCACTCCAATTCGGCACCGCCGTTAGGAGTCGCACCCCCGACACCGCCTCGGCATCCAGGGCCCGGGCAAGCCTTTGCAGCCCAGCCGGGTCGGGCGCGGAACGGCGGTAGGCATCGAGGTCAACCGCGGACACGACCCCAGTATGGGCCGGCCCCTTCCCTCCCTCGGACCAATCCGGAGGTCCAGGCTGCTTTCCGCTACTCAAGTTATTCTCGGCCCTGGGTGATATTAGTTGAGCCGTGTCAGCCATCGGGGGAACGGCGGCGGATAAGTCCGAGACGGGTCCGGCGATCCTTCACGATGACCGCGTGCCGTCAAGCGTCTGGGTGATCGCCGCTGCCTATGTTGTTCTCGAGCTGGCGGTCAGCGACCGGTACGGCTTCCAGCAGGACGAGCTGTACTTTCTCGTGGCTAGTCACCACGTGGCGTTCGGGTACGTGGACCAGCCGCCGCTCGCGGTGCTGCTCGCCCGCACCACTGACCTGTTCGGGCTGAACCCAACCGCCATCCGGATCTTGCCGGCGCTGGCCGGCGGCGCGATCGTGGTGCTCGCGGCGCGGCTCGCCGCGCTGTTCGACGGGGGTCGCGCCGCGCGGGTGATCGCGGCGCTCGCCGTCGCCATCGCCCCGGCCTTCCTTGGTGCCATGCATGCCGGGAACACCACGCCGTATGACCTGCTCGCCTGGACGGTCGTCACGGTATGCGCCGCCACGGCGCTGCTGCGGGACCGGCCGCGGTGGTGGCTCGGCGCTGGCGTCGCGGCCGGGCTCGGCATCGAGGACGAATACCTGATCCTGACGCTGCTCGCTGCCCTTGTCATCGGCATCCTCGTGACGTCGGCACACCGGGCCGTCATGAGAACACGGTGGCCGTGGCTCGGCGGCGGCATCGCGCTGGTCATCTGGCTGCCGAACCTCGCCTGGCAGGCCGCCAACGGCTGGCCGCAGCTCACGATGGCCTCCGCGCTGCACCAGCAGAACACGTCCGCGGCCGACTACATCGGCGGGCTGCCCGAGCAGCTCGCCGCCGCGGGACTCCTCGGGATTCCGCTGGTCATAGCGGGGTTCATCACGCTCTGGCGCGCCGCGCAGTTGCGGTTCCTCGGCGTCACCGCCACGCTGATCGTGATCTACGTCGTGGCCTGGATACCGGGGAAGGTGTACTACGTCGACGGGATACTCCCCGCGATACTGGCCGCCGGGTCCGTACCGGCCGAGCGGTGGATCGCGAAGGCGCGCCGGCCCGGCGCCCGGCGTGTGGCCATCGGCGTCCTCGCGCTGATCGGCACCGTGGTCATCTTGCCGATCACGCTGCCCCTGCTGCCGATCGCGAGCCTGCACAAGGTGAGCGGGACAACGGGCATCGCCGACGGCGTCGGCTGGCCGCAGCTGACCGCCGAAGTCGCGGCCCAGGACGCGGCGCTCACCCGGGCGGGCCAGCCGCCGACGTCCATCTTTACCGGTGCCTACGCCGAGGCCGGCGCGCTCGACGTGTACGGCGGGCCGTACCACCTGCCGCCGGTGATCTCGGGTCACAACACGTTCTGGCTGTGGGGACCGGGGAACGCATCGGACACGACGGTGCTGTACGTCGATGCGGCAGGCCAGCTGGAGCCGTCCTTCGCGAACTGCCGCCAGCTAGCCGTCTACAACCCTCCTGACCAGGTGAAGAACAACTGGAACGACCTGGCGATCGGCGTCTGCACCGGCCCGTACGGGTCCTGGAAGACGCTGTGGCCGTATATGAAGCATTACGACTGACATCTGCGCGAGCCGGATGGCAGGCCCGCCCCGGCGCGGATAACCTCGGCTCTGGAGGCGTCTGGGTGCCTGGTGGCCCTCCCGGTCTTCAAAACTGGTGGGCGGCGCGTGCGTCGCCGGCGGGTTCGGCATGGACCCAGGGGACGTGGACCAGAAGACGGTACTCAACCTGGCCAGGGTCGCGGCCCATACGGTGGATCGTCCGGCCGCGCCGCTGACCACCTTTCTTCTGGGCTTGGCGGTCGGCCGTGGGCAGCCGCTGGCGGAAACGGCCACGAAACTCCAGCAGGTGGCCCGCGGGTGGCCGGCTGATCACTGACCGGCGCCAGGTCACCGGGTGCCGCCAGGTACGGGCTGGACGTCGATGTGCTCGCCGCGGGCGAATTTCCCCTGCCCGATGGGAATCGGCCACCAGGCATCGGCGTGCAGCAGCCGGCTGATCGACCCAGCGCCGCGCCCGCTCGGTGCGGCTAGGACGAGGCGATCGGCGTGCTGGGCTGCCGGGGCCGGGGCGAGGGACACCGGGACCCAGTCTTCGATATCCGGCGAGGAGATCCAGTCGCAGGCCAGTTGCGCGCGCTGCCGCACAGGATCTGCGGGTGGCCTGCCTTGGAGCGTGGCGAGCAGGGGGACGGCGAACAACTCGAAGATCACCGCGGCAGCAAGAGGGTAGCCGGGAATCCCGATCATGGGGACGACCGTCCCCGCATGGCCCACTCGCGCCGGGTCCGGGCGGACGTAGCCGAGCAGCACGGGGTGGCCGGGCCGGACCGCGACGCCCCTGACGGCCAGGCCACCGGACCCGGCGACGGCGGCGGCGGTGTGATCGCTGCGCCCGGCGCTGGAACCCGCGATGACCAGCACGACGTCGGCAGCGAGCGCGGCACGCCGGATCTCGCTGGCTATCACGCCCAGATCATCGGGCTGCACGTCCGTGATCCGGGGCCGGGCGCCGGCCTGCGTGGCCCGGGAGGCCAGCAGGAGAGAGTTGCTGTCGGTGATATCCCCCGGCCCGAGTGCCGATCCGACCGGCCGGATCTCGTCCCCGGTCGGGATGATCGCGGCCACCGGCTGCCGCGCCACCTTCAGCGTCGCATGCCCGGCCGTGGCCGCGGCGGCCAGGTCGGCCGGGCGGAGGCGGCGGCCCGCCGGGATGAGCAGTTCGCCGGCCGGGAAGTCCTCGCCGGCGAGGCGTACGTTCAGCCCGGATGGCGCCGGGCCGGTGATCTGGGCGCTGCCGTCGGCGCGGAGCTCGACCCGCTCGCGTTCCACCACCGTGTCCATGCCTGCCGGTATCAGATCGCCGGTATCGACCCAGGTGAACGAGGCGGCGGCCAGCTGCCAGACACCGGCGGCACCGGCGGGGCCCGCCTTGATCGCGATGCCGTCCATCGCGGCGCAAGCGAAACGGGGCGCGGGCCAGCGGGCACGAACGGAGACCGAAGCCACCCGGCCCAGCCCGTCGCGCACCGGCACCTCCTCCGCCGCGGGCGTACCGCGCCAGCCCGCCGCCGCGCACGCATCGATCCATCGCGAGTAGGCGACCGCCGGACTGGGCCTTAGGCCGGATGCGGCTGCGCGCGGCATGCTCAACAATTAGCACGCCGCGGCCGAAAGCCGGTGGGCTGCGGTGTAGACATTCATCGACGGGCCGCGTAGAAAACCGACCAGGGTCAGGCCCGCCTGCCCGGCTAGGTCGACGGCGAGCGAGGACGGCGCGGAGACGGCGGCCAGCAGCGGGATGCCCGCCAGGACCGCCTTGTGGACCAGTTCGAACGAGGCGCGGCCGCTGACCAGCAGAACGCAGCCGCTCAGTGGCAGGCGCCCGCCGAGCAGCGCCCAGCCCACCGCCTTGTCTACCGCGTTGTGCCGGCCCACGTCCTCGCGGACGGCGATCAGTTCACCGGCGGCGGTGAACAACCCGGCGGCGTGCAGCCCGCCGGTGCGGGAGAACACCCGCTGCGCGTCGCGCAGCCGGTCCGGCAGAGCGGCCAGCATTTCCGGCGCGAAGCGTGTCGTGTCCGTGGCCAGCGATGCTTGCGGCAGGACGCAGATGTCTTCGATGCTCGTCTTCCCGCAGATGCCGCACGCGCTGGTGGTCAGGAAGTTGCGGCGGGCGCCCGCCGTCACGACAACGCCTGGGGCCAGGGTCACGTCGGCGATGTTGCCCATCGCATCGTGGTCGGCATGGCCGCAGGCGGTCCCGTCGCAGAGCTTGATCTCGGCGATGTCCGCCGGCGAGCGGATTACGGCCTCACTTACCAGGAACCCGGCCGCGAGTTCGAGGTCATCGCCGGGGGTACGCATGGTCATGGTCAGCGCGGTGCCGTCCACCCGGATTCCGAGCGGCTCCTCGCCCGCGAGGAAGTCAGCGCGGGCCGCGCGGTCACCTGGCCGACCGTCGCCGGGCAGCGTGATCCGAAGCACGCGCCGCCGCGCCGTCCGCCCGGACAACGACCTGCCTTCCGTTTTGCCGTCCCCTCCGAAAAGGGTACGCATGTGACGAACTCAAATTCATGTCGCGGTACGACATGTTCTCGCGGTCACTTTTGTCCGCCAGGCATATGCCGTCGTATCCGGCATGCCGCGACATAGACCGGCCAGAAGGTCGGCATTAAGCTCGGTAACGGTAGTTTGCTCGCCAGGAAGGTGCGCTCGATGAGCAAGCAGGTGCGGTTGACGGAGCCACTCGTCCGGGACAACGGGAGGCTGCGGCCGGCTTCGTGGGATGAGGCGCTCGATCGCGCGGCGGCGGGTTTCGCTGCCGCCAGGGAGCGGGACGCCACGCGGTCGTTCGGGATGTTCAGCTGCTCGAAGGCCACGAACGAGATGAACTATGCGGCCCAGAAGTTCACCCGGTCGGTGATGGGCAGCAACAACATCGACAGCTGCAACCGTACTTGACACGCTCCTAGCGTCGTCGGTCTGGCGGCTGTGTTCGGAGCTGGCGGCGGTACCAGCTCCTATCGGGAGGCGGAAGACGCCGACCTGCTGGTGATGTGGGGGTCGAACGCGCGCGAAGCGCACCCGATCTTCTTCCACCACGTGCTGAAGGGCGTGCGGCGGGGTGCCCGGCTGTACGCGGTCGACCCGCGGCGGACCTCGTCCGCGCAGTGGGCCGATGCGTGGCTCGGCATCGAGGTCGGCTCGGACATCTCGCTGGCCAACGCCATCGGCCGCGAGATCATCGAGGCCGGGCTGGTGAACCAGACGTTCGTGCAGCGGGCCACCACCGGCTTCGACGCCTACGCGGCAGCGGTGCAGCCCTACACCTTGGACCGGGCTTCTGGCGACACAGGCGTGCCCGCCGGGCTCATCCAGCGGCTGGCACACGAGTATGCGCGCGCCGACCGGGCACAGATCTGCTGGACCCTTGGCATCACCGAGCACCACAACGCGGCCGACAACGTGTTCGCGCTGATCAACTTGGCCCTGCTCACCGGCCACGTGGGCCGGTACGGGTCCGGGCTGGTCCCGCTGCGCGGCCAGAACAACGTGCAGGGCGGCGGCGACATGGGAGCGATCCCCAACAAGCTGACCGGGTTCCAAGACGTCGCGGCCAACTCCGAAGCCCGGGCCCGGTTCGAGGCTGCCTACGGCACGCCGATCCCGCCCAAGGCGGGCTGGCACCTGTCGCTGATGTTCGAGGCCATGGAGCGCGGCGAGCTCACCGCCTGCTACATCATCGGCGAGAACCCGCTGCGCTCGGAGGCCGATACCGGCCGGACACGCAGGCTCCTGGGCGGGCTTGAACACTTCGTGGTGCAGGACATGTTCCTCACCGGTACGGCCGAGCTGGCCGATGTGGTTCTGCCGGCCACGGCTACCTGGTGCGAGGCCGAGGGGACGGTGACGTCCAGTGAGCGGCGGGTCCAGCGGGTACGTAAGGCGCTGGAGCCGCCGCCTGGGGCCCGCGATGACATCGAGATCATCTGCGAGATCGCCCGCCGCCTGGGCGCCGACTGGGGCCGCCCGTCCGCCGAAGACCTCTGGAACGAGCTGCGCACCCTGTCACCCATGCACGCGGGCATGAGCTACCAGCGGCTGGAGGAACTCGGCGGCATCCAGTGGCCGTGCTACGACGAGCAGCATCCGGGCGAAATGTTCCTGCACGCGCGGCTGTGGGAGGAGGACCCGGCCAGGCGCGGGGCACCCGCCCCGTTCACCCCCGTGGAGCAGGACCCGCCGGTCGATGAACTGTCGCCGCAGTTCCCGATCCGGCTGACCACCGGGCGCCGGCTGGACTCGTTCAACACCGGTGTCCAGTCGGGGCAGTATGCGACGCCGATCCGGCGGCCTGAGACACTTAACCTCTCGCCTGAGGACGCGGCCCGGCTGGGCTTTGCCGAGGGCGAGGTGGCGCGGGTGTCGTCACGGCGCGGGTCGCTGGAGGCACCGGTCCACATCGACCAGACGCTGCGCGCCGGGCTGGCCTTCATGACGTTGCACTTCCCCGACCAGGTCGCGACCAATGTGCTGACGCTCGACGCCTGGGATCCCAAGTCCGGCACGGCCGAGTTCAAGGCGACGGCGATCCGCGTGGACAAACCCGGCACCACCTCCCCCGCGGGCGAGGGCCTGCACGCGGAGGTGGAGGCCTAGTGGACCTGCGGCTCGGGGCCGCGACGCCAGCCACCGACGACGAGCGCGCCGCCGTCGCCTCGGTGCTCGGCCCGCCGGCAAGCGGCTGGGACGGGGGAGAACGGACGGCTGCCGACGGGCATGTCGCGCTCGGCGGCCACGCCGCCCGGGCCCGGCGGCACCTGCTGCTGCCGGTGCTGCACGCGCTCCAGGAACAGGTCGGCTGGATCAGTCCCGGGGCGCTCGATCACATCTGCGCCAGGCTCACCATCGCCCCGGCCGAGGCCTACGGAGTGGCGTCGTTTTACGCCCTGTTCCGGACCACCCCTGCGCCCGCCGCGGTGGTCCACGTGTGTGATGACCTGGCCTGCCAGGTGAACGGCGCGGAGCAGATCTGCGAGCAGATGGAGCGCAGGTTCGGGACCGAGGGCACCAGTGCCGGATCCAACGGCGCCGGGATCGCCTGGCAGCGCAGCCCCTGCCTGGGCCAGTGCGACAAGGGCTCGGCGGCGATGATCCAGCACGCCGGCACCGACCCGGCCAGGACCGTGCTGGCACCGTTCGGCCCCGATCAGATACGCTCGGCGCTCTCGCCCGCCGACCCGGCCGTGGCCGCCAGCCCGCTGGTCCCGCAGGCCGAGGGTGACCGTTCCTCGCTCCGCCTGCTGCGGCGGGTGGGGCGGCTGGATCCGCGCTCACTCGATTCCTACCGGGCCGCGGGCGGGTACCAGATGCTGCGGCGGGCGGTCACGATAGGCCCGCAGGGCGTGATCAGGGAACTGAAGGACGCCAAGCTGCTTGGCCGCGGCGGCGCGGCGTTCCCGACCGCGGTGAAATGGGAGGCGGTGGCCGCCAACCCGGTCCGGCCGCATTACGTCGTCTGCAACGCCGACGAATCCGAGCCCGGCACCTTCAAGGACCGGGTGTTGATGGAGGAAGACCCGTTCGCGCTGCTGGAAGCCATCACGATCATGGGCTATGCGTGCGGTGCGGAGCGGGGCTACCTCTACATCCGGGGCGAGTACCCGCCGGCGGAGGCACGGCTGCGGCATGCCGTTCAGCAGGCCCGGTCCCGCGGATTCCTCGGCGCGGACGTCATGGGCGAGGGCTTCGCCTTCGACATCGAAGTCAGGCGGGGAGCTGGCGCGTACATCGCCGGCGAGGAAACCGCCCTGTTCAACTCGATCGAGGGCAAGCGGGCCGAACCGCGGAACAAGCCGCCGTTTCCCGCGCAGTCCGGCCTGTTCGGGAAGCCGACGGCGATCAATAACGTGGAGACGCTGCTGTGCGTGCCGGAGATCTTGCGCATCGGCGGGCCAGCCTTCGCGGGGATCGGCACCGAAGGTTCCGCTGGCACCCGGCTGTTCTGCCTGTCCGGCTGCGTCGAGCACCCGGGCCTGTATGAATTCGAGTTCGGGGTCACGCTCGGTCAGGTGATCGAGGCGGCGGGCGGGGTGCGCGGCGGGCGGCCGCTGCGCGCGGTGCTGCTCGGCGGGGCAGCGGGCTCGTTCGTCGGACCTGGCGCGCTGGACACCACGCTCACATTCGAGGGGGTGCGCGCCATCGGCGCCACGCTGGGCTCCGGTGTCGTCCTGGTGCTCGACGACACCGTCGACGTGACCGGCCTGCTGCGGCGGATCGCCCAGTTCTTCCGGGACGAGTCGTGCGGCCAGTGCGTGCCCTGCCGGGTCGGGACGGTACGCCAGGAAGAACTGCTGGCCCGGCTGGCGCGCGGCACCCCGCTCGGCTCGGCCCAGCAGGAACTCGCCCTCCTGGACGACATCGCCGCGGTCGCCCGCGACGCCTCGATCTGCGGCCTCGGCCAGACCGCGGTCAGCGCCGCCACCTCGGCCGCCAGACTCGGCCTGATCGGCGGGAACGGTACCGGCGGGAACGGGAAGGAGCCGGAATGAGCACGGTATTCCTCGAGCTGCCGCAGCGGCTGGTCGACGTCACGATCGACGGCGAGGCAGTCCGCGTTCCCGAAGGCGCAACCCTTTTGGAAGCATGCCGGCAGCAGGGGATCGACACCCCGACGCTGTGCTACCTGGAAAACCTCACCCCAGTGAACGTGTGCCGGGTGTGCGTGGTGGAGGTCGAAGGATCGCGGGCGCTCGTGCCAGCCTGCTCACGCAAAGCCGAGCCCGGCATGACCCTGCACACCGACTCACAGCGGGTGCGCACCAGCAGGCGGATGGTGCTGGAATTCCTGGCGTCCTCCGCCGACCTGACGCTCGCCGCGCCGGAAGTGCGCCGCTGGATGGAAGACTACGGCGCCGACCCCGGCCGGTACGGCCCGGCGGCCCCGGCGCGCCCGGCCGGGGAACGAGACGCCGCCCGGCCCGGCGAACACCACGTGTCCGAAGGCGAGACGGCCGAGACGGTCGCCCAGCTGGTGAAGTACGACAACGACAGCTACGTCCGGGACTACTCGCGCTGCATCTTGTGCTACAAGTGCGTGGAGGCCTGCGGCGAAGATGCCCAGAACACCTTCGCCATCGGGGTGGCCGGCCGGGGGTTCGACGCCCGCATCTCGACCGAGTACGACGTGGGCCTGCCCGGCTCGGCCTGTGTCTACTGCGGCAACTGCATCGGAGTCTGCCCCACGGGCGCGCTGATGTTCAAAAGCGAGTACGACATGCGGCAGGCCGGTTCCTGGGATGAGTCGAGCCAGACCGTCACCACCACCATCTGCCCCTACTGCGGCGTGGGCTGCAACCTCGAACTGCATGTGCAGGACAACCGGATCGTGAAAGTGACCTCGCCCCTCGACCATGACGTCGGCAACGGTCACCTGTGCGTGAAGGGACGGTTCGGCTTCGAGTTCGTCCAGCGCCGCGCCCGGGAATCCTAAGGCGCGTTATGCGCGCGCCAGGAGTGCGGTAGGCGCTTTGGTGGAATCGAGGCACCGGTCGTCCTGCCGGCTCCTTTATCTTTGGCTTGGACCGGCGGGCTTACGTGGGGTCTTCTGGGCACGCCGAGCACCCGGTGGCGCGCCGGAGCAGGACGGTGCGCTCGGGGATGTTCTTGGTGAGCGAGGCCGCGCGGCGGAACTCCGCGGCCGCCTCGTCGCGTCGGCCCAGCTTGGCCAGAAAGTCGCCGCGGACACTGGGCAGGTGGTGGTAGCTGGCCAGCGCGGGTTCCGCGGCCAGGCCGTCCACGATCTCCAGGCCACGCGCGGGGCCGAACGCCATCGCTACCGCGACCGCGCGGTTCAGTTCCACCACCGGAGACGGCGTCAGCGAGGCTAGCGCCTGATACAGCGTGGCGATGCGGGCCCAGTCTGTCTGCTCCGGCGTGTGTGCCTGGGCGTGGCAGGCCGCGATCGCGGCCTGCAGGACGAACGGACCTGGCGGGCCGCCGGCCCGTTCGGCCCGGAGCAGCGCCGCGAAACCTCGCCTGATCAGCAACTGGTCCCAGCGGCCGCGGTTCTGCTCCAGCAGCGGGACCGGCAAGCCGTCCGGGTCCAGCCGGGCCGGTATCCGCGACGCCTGGATCTCCATCAGCG
>Ga0335075_10005597_pt1 | contig 19473 bp, 18 predicted proteins | sample Lox_Sample_24_FD_206723 | JGI IMG/M metagenome (GOLD analysis project Ga0335075, IMG submission 206723) | Soil microbial communities from Loxahatchee National Wildlife Refuge, Florida, United States - Lox_Sample_2.4 | ecosystem: Environmental > Terrestrial > Soil > Wetlands | place: USA...
TGCCGCATTCGGTTGACGGGCCGGCAAGTGCCTGTTCTACTGCTTGCCTGCTGTAAGCCTGCTGAGAGGTTGCTCATGGGTACGTTCGTGCGGTCCTCTCGCGTGCTCATTGGGGTGGCGATGGTCGGCTTGGGGCTAGCGGCGGGCTGCTCGAGCAGCCCGCCGGTCGCCGGGCCCACCGGGACGGTCACCGCGACTTCGACCGGGTCGGCAAGCGCGAGTCCCAGCAGCGCACCAGCGGCGACTACGCCAGCCGGCCCAGGTCCCTGCCAGTCGAGCGAGCTCAAGGTCACGCTGGGACAAGGCAACGCGGCGGCGGGCACGACGTTCTACGAGATCCTGTTCACGAACGACTCCAGTACCACGTGCACCCTGTACGGCTTCCCCGGCGTTTCCTTCACCGGCGAGACCTATGCCGTCCAGGTCGGCCCGGCTGCGACACGGAATCACTCCGTTCAGCCGAGTCTGGTGACGCTGGCGCAGGGTGCAGTCGCCAGCGCCGAGATCAGCGTCGTGGATGCGCAAAACTACCCGCCAGGCCCGTGCGGCCTAACCACCGCCAGCGGAATTTTGGTATACCCGCCGAACCTGACTTCGTCGTTCGGCCTGCCATTCAACGGGTACACCTGCGTGCACCCGAAGGATCACGTCCTGACCGTTGACCCTGTCGTTGCGGGACCAGGCTCCGGCTGAGCGAGCCCCGGCACCATCATGGCGACGACCATGCCGTTCATCGGCCGCGGCTAGGCTGCCCCAGCCGCCGAGTCAGGCGGCAGTGTCCGCCAGGCCTCTAGGAGCAACTGTCGGCATTCGCTGGCGAACACAGGCAAAATTCGGGGCCGGCAGCTGACCCCGCTCAGGTACTCAGCTGCCGGCCCCGTAGGCCAGTCGGAAGGACTGGTCAGGCTTTGACGGCTTCGATCTCCAGCTGCAGCTGGATCTTCTCGCCCACGACAACGCCGCCGTTCTGCAGCGGCGCGTTGAAACTCACGTTGAAATCGCTTCGGTTAAGCTCGCCGGTCGCGGTGAAGCCGGCCCGGTAACCGCCGTACGCATCCTCACCGAAACCCTGCAGCTCGAGACGCAGCGGCACGTTCTTGGTCACGCCCTTGAGCGTGAGGTCGCCGTCCAGGATGTACTCGCCGTCTTCGACCCGGACGCCCGTCGACTTGTAGGTCATCGTGGGGTACGTCTCCACCTCGAAGAAGTCAGCGGACTGGATGTGCTGGTCGCGCTGCTCCTGGCCGGTGTTGATGGAGGTCAGGTCGATCTCGGCGGTGACCGATGACTGCAGCGGGTTGTCCGCGGTCACGAGCTGGCCGCTGAACTTGGTAAACCTGCCGCGAACCTTGCTGACCATCATGTGCCGGACCGAGAAGCCCACCTCAGAGTGGACCGGGTCGATGTTCCAGGTGGCGGCCTGGTAGCCCGGAACCGACAGCTCCGTGGATGGTGCGGTCATACTCATCACTCCCGTTGACAGGTGATTGATTGCTACACTGTTGAGTACTCAATGATTAGCACGGCGCCCCGCGAGTTGTCAAACTTTCAACTACAGGGCCATAATGGGACTGTGACAGACACCCAGGTTCGCTGGCTTACGAGCCAAGAGCAGCGGGCATGGCGGTTGCTCCTGACGGCGACCCAGATACTGTTCTCCGCGGTAGATGGCCAGCTGCAGCGGGATTCGTCCATACCGCATGGCTATTACGAGATCCTGGTGCGCCTGTCCGAGGCCGAGGATCGCTCACTGCGCATGAGCCAGCTAGCCGAGGCATCGACCTCAAGCAAGAGCCGCCTCTCGCACGCCGTGGCGCGACTCGAGGAGCGCGGCTGGGTAGAGCGGATCGACTGCAAGACCGACCGGCGGGGACAGGTGGCCCGGCTGACCGACGCCGGCTATGCCGCGCTTGAGGCCGCTGCGCCCGGCCATGCGGAGCAAGTCAGGAAGTCATTGTTCGACCGGCTGAGCGGCGACCAGGTCGAGCAGCTCGCTGCGATCAGCGCGGCGATCGCGGCCGGCGAGCAGCCAGCGCCGTGTGACCGGGGCGAGCTGGACGACGCGCTCGCTTGCCCGCTGACGTGCGACAGCGAGCTGGACGATTAGGCGCCTGCTTTCAGTTGCCGGCAGCGGTGTTGCTGGCGGCGGTGTCGCTGGCGTCGGCCAGCTGCCTGGCCATATCGTCTGCTATCGCGGCCGGACCAGGTCCTGGCTCACCGCGTAGCCCGGCAACGACGCCCTCGCGGTCTAGCTCGCTGCGGTTCTGGCTCAGCTTCTGCTTCGCCTCGACCGAGGTCACAGTCAGCTCGACGCCGACGATCGCGCGCAGCTGTCCGTCGATGTACTCAGGCGGCGCGTCAGTGACCGCCCATGGACGCGCGCGACCGCTCTCGTGCGCGGTCGTCAGCCTGGTCACGAATGCCCGGAGCCACTCCGGGTCCTGGTGGAAGGCCAGCGTTCCGGTCAGGTGAACTGCCTCGTAGTTCCAGGTCGGGACGACCCGGCCGTGCCGCGTTTTGCTCTCGTACCAGCCCGGCGAGATGTATGCCTGCGGTCCGCGCACAATGGCCAGGGCCTCCGCGCCCGGCATCGCGGTCTTCCACTGCTCGTTCGCGATCGCGATGTGCCCGAGCAGCCGTCCGTAACCGTCATCGCTGGCCGGCCGGTCCCAGATGACGGGCAGGAGCGTCGAGACCGGCTTCGTGCCGTCAAATGTCACCAGGTCGGCAGACTGCGCTGCGTCCACGAAGGCAGCGATCTCCGCCATGTCGGTTTGCGTGAAATGCCGTGGCAGGTACATGCCACCAGGGTAAGGGCACGCGAGGATCCCATCGTCAGGGAAATACGCTGTCGGTCAATCCGCCCTGCCGCCTATGCTGGTGCGCAACGCGCTGACGGAGACAAGTAGCGCCGGTCCACGTGAGCACCCGCCTGACGGGCCGACCCGGGCCCGCCTAGGACGCAGAGAGCCGCCGGGAGCTGAGAAGGCGGCCTCACGCCCGGTTGCGAAGACACTCCCGAGTGCGGGGAGGAACGGCAGCCGCCACCAGCGGCATCGCCCGATGCCCCGTCGGCCAGCCCCCGTCATCGGGCTAAACGAGGCCGGTCCAGGCAGCAACACAGCGGTCAGGCTGGCGAAAGTGCGGTGGCACCGCGAGTTCCCTTATCGCCCGCACTCCCAAGGGGTCGCACACATCCCCTGAGGGAGCTGTGATGATCTCACGAGTACTATCCGCCGACCTGCCTGAGCACATCGGCGAGCGCGTCACAATCGCCGGCTGGCTGCACCGCCGCCGGGAGCTGAAATCGGTAAGTTTTCTCATCATCCGCGACCGGGCCGGGCTGGCTCAGGTCGTGCTGCCCGGCGGGCCGGCCAGTGCCGAACTTCCGGCCGCCGAGGAGACCGTCCTGCAAGTCGAAGGTCTCGTCGTCGCGAACCCGCAGGCGCCAGGCGGCGCCGAGCTTACCGAGCCGGCGGTCACGCAGCTGTCCGGCCCGGCACAGCCGCCGCCATTCGACCTGTACAGACCGGCCCTGACCGCGGCGCTGCCGACCATACTCGACCACGCGCCGACCACGCTGCGCCACCCGAAGCTGCGCAGCGGGTTCGAGGTCTCCGCTGCCAGCGCGGCGGGATTCCGCGCCGCACTCGACCGGCTGGACTTCACCGAGGTCTTCACCCCGAAGATCGTCGAGTCGGCCACCGAGTCCGGCGCGAACGTCTTCCAGCTCGACTACTTCGGCAGGCCTGCCTACCTCGCCCAGTCACCGCAGTTCTTCAAGGAGGCCCTGGTCGGCGTCTTCGAGCGCGTGTACGAGGTGGCGCCCGCCTTCCGGGCGGAGCCGTCCGACACGGGCCGGCACCTGGCTCAGTTCACCAGCCTCGACGCGGAGCTCGGCTTCATCACCGACCACTATGACGTGATGGCCGTCTGCCGGGATGCCGTCGCCGGCATGGTCGAGTCAGTTCAGGAACGGGCAGCGTCGGCGATGGTGCTGCTCGATGCGCAACTGCCAAAGGTGCCGACACAGATCCCGGACATCCACTTCGCCAAGGCGATGGAGCTGATCTCGGAGGCGACCGGAGAGGACGTGACGGGCGAGCACGACCTCGCGCCTGCGCACGAGCGGTGGCTGTGCGAGTGGTCCGTGCGCGAGTACGGCAGCGAGCTGCTCTTCGTACATGGCTTCCCGCTGCTCACCAAGCCGTTCTACACCTACCCCGACCCTGCGCGGCCCGGCTACTCCTATGGTTTCGACCTGCTGTTCCGCGGTGTGGAGATCGTGTCAGGCGGACAGCGGCTGCACCGGTACGAGGACTACCTCAAGGCGCTAGCCTCGCGCGGAATGGACCCTGCGCCGTTTGCCGGGTTCCTGCAGGTGTTCGAGCACGGTATGCCGCCGCATGGCGGGTTCGCGATCGGGCTCGAGCGCTGGACCGCGCGGCTGACCGGCGCAGCGAACGTGCGGCAGGTGACGTTGTTCCCGCGCGACCTGCACCGGCTCAGCCCGTGACGGGCTGAACCAGCCGCCCGGCACTGGCGCCGCTCCTGGTCCCGCACAGCGAGTGTGGGGACCAGGAGCGGCGTCGGCGGTCAGGCCGCGGTGAGGACGGGTGCGATGGGCTGCCGCGCGCCGATGCGGGCCGGGATGGCGGTCAGCGCGGCCACCGCGAGCATGGTCCCGAGCAAGGCGGCAGCCAGCCACCAAGCTGGCGGGATGACCATCGACTGCGTTCCCCCGCCGTTAGCGATCGCGAACAACCCGATGCCTAGCGGGATGCCTAGCAGCGCGCCGGGCAGTGCCGGCAGCAACTGGGCTGCCACCAAGCCCGAGGTGACCTGCCGCGGCGACGCGCCGACCGCGCGCGTAAGTGCCGACGACCGCCTTGTCTCCAGCACCGTCGTCCAGGCGGTGACGATCGCATTGAGCACTGCGAGTGCCACGAGCGCCACGGTGACCACCACGAGCATCTGCTCATCCCGTTCGACCACCGGATCGCCCACTCCGCTCGACACTGGGTTAAGCCGCGCGTCGGCCGTGGCGTGGAAGGTCAGCACGGCGACAAGCCCAGTCAGCGTGACAGCGACGCTCGCAGCGGCCAGCACTGCGCGGCGGGGCCGGCGCGCGATCACCCGCAGTCCGAGCAGCAGCGGAGCGGGCAGCCGCCGGGAGACCCTGATCAGCACGCCCCTCCGCCTCGGCGGACGGACCTGCTCCGCCAGCGCCGTCACGGTGCTGACTCTGGCGGCGCGAATGCTGGGGATGAGGGTCGAGGCCAGTGCGACGACGAGCGCAACGACGGCGACAAGCACGCCATCCGTTGCGGTGATCGAGGGCGCACCTGGTGTACCAACGAGCCCGGCACCAGGGCTGGTTATCAGCGGTGCGGCCAGCCAGCCGCACAGCAAGCCGAAAGCAGCCGCGCCGAGCGCGAGGGCCATGTTATCTGCCAGCAAGGCGAATGAGACCAGGTCCGGGGTAGCACCGACGGCCTTGAGCAGCCCGACCCTGCGCGTCTGTTCTGACATACGGCCGCCGGCCAGCACGGCCACGCTCGCTATCGCGAGCAGAGCGAGCAGCCAGGCAGCGGGCGTCAGGACCTGCTGCTCGTCCTGCACGAGGAGGCCGTCGTTGGCGGCGATGCCCTGCCAGGAGATGAGGTAAGGAGAGCCGGAGCCGGGAGTCTGATGCGCGTTGTCGTAGGTGCCGGCGAAACGCCCCGCCGAGGCGTGGTCCTTGAGTTTCAGATCCAGGAAATACGACAGGGGCGCCGCGGCGGAGGCCAGCGAGCGAGCGTCCTGCTCGGTTACCCAGGCCAGCCCGATGTTTGGGGTTGACAGTGACGAGCTGGTCGGACCGTCGAATACACAGCTACCGCCGGGCGAGAAGCACAAATTGGGGTAGGGCGCGCTGGCAGCGGTGACTGCTATGCCGGCCACGGTGTAAGGATGGCCGTTTAAGGTCACCCGGTCACCGACGCTGGCGCCGAGTGCCTCAGCGAACGTGCGCTCAAGCACAATGCCGTCCGGCCGCACCCAGCTTCCGGCGGTCAGGTACGGCTGGTCGAGCGCCGCGGGCGCCTGATCGCGGCCTTCCGCCTCGACCGGAGCCGTCACGCGGCCAAGCCGGAGTACGACGGAGGCCACCGGATAGAGTCCGCTGTGGCCGTTGACGCCCGGTGCGCTGATCAGCGACTTGGCTTCGGCGTCGACCTGCCGCAGCGTCGGCGGTTTCCCGATGTTCCGCGGCGCGTGGCCGGGGACGTGCACGCTCAGCCCCGATGCTCCCCCCAGCTGCGCGATCACGTCCGGGCCCCGGGTCGCGGCCCTGGTGTGCTGGTAGGGCTTGCTGGTGACCCCGTGCAGGGCGAGTGCCAGGCTAAGGACGGTAGTGGCCGCCGTGATGACCAGCAGCATGAGGACGGCCTGCGCCGGCCGGTGGCGCAGGTCGCGAACTGTCAGGCGGCCGATTAGCAACATGCGACTCATCGGTGATCAGGCCTCCGTAAGCGCAGGAGCGATGGGTTGCCGCGCACTGATGCGAGCTGGAATAGCGGTGAGGCCTGCGACGGCGAGCAGCGCGCTCGCCACCAGCGCAAGCAGCCACCAGCCCGGCGGGCTCGCCTGCGGGCCACCGTTCTGTACGGCCCCGTACAGCCACGTGCCTGCGGGAATGGCGAGCAGGGTGCCGGCAAGAGCAGGCATCAGCTGCGCCGTAGTCAGGCCTACCCCCGCCTGCTGGCGGGTGGCGCCGAGCGAGCGCACGATGGCGGAGAAATGCCGGGCGTCGAGCACCGTGGCCCAGGTAATGGCCAGCACGTTGACCGCGGCCAATAGGACAAGCACGACGGTGAGAACCAGCAGCACCTGGCTGTCACGAGCGTGACCGGGATCCAACGCGCCAGGCTGGCCGGCGTGCCCGCGGACCGAGGCATGGAAGATAAATACGGCGACGATCGAACTGCCGGTGATGATAAAGCTGACGCAACTAAGCAGCGCCCGGCGAGGCCGCCGGGTCATCAGCCGCAACCCCAGCAGGAACGGCACGGGCAACCTGGCGGACACATTGATCACCCACTGTCGCCGGACCGGCACGCTGACAGCTTCGGCCAGCGCTGCTACCGTGCTCAGCCGCGCTGCCCGCACGGCGGGAACGACGGTCGCCACCCCGGCGACGGCGAACGAAGCCACGGTGACTAGCAAGATGGTCGGCCAGCTAACTTCAACCGAGCCGGGGCTGCCGACCAGGGACGCGCCGGGATTCGCCAGCAGGGGTGCGACGAGCCATCCGGCAACTAGCCCAGCGGCGGCTGCAGCGAGCGCGAGCATGAGGTACTCGGCGAGAAGTACCGCTGTGGCCAGCGCCGGGCCGCCGCCAACCGCTTTGAGCAAGCCGACCCGCCGCTCGCCGGCTGCGATCCGGCCGCTGGCTAGTACAGCGACGCTAGCCATTGCAAGCAGCCCGAGCAGCCAGCTCGCAGGTAGCAAAATTTTTTGCTCTTGCGCGACCAGCGTGGCTGCCGCATCGCGCAGACTCTGCCAGGCGGTCAGCGCCAGCGGGCCCGTGCCAGGCGGCGGCTGGTGGGCGAGCACAAAGGCCGGCGCGTCGGCCGGACGTGCCAGCCGCAGGTTGAGGTAGTAGGTCACTGGGTTGCCCGGAGTGCCCAGACTGCGCGCGTTGGCCTCAGTAAGCCAGATCAGGCCGGTGTCGAACGAACGGCGGACGCCGCGCGGTCCGCTGCAGCCGCCGTAGAAGCAAACCTGTGAGTACACCGGCACCGCGGCCGTGACTGCAATGCCGACCACACGGAATCGCCGGCTGTCCAGGCTGATCCGGTCACCTACCCGTACGCCCAGCGCGTCCGCGAAGGCTCGCTCCAGCACCGCGCCGCCAGGGCGAACCCAGCTGCCTTGCAGCACCTTGGGCTGATCGACGTCGGCGAGCGCAGAGTCGCGGCCCTCGGCCATGACGTCGGCAGTGGTCTGGCCGACGCGAAGCACCGGCCAGGCGACCGGATACGGCCCACTGTGCGCGGTGACGCCGGAGGCGTGTGCGAGCGCATCGAACTGGCGCAAGGCTGTCGTGGAGATCCCGGCCGGCCCGGCGAAGCCGACACTGCTTGCGACGACATCTGGCCCGCTGGTGGCGGCCCGGGTCTGCTGGTAAGGCCCGGCCGTAACGTCGTGCAGGATCAGCCCGAGCGTAAGCGTGGCCATGGCGACGGTGATTGCCACGAGGAGCAGCAGTACGTTCGGGAGATTGTGCCGCATGTCCTTGATGGCGAGCCGGGGGGCGATGAGTAGCTTGCCCATGGCTTCAACCGTCCAGGCCGACAAGGGAGCCAAGATTGCCGGCAGTTCCGCCGGTCAGCCGGGTGTCGTCGACGAACGCGCCGTCCCGCATCGAGATGAGCCGGTCCGCGGTGGCCGCGATCCGCGAGTCGTGCGTGACGATGACGACCGTCTGCCCCGCCTGATGCAGGCTGTCAAGCAGCTGCAGCACATCGAGAGTTGCCTCGCTGTCCAGGTTACCGGTGGGCTCATCGGCAAGCACGATCAGCGGAGAGTTGGCCAGCGCGCGCGCAATCGCGACCCGCTGCCGCTGCCCGCCAGAAAGCTGTGATGGCAGATGCCTTGCCCGGTCGGCGAGCCCAACCTGATCGAGCAGCTCAGTAGCGCGGCGTCTCGCCGCACGCGGTGAGCGACCGGCCAGCAGGGCTGGCAGCTCGACGTTCTCCACCGCCGTCAGCTCATCCATCAGGTGGAACGCCTGGAACACGAAGCCCACCGCATCGCGGCGCAGTGCGGCCATCCGCCGCTCGCTCATCTGGTCGATCCGCTCGCCCGCGAGCCAGATCTCGCCGGCTGACGGCCGGTCCAGTCCGCCGAGCAGATGCAGCAGCGTCGACTTGCCGCAGCCGCTGGGGCCCATTACCGCCAGCGTCTCGCCCGCCGGCACGTCAAGGTCCACTCCATCTACCGCGCGTACCAGGCTGGCTTCCTTGCCGTACTCCTTACGCAGCCCGCGACTGCGCAGCATCGATTGGTTCCCAGTCTCGCTCATCGCTCTCCCCGCGAGTTAGCCTTCCGCTTCGTCCAAGTCCGCTCGCATGCCTCAAGCCATCGCAGATCTGCCTGAAGCCGGAGCACGATTCCTTCCAGGAGCAGCGCGGCCTCCGATTCGCGCGGCTCGGCCATCGCGGCGCGCTGTGCGTCCCGTAGCCGGCGCAGCAGCTCCCGCCGCTGAGCGTCCACGATTGCAATCGGATCCGCGAGATGCGCTGCGGCTGCCGCCAGCAGCTTGAGGTGAAACTCAGCCAGGTCTGGCTTCGGCCAGCTCACCTCGGCTAGCCAATCGGACACCCGATGCTGACCGGCGGCGGTGAGTGTATACATCTTGCGATCGGGCCGGTCCGGCATACCTGCCGCGCGCTCGATGGCCACCTGGCCAGCCTTCTCCAGGCGCGCCAGCGTGACGTAGATCTGCCCGTCGTTCATCGCATCGCCGAGCGGCCCGAGTGCGTCACGCAGCCGCGCCCGCAGCTGGTAGCCATGCGACGGCTCCTTAGCGAGGAGCGCAAGAACAACTTCCTGCTGCACGGCACTCACCCCCTAACGGCTATCCAGATAACGGTTAGGTTGAAGATAACGGTTAGCCGTGAGGGTGGCAAGTACTTAAAGCACGGCAGTCTGAGCACAGGCCATGTCACTGCGAAGGGCGTGGGTTGCCGATCGTTGCCCCAAGACGGGCCTCGATCGGTAACCCACGCCCTTAAAGCTCGCCACTGCGGCCACGGAGCGAGTCCGGATCAGACGCCGCGCAACGAGACGATCTCAGGGAATCTCGAGTACCACCTTGCCGACGGCGCCTGCCTGGACGGCATCGTGCGCGCGAGCAACCTGATCCAGCGGAAACTTGGTTACCGGCAGCGCAGTCAGCGCGTTCGATGCGAGCGCGGCGTCGATGTCTGCGGCCGCCTGGTTGAAAGCTTCGGCTGGGAAGGCGTACAGCAAGACGAAGCGGATGGTCACGTTGGCGTTCATGCAGTCGCGTACCGGGATCACGGGATTCTCCGGCTCGGCCGCGTAGTCGACGATATGCGTCTGCGGTCCCGATACCGCGAGGTCAAGCTTCAGGTTCGCGCCCAGTGCCAGCTCGACGATCCGGTCCATCTGTGGCGCGAACGCCCGGAGCTGGTCAGCCGCGTCAGCGTCGCGGTAGTTGACCACGAGGTCTGCGCCTGCCTGCCTGGCCAGTTCGGCCTTTTGCGGACCGCTGACAGTGGTGACCACGCGGGCGTCTCGGAACTTGGCCAGTTCGATCGCGAAGTGCCCGACGGCTCCCGCTCCTCCGGCAACCAGGACGTTCTTGCCGTCAACCGGCCCGTCCGCGAACAGGCAGCGGTGCGCCGTGATCGCCGGCACGCCGAGGCACGCGCCCAGCTCGGCGGATGCGCCGTCCGGCAGCGGAACGGCCTGCCTGGAGGGCAGCACGCACCATTGCGCAGCAGTTCCCCACCGGTTGCCAGCTGCCGCCAGCCAGGTCCAGACTCGCTGGCCGATGCGCCCCGGATCCACGCCGTCGCCGACGGCATCGATAACGCCGGCGCCGTCATGGTGCGGGATCTGAAAGCCGTCTACCGGCCTCGGTGTCAGGCCAGCGCGAGCTTTCCAGTCCGTCGGGTTGATTCCGGACAGCTGCATCCTGATCCGGACCTGGCCCGGCCCCGGCTCAGGGCGTTCCACCTCGATTACCTTCAGCACCTCGGCCGACGGTCCGTGCTTCTCGTACAGCGCGGCCAGCATCGGTGTTGCGTTCATCAGCGACTCCCCTGCACATCAGCCAAAGACGGGCACGATCTTGTCCAGTTCGGCCAGCTCAGACTCGGTCGGCTGCCACTCTCCGGCCGCCGCGTTTGCCCGCACCTGCTCGGCCGAGGTAGCGCCCGCGATGACTGAAGTACAGCCAGGCAGTGCGGCGAGGCCGCCGATCGCGATGTCCAGCATCGTCCTGCCATGCTGCTCCGCCCAGCTCGCCAGGGCCTCGACCTTGTCCAGCTTTGCGTCGGTAACGTAGTCCGCCCGGTCGGCAAGCCTGGTGCCCTTCGCTGGCGGCGTTCCGCGCCGGATCTTGCCGGTGAGCAGGCCGTTGGCGAGCGGGAAGTAGGGCAAGACACCAAGGCCGAACTGCACGGCGGCCGGCACGACCTCAAGCTCGGCGTGGCGCTCGAGCAGCGACCAGTGATTCTGGGCGGAAATGAACGGCGACGTTGTGAGCTCGCGTGCGGCGCTCGCGGCGGTCGCTATCTGAACGGCATTGAAATTCGAATGTCCGATGTACCGGACCAGTCCAGCCTGAACCAGGTCGCCGAGCGCGCCGAGCGTTTCCTCGATCGGCGTCACCGGATCCGGCGTGTGAATCTGGTACAGATCGATGTAGTCGGTCTGCAGCCGGCGAAGCGAGTGCTCTACGGCGCGCCTGATGTAGGCGCGGCCGCCTTTGGCCCCGGCGGCCGGGCCGTATCCCATGTCTGATCCTTGCGAGCCGAACTTGGTAGCGAGCACGACCTGATCCCGCCGGCCGGCCAGGACCTCGCCGAGTATCTCCTCCGAGCGTCCGCGTCCACCGTAGGTCTCCGCGGTGTCCAGCAGCGTCACGCCAGAGTCGATTGCCGCATCGACGACGTTCCTGGTCTGCTCGACGTCCAGCCGGCGGCCGAAGTTGTTGCACCCGAGGCCAACGACCGAGACCAGGAGCCCAGAGTTACCCAGTGGCTTGTAACGCATGCACCCTGCCTAACGCGAGACGAATTTTGATATCCGTTCCGGATCGTATCGGTACTGCTTCCAGCCGCGCGAGCCGCCTTGTGACCGGCGCGCGGAGGTCGTTTGCTGCCGGGTCAAGCCGGGTCGGATGACCCTGCTTTTCCATCTCCTACCCTAGCCGGTCCGCGAATAATGGCTCGAGAAGGGTCACTGGGGGGCGGTATAATCGAACATGTGAACGGTTGAGATAGGCGACCTGTCCTGGCGGAGGGAGGCGCGCGATGACCGATCCCGGCTGGGACATTCCTGGTGTTCCGGGTGAGCCTTCTGCCGGTGCCGACGCGGGGTTCGTCCGGTGGTACCCAGCCGAAGCGGACGTGCGAGGCTACGACCCAGAGCTCGGCTGGCTGCACGCCGTGGCCCACGGAGCCGATCTACTTGGCGCATTCGGGCGCTCACCGCAGGCCGACCCAGTGCCGCTGCTCAACCTGGCGGCCGCACGCCTGCTTGCCGACACCGATTACGTCTTCGCTCATCAGGAGGACGACAGGCTCGGTTACGCCGTTGGGCTGACCCTCACTAGGGAGGAGCTGTCAGAGGCAGACGTCGTCGGATGGCTTGATCCGATAGCTGCCGACTTCGCCGCTGGAGAGCCCGGCCCGGTTCCGGCCCACGCTTCCAACTCGATGCGCACGCTCCGCTTCCTGTATCTGCTGGCAGACCGCGGTGTTCGGCCCGATTGGAACAGCGGCGACCCGATGCCGCTGCGTCATCGCGACATCCTGCGCCATCGGCTTGCCGACGTCCTTGCCCTAGTCGCCCCGATGACTGGCTAGCTGAAACTGCGTCGGCCTGTGCAGGCACGCACCCCGTGGCGCCCATGCCATGCCACGCGTAGGCGGAACCCGCCGATACTAACCTCCCACCGACGGCGGCCACCGGCCGTCGACAGCCCGTGCAGTGAGCGCCAATACGACACGCCGCTTACCCCACCACCACCAATAGGCGGGCAGGCCTACGACGGACACTTCGAGGACGCTGCTCATTGCGTATTCTCGTGCGCCGTGCATCCATCCCTCGTACTGGCTGATGCCTGCGAGTACCCACACAACAAATGCGCCCCCGTCATGGCTAGATAATAGCGTCGGATTGGTAGCTTTCAGCTAGTAAGGTCGGTAGCTTCCAACTCATAGCCCGAAGCCTGCCCGACGCGGGCGAATCAGCTGCAAGCATTTTTGGCGGTGGCACCATGGACGGCTCGCAGCAGCCCACCAGGTGGCGAACGATGGGAGCCCTGGGCGCGAAGTGGCGCATGCCGATGCCACCGGGGCCGCCGCCGGAGCTCAGCAAGGCCCAGCGCGAATACGAGCGCGAACAAGAAGCGCAGGCCGAAGCACGCTGGGGCTGGCTGCACTTGCCCCGGCTACTTAGCGTCGGGGCTGACACCCTGATACTTTGCCGGGCATAAAAGCCCTGTAACGGGCGCCGGAAGCCGGGAAACTTGCAGGGTGTCGGATGCCTCTCTCTGTGTTAGGCGGAATGGCGGGATATGGCCGCGAAGGACGTCATGATCGTGCCGAAGGTGAGGGCAGCGACGGCGGCAGTGATCAGCGCGGCAGGAGCCGCCGGGATATAGGGCACTGTTGTGCCGGTGACGGCGCGGTCGAGGCCGATGAGGGTGCCGGCGCATACGGCTGCTCCCGCTGCGATCCCGGCGACGGTGACGAACAGGGCCTGCCAGCAGAACGCGCTGGCCAGCTGCCGAGTGGTCGCGCCGATCCGGGTGAGCAGCCGTACCTGGCGGCGGCGCTCGGCGGTAGATACCGCGAGTGTGTTGGTCATGGTCACCGCCGCGAGCGCGGCGATGACGCCGAGGATCACGTTGTCGCCGAAGCTGTTCTGGCTGGTGTTCTCCGCCAGTTGGGTGTTGTACACGGAACGGCTGACTAGCCGGACGCCCGGATGGGCCGCGGCCAGGGCGGACAGCTCGCGCTGGCTGCCGCCCCTGAGCAGGATCTGGCTGTATCCAGCTGGGGCACCGGTGTGGGCGTCTGCTACCGAAGCCGGGATCAGCAGGTCGCCCAGCGCCAGGGAGCGCTGGTAGATCGCGCTGACCCTGGCCCGGTACCGGGTTCCGTCCGGGAGGTAGACGGTGATCGTGGCGCCAACATGCACGCCCATAACCCCGCTTGATGCCTCCATAGTGCTGATCGCGATCTGGCCTGGCTTGAGCTCGGACAGGCTCCCGGCGACTGCGCCCAGGTTCAGCACACGGCCAAGCTGCCCGCCGGAGACCGCCTCTCCGCCGAGGAACTCAAGGTTCGGATCGGTGACGCCGATGCTCAGGGCGCCGATGCCGACGGCGTCGCGCACACTAGGCAGGTCCCGCGCCTCGGCGAGCACCTTGTCGTCAAGGCCCCTGCCGCCGAGCACATACTGGGCGGTGACCGCCTGTCTGGCCTGGCTGGCGGCGGCGTGGGCGACGCTGGTGTTGAAGAACGCGATCGCCCCGGTCATGCCCACGGCCATTGCGATCGGGATGACAGCGGAGGCGGCGCGGCGGGGCTGTCGGCGAATGCTGGCCAAGGCCAGTCGGGCAGCCGGGCCGGTGCCGGCCAGCGGTCGTCCGACGGCAGCCACGGCGGTCACGAGCACCGGACCGAGCAACGCGACCGCAGCCATGCCGGCCATCAGCAGCGGCAGCGCCATGGCCACCTCGGCGCCGGGACCGTTCTGGTGCAGCGCGAGGACGCTGAGCACCACCACGCCTGTCCCGGCTGCCAGGCCGAGCAGCACGCGGACCGGATGCGGCCGGGCGCGTTCGGCATGTGTCTCGCGTATCGCCCGTGCCGGGCTGGTCAGCGCGGCCCGGCGCGCCGCTAGCAGCGAACTGAGTACGCACACCGGCAGGTTGATCGCGCAAACGAGCAGCGCGAACCAGGGGCTCGTGGCAGCGCTTGAGCCAGCCGGAAGCATGCCGTGTGCCACCAGTGCACGGACGCCAACCGCCCCGAGCACAGTGCCGGGCAAGTAGCCGAGCAGGGCGCCCGCCACCGCGAGCAGCGTCTGCTCGGCGAGCACCGCACGCCGCACCTGGCCCCTGGTGGCGCCGACCGCGCGCAGCAGGGCGAACCTGCGCCGCCGAAGCTCGACTGACAGCGCTGTCGTGGCCGCCAGCGTGAACAGCGCGGTGATGATGAGCAGCGGGATCACGGCGCCGCCGAGGGCCTGGCCGTTGGCGATCTCGACCGCGCGTCCGAGGTTGGCTAGGCCGGCCCTGCTTGCCCCGGTCGCGATCGTGTAACCGGCACCGCCGTGCAGATCGGCCCTGATGCGCTGGGCGAGCATGCTGGCGCTGACGCCGGGATCGGCCTTGATCGCGATCAGGTCCACCAGCCCCGGCCGGACGGTGCCGCCGGGGAAACCGGTCTCGCCGGCCGCGGAAGCGACGCCAGGCACGCGGGCCAGCTGGTTTGCGAGCTGAATGGGCACGCCGCGGTAGGCCTGCAGGGGCGCGGACTGCACCGAGACTGACCCGCCAGTGCCGGTAGCGACCCGCAGCTGTGCACCGGCTGCGACCACCGCGTCGGCTCCGGCCAGTCGGCCTAGGGCTGACGGCGAGTGCGCGCCCGCGACCCCGAATGCTGCGATGCTCAGCGTCGCCGCGGTAGCAGCCGCAGCGAGCGTGCCGATCATAGGGCCGGGCTGACGGCGCAGCCCGGCAAGCAGCCAGCCGCGCATCACCGGTTACCGCCGCTCACGTGCTGGCCGCTGGCCCGTTCCCCGAGTGCGTGCAGCCGCGCCGCGATCGCTGCGGGCTGCGGCGCATCGATAGTCGCGTCGATCCTGCCCGAATAGAGCAATATGGCGCGGTCGCAGAACTGGGTGACCTCCGGCTGGTGCGTGACAACCACCACGGTCGTCCCGGCCGTGGTCTGCCGGAGTAGCTGTATCACGCCCTCGGCGGTGTACGGGTCGAGTGCGCCGGTTGGCTCGTCGGCGAAGATCACCTCTGGGCGGAGCACCAGGGCGCGGGCGATCGCCGCGCGCTGCTGCTGACCGCCCGACAGTTCGGACGGCAGTCGCCGGAGCTGCCCTGGCCGCAGGCCTACGCGTGACGCGGCCTGCTCGATGGCGCCCGATACCACCCTTCTGCGGTCCAGCCGCAACGGCAGGGCGATGTTTTCCGCAACGGTCAGCTCGGGTACCAGGTTCAGCTCCTGGAACACGAAGCCGACCCGCCGGCGCCGCAGCAGCGCCCGCTGCCGGTCAGAAACCCGTGCCAGTTCGGTGCCGCACAGCCGCACCGTGCCGGAGGTTGGCCGCTCAAGGCCCGCGGCGCACTGCAGCAGCGTCGACTTGCCGGATCCCGACACGCCGAGCACCGCGGTGAAGGACCCGGCGGGGAACGACAGCGACACGCTGTCGAGAGCCGTCACTGCCGCGCGCCCGCGGCCGAAGCGCTTTCCGACCGCATGCAGCATCACCGGGGCCTGGGTCGGCTGGCCCACCACGTTCGTGTTCAGTACCTGTTCGGCTGTCATCGCCATCCGCCGTCCGTCACCCGCTTCACCCTCAGAGGAAGTTGCTTCGCCCACAGCTTCAGAGGGAACCAGCGGGTCGGCGGAGAGTCACTACGACCAGTAGCCGTAAACCCGGTAGGGCTAGCCATACCTGACCCCGGATACTGCCCTCAGGGCGGCCGGCTTGCGATACCTGCTGGTCAGCGCATCGCCTGGGCGATAGGCCGGCTACCTGTGCGCTTCCCCGGCAGGGCGGCCCGATGTGCGGCGCTTAACCAAATCGGGCGGGGTCGAACGGTGCGATGTCCATGGCTGGCAGCCGGCCTAGCGCGAGCGCGGCCGCGGCGCGTCCCGTCCAGGGCCCGGCTGTCAATCCCTCCGGACCGTTGCCGGCTGCGACGATTACGCCATCAGCCACTCTGCCGAGTAGCAGGCGGCCATCGGCGGTCGCAGGCCGGAAGCCGATCCTGACCTCGAGCAGCGTCGCCTCCGCGAGCCCGGGGGCGATCTTTGCAGCGGCCGCCAGCATCCCGCCGACGCCGCCAACCGTCGCCCGGTAGTCGAATCCAGCGCTCTCACGGGTGGCTCCGAAGACGACTCGCCCGCCGGGGAATCCGAGCAGGTACGGGTCTTCGGGCGGGAGGATGACCGGCCACGAGTGGGTGTCGGCGCCTGGCAGGCCGACATGGATGATCTGGCCACGCTGCGGGCCGATAGGGAGCATGCTGCCGAGCGGCGCGCAGACCTGCGCCGTCCACGCGCCTGCCGCGACGACAACAGCGTCCGCCGATACGTGCTCGCCGTCGACCGTCACGCCCTGACGGTCGAGCACGGCCGTGCCGTGCATCCGCCGGGCGCCGTGCCGCTCCGCGGCACGCAGCAAACTATCGCGGACCGAGCGGCCGTCGACCCTGGCGCCACCGCCGATCCACAACCCGCGCAAGCCCGGTGCTAGGGGCGGGAACGCCCGCTTCGGCTCGCCCGGCCCGACGAGGCCGACATCGCCTATTTCAGGCCTGTCCGAACGCCGCGACCGAAGCAGCTTCTCAATGGCCTCCAGCGGCGCGCTCTCATCGGCCACGCGGAGCGTGCCGACCTTGGCGTAGCTGGTGTCGGCCTCGCCCTCGCCGGCCAGCATTGCCAGCAGTTCCGGGTAGTAACGAGCGCCGTCGGCGGCTAGCTGGTAACCAGCTTCGTCTCCGGAATCGCCCCACGGGCAGATGATGCCAGCCCCTGCGCCCGTCGCCGGGCCAGGAAAATCGGCTTCGACGGTGATCAACGAGACGCCCTCGCGCGCCAGGTGATATGCCGCGCTTGCGGCCACGATGCCACCACCGACGACGACGATCCTGGTGCTGCCAGCCACAATGTAGAACTTACCGAGCCACACGCGAAATCGCACGCGCCTTACCGACGAGTAAGTGCCGTTTGGCGAACAAGTCCATTACACGCTGTGATTTTGAAATGCCGTACGAAAAGGATGACCGGGCTTGAAGCGTTATGGCTCCTCCGTGTCAGCGCGCCATGGTAGTAAGATCCCATGCGGCATATATGGAGGGAGCACAGCTGATGCCTGGCGATGTGATGCCCGGCGATGCGGAACCTGTTAAGGGCCGTATTGACGGGGCTGTCGCACCCACTGTGCTTCGCATCCTGCTTGGCACACAGCTGAGACGACTTCGCGAGTCACGCAACATCACCGCTCAGGATGCCGCCCGTGCTATCCGCGGTTCGGAGTCGAAGATCAGCCGAATCGAACTCGGCCGAAACGCGGTGCGCGAGCTCGATATCGCCGACTTGCTCAACCTGTACGGGATCACCGACTCAGCCGAGCGCGAGCAGCTACTGGCCTTAGCTAGCCAGGCCAACCAGCCGGGCTGGTGGCACCGCGACCAGGATGTGCTGCCCGCCTGGTTCCATACGTACCTCGGGCTGGAGGAATCCGCAGAGTCCATCCGGAGCTTCGACAGCCAGTTCGTACCGGGACTTCTCCAGACCGAAGACTATGCGGCCGCGATCATCCAGCTCGGCCAGTACTCGCGCGAGGAAACCGACCGGCTTGTCTCTCTGCGTACGGAGCGGCAACGGCGATTCGCTTCCGGAGGCCTCAGGCTGTGCGCAATCATCGACGAAGTTGCCCTTCGCCGGCCGGCGGGCTGTCCGAGCATGATGCGGCGGCAGCTTGACTACTTGCTGGAGATCTCGGACCGGCCCGGGCTCACGATCCAGGTTTCGCCGTTCCGCACCGGTGCCTGGTACGCGGCACCGGGCAGCTTCAGCATCCTCGAGTTCGCTGCCGATGACCTGTCTGACGTTGTCTACGTCGAGCAGCTGACCAGCGCTCTCTACCTGGACAAGCGCGCCGACGTCGATCGCTACATCGACGCGATGGATCGCATCAGCGCATCCGCCAGCACGCCAGAACAATCCGCCAATTTGATCGCGACGATGCTCGCGGAGATGGAGGGAACGAAGTGAACGGCACTAGCGGTAGCACTAGCCCGCGCAGAATCACGGGGCACTGGGTCAAGAGCAGCCACAGCGGCCCGACCGGCGGCAACTGTGTCGAGGTCGCGCTCCTGGGTGACGGCGACGTGGCGATGCGTAACTCCCGTGATCCCGACGGCCCCGCGCTGATCTTCACCAGGGCCGAATGGGACGCATTTCTGAGCGGAGCGCGCGACGGCGAGTTCGGCCTCCCCGGACGGATGTGAAGCCTGGCAGATTGCGCTAGGTTTGCCGTTGCTTCACCACTGCGGGAAGATAGCCGCGTGGTGCACGTCCTGGACTACTGGTGGCTCATCTTCATCGTCGGCCCCATGGCCGGCGGTGCCCTCCAGCGCCATCACGCCAGGCGCCTGAAGGTTATCGCCGCCAAGGCTGATCTGGCGGAGAAGCGGGGCGCCGCCCTTAAGGCCCCGCCCGAGCCCCAGCCCATCTGCGGCTGCGGCCACCACCTGAGCTTTCACAATCCCCGTACCGGCGCGTGCGCGGAAGATAGCTGTCGCTGCCAGCAGTACGTCGGGCCGGAGCCGCTCGGGCACGTGTTCGCCCAGCCACTCATTGACCCGGGGCTGGTCGACCCTGGCGCCATTGAGTCGCCGGGTACCGGCCAGACCTGACGGGCGTTCCGCGCTAAAAATGTGGCGGCTTGGCGGGTCGTTAACGCAGCCCGCCAAGC